>Ga0182739_1002296_pt1 | contig 18106 bp, 14 predicted proteins | sample eDN5th30CBELigBY_FD_128873 | JGI IMG/M metagenome (GOLD analysis project Ga0182739, IMG submission 128873) | Enriched backyard soil microbial communities from Emeryville, California, USA - eDNA 5th pass 30_C BE-Lig BY (version 2) (version 2) | ecosystem: Environmental > Terrestrial > Soil >...
CGCGCGCACGATCTCGATGATCCGCGCCGTCGCTTCCGGCGACGTTATATCGTGCGCGGAGAGATTGAAGCTGAGAACGAGGTCGCTGGGCCACCGGCGGCAGGCCGCCAGCGCCTTCGCAAGCATGGTCTCGGTCAGGCGGTTGATCAGCCCGAGGCGCTCCGCCGCGGTGATGAACACCGCGGGGGACACGGCGCCGAGCATGGGGCTGTTCCAGCGCGCCAGCGTCTCGAGGCCGAGCGTGCGCTGGGAATCCATGTCCACGATCGGCTGGAACATGACCGAGAGTTCGCTGGCAAAGTCGGCGCGGCGCAGTTCCTGCTGGATCAGGCTGAGGTCGTAGATCTCGCTCTCGTGTTCCTTCGAGAACAGGATCGCGGTGCCGCGCCGGTTCTGCTTGGCATAATAGAGCGCATAGTCGGCGCGCTCGAACAGGCGGTGCACCGAAGTTCCGGCGTCCGGAAAAGCCGCAAGGCCGATCGATGCCTCAAGCTGCACCGACGTTCCTTCCATCGCATAGGGCGCGCGCAGCGCGGCGCATACCGCCGCAGCGAATGCGCGCAGTTTGTCGTCGGACAGGCTTTCCTCGATGATCAGGCCGAATTCGTCGGCGCCGAGGCGTGCGACGAATCGGGGCGGGCCCGGCATGGTGGAGAGCCGGTGGCCCACTTCGATCAGCACGCTGTCGCCGCCGGCATGGCCGTGGACATGGTTGACGGTGCGAAAGCCGGACAGGTCGACCAGCGCAATCGCCCGCCGCTCACCCTTGCGCCGCGCCTGCACCAGTTGCGCCCCCAGTTCGGAGAAGAACTGCCGCCGCTTGGGCAGGCCGGTGAGTTCATTGTAGTTGGCGAGCCGGAAGTTCTCGTTGCTCAGCCGCTGCGTCCGGTCGTTGATGGCGACCAGTTCCTTCTTGGCCTCGATCAGGCTGGTGAAGTCGCGATAGTGGATGAACAGGATGAAGATGACCGCGACCGAGACGAACAGGGCGTTCGCTGCCGTCGCGATGAATACCGGGTTGCCGGTGAGCGCGAAGAACACCGCCAGCGGCGGCAGCACCACCAGCGTGAGCAGCAGCGCCGCCGCGCGTAAGTGCATCAGGCAGAAGGCGCAGCCGATCACCGTAATGGCCATGTAAAAGGCGATCTGGCTCTGCCGGTAGGCGTCGCCATAGTGGTAGAGGCTGAACGACCAGACCGTGAACCCGGCCCCGAGCGCCACCGTAAGCCAGATCGTCGCGCGCATCCGGCGGATGGCGTCGGCGTGGCCGACCGGGCCGTTCCGCAGCCGCCACCAGTGGATCAGGCGCACCAGACAGCACGCGCAGAGCGCGAGCGGGATGTAGACGGCGAGAAAGTCGGGCGCCCTGCCGGCGTGCGTCGCGGCGACCGCGAGCGTGCTCACGATCAGGATCGCATAGAGCAGCGGGATCTGGGTGGTCAGCGCTTTGAACTGCGAGCGCGCCAATTCGGGATTGCCGCTGGGAACGCCAAACCAGTCACGAACCGAGGGCAAAAGCATACGTGCAGGCGTCCTACCTGGGCAGCCCGCAACTTGACGCGATTTGAATTAAAAAACTGTGTTGGTTGCACCCACAAATATGCAACCGCCGCGAGATGGTCGCGGGTGCGGACGGTCCTGCGGCCGCCGGTCGGATGAAACTGTGACGACGCGACCGCTGATCCGCGCCGTTGTCGCCGTTCAGCGCTCGACGAACGCCTTCTCGATCACGTAATGGCCCGCGGCGGTGTGGCTGCCTTCCGCGAAGCCGCGCTGGTCCAGCATCGTGCGCAGGTCGGCGAGCATCGCCGGGCTGCCGCACAGCATCAGCCGGTCGCGCGCGGTGTCGAGCGGCGCGAGGCCGAGGTCCTCGAACATCTTGCCGGTCTCGATCAGATCGGTAAGCCGCCCGCGATTGTGGAATGGCTCGCGCGTCACGGTCGGATAGTAGATCAGGCGTTCGCGGGCGAGGTCGCCGAGATATTCGTGCGACAGCACATCCCGCACCACGTCCTCGCCATAGGCGAGTTCGGCCACCTGCCGGCAGCCATGGACCAGCACGATCCTTTGGTATTGCTCGTAGGTCTCCGGATCCTTGATGATGCTGGCGAACGGCGCCAGCCCGGTGCCGGTCGAAAGCAAATACAGCGTCTCGCCCGGCAGCAGGTTCGACTGCACCAGCGTGCCGGTCGCCTTGCGGCTGACCAGGATGCGGTCGCCCTCGGCGATCTGCTGGAGGCGCGAGGTGAGCGGCCCGTCCGGCACCTTGATGCTGAAGAATTCCAGCACGTCCTCGTGGTTGGCGCTGGCCATCGAATAGGCCCGCAACAGCGGCCGCCCGCCGATCTCGAGCCCGATCATCGTGAACTGGCCGCTGGTGAAGCGGAAGCCGGGATCACGTGTTGCCGTGAAGCTGAAAAGCGTGTCGGTCCAGTGCCGGACCGACAGCACGGTTTCCTGATTAAGGTTGCTCATGCTGCCTGTGCGCTCGACGCAAAAACCTCGCCGCCGCTGCGCGCATTCGGCACGCAGCCGTGTGTGGCGATGTGGTGGTTGCCTTAGCCGTCGGGCGGGAAATCCCGGCCCGGAATTGGCCGGGTTGCGGGGCTTATACCGCAGTGCAGCACGGAGGTCGAGAGGGTCTTTTCGGTCGATGGGAGCATGGTTTCCCGGAAACCGCGCCGGATTTCCGGGACCTGCTCAGCAGTCGGGGACGGCGGCGGGGGTGCCGCTCACCCCAGCATGACCTCGATCAGGTAGGGCCCTTGCGTCGCGATCCCCCGCGGCAGGGCCTTGTTGAAGCCCTCCATCGTGTCGACGCGCTCGCCGGGGACGCCCATGCCCTTGGCGAGACTGACGAAATCGAGGTCCGGCCGGCTCAGATCGAGCATGTCGAGCGCCTTTCGGCCGACATTCTGAGCCCCGACATTCGCCAGTTCGTGGCGCAGGATCGCGTACTGCCTGTTGGCGAAGATCACCGTCGTGACGTTGAGGTTCTCGCGCGCCTGCGTCCACAGCGACTGGATCGTGTACATCGCACTGCCGTCGCCTTCGAGATTGATGACCGGGCGGTCCGGGCAGGCGATGGCCGCACCGGTAGCCAGCGGCATCCCGATACCGATCGAACCGCCCATGTTCTGCAGCCAGTCATGCGCGTGCGCGTGGCGCGTCGAGGGGAAGAAGCCGCGGCCAGTCGAGACGCCCTCGTCGACCACGATGGCGTTTTCGGGGATCAGCGCGCCGAGCGACTGGGCCAGCGTGATCGCATTGATGGCGCCGGTCGCCGGCTGCGGCGGGGCATAGTTGGCGATCGCGACGCTTTCGCCGCCGGCGCCGAGTTCGTCCACCAGCCATTCGAGCGCCTGCACGATGTCCTGGTCCTCGCCGGCCAGCGTGTGGAACTGCGTGCCTTCCGGCGCCAGCAGGCTCGGCTTCTCGGGATAGGCGAAGAACGCGACCGGCACCCGGCTGCCGGCCAGCACGATGTGCTTGAGCCCGGCGAGCGCCGCCAGCGCCTGATCGACCGGGTAGGGGATGCGCTCGACCGGGAAGCGGCCCGCGCCGCGCTCGGTCCGGCTGTTGAAGGTCTGCGAGAGGACTTTCGCGCCGGTCTTGGCCGCGATCTTGCCCGCCATGTCGAGCCCGCGCGAATAGAGCGCCACGCCGCCCAGCAACAAGAGCGTCGGCTCGCCCGAGCGCAGCACCTTCGCGGCTTCCTTCACGGCCGCCGCGTCCACGCTGGCGCGCTTGGCAATTTCGGGGACTTTTGCCGGTCCGCTGCCTTCGTCCCAGGCGGTGTCGCCGGGGAGGATCAGGGTCGCGACCTGCCCGGGCGGGGTCAGGGATGCGGCGATCGCGGCCGCGCCGTCCTCCGCGACGCGCTTGGCATTCGGGGATGTGCGCACCCAGCCGGAAAACGGCTTTGCCGCCGTCTCGATGTCGGAGGTGAGCGGGGCGTCGAGGTCGCGGTGATAGGTGGCGTGGTCGCCGACGATGTTGACGATCGGCGTCGAGGCCTTGCGGGCGTTGTGCAGGTTGGCGAGGCCGTTGGCGAGACCGGGGCCGAGATGCAGCAGCGTCGCCGCCGGCGTGCCCTTCATGCGCGCATAGCCGTCCGCCGCGCCGGTCGCGACGCCTTCGAACAGCGCCAGCACGCAGCGCATGCCCTCGACCCGGTCGAGCGCGGCGACGAAATGCATCTCCGACGTGCCGGGGTTGGAGAAGCATACATTGACGCCGCCGCCGACCAGCGTGCGCACCAGGCTTTCAGCACCGTTCATTTCTACACCTATCGATCCGTCAGTTCGCATCGGAGTGTGCAGCTAAAGCACGATGCCGAACATCCCGAAATGCCCGTCCCGGAAAAACGCCTTGGCGGTATCCGGAAAAGACTTCCCCGTTCCGGCACGTCACCGCCCGACGAAATTCGGCGTCCGCCGCTCCGCGGTTGCCTTCACGCCCTCCTTGAAATCCTCGGTGGGACGCAGGCGGTCCTGTTCTTTCAATTCGTGGTCGGTAGCCGCGAGTACGCGGTCAGCCAGGCCCTGGCGCAGCGTGGCGCGGGTCGCGATCAATCCGAGCGGGGAGTTCTCCGCGATCTCGGTTGCAAGCTTGATGGCGGCGCTGCGCACCTCGTCCTGCGGTACCAGCACGCTGGCGAGGCCCATCTTGAAGGCGTCTTCGCCGGTGACGCGGCGGCTGGTGTAGAACATCAGCGCCGCGTTGGTCTTTCCGATCGCTTCCGGCAGCGTCACCGTGAGGCCGAAGCCGGGGTGAAAGCCGAGCCGGGTGAAATTGGCGGCAAAGCGGGCCTCCGGACAGGCGACGCGAAAATCCGCCACCATCGCGAGGCCGAGCCCGCCACCGACCGCCGAACCCTGCACCGCCGCGATAATCGGCTTGCGGGTGCGGAACAGCCGCACCGCCTCGACGTAAAGGTGGGGCACCGCGCTCTGCTGCAACTCCTCCGGCCGCCGGCCCTCCGCACTCAGACGGCTGCCGTCGCCGAAATTGGCGCCGCCGCAGAACACTTTGCCCTGCGAAGCCAGCACCACCGCGCGGCAGCCCGCATCCTCGTCCAGCGTCTCCATCGCTTCGGCGATCTGGCGGATCAGCGCGACGTCGAAGAAATTGCTGGGCGGACGGCGGATCTCGATCAGCGCCACCAGTCCGTGCCGTTCGACGGCGATGTCCGGGAAGGGACCCACGATGTTGCTCCTCCTTGGCTTGTTGTTGGTCGTGTCATTAGAGCATTTTCCGGTGAAGTGGACACCGGTTCACCGCTAGAAAATGCGACCAGACAATAACTTCTATAGTGCGATCCGATTCAGTCAGATCGGATCGCGCTATAGACCGCCGAGGCTGAGGCTTTGCGGCCGCGCTGTCCATCCCCCCGCGCACAGATTCGACGCGCCTCGCAATGCGCGGCCTCGTCGTGCGGCCGATTGCGCGCAGCGGCTATTTGCGGACGATCACGTAGCCGCGGGTCTTGCCGGATGAGGAATCGGGCGTGTTCATCGCCGCATAGAGCCGCTCGGCGGTCACCCAACTCGGCGGGAACTTGTAGCGCGCGACGTCGAGAATGAGAAAGCGGTCGGTCTTGGCGTTGTAGGCGGCGACCGGCGAGATATGCCCGCCGCCGGCAATGCCGGGCTGGCCGAGTTCGGCGCGGCCGAAATTGACGACGAGGATGGCGTCGGGGTCCGCGATCGCGGCGCGTGCCGCCTTGCGGAACGCATCGACGCCGGTCTCGGATGCGAACGTCTTGTCCGTCTTCGCGCCGCTGAGGTTGAGCAGCGTCTGCAACTGTTCGAGGGTGATGCCGTCGGCATTGATGCCCGACACCGGCTTCACCTTCTCGAGCACTTCCTTCGTGAAGATGTTGTCCTGGTCCCAGTAGCGATAGGGATACCAGCGCGGGGAGAGCGGCCGCTCGATGCCGAGCGCATTGAGCGCCATCACGCTCGAAGCGACGCCGCAGAAGGTCGCCTGATATTCGCTGACGAACGCCGCCATCAGCGGCAGGAAGTCCTGCTTCTCCGCGCCTTCGAGCAGTTCGGCGCTTGGCGGGTCAAAGAAATAGATCAGCTTGTCGACGGGCTGTGGCGATTCGGCGTGTAGCGGACCCGTGAGCGCGACGGACACGAGCGCAGCTATCACCAAGTTTAATAAACCTGTTGTACGCATCGTATCCTCCAATGCTGATAAAACGTCGATAAAAGCGGGTGCCGAAAGGTTTCGAGGCAAAGGGCCGCCTGTCGAAGGTTGCCACCCGACAAAGCGGACACTAGTGTTCGTGTCGACAATGATCGGGCGATCATGAACAGCGACCGTTTAACGGACCATGAAATCATGCGTAACGAAGCCTTGTCGCTGAAAGCGCGCCGTCGCATGCGCGGCATGGCTCTCGGGCTCGCCGCCGGCTTTGTCGTTTTCGCTGCTGCCCCGGCATCGGCATCCGATGCCACCAAGGGGCTGGCGAAGGCGGCGATCTGCGCCTCCTGTCATGGCCCGGTCGGCGTCTCGCCGGTGCCGAGTTATCCGAACATCGCCGGCCAGAACCCGCTCTATATCGAATATGCGCTTCGACGCTATCGCGCGGGTGACCGCAGCGGTGAGCAGGCCGGCATGATGTACACGGTCACGCAGGCGCTGTCGGACAACGACATCAGCGACCTCGCCGCCTATTACGGTCAGCTGCGGCCGGTCCGCTAAAGAATGATGTGTTCGGATTGAACCGGGTCGTACGGTTTCGGTCCGATCGGCGCACCCCCCAAAGCTGTCATCCCGGACGCGCCGTCCGGCGCGATCCGGGATCCATCTCTCCTCAAACTCTGTACGCGCGGCGCCGTGGATCCCGGCTCTCGCTGCGCTCGGCCGGGATGACACCGAGGAATCACGCAAATTCCGGATCACGCACCAGAGGCTGTCTGGCCGCAGTTTCCGACTGTGAACCGGTAGCCACTTCCTGAAACTGCTTCCGAGTGCTCCGGCCGCCCGCTGTGTTACGGCTTGGCGCGCGGCTTCGGTTGCGCCTTGGTCATGATCCAGGAGAAGTCGTAAGGCGAGCTTGCATGGCAGCCCATGCAGCTGCCGGTGCCGAACACCGGCCTGGTGCTGGTCGATACCGAGCGCGGCTGTTCGTTCGCCGGTGCGTTGCCGACCTGGGCAAAGGTCTCCATCACGGTATTGGCGAGATAAGTCGGCAGCGGCTTGCCGCCTGACATGTTTGCGACGGCGCCGGGAAATGCCGCGCCGGTCTCGGGCGGCGAGGCAGGATCGACCGGCCACTGCGTGCCGACCATCTCATAATATTGCAGCTTCGAGCCGGCCTTCGCGAGCGAATCGCGCATCCGCGCATTGAGCGCCGCCGTCTCGCGCGAGATCGGCACCATCCGCGTGATCTGGGTGCGGCGCTTGCCGTCGGCGCCCGCTTGAATGGGCACGTTGACCGGACACCATTCGCAGTCCGGATCGTTAAAGCTCGGGCGCAGCGCGCGGCGGCTGCCGTCAGCCGTCCTGATGCGCGCGAGGCGATCGACGGCGACATTGTCGACATGCTCGAAGGTCGACCAGATCCATTGCGGCGCCGTCTCCGTCTTCTGCGCGATGTGAAAGCCGACCAGACCGACGGTCACCGGTGTCCATCTCGGTGCGCCGGCACCGGCGGCGGCGACGTAGGCCGGTTGCGTCAGGTAGCGGTTGAAATCATCCTTCGCCGGATCGAGCACGCGCCATGCGAGCTTGAGTTCGACGGCGCCCAAACGGTTGTCCGCAAAGCGGCCGGCGGGCAGTTTCAGCTTGCCCACCTTGGCGAGATAGGCCGCAAGCCCGCCCGCTTCATAGAGCCCGTTCTTGACGATGAAGTCGTACTGGACCCGGTTGATCAGGCTCTCATAGTGCACCGGGCTCCCGTTCTGGTCCCAGATCGCGAACGAGAATGCCTGATTGACCTCATCGGCGACGTTGAGCTTCCGGGTCGAACTGCGGTTATGCAGAACGCGCGCGTTGCGGTTGCTGACCGCCGGCAGGCGCGCCGCATCCGTCGTATCGGCCACCGGAAGCTGCACGCTGTCTGCCAGCGGCAGCGAGCGCGTGGCGCCGCCCCAGGGGTCGGGCGCGGAACCGTCCGGCTTGAAGACCTGATAGGTCTCGATCCAGCCGGTCCATTGCGGCTGGCCCCTTTCGCCGAGGCGCTGGCGCGGCCGGCCCTTCGCATCCATCGGCCAGTTCAGCGCGATGAATGCGGCCCATTGCTGCCGTTCGAACAGCCGGTGCGCGAGCAGGATCTCGCCGCGCTTGAGCAGGTCGGCGCGGATAGCCGGATCGACGTCGGCCGGCATGGTCGGCGACAGGCGCACCGCGCGGTTCGGATCGAATCGCTGCTTCTGCGCCGACGCTTCGTCGGCCGCACTGATCAAGCCCGCGCCGATTAGCCCGGCGGCGAGCAGTCCCGCCGCGCCGAACAGCGCATGACGCCGCTTCGTGTTTGCGACCGTGCCCATCATTGCCGCCTCAGATCGGCGAGGATCTGTTCGGCTGCCCGCAGCGCGTTCGCCGCCACCGTCAGCGTCGGCGCATTGACCGGCGCGGTGACATGCGTGCCGGTGCCGAGGATGAACAAATTGGGGTGGTCGTGGGCGCGAAGATCGCGCCCGACGACCGAGGTTCTGGCGTCATTCCCCATGCGTGTCGTGCCGGCGATGATCGCGCTCGACAGATACGGCGTATTGGTTTCGATCGTGCGCACGTTCAGCGCCTTGAAAACACTCTTCGTCGCCTCGACCGCGGCGGCTAGCCCGCTGCGCGTGTAGTCGTCGACGCGGAAGTGAACGCGCGGCCGCGGGATACCGGCACTGTCGCGAAGTTCGTCGAGCGTGATGCGGTTGTCCGCGTCCGGCAGCGTCTCGGCGGAACTGTTGAGGCGGAGATGGTGGGCCATCTCCTCGCGCAGCGTGGAGATCATCTGGTGTCCGCGCACGCCCTTGCGCGCCAGCTTGCTCGCCAGATTTACCGCGTCGGAATTGCCGGACCAGCCGTCGTTCATGAACGAGGTGCCGACGGCCGCGCGCTCGCGGCGGAATTCGCCGTCGCGGAACTCGATGATCCCCGCGGTCTGCTGCGGTCCGCGATAGGGATAGACCGGTTCTTCGGTCAGGCCCCAGACATCCTGATTGAGCTGGCTCAACAGATAGCGGCCGACGCAGCCGCTGGAATTGGCAACGCCGTCGGGGGTCTGCTCGCTCTTCGAGTTGAGCAAGAGGCGCGGCGTCTCGATGGCATGACAGGCGACGATGTAGCTCTTGCCCGTGGCGCGGCCTTCGGTGCCGTCGGAGCGGCGGAAGCGGATGCCCGTGACCCGGCGATTGGCGTCCACCTCGATCTTGGTAGCGAGCGCTTCGGTGACGATCCGCGCGCCCAGCGCCTGCGCTTTCAGGGTATGGATCGAGCCGTCATACTTGGCCTGAATCGGACAAATCGGGACGCAGGTATTGTTGCCGCAGCATGGCGGGCGGCCGTCAAACGGGACCGAGTTGCGGGCATGCGAGAATGTTTGCGAATGCAGCCCGACCTGTTTCAGCCCTTTATCCACGACCTGGTCGAGATAGGTCTTCGGGACCGGCGGCAGCGGATAGGGCACCCGCCGCGGCGATCCCCAATCATAGTCCGGGTCGCCGGCCACGCCCCACATCTTCTCGACCGTCTCGTAATGATCGACGAGATCGTCGTAGCTAATCGGCCAGTCCTCGGCGACGCCGTAGAGCGAGCGCATGCGGAAGTCGGCGGGACGCAGCCGGTCGGCGAAGCCGGTCCAGTGCCACGTCGTTCCGCCAAGGATGCGGGTATACGAACCGACGAACTGGTCCGGACCGGCTTGAACGTAGAAATCGTTCTCGTGCCCGTCGGTCGGATGCGGTGCGTAGGGAACGGAAGGGTAGGGCGCATTCGGTCCCTTCGAGGGATTCCGCACGAAGGTCGCCACCGCCTCGTTGCGGCTCAGGTGAGGCCCGGCCTCCAGTACCAGCACCTTGACGCCGGCCCCGGCAAGCCGGAACGCGGCGTGTCCGCCCGCAATGCCTGAACCAACGATCACGACGTCCGCGGAAAGCTCCTGAAATCCGGCCACTTCAGATCCTCAACGCTCGTCGGGGCGGTTGGTCCACCAGCCGAACCCGTTTCCGCAGACGCTCGGCGGCTTGGTGAATTTGAGGACCTGCCAGGCCAGCGCCTGATGAAAGCCGACCGCAGAATCGGCGCTGGTCTCGCCGGTATAGACGATCTCGACGAAACGGCGCGCTGCGGCTTCGACGTTTGCGTCCGGGAACGGTTCGACGATGTTGGCGGCATCGCGCGCGAGCACCGCATCGAGCAGTTGCTCGACGGTGGCTGCGCCGAATTCTGATTCGATGGCATCGATGGCGAGTTGCAGGAAGGTCGCGTCGTTGACGCGCGCGCCGGCAATGATCTGCGTGGCCGTTGTCCACATATTTTTTGATGCGGCGCTGGCCGTGCCCGGCATGGCCACCGAAGTGGCGGCCCATGCCGCCAATCCCGCGAGCACGGTACGCCGATCCAGACCGGTGATTTCCTCGGCAGAGCCTTTCAAAGGCATTTTCATAAAATGAACCGGTCGATTTGTGACGCCGAGTCAATGACGCCGGAATACTGGAACAATTATACAGAGGCAAAGGATACGAACAACATCAAAGCGGTGTCCGAAAACGAAGGCTCATACTGAGAGGTATCGACGAACGCTTGTGGATAAAGTGGCTTTGACGTATGCCGAATCATACGGCAACGGGGGACCCCAGATGAAAGCGGCAGCTTTATTCCGAGCATTTGTCGTCGCGAGTGTTTCTCTCAGTGTTTCATGTGGCCTTATCGCTTCCAGTGCGCTTTTCACTTCCAGTGCACTTGCCGACAATCAGACGCCGACGGTAACGCCGGTCGCTACGAACAGAGGTTCGCTTCCCTACGCGGTAGAGCTTCGCCTGCGTGAAATGCCGAGGCTGCTGCCGACGCTGCAGAGTTATACGGCCGGGCAGTCGCAGGGCCTTTGGGTGCTGATCGGCGGACGCACCAACGGCATGCACGGGTTCACCGATGACCCGCTCGCGAACTTCCCGCCGCGCTATCAGAACAAGCATATCTGGGTGATCGATCCCGTTACCGGCCGGCGCTGGTCGCGGCGGATCAACGATTCGTCGCTGACCCGTCACCAGGTCGACGCCCTTTCCTCCTTCGCGGCCCAGAGCGTCCAGATCAACGACACGCTCTATGTCGTCGGTGGCTACGGATTTTCGCGGCGCAAGAACGACTTCACGACCTTCACGACCATGACCGCCTATGATCTCGGCGACATCATCAAGTGGGTGCGGCGTGAAGCCGGATTGCCGCCGGGCAAAGAGGATCTGGCCAACCTGATCCGTCAGACGAGCCACGGCGTCCTGCAGGTCACCGGCGGCCAAATGATGATGGTCGAAGGCCGCGCGGTCATCGCCTTTGGCCAGATGTTCGACGGCGGCTACGGTTCGCCGAACTTCAATCAGGTCTATACGACGCAGGTGCGCAGCTTTCGCATCGTGGACAACGGCACGACGCTCGGCATCGAGGACGCCCGGCGCCGACCGGTTCAGCCCAATCCGAACGATTACCGCCGGCGCGACTACAATCTGATGCCGGTGATCGACCAGACCCGCCCGCCCGGACAGGCGGCACATGCAGTGGCCCTTGCCGGCGTGTTCACGCTGACCGACGGCATGTTCACCGTCCCGGTCGAGATCTCGGGCAATGCCGTGCCGTCGATGCGGGACCCGACTGAGCCTCCCTCATCCGGCAAGCCGCCGGTGTTCATGCAGGCGATGAACGGATATGACTGCGCGCTCCTGCCGATATTCGATAGCGCCAAGGGAGAGAACCACGCGGTCCTCTTCGGCGGCATCAGCTATGTGTACCGGCAAGGAACCGAATTTGTCGAAGATACCTCGTTCCCGTTCATCAACGACATAACGGCCGTGGTGCGCCAGATCGACGGCGGTTATCGTCAGGTATGGCTCGGCCGCTTCCCGAATGTGCGGAGCGCGGACAAGAAGCGGCTGCATCTCGGCGCCGAGGCGCTGGTGTTCCTCAAGCCGTCCACGCCTGTGACCGCGAACGGAATGCTCGACCTCACCGCCCTCAAGGCGCAGCACGGCACGGAACCGGTGACGGTCGGCTGGATCTTCGGCGGCATCGCCTCCGACAGTCCGAACGGCGGTACGACGGTGGCTTCGAACCTCGTCTTCGAGATCGTCGTCACGCCGCGCTGATGCGGCGTTGCAGAAGCTGCTGAAATGCTGATTGTGGGGCAGCGGGCCGGTCGCTCGCTGCCCCTTTGCTTATGCGAGGCCCGGGTGTGACCGCTGTTCCTTCCACCGTCACTGCTTCGCCGCGCCTGGCGCTCTGGGTCATCGTCTTCGCCGGATCGGCGCTGCGGACCAGTCTGCTGGGCTGCGTGCTGGTGGCCGAGGCGGCGATCGGCGAGACCTTCGGCCTCAGCGCCGGCGCGCTCGCGGTGCTGGTGGAAAGCATCGTCTTCGGCGGGCTCGTTGCCGTGTTCATGGTGCCGTGGCTGGTCGCGAAGGTCGGCATTCGCGCCGCCAGCCAGGGCGCAGCGGCGGGCACCGTGATCTGCCTCGTGGCCGCGTTGATGCTCGCGCCGCTGACATCGCCGGCCGTGCAGGCGCAGGCCGGATTGTTCGTCGTCGCCGCGCTGCTCGGCTTCTTCGTCGCGGTGCTGTCGCCGATCGCGCAAACCCTGCTCAACGACGCCACGACGTCCGATCCGTCGCTGAACCGCTCGCTGCAATCGGTGTGGTCGGCGGGACAGCCGACGGGCTTCGTCCTTGCCTCGCTGCTCGGCGGCATCCTGCTCGAGCGGTTCGGGTGGTGGAGCGCATTGGTCACGCCGCTCGCCTTCGCGGGCATCGCCCTGCTCGCCCTGATGGACAGACAGGTCCTGCAGCGGGCCGAGCAGCACGAGGCCGAGGTCCAGCCGGGTATCCGCGACATCGCCTGGATCTTCGTCATGCTGCTTGCCTTTCAGGTCTGGTCGACCTGGGGCAGCCTCGGGTCATGGCTCGAGCCCGGCGTGCTGGTCACGCTGCTCGCGACGGTCATCGTGTCCGTCGTCGCACTCGACCAGTTGCGGCGATCGCAGAACCCGGCGATCTCGCCGCAGCCGTTCGCCATCCCCGGTTTTGCCGCCGCGGCGCTGATCCTCTTCGTCTATCAATTGCCGACAACGGCCGAGTTCGAAGTGCTCCTGCTCACGCAACTCGCGAACATGCCGGCGGAGGAGATCGGCACCCGCACCGCGATCGGCAATGGTGGCCAGATCGCCGGCACGGCGCTGGCCGCGGTGCTTCTGCTGCGCCATCGCATCGCCCTGGCGCTCGTTGCCGGCTTCGGCCTGACGCTCGTCGGGCTCGTCGGCTATACGCTTTATCCGTGGTGGAACGACTTCCCGTACACGGTCGTGACCCGCACGATCGTCGGTTTCGGCGGCGGGCTGCTGACCCCGACCTTGTTCGTCCTCGCTCTGCATCAAATGCCTTCGTCGCTGCAGATCGCCGCCGGCACCTGGCTGGTGCTGGCGATGATCGGCGGCACCGAGATCGGCCTCGCGCTGTTCGACATCGTGCTGGAGATCGCGGCTGGCGTCAGCGGCGCGAAGTTCGCCGGATTTCTTGCCGTCGAGGTCGCGCAGCTCGCCGTGGGCGCCGCCGTCGCTCTGCTTGCGGCGTGGCTGACATTGCGCGGCACATTGCTCGTGCGCGCATCGAGCGAGCCGCTTTCGAACGGCCCCGCTTAGCATCGATACGCGCCATCGCTGCGATCCCGATCTTGCCATATTGGCGTGTTGCCATGCCTCGAATGCGGTGCGGTGCGCACGCAGCAGACACGCGCATCGACGTCATGCCGCCGTAGCAACGATCAGGCAGGGTGGCGGCCCCGGGAGCCGGACGGCGCGCCACCGGTTTCTTGCGCTTATTTTACGTTTTGACTGCCCGTGTCGATGCGCATCGCGATGACGCGCGTGCGCAACCCCGTCAATCCGGATCGAGGACGTGTTGAACGCCTGACATCGTCAACTCACGGCCCGCGCCCCGTGGGCCGCAAACGAGCGAGGAGTGACCATGGGCACGATCACGACGAAGGACGGAACGCAGATCTTCTTCAAGGACTGGGGCAAAGGCCGGCCGATCGTGTTCCATCACGGCTGGCCGCTCAGCGCCGACGACTGGGACGCGCAGATGCTGTTCTTTCTGGAGAAGGGCTACCGCGTGATCGCCCATGACCGGCGCGGACACGGCCGCTCGACGCAGACGGATACCGGCAACGAGATGGACACCTATGCCGCCGATGTCGCCGAACTGGCGGCGGCGCTCGACCTGCGCGATGCGGTCCATATCGGGCATTCGACCGGCGGCGGCGAGGTCGCGCGCTATGTCGCCCGGCACGGCAAGGGCCGGGTCGCGAAAGCGGTGCTGATCGGCGCGGTGCCGCCGATCATGGTCAAGTCCGACAAGAACCCCGGCGGACTGCCGATCGAGGTGTTCGACGGTTTCCGCACCGCCCAGGCTGCCAGCCGCGCGCAGTTCTTCCTCGATGTGGCGAGCGGCCCGTTCTATGGCTTCAACCGGCCCGGCGCGAAAGTGTCCGAAGGCGCGATCCGCAACTGGTGGCGCCAGGGCATGATGGGCGGGCACAAGCCGCAGTACGACTGCATCAAGGCGTTCTCGGAAACCGACTTCACCGAAGACCTGAAGATGATCGACGTGCCCGTGCTGATCATGCACGGCGACGACGATCAGGTCGTTCCGATTGCCGATGCCGCATTGCTGTCGATCAAGCTCGTCAAAAACGGCACGCTGAAAGTGTACAAGGGCTTGCCGCACGGGATGTGCACCACCCATCCCGACGTCATCAACCCGGACCTGCTGGCCTTCATCGAGGGCTGACGCAGATTCCGGTCGTTCACATCGGCGGTGTCATTGCGAGCCAACGGGTCCGCGCTTCGCGCGGCCCGATGACAGGCTCCGCGAAGCAATCCAGACCGTTGAAAGGGCTGGATTGCTTCGTCGCTGCGCTCCTCGCAATGACAGGGCCCGGAATCACCGGCCGCGAGCTACTCCAGCCCGGTCGGAACCGGCTTGTTCTCGCTTTCGAGCTTCATGCCGGCGGCGAGCGCCATCGTTTCCATGAGCGCGGCGAAATCCTCTTCGAGATACTTCTGCGGGTCGGCCTTGAGCATCGCGGCGCCGAAATGGCTCTGCAGCACTTCGCGGGTCGCCGCCGTCACCGGCATCGGCACGTCGTTCTCGCGCGCGAGTTCGAGCCCGAGGTCGAGATCCTTGCGCAGAAGTTCCGGCGTGAAGGTCGTCGCCCAGTCGAGATTGACCAGCGCCGGCGATTTGTAGGCCGTGAACATCGAGCCCATCACGCCGTTGTTGAGGAAGGCGAGGAAGGCGTGGCGCGGCACGCCGAGCTTGTTGGTCAGCAGCGTGATCTCGATCAGGTTCTCGATCACCACGCCGAGCATCACATTGTGCGCGATCTTGCAGATGCGCGCGAGTTCGCCCTCGCCCACATAAGAAACGCCGCGCGGTGCGACCGTCTGGATCATCGCCTCGACTTTTTGGAACGCGGCCTCCGGGCCTGAAGCGACCGCCGAGAGCTTGCCAGCCTTGATGACTTTCGCGTTGCCGCTGACCGGGCAGGCGATGAAACTCGCGCCGCGCTCGGCGAGCTTGCCGCGGATCTCTTCGGACTCATCGACCGCGATCGTCGAGCAGTCGACCATCACCGGGGGAGTGCGGCCGCCGGCGGCGACGCCGTTCTCGCCGAAATAGACCTGTTTGAGGTCCTTGCCGGTCGAAACGATGGAGAACACGACATCGACGTCGGCGAGGTCGCTCGGCTTGTCGACGACCTTCGCGCCCTTCGCCGCCAGCGGCTCGGCCTTGGCGCGGGTCCGGTTCCAGATCGAGACCTCGTAGCCTGCCTTCAGCAGCCGTTCCGCCATGGGGTACCCCATGCGGCCCATGCCGATCCAGCCGATCCGTAGCGTGTTCTGGGCCATTTTTTCCTCACCTGTATGTTGTTGTCCGCAACGTGGCTATCACGCCGTCCGGCCGTCTATCAACTCGCCGCAGGCTTCAAGCCGCGGGCGCGACGCGCTATGAAGTATGGTGAGAGACCGCTTTTACCGATCGCAACATCTGGGGACATTGATGGCTGGTACGGAAGGCAAACTGGACATTCTCACCATCTGCGGGTCCTTGCGCAAAGGCTCGTACAACCGTTCGCTCATGCGGGCGCTGACGGCGCTGGCGCCGCCCGAGATGGCGCTGCGCGAGGCCCCGACCTACGGAACGATCCCGCTTTATGACTGGGACCTCCAGAACGAGTCCGGGTTCCCCGAAGCGGTGACGGCGTGGTCGGACGCGATCCGCAAGGCGGACGGCGTCATCATCGTCTCGCCGGAATACAATTGGGGCGTCCCCGGCCCGCTGAAGAACGCGATCGACTGGGCGTCGCGCCTCAAGGACCAGCCGTTCAAGGGCAAGCCGGTCGCGCTGCAATCCGCGGCCACCGGACTGATGGGCGGCGCGCGCATGCAGTACCAGCTTCGCCACGTGCTCACGCCGCTCGATGCCCACCTGCTGGGGCGGCCGGAAGTGATCGTCACCTTCGCGGCCCAGAAATTCGACGAGAACGGCGGGCTCAAGGACGAGCCGACGCGCGAAATGATCAAGCAGCAGCTTGCGGGCTTCGCGGCCTACATCAAGCGGCTGGCGGACTAGCAGGCCGTTGAAAAACGCCTGCGAGGATCGTCACCTCTCCCCGTTGGGGAGAGGTCGGCGCGAAGCGCCGGGTGAGGGGGTTCGGGAGTCTATAATGGACGTTGGCTCCCCCTCACCCTGTCCCTCTCCCCAACGGGGAGAGGGGACCCTCACACCGCCGCTCGAGTGTTTTTCAACATCCTGCTAGGGTCTACAATTGCCGGCGTGCCGGCAGAGGGCGCCGGTTCTTTCCTTGCGGAAGGCGGGCGGCGAGGGCATGTCATCGACGCATGATCCCCGCCCGCATCCGCCGGCTGACGCTGAGCAATTTCCGCACCTACCGCGCGCTCCAGATCGACCTGGACGACCGGCCGGTCGTGCTGGTCGGCGCCAACGGCGCGGGCAAGACCAACCTTCTCGAAGCGGTTTCGCTCCTCACCCCCGGCCGCGGCTTTCGGCGCGCGACGCTCGATGATGTCGCCGCCACCGAGGGTGACGGTTCCTGGGCGGTCGCCGCGCAGGTCGAGGGCGCGCTCGGCCTCGCGACGCTCGGCACCGGCATCGAGGCACCGCCGGCGCGCAGCACCGAGCAGCGCCGCTGCCGAATCGATGGCGAGCCGGTCGGCTCGGCGACAGCATTTCTCGACCACCTCAGCGTGATCTGGCTGGTTCCGTCCATGGACAGCCTGTTCGTCGGGCCCGGTTCGGAACGGCGGCGCGTCCTCGACCGGATGGCGCTGGCGGTCGATCCCGGCCACGGCACGCGCGTCAATGCGCTCGAACGCAGCCTGCGCGCGCGCAACCGTCTTCTGGAGGCCGAACGCCAGGACAGCCAGTGGCTCGACGCCGTCGAACACGAGACGGCGGAGATCGCGGTGGCAGTCGCGGCCGGGCGAGCGGAAGCCGTGCGCAGGCTTTCCGCCGCGCTCGCAGCGCGGCGCGACGACGCGCTGTTTCCTTCCGCGCGGATCGCCCTCGGCGGATGGATGGAGACCGAGATCGACTGCCTGCCCGCGGTCGAGATCGAGGATCGCTACCGGGCGACGCTGCGCGCGGGCCGTGCGCGCGATGCGGCCGCCGGGCGCACGCTGGAAGGGCCCCATCTCAGTGATCTCGCGGTCACTTATCCTGGCAAGGAGATCGCCGCGGCCGACGCTTCGACCGGCGAGCAGAAGGCGCTGCTGATCGGGCTGGTGCTGGCGCACGCATCCCTGATCGCCGAAGCGACCGGCCGCGCGCCGGTGCTGCTCCTCGACGAAGTGGTCGCGCATCTGGACCCG
>Ga0182739_1002297_pt1 | contig 18092 bp, 15 predicted proteins | sample eDN5th30CBELigBY_FD_128873 | JGI IMG/M metagenome (GOLD analysis project Ga0182739, IMG submission 128873) | Enriched backyard soil microbial communities from Emeryville, California, USA - eDNA 5th pass 30_C BE-Lig BY (version 2) (version 2) | ecosystem: Environmental > Terrestrial > Soil >...
CGATGGCGGCGAGTGTGGATCACGCTGAGCATCATCGTCGGGATCATCGTGGTGGTCGGCATCGTCGGCTCCCTCACGCCGTGGCCGTCCGCGATGCTCATCCGGTCGGTCTTCGAGAAGGGCGGCGAAGCGACCGCCGCGGAGATGGAGCGGCATCAGCCCGACGTCGAGATCCGCGAGCGGCTCGGCATCGTGTACGCCGACGGCAGCCCCGACACGACCCTCGACGTCTTCACCCGGGCCTCTGCGGACGAGCGTCGTCCGACCGTCGTCTGGGTCCACGGCGGGGCGTGGATCTCCGGTTCCAGCGCCGATGTCGATCCGTACCTGCGCATCCTCGCCGCCGAGGGGTACACGACCATCGGGCTGAACTACAGCCTCGGTCCGGAGCAGGTGTACCCGACCGCCGTCGTCCAGCTCAACGAGGCGCTCGCGTACATCGACGCGCACGCCGCCGAGCTCAACGTCGACACGACGCAGATCGTGCTGGCGGGCGACTCGGCCGGCGCGCAGCTCGCGAGCCAGCTCGCGACCCTCGTCACCAACCCTGCGTACGCCGACCTCGTGGGCATCGCGCCGGCGCTGAAGGCCGATCAGGTGTCCGGCGTCATCCTCAACTGCGGCGTCTACGACCTGCGCGCGATGGCCGAGCTCCAGGGCCTTCCGGCGTGGGGGTTCAAGGTCGCGCTGTGGGCGTACACCGGGACGAAGGACTGGTCGGAGCAGGCATCCGGGGCCACGATGTCGACCATCCGGTTCGCCACCGCGGACTTCCCGCCCACCTACATCAGCGGCGGCAACGGCGACGGGCTCACGTGGCTGCAGTCGATCCCGATGGCGCAGCGGCTCACGGATCTGGGCGTGCCGGTCACGGACCTGTTCTGGCCGGCCCCGCACGAGCCGGCGCTGCCGCACGAGTACCAGTTCCATCTCGACATGCCGGATGCGCAGACGGCGCTGGAGCGCACCAAGGAGTGGCTGGCGGCGCACACCTCCATGCCCTGAGCGGACGGGCTCGCCGCTCGCGCTAGCCTGAGCTGGTGGCCATCGTCTGCGGCACCTGCGACACCGCCGTCGTGCGCAACGACCGGAAGCCACCGCACGACATCGACATCACGGCGACGATCGACGCGCTCTCCGACCGCGTGCGCCGAGGACGGATGAGGTTCGTGAGCGGGGACGTGCCGCTCGAGGACATGCTCGATCTCGCATACTCGGAGCTGCGCTACACGATCGTGAGCTTCCTGCGGTGCGAGGACTGCGGACGCATGCGGTTCTGGGGACTGTGCATCCGCGGGGCGCCGGTCTACAAGGTCGTCGAGGACAGCGCTCCCCATCAGTGGACGTGGGAGAGCGTCCCTCCGCGAGAGGCGTGGTCGAGGCGAGGCTGACGCGCCGGCGGCGATAGGCTGAAGACGATGGCTGGGGCGAGGGCTGCACGGGCGACGCGCGCGTGGCGCGGGGTCGCCGCTGCGGCGTTCGCCACGTTCGTGGCCGCTCTGTCGCACTCCGCCGCACAGGGCGAGGCCGCACCGCTTCTCGGCATGGTGCTCGCCTTCGCGCTCTCTGCCCCCGTGTGCGTCGCGCTCGCCGGGCGCGGACTCTCCTGGGTTCGCCTGGCACTCGCCGTCGGCCTCAGCCAGGCGGCGTTCCACACGCTTCTGGCGGTCGGAGTGGGAGAGGCGGCCCGCGCCGCCCTGAGCCCCGTGTCGGCTCATGCACGGCACGCCGCGACTCTGTCGCCCTCCGCGCCGGTGGACCTCGTCTCCGCCCACATCGCCGCGCACACCGACGCGCCGATGTGGACGGCGCACCTTCTTGCGGCTGCCGTCACCGTCCTGGCCTTCGGGCGCGGGGAGCGTGCCGTGCGCGCCGTCGTCCGCTTCGCGATCCTGCACCTCGTCGTGCGGCCGATCGTGCTCCCCGCCCCTCGACGCGCTGCGCGCATCCCCGGGTTCGGGCGGCTGCTCTCCGACCCCGGCTTCGTTCTGCTGTCGACTGTGCGACGGAGAGGGCCGCCCCTCGCGGCGTAGTCCTCTCCACACCCTCACTTCCGCGCGCGGGAGTCGCTCCCGCGCGCGCAGACAGAAAGCACGAAACCATGTCCACACGCATACCTGCACGCTCTCTCGTCGGCCTCGCGGTCGGCGCGGTGCTGGCCGTCGGCGCGCCGCTGGCGGCATCCGCCCACGTGACGATCGACCCCGGATCGGCCGACCCGGGCTTCTCGACCGACGTCGTCTTCCGCGCGCCCAATGAGTCGTCGACGGCATCGACCGTCCGGCTGGAGGTCCATCTGCCCGCTGACACGCCGTTCACCAACCTCCGTTACGAGCCCACACCCGGCTGGACCACGACCGTCGTGACGGGAACGCTGCCGCAGCCGGTCGAGGTGTCCGGCAACACCGTGGCCGAGGCGCCGACGAGCATCGTGTTCGAGGCCCAGGAAGGGCACGGCATCCAGCCCGGTCAGTTCCAGACCTTCACCGTCGCGCTGGGGCCCGTCCCCGCGGTCGAGCGCATCGTCCTGCCGGTGACGCAGACGTACAGCGACGGCACCGTCGTCGAGTGGGAGGGGACTCCGGACGAGGTCGCCGCAGACGACGGCATCGCTCCCGCCCCTGTGCTCTACGTGGAGGAGGCGCCGCCCGGCGATCACCACGGCGACGCCTCGGCATCCGATCCCGCCGCTCCTGCCGCGAACGGCGTCGACGGGCGCGCCATCGGCATGAGCATCGCCGCCCTCGCGCTCGGCGCCGGGGGTGTCGTTCTCGCCGCGATCGCGTTGGCGAACCGGCGGAAGGCAGACGCGTGAGCGCGCGGCGCAGGGCGGGGCTGGTCGCGTCGGCTCTGCTCCTGGCGCTCGTCGGCGTGCCGCTTGCGTCGGGTGCCGCGTCGGCGCACGACGCGCTCGTGGGGGAGGAGCCCGCTGCCGGCTCGACCGTGACCGAGATCGGCGAGGTCACGCTCACGTTCAGCGCCGACCCGATCGATGAGGACGGCGCGGACGTGGTGCGCGTCGTCGGACCGGACGGCCACTACTACGAGAACGCCTGTCCGTCGCTCGCCGGGCCCGTCGTGACGACGCCCGTCGAGCTCGGCCCGTCGGGCGAGTATCGCGTGGAGTGGAAGGTGGTGTCGTCGGACGGGCATCCGATCTCCGACTCGTACACGTTCCGCTACGAGCCCGCAGCGGGGACTCCCGCGGCGACGGGCACGATGGAGCCGGCGTGCGGGCGTCCCGCGCCCACGGCCGATGCCCTCCCTGCCACCGAGGGAGAGCCATCCGACGACGGGGGCCTGTGGATCGGCCTCGGGGTCGGTGCGGTCGTGGTCGTGGGGGCCGTGATCGCGGCGTGGCTCATCCTGCGACGCCCGCGCACGCGGGACTGACCGTCGTCAGCACGCGGTGACCGCCGTCACGGGCGGCTGACACCCCCGCCGCGGAGCTCACCGTGCAGGCGCTCCATCCGGGCGTCGAGCTCCGCGGCGGAGTCGGCGGCATCCTTCAGATCCGCCAGCAGCGCCTCGGGGACCTGGGTCGCGTACTTGTAGTAGATCTTGTGCTCGAGACTCGCCCAGAAGTCCATGGCGATCGTGCGGAACTGCACCTCCACCGGCACCTGCACCCGCCCCGTGGAGAGGAACACCGGCACCTCGACGATGACGTGGAGGCTCTTGTAGCCGTTCGGCTTGGGCTCGGCGATGTAGTCCTTGACGGCGCGGACGGTGATGTCGTCCTGCGCCGTGAGCAGGTCGAAGAGCCGATACGCGTCGGGGACGAAGGAGCACGTCACGCGCACGCCGGCGATGTCCCTCATGTGCGCGCGGATGCTGTCGAAGCCGGGCTCCATGCCCTTGCGGGCGACCTTCTCGACGATGCTGTCCGGCGTCTTCACGCGGCTGGAGACATGCTCGATGGGGTTGTACTCGTGCATCTGCAGGAACTCGTCCCGCAGGATCGAGATCTTCGTCTCGACCTCGCGCAGCCCGAACTCGTACTCGAGGAGGAACCGCTGGAACTCGTCGCGCATCGCGCGGAGCTGGTCCGTCGAGTACGTCACCGCCCCTTCGCTGGTCAGCACGGCGAATGACTCATCGGACGGCGAGCTCATGCGTCGACGCTATCCACGCAGACTCGTAGCAGGCTGTGAGGAGCGTCAGTCGGCGGGCGGCCACTCGACCAGGAGCAGTCCCTGCTTCGTGTCGGCGAACTTCACCCAGCCGTCCCCGAACTGGTACGTCCAGCCGTAGCCGTCCGCGTCGGTGTTGACGGCGGTGTCGGGGTTCTCGGTGAGGAAGACGCCGTCCTCGCCCTCCTCGCGCTGCCACCCCTCCTGGACGAGGGCGCTCTGCTCACGCGCGGAGTCCTGCTCCGAGATCGGGGCCCAGCCGAACATCTGGACGTTGTCACTGGCGACCTTCGCGTCGCCCCACGTGCAGGTGATGCCCTCCGGGATCTCGGTCGCCCCGAGGCGGAAGACGTCCTCCTCGAAGGTCCACCCGGCATCCGTGAAGTCGACGACGACGTCCGGCGGGATGATCGTGTCGCACGTGGGGTCCGCCTGCGGCGGCTCCTCGGTCGGCGCAGCGGTGGGCTGCGGTGCCGTCGTGGCGGTCGGCGTGGGGGTGGGACTCGAGGTGGGCTCGGGGGAGGGGGCGCCGCAGCCCGTCAGCGCGGCGAGGGCTCCGGTGAGCAGGAGCACGGCCCCTGCGCGGGTGAGTGCGGTGCGGTTCATGAGAGGACGTCCGTCGCGTGGGGGAGAGGAGCGGAGGGATGCAGCAGCTCGAGGAAGGATGCGTGCAGGAGGCCGTTGGTGGCCATGACAGACCGCGCGGCGATGGTGTCGTCGCCGTCGAACGAGGTCACGCGGCCCCCGGCCTCGCGGATGATCGGGAAGTGCGCGGCGATGTCGTACTCCTTGACATCGAATTCCGCGACGAAGTCGAGGCGACCCTCAGCCAGCAGCATGTACGGCCAGGCGTCGCCGTAGCCGCGGTCGCGCCACACTGCGCGGCTGAGGCGCACGAGGTCGTCGAGGCGACCGGCCTCGTCCCACTGCGCGATGCTCTGGAAGCTGACGCTCGCGCGGTCGATGCGATCCGTCGCCGAGACGTGCAGGCGGCGCGGCGTGCCGTCGGGCTCGCTCGTCCAGGCGCCGAGCCCCGTCGCCCCCCACCAGCGTCGCCCGATCGCGGGCTGGCTCACGACGCCGACCTGCGGGACCCCGTCGACGGCGAGCGCGATGAGGGTCGCCCACATCGGGATGCCCTTGAGGTAGTTGTGCGTGCCGTCGATGGGGTCGATGATCCACTGCCGGCGGCCGGATCCGGACGTGCCGTACTCCTCGCCCAGGATGCCGTCATCGGGACGCTCGTCGCGGAGGATGCCCCGGATCGCGCGCTCCGTCGCGAAGTCGGCCTCGGTCACGAACGTCGCGTCCGGCTTGGCGTCGACGGCGAGGTCGGCGGCGTCGAACCGCTCCATCGAGGCGGTGTCCGCCGCCTCCGCGAGACGCAGCGCGAGGGCCAGGTCGGCTTCGAAGCTCTGCTCCGCGGGCACGCCGAGGCCGGTGCCGGGGATCGGGGACGTCACGACATCAGGATAACCGGGCACGACCGGACGGCCGCCGTGGAGCGTAACGGAGGGCCCCACCCGGCGACGTGCCCGGGGCGCAGCGCCGATTGGCGGGGCGGGCGCTCCGGGTGCTAATGTTGACCCTCGGTTCGCCTCACCGCGGACCATGCGCCTCTAGCTCAATCGGCAGAGCAACTGACTCTTAATCAGTGGGTTCAGGGTTCAAGTCCCTGGGGGCGCACGGATCGGCCCCGGAGCCCACTCGCCAGTGGTTCCGGGGCCTTTTCGCATCTCGGGACTCCCGTCGCTCTCAGGTGCGTTCGTCCCTCAAGACACGTTGAGGCAGTCATTGAGGGTCGACGACGATTCCGAGTCCTCCCTGAAGGTCGCAAGGCGCACACGCGGCGACGTTGCGGCGCCTCCGACTCGAGAGTTGACAACCAAACTCGAGAGCGATTTACTTACCTAGGCCTAGCTAAGTGAATGAGAGCTGACCCGAAAGCGACGCTCATTGCCAGCCCCAGGGCCGGGGCACACGCATCCAAAGGAGAATGCCCATGCGCGGATCACGCAGACGTTCCGCCGCCGTCGTCGTCGCCGGCCTCACGGCCGCCGTTCTGGCGCTCAGCGGTTGCACGACCGGGGGAGGTGGGGGCGACGAGGCCAGCACGCTGACCATGGCCCACGACGGAAACACCCAGATCAACTTCGACCCGGGCGTCGGGTCGATCACGGTGACCACCTACCTCGCGCCTGTCTACGACACGCTGCTCCGGCGTCTCAGCGACGGGAGCTACGAGCCGAACCTCGCTACCGAGTGGGGCTACGACAGCCCCACGGAGTTCACTCTCAAGCTCCGCGACGACGTCAAGTTCGCCGACGGTACGCCTGTCGATGCCGAGGCCGTCGTGGCAAACCTCGAGAACGTCAAGAACGGGACGGGGCCGCTCGCGACGGACTTCGCAACGGTCCAATCGATCAAGGCGCAGGACGACGCGACGGTGCACATCACCCTCTCCGCGCCGAACCCGTCGCTTCCGCTCACGCTCTCGGGCGTCTCGGGCATGATCGCGAACCCCGAGGCGATTGAAGCGGGATCGCTTGCGACCAAGCCCGACGGCTCTGGCCCGTACGACTACGTAGCGGATGAGTCGATCAGCAACGACACCTACGTCTATGAGAAGCGCGACGATTACTGGAACGCCGACGCGTTCCCTTACGACCGCCTCGTCGTCAAGGTCATCCCCGACGCGGCGGCGGCCGTGAACGCTCTCGAGTCCGGTCAGGTGGACATGGTGGAGTTGGGCACCGCCGCCGACATCGCCCGTGTCGAGAAGGCCGGCCTGGGCTTCACCGGGGCGTCCAACAACGTGTGGACCCTTCACCTGGAGGACCGCGCAGGCAAGCTCGTCCCCGCACTGGGGGATGTGCGTGTCCGCCAGGCGATGAACTTCGCCATCGACCGTGCCGCGATTGTCGAGTCGGTGAACCAGGGACTGGGAACGCCCACGACTCAGCTCGTCAAGCCCGGTATGGCAGGCTTCGACGAGACGCTGAACAACGTGTACTCCTACGATCCTCAGAAGGCCAAGGACCTGCTGGCCGAGGCCGGATATGCCGAAGGGTTCTCCGTTGACGCGGTCAGCATCTCGCTCGCAGACACGCAGGTGCAGGCCCTCGTGGGTTACCTGGCTGAGGTCGGCATCACGCTCAACGTCGTCAACGTTCCGCCGGACCAGTACATCCCGAGCATCCTCAGCGGCGAGTACCCCACCGCATTCCTCCCCTATGGCATGGTCGACGCGTACTTCGACTTCGGTCAGCTCGTCATCCCCAACGGCGGCTTCAACCCGATGAAGTCGAGCGACGAGGAGATCAACGCCCTGTACGCCGAGGCCGGTGCCGCAACCAACGATGAGGACCGCGCGGCCATCCTGGAGCAGATCAATGCTCGCGTTGTGGATCTGGCCTGGTTCCTCCCGATGTTCAACGACGCCTACGGCTACGCGCTCTCGGATGCCGTGACCGGCGTCAAGTGGACGACGTTCCGCCCGCCCATGTACTACCACTGGGCACCCGCGTCCTGACGGACGTTTCAGTACCTCGGCTCGACACGGAAGGGAACGACGACGATGATCCGACTCGTCATCCGCAGGCTGCTCCTGGGCATCCCGCTGGTGCTCATCGTGGCCACCGTCGCGTTCTTCCTCGTCCAGCTCACGCCTGGGTCCCCGGCAGCCGCCGTGCTGGGGACCCAGGCGACCCCCGAGGCCGTCGCCCGGTTTGAAGCGAGCCTGGGGCTCGACCGACCGGTTCTCGAGCAGTACGCCGAATACATGGGGCAGCTGCTCACCCTGAACCTCGGTGAGTCCTGGCTCACTCGCGAGTCCGTCAGCTCGCTCCTGGCGTCCCGCCTGCCGGTCACCGTGAGCCTCGCGACGCTGGCGACGATCGTGGCGATGGTGATCGGCATCCTCATCGGCACGGTCGCGGCAGTCCGCGGTGGCGTTCTCGATCGCATCCTGACGGCTGTCTCGGGATTCGGTCTCGCGCTGCCCAACTTCTGGCTCGCATCGATCCTGGTACTCGTCTTCAGCCTGGAACTGGGGTGGTTCCCCGCCACAGGCTACGTCGATTTCGCGCGGAATCCCGCAGCCTGGGCGTTGCACCTCGTCCTGCCCGTCACGACGCTCGCCGTTGCCATGGTCGCATCCTTCGCACGCCAGACCCGCACCGGGATGCTCGAGCAGCTCTCCAGCGACTACGTCCGGACGCTCGTGGGCGCCGGCACCTCCCGCACGAGCGTCATCTGGCGGCACACCCTGCGCAACGCGGCCGGACCTGTCGTCAACACGGCCGGACTGCTTTTCGTGGGGGTGCTCGGCGGCGCAGTCATCATCGAACAGGTCTTCGCGCTACCCGGCATCGGCCGTGTGATCGTCCAGTCGGCATCCACCCGGGACCTGCCCGTTCTCCTGGGCGCTGTGGTGGTGAGCGCGATCGTCGTACTCGCAATCAACATCCTGGTCGACGTGATCGTCGCCCTCCTCAACCCCCGTGCGAGGACCTCATGAGTGCACAACTGCTCGACGGGCTCAGCGTCGACCTCACGCCCGCGCACCGCCGATCCGCCTGGCGCGAATTCGTTCGGAGTCCATTCGCGATGACCGCCGTCGCGTGGATCCTTCTCATCATTCTCCTCGGCGCGGCCGCGGCTTTCCTGCCTCTCGTCGAGTGGGGCTGGCTTCCGAACCCCCTCGCCCAGGACCTCTCGGATGTCGGCGCTCTCCCGTCTGCGACGCACTGGCTCGGGACGGACATGCTCGGACGTGATGTCCTGTCGCGGCTCATCTTCGGGGGTGGAAGCGCCATCGCCGGTGTGTTGCTGTGCGTCGCGATCGCCACGATCCTCGGCACGGTCCTCGGACTCCTCGCGGGGTATTTCGGGGGCGTCGTGGATGCCGTCGGCTCGGCAGTCGCCGAGGTCCTGCAGACTCTGCCCGGCATCATCGTCATGCTCCTCGCCGTCGCGATCTTCGGCACCGACCTCTACGTCGGCATGGCAGCTTTGGGCATCTTGCTCAGCGCCGGGGTGTTCCGGATCGTGCGCTCGAGCGCGGCGATCGTCGCCCGTGAGCTCTACGTGGCGGCAGCCACCGTGTCGGGCCTGCGCAGTTTGGCCATCCTCACACGACATGTCCTGCCCAACGTCCTGCGCCCGACGATCGTCCAGGCGTCGCTTACCGCCACACTCGCGCTCCTGCTGCAGGCGGGGCTGAGCTTTCTCGGACAGGGGCCACCCCCGCCCTCGCCGCAGTGGGGGAGCATGGTGCGTGAGGCTTCCGAGGCCATCTATCGCTTCCCGTGGCTTATGGTGCCCACCGGCGCGGTCATCATCCTGACCGCTCTGGCATTCAACGCTCTGGGCGACGCGCTCGTCGACACCACATCCATCCGCCCGCGCCCCCGTCGTCGACGCGTCGGCGCACGGGTGATCACTCCGGTCTGCGTCGAGCCCGCCGCCGCAGGAGCGGCCCTGCAGGTTGATGGATTGCGCATCGCATCGGATGCCGGCAAGGAACTCGTGCGCGGCGTCTCGTTCGCTCTGCATCCCGGCCGGACGCTGGGGCTCGTCGGCGAGTCCGGATCAGGCAAGACCCTCACTGCGCTAGCGGCCCTCGGGCTCCTTCCGGACGGGGTGCAGGTGACCGGGGGAACCATCCGCATCGACGGGCGACAGGTGCGCACGGATGACACCGCCATCTGGCAGGACCTCCGGGGAACGACCGTGGCCTACGTCTCGCAGGAGCCGATGGTCGGTCTGGACCCGTCTTCGACGGTGGGCGTCCTGCTGACCGAACCCCTGCGACGGCATCGGTCGCTGAGCCGGAAGCAGGCGCGGGCCGAGGCGCTCCGCCTGCTGGAGAAGGTCGGGATCGCGGATCCGCCCAGCGTCGTCAGGCGATATCCCTTCCAGCTTTCTGGTGGTATGGCGCAGCGCGTGGCCATCGCCATCGCCCTCGCAGGGCATCCGCGCGTCTTGGTGGCGGACGAGCCGACGACCGCTCTCGACGTCACCGTGCAGGCGGAGATCCTCGAGTTGCTGCGCTCGCTCCAGCGCGAATACGAGATGGCCATCCTCATGGTGACGCACAACTTCGGAGTGGTCGCCGACATCTGCGACGACGTCGTCGTCATGCAGGCCGGTGAGCTCGTCGAGCGCGGCGATGTCCGGGATCTTTTCGCTCGCCCCCAGCACTCCTACACGCGGTCGCTGCTCGCGGCGGTCCCGGACGCATGGCCCGAGCAGGTGCGCGAGCAGCCCTGCGGGGCCGAGCTTCTTCGCATCGATGATCTGCATGTGAGCTTCGGCCAGGGCCTTCGTCGTCCTCGCTTCGTGGCGCTGGATGGTGTATCGCTCGATGTCCGAGCGGGGGAGACCGTCGGGCTGGTCGGTGAATCGGGCTCGGGCAAGACCACGATCGGTCGAGCTGTCCTCGGACTTGTTCCTGCCGCTCGCGGCACGATCACATTCGATGGGGAGGACATCACGCACGCGACGCCGCGGATGCGTCGCCAACTCAGCACGGAGCTGCAGGTGGTCTTCCAGGACCCGTACAGTTCCCTCGACCCGAGACTGACCGTTGGGCAGATCCTCGAGGAGCCGCTGCGCGCGCATGGCATCTATCGGGGAGAACGCGCGCGCCAGCGCGTGCGCGAGCTACTGGACGAGGTGCGCCTGCCCTCGGACGCGATCAACCGCCGCCCTGTCGAGTTCAGCGGGGGGCAGCGTCAGCGCATAGCGATCGCGCGTGCGTTGGCCATGAGCCCTCGGCTCATCGTCTGTGACGAGGCGCTCTCTGCGCTCGATCTCTCGACGCAGGCGAGGGTCGTCGAGATCCTTCGCGAGATCCAGCGAGAGACGGGCGTGGCATACCTGTTCATCGGTCACGACCTGTCGGTCGTGCGCAACCTCAGTGATCGGGTTGTCGTCCTCTATCGCGGGAAGGTAATGGAGACCGGCGACCCGGAGACTATCGGACGCAACCCGCAGCACCCCTACACGCAGCGACTCCTGCAGGCCGCGCCCGTTCCGGATCCACATGAGCAGGCATTGCGGCGTGAGATCTGGCTGTCGCAGAGAATGATGGATCACGGAGGTCCGAGCATATGACCAACATCGACAGCGACGGCCTAATGGGAACCGAGCGGGGTGCCAGGCTCCACGGCACCAACTCGCGTGGCCGACGCAAACGCGAGCAGATCCTCGAGATCGCCAAGGAGCACTTCGGAAACGGCGGATACCGCGGCGTTTCAACCGCTGCTATCGCGGCGGAGGCCGGTATCACCGACCCAGGGCTTCTGCACCACTTCCAGACAAAGGCCGGCCTGCTCATGGCTCTCCTCGAGAGCCGTTTCGGTCGCGATGACGAGATCCTCGCCATCGAGAACAATCCGCACGGAACGGAACTGCTGTCGCATCTCGACGACGTCGTCCAAGAGAACGAGAACAATCGCGCGGACGTCCGGTTGTTCTCAGTGCTGCTGGCAGAGAGCGTCGCCGAAGACCACCCGAGCCACGAGTACTTCGCACAGCGGTACCGGCGCGCGCGTCAGCTGCTTTCAGCATCCCTCATCGATGCTCAGAAGCGCGAAGTGATCCGTGCGGATGTCGACTGTGATGCACTCGCCTCGGCGCTCCTGGCGCTCATGGATGGTCTGCAGTACCAGTGGCTCATCGATGAGACCGTCAGCATGACGGGCGCCTTCCGGGCGATGAGCGCGCTCGTGGCGGACGCACTCCGCGTCACGGCCGCGACGGGTGGCGCCGCTCCCCACACCCCCATTCGCGAATAAGTCCTGCGGCCGCACGGGCCGTTTGATCCGACTCCGCGATCGTCGACCACGGCGCACCGCGGGGTGGATCGTCATGCCCGAATACAAGGAGATGAAAGATGATCGATACCGACTCGCGCCTGGCAGAGATGTTCCAGGACCCCGGCGTGCGGCACTTCGCGGACCAGAGCCTCGCCCTCGTGCGCGGCCTTGCTGCGGCGGATGAGGCAGGTGTGTCGGCCCTGTATGCCGGACACGTGGACATCGACGACCCCTTCCATGGTCGCGGCGTGGGTACATCCGCCGCGCACATCGTCCGGGAATGGGGGCCGCGCCGGCACGGAACCGTGACCGACGTCCGACTTGAGCACTACACACAGGCGTCGAAATACGCGGGAGCCGAGATCGCCGTGGACCTCGACCTCAATGATGGGCGCTCGATCACTAGCAAGATGGTCGTCGTGAGCGAGCTGGACGAGGAGTCCGCCCGATTCGTCCGCACCCGAATCTACTACCGCCGCGCGTGGATCGACGGTCAGCAGCACACCCGTCTCGCGATCAAGGAGAACACTCACGGAGAGTTCGCCTTCAACCCGCTCATCCAGCGCTATCAGGAGACGCTCCGATCGGGTGACCTCGATGAGATGGTTGCGGTCTTCTCGCCTGACGGCTACCTTGACGGCCACGGTGAGAGCCGCGTGCTGGCCGAGGGCCGAGGCATGGGCCTGTATGAGGGTCGCGAGGACGTGCGCTACTGCCTGAAGCAGATGTTCGACATCGAGGGTCACGGTGACGAGCAGGCGGCCGACGCCGTAAGCGTCGGCGAGTACATCGACCACCGCAACATGTTCGATGACGGGCGCACCACGATCCTGGAGTTCGTCATCGTGCGTCCCAACGATCCGGATTCGCCTGAGCAGGCCGGTGTGTCGGCTTACGAGATCGGAGACGACGGCCTCCTGGGCGCCGCGCGGATCTACGACGAGGGATGGTGATCCGTGGCAACGGCTCACGAGACTGCCGGGGCGGGATGGTCGCCTTCTCCGCGTGACCTGCGGCAGCAGGCTGCGGAGATCGTCGCCGAGCTCACGCTCGAGGAGAAAGCGAGCCTGTGCTCAGGAGCGGACTTCTGGCACACGAAGGGGATCGAGCGCCTGGGCCTCGAGCCGTACATGCTGACGGACGGGCCGCACGGACTCCGCAAGCAGGCGAGCGACACAGACCATCTCGGACTCAACAACTCGATCCCCGCGACCTGTTTCCCGTCGGGCGCGGGACTGGCGGCGAGCTGGAATCGAGACCTCCTGGGTGACATCGGGAGGGCGCTCGGGCGGGAAGCTGCGGCCGAATCCGTCGGCATTCTGCTCGGACCGGCGATCAACATCAAGCGACACCCCCTGGGGGGGCGGAACTTCGAGTACTTCTCGGAGGACCCATTCCTCACGGGTGAACTCGCCGTCTCCTATATCGACGGCGTGCAGTCTCAGGGGGTGGGTACAAGTGTCAAGCACTTCGCCGCGAACAACCAGGAGACCAATCGTCTGCTCGTCGATGTCATCGTCGAGGAACGGACGCTGCGCGAGATCTACCTGCCCGGGTTCCATGCGGCGGTGACACGGGCCCAGCCGTGGTCGGTCATGAGCGCCTACAACCGGATCAACGGCCCTTACGCGTCGGACAACGCGTGGCTGCTCACCGATCTGCTACGAGAGGAATGGGGGCACGAGGGCATCGTCGTCACGGACTGGGGCGCCGAGGACGACCGCGTCACGGGCCTGGGTGCCGGAACCAGCCTAGAGATGCCCGGAAACGGCGGACTGGGGGACCAGGAGATCGTCGAGGCCGTGCGGTCGGGAACGCTCGCCACTGAGGTTCTGGATCGAGAGGTGACACGACTCGTCTCCGTGCACCTCGCGGCGGCAGCCTCTCGTGCGATCCCGCGCACGGTCGATCACTCGGCGCATCATGCTCTCGCGCAGCGAGCCGCCGTTGAAGCATCGGTTCTCCTCAAGAACGAGGGCGTGCTGCCACTTGCGCCTGACTCGCGAATCGCTGTCTTGGGCGCGTTCGCCGAGCAGCCTCGATATCAGGGCGGCGGCAGCTCGCGGATCAATCCGTCCCGGCTGGACTCTCTGCTGGATGGGCTCGCGCAGTGCGGGATGCGCGACATCACGTACGCGCCGGGATACGGCCTCAATGATCCCGAACCTGATGAAACGCTGCTCGCGCAGGCCCGTGAAGCGGCGGCTGCCGCCGATGTCGTCGTCGTCATGGTCGGGCTGACATCCGCGGAAGAGTCTGAGGGGTACGATCGCCCGCACATGCGGCTGTCGGATTCGCACAACGCGCTGGTCGAGGCTGCTCGCAGCGTCAGCGATCGGGTGGTGGTGGTGCTGAGCAACGGCGCACCCGTCGAGATGCCGTGGGTTGCCTCGGTCCCTGCAGTGCTTGAGGCATATCTCGGCGGTCAGGCGTCAGGATCCGCGCTCGCCGCGATCCTCACCGGGGCGCAAGAGCCAGGCGGGCGGCTCGCGGAGACGTTCCCGGTTCGCCTCGAGGACTCACCCGCCTATCTCAACTTCCCCGGCACGGACGAGAAGGTCGAGTACCGGGAGGGGATCTTCGTCGGATACCGCCACTACGACACCGTGCGGGTGGGGCCTCTCTTCCCTTTCGGGCACGGGCTCGGATACACGTCGTTCGAGATCACAGGCACCTCGATCGACCGAACCGACATCGACGAGACAGAGTCCGTGCAGGTAACCGTCGAGGTTGTCAACGTCGGGCACCGGAGGGGAAGCCACGTCGTCCAGCTCTACGCGCACCAGGTCGGCGCGCAGCCGCGCCGACCGGAGCAGGAGCTCGTCGGTTTCGACAAGGTGACTCTCGGGCCGGGCGAATGCACGACGCTGCGGTTCGAACTCGACCGCTCGGCGTTCTGCTACTGGGGCACGCGCGCTCACGCATGGGTGGTGGACGATGCAGACTTTGAGATCCGGATCGGCGCCTCAAGTCGAGACATCGCCGCCGTCGAGAGGGTACGCGTTCGCGGCAGTTCGGACGCTCCTCTTCTTCGCGGCCACAACACCGCACTGGGCAACATCCTTGATCACCCGGTCCTGGGCGGGTGGGCGAGGGACCTTCGAGAGGCATTCATCGGTGCCCAAGGGACCTACGACCCAGAAAGTCCGGAGTTTCGGCTGGTGGAGGCCTTCAGCAGAGAGTTGCCGCTCAGAGCGCTCGCTCGCATCGGCGGTCTCATCTCAGTTGATCAACTGGAACGCGCGTGCCGAGTGCTCGAAACTACTGCCAGCGAGGAGGACATGCGTTGGTTCGGGGCGTGAGCGTGGACGGGTCTCCTGCACGGTGACTTGAGCTGGCGCGCTACGTCCACGGGCATCGCGCGTGGCGTGACGGCGCACCGCACGAACGGAGCGAGTGTCCAGCCACGGGCGGGGCAATGCCTCCTACTGTGGACTGGCAGGGGACCTCATCGCCGCTGAACTCGCGTCCCGCCACGCTTCGGCCGGTGGCGTTCGCCATGCGCAACACCCTCAGGCTCCTGGCCCTGGTGGGCTGAGATTGGGCAAGCATCTTCCGTGCGAACCGTTGGAGCGGCGGGCGGCTGTACGGATTCCTTCCACGAAACTTGACTCACTGTCGCGATCGGTTCGTGGCTTCGCGGGTTTCGACGTCGTCGGGAGGATCTGGCACAATCTCCGCGCGTGCTGCGTGGGGTTAGGTAGGGGTTCAAGTCCCTGGGGCGCACGGATCGGCCCCGGCGCCCACTCGCCAGTGGTTCCGGGGCCTTTTCGCATGTCGTGCGGGATGCGCGCAACCCGGCGCTGGGGTCACCGCGCCGGCAGGGCGTCGAGCATCTCCTCGACGATGCGGTCGATCGTCAGGTCTCGACCGGTGGCGCCGAGGATCGCGGGGGCCGCCTTGGCCGCGGGAACCGTGTGTCCGCCGCCCGCGACCGTCACGAGCGACACCGGTGGATGTTCGCCGTCACGGTACTCGGTCCGCGTGGTCGTCGTGCGTCCGCGCGGAGCCGCGGGATGGACGATGCTGCGCACCGGGGCCGCGCGGATGCCGTTGCGGGACGCGAAGTAGGCCGCGGTCGCCTCGGCGGAGAGTGCGGTCCCGTCCACCTTGAAGAGCGCTCTCGCCCACCACGCGAACCGGCCGCCGTCATAGCGGGAGATGCGGTCGGCGGTTCCCGCCACGATGGTCACAGGCACCGGCGTGGACGCGGCGTCGGAGTAGCCCGCGGTGAAGTCGTCCGCCACGGGCATCGTCGTCGCCACGACGACCGCGCCGGCGAGAAGCTCGGGCACCTCGTGGACGAGGCGCAGGACCATCTGGCCCCCGTTCGAGTACCCCACCACGATGACCCGGCGCCGATCGACGCCGTGGGTCTCGTGCAGGCGATCGATCACGGCACGGACGAAGCCCACGTCGTCCACGTCCTCGAGGCGCGCCGGGAATCGGCTGCCACGTCGGGCATCGTTCCAGTTGCCCCGGTAGCCGTCGAGGTACGCGACGACCGCGCGGCCCTCGTCCGCGAGGCGATCCAGCGCGCCCCCGGTGAACTCCCGATGGACGGCCCCGGTCTGGCGGGAGCCGTGGAAGACCAGGACGGCAGGACGCATGGCGCCCGTCGGATCCCCCACGACTTCGTATGTGCGGGAACGTCCTCCTCTCTGCAGGGATTGGATCATCCGAGCTCCTTTCCGCACCGTTCCTCTGGTGCAGAAGCCACGCTAAACTCTCACATCGTGTCAAGGTCAAGCGGCACCATCCGCATCGGCGAGCTGAGCCGGCGCAGCGGCGTCAGCCAGCGATCTCTGCGGTATTACGAGGACGTCGGGCTCCTTCGCTCGCACCGAGCATCCAACGGCTACCGCGAGTACGATCCCGCGGTCGTTGAGCGCGCGAGCGCCATCCACCTGCTCTTCGACATGGGGTTCTCGCGCGATGTCGTCGCGACGGTGCTGACCTGCATCGGCGATGTGCCGGCAGCGACGCACGATGCCGTGCGGGACCAGCTCGCCGCGGTGCGCGATGGCCTGACAGCGCAGATGGACAAGCTCGCGCAGACGCGTCGGCGCCTCGACGAGTTCCTCGCACAACCGGCCGACTGATGTCGCGGCCCCCGGGGGCGGGCGGCCTCATCGGCGATCGGCTGCCTCGCCGAGGCGCCGCGCACACGGTTCACGCGGTCTGGTGGCTCCTTCCGGGGGTGAGGAGCCGGAGGACCGGCGCGGCGAGCAGGAGGGTGCCCGCCGTCGTGGCGACAGCGACCCATACGGGCCCGAGCGCGCCCGCCGCCGTGCCGAGGGATGCCGCTCCGCACACCGGTCCGACGACGGCGCCGACGTTGAGGGCGGCGGTGGCGTACGACCCGCCCATCGTGGGGGCACCCGATGCGGCGTACAGCACGCGGGTGATGAGCGCGCTCCCGACCGCGAAGCCGAGGGCGCCCTGCGTGAGGAGAAGGGCGAGCGCCACGGGCGGAAGGGAGCCGAACACCGCGAGGGCGAGCCACCCGAGCAGGAGGAGGATGCCGCCCCCGAGGACGAGCATCCGCGGATGGGCATCCGACAGCCGGCCCGCGACCGTGACGCCGAGGAAGGATCCCGCGCCGAAGAGCGCGAGCGCGACGGGGACCCACCACGGGCTGAGGTCGGCTGTATCCGTCACGATGGGGGCGAGGTAGGTGAGCACGGCGAACGTGCCCGCGTTCAGCAGAGCGGCCAGCAGCATGGCGAGGGCGACGCGGGGCGTGCGCAGCTGCGCGAGCTCCGACCGCAGCGACACCTGGGCAGGGGCACCGGAGGCGTCGCCGCGGGCGCGGGGGCCGAACGCTCTCGTGACGCCCAGCGCCGCGGGGATGCAGAGCAGGGCGACAGCCCAGAACGTCGAGCGCCAGCCGAACGCCGTCCCGAGAAGCGCGCCGGCGGGGACGCCCACGACAGTGGCGACCGTCGTCCCCGACAGGAGAACCGCGAGGGCGCGTCCCTTCCGGTCCGGGGCGACCAGTCTCGTCGCCGCTCCGAGGGCGACGGCGAGGAAGCCGGCATTGGCGAGGGCCGAGAGCACCCGGGTGGCGAACAGCACGGCGAAGTCCGGTGTGACGGCGGCGACCACGTGCGCGACGGCGAACAGCGCGATGCAG
>Ga0182739_1002298_pt1 | contig 18086 bp, 11 predicted proteins | sample eDN5th30CBELigBY_FD_128873 | JGI IMG/M metagenome (GOLD analysis project Ga0182739, IMG submission 128873) | Enriched backyard soil microbial communities from Emeryville, California, USA - eDNA 5th pass 30_C BE-Lig BY (version 2) (version 2) | ecosystem: Environmental > Terrestrial > Soil >...
GTTGGCGATGATATCGTCAAACACCGGCTTGGCCTCCCCATATTTATGCTGGTAAAGATAGGTTTTGGCTAAGTACGCCTTGGCAGCCCAGCTATTAGCCCGGCCTATCTCCGACTGTATAGCCGGCAGGTTCTCTGCCGCAAAGGCAAAGTCTTCTTCTATTTTCGGCCAGATATCTTCCGTGTTGGGTACATTCAGGTTACCGTTGTTGTAGCTGATGTTTTCGTCCAGGTAAGGCACATTGTTCCATTTTTTCTTGGCTTCGAAATGAAAATGCCCCCGCAGAAACCGCGCCTCTGCCGCCACGGCAGTTTTTTCCGCATCTGTCATATCATTTGCCAGCGCCAGGATGCGCAGTACTTCGTTGCTCCGTTGTATCGCATCATATAAAACGCGCCATTCGCTATTAAACAAGCCTATCGCCGGATTGGAGGCAAACGTTTCCACCGATACAATGTCGGGAATGTCGCCTAAGGTAGACCCTTTATGCGCGTCGCCACCGGCAATACTACCAAACACCCAGTTGGAGCTTGAAATACCGTTGCCACTTCCTGACCCTCCCACTTTATCCAGCAGCGAGTATGCACCTATCAGCAGCCCCTCAGCCCCTGCGGCATTTGCAAGCGTCTGGTCGCTCAATGTTCCCAGCGGATCGACCGACAAAAAGCTGTCGCTGCATGCATTCACTCCCAACAGGGTCACGACGCTCATGCCGTATACCGTTATTTTCGAGATTATTCTTTTCATATCCATCTGTTTTTAAAACCAGCGATTGAAACTGGTTCCTTAAAATGTGAAACTTACCCCCAGGTTGTAGTTGCGCTCGTTATTCGGATAATTTCCGTAATCAATTCCAAATGCGCTCTCCGTACCCCCAATCTCCGGGTCGGGCCCCGTATACTTCGTAATCGTGAAGAGGTTGGTGGCCTGTAAGTAGACCTTCAATTGATTGATTCCCACCCGGGCCAGCAGGTCGCTCCCAAACGTGTAGTTCAACATGAGGTTCTTTAGCTTCAGGAAAGAGGCATTCTCGATGTAATACGAGTTGGGAACCGCGTTGTTACTGAAGTTCGACACATTTTCAATAATGGGTGTTTTGGCGTCGAGGTTGTCAGGCCGCCACGAATTATACAGCAAGTCCTTGCTTTTCACCCCTTGCAACGAAGGGAAAAAGTCCGTCCACCACCGTTGGTAATTCACGGCATCGTTGCCTTGCGATCCGTAGAAGAACATGGTCAGCCCGAATCGCTTGTAGTTTGCATTTACATTCAGCCCGTAGGTGAAGTCCGGGTTCGGATCACCTATAAATGTGCGGTCGGCCGTAGAGATCCGATCATCACCGGTAACGTCGGCATACTTAAACCGGCCGGGAGCGGCCGCATCCTGCGTTGGCGAACTGGCCACATCGTCTGCATCGCGGAAAAGCCGCTCAATCTGGTAACCAAAAAATGCCCCAACGGGGTGCCCCACCTGGTTGCGTACAAAATTGCCGGTACGTGTCGAGCCCGAATCGAAATAATTATTTGGCAAGTCCACGACATTACTTTTATAGCGCGTTACATTGAGGCCAATATCAAACTTAAATTCACCGACGGATTCGTGGTAGGTCGCATTGAAGTCGACCCCCTTGTTTTCAATATTCCCGATGTTTACTGTAGGCAAATCCGCTCCCCCGGCGGTAGCGGGCGACTGATCCTCAAAGAGCAGTCCGTTGATCCGTTTCTGATAATATTCAGCGGAAAAATCAAGTTTGCCTCCCAACACGGTCATGTCTATGCCCACATTCGCCAATCGATCTTCTTCCCACCCCGTAGCCAAGTTGCCGATCCGGCTCAGCCGGAACCCCTGCAACGGACTTGAACCCGACCCACCAATGTCGTAGTACGAATTTAAGCTGCCCCCCACGGCACTGTTATATTGGGTATAGGCGTTGCTCGGATCCACATTCAACTGGTTTCCCAAAATACCCCAGCTTCCGCGGATCATCAGGTTATCCAACCAACTTGCATTTTCCAGAAAGCGTTCTTCCGAAGCCCGCCAGCCGGCCGAGAACGCCGGGAATAACCCCCAGCGATGCTGTTCGTTAAACCTGGAGGAGCCGTCGCGCCGGAGCGTTATTCCCACGATATATTTACCGTCGAAGCTATAATCCACTTTACCGAACTGCGAAAACAACCTGTTCATAGACATGCTGCCCTCGTTGGTGAAATTGCCCGAGCCCGAACTGAGCGTGACGTAGCTCGGGTCGGTGCTGAAATACCCCGCGGCACCACCGCCAATCGAACGCCCGGAATTCTCCATGGCCTCCAATCCAAGCAAAATATTCAGGGCGTGTTTCCCGAAATTCTGGTCGTACTGAAGCGTATTGGTAAACGTCCACTGCTGCCGGTAGCTCGACCCTTCGTCGTACGTGTTAATGGAGTTGTTTTCAGCATCTTCGTAGGTGCGGCGCAGAAAGTTATGGGTATAACCACTCCGTACAAACCCACCGAATGAGGTTCGGAAGTTAAAGTGCTCAAGGAAATCGATCTCCGCAAATATATTCCCCTGTGCGGTCCACGAATTATTGTGATAGCCGCCATTGCGCTTGGCTACGGCATACGGACTGGGACTTTGCCCCAATCCCCTGGCCCGTGTGCCCGCATAGTTGCCCATCAGGTCAAACACCGGGATAATGGGTTGCATCATGAACGACAGCATCAATGGGTTTCCGGTGTCAGACGTATTCTGCACACTGGAGTAAGAGCGTGGATTGTCCCGGGTGTACACGTACAGGTTTTCGCCCACGCGGATATTATCCTTTATATTGAACGAGGTATTGGCACGCACGCTGTACCGCTTGAGGTAGGAGTCTATAAGAGTGCCCTGCTGGTTGAGGTACCCGGCTGAGAAGAAATAAGAAGACTTGTCGCTGGCACTGGAGGCCGATACGGTATGGCTCTGTACGGGTGCCGGCCTGAATATCTCGTGAAACCAATCCGTTCCCTGTTTGTTCGCCGGGATAATCTGGTAGATGTCCCCTCTGCCGTAGTCTATGTTGTAGCTGGCCAGTTGTTCGTCCGTAAGCCCTCCCATCACACCGGTATTCGAGCCGACCAGGATATAGTCGGGTATAACCGGCGTAGGGCCGTTGCCATACTGCACGTGGTTCGGATTGCCATTGGCATCTACCTGCCCGGAGTTGATAAGCGCCTGCCAGGTTACGTCGGCCATTTCTTCTGTATTCAACAGGTTATAGACGTTGCCGCTCAGTGGGGTTTGCACCCCATAGTAGCCGTTATACGTAATTCTTGCAGGGCCAGCTTTCCCTTTTTTCGTGGTGACCACAATAACCCCGTTTGAACCCCGTACACCGTATATCGCCGCAGCACCCGCATCCTTCAGTACCTGGATAGACTCAATATCATTCGAGTTGATATCTGTCAGCTCGCCCTGCACGCCGTCGATGATGACCAGCGGGCTGTTATCCCCAAAGGAGGTAATCCCCCGAATGCGGATATTGCTTGCGGACCCCGGGCTTCCGGAAGTCGTGACGTTCAGCCCCGAGGCCCGGCCCTGCAGCAACTGCTCGCCGGTTCCCGCAGGGGTGGTATTCAGGTCGTCTACATCTACAATAGCCACCGAACCGGTAATTTCTTTCCTGGTTTGGGTAGAGTATCCTACCACCACAACCTCGTCCAATACGCTGCCCGCTTCGGTGAGCATGATGGCGTACGTGGTACGCTGGTCAACAGGTACTACTTCCGTTTCAAAACCGACATACGAAATAACCAATGATGCCTGCCGGGGAACCGTCAGTGAAAACTGTCCGCTTTGATTGGTATAGGTTCCTGTGGTACCGCCTCCCTGCAACGATACGGAAGCACCACTGAGCGGTGCACCCGTTTCGTCGGTGACCGTTCCGGATATTTGTTTGGTGGAGTCCTGGCCGGAAGGGACTACCGTTGGCCGCAACGGCTTACGCGTAACCCATACCATCGACTTTTTGATGCGGTATGCCAATGGCTGTTTAGCAAATACGGCATCCAGAATCGTAGTGATTGGCGCATTCTTGAAGTTTACCGTGATCGGCTGGCTGCCATTCACGTCGTCAAACGCATACAGGAAGTCATAATCCGTCTGCCGTTTCAGCTCTTCAAAAATCCATATCAATGAAACGTTTTTCCCTTGGATAGTTGCATTTTGACCGTATACATTTGCCTTGACTTGCAACATGGCTATAAGCATCAGTAAAACACATAGCTTCATGGTTATCAAAAGTCTAGTTAGGGAAAGCGTGTGGCCGCTGCCCCTTGCCCGGGCAGCAAAAAAGTCATACATTTGCATGTTAGGTTTATTTAAATTGTTTCCGCAATTGATTTACCTATTCTACAGCGTTTGTCGCTGGATGAGCCGGAAGTGTTCGAGCACTTCTGGTTTTTTTATGTTAACGTCAGGACATAACGATAATCCTCCTTCCCTTTTGTTTGAACTTAAAGTTGCCGACCGATTCGAAATATTCCAGGAGTTCGCTCAGCGGACGTTTCTTCGAAAATGTGCCACCGAAAAGACGCGGCGATACTTCGCCCTGGAAATAGACATCGACGTCATACCATCGGGATACGTCTTTCATAATGCTGGAAATGTCTTGTTTTGAGAACGCGAAATAACCGTTCTTTTTTGCGATGATGCCCTTCACGTCGACCGTGGAAACGCGAATACCCGACACACCGTACCGGTTTACGGCCTGCTGGTTTGGCCGCATGGCCAGCGATTCGCCCTCGGCCGACATCGTAATGGCGCCCTCCACCAACGTGGTATACATTTCCACCTCATCATGGTAGGCCTTTACCGCAAACTGCGTCCCCGTGGCCACGACCTCGGCGCCTTCGGCCGTGGTCACTCTAAAAGGATGTGTTTTATCGGAGGCCACCTCAAAAAATGCTTCACCCGATAGGGTTACCTTTCTTTCGCTGCCTGCAAACACCGCAGGAAACTCAAGCATGGATTCGGTATTCAGCCATGCCACAGACCCGTCCGCCAGGGTAATATTGAAGTCTTTTCCTTTAGGCACGAAAAGCCGATGGTTTACAGGTGCTTCATGGCGCATATGGCCATCATTAACTGCCCCATCAAGGTAACTGAGGCTGTTTGACGAGGTCTTGCGGACGGCGAGGCCGCCGATATAGGAGTCTACCCCGATGGGTAAACTGTCGATCAGGTAATCGTTGCCGTCAACACGGATAACAAGTTCCGGATACTTATGCAATACAGCAGACGCCGCCTGTTGATCAACCTCAGTCGTTTGCTTAACCGGTTGCTGGAAAAGCCATAGCCCCACTGCAAGCAACACCAGGATGGAAGCGGCTATCGCCGACCAACTACGCAACCGTACGAGCAATGGCGTAGCGTGGGTTGCCCGGGCATCATCCACCAGCCCCTTCAACTTAAACCGCAACCTCCTTTCAACCTCCTCTTCCTCCCCCGGCAGCCATTCCCGCTGCTCCTGTTGCGTTTGGTTGATAAGCCACAGATAAAGGATGTCACGTTCCTCTTTCGTGGAAGTCCCATCAAGGTACCGCTTTATCAAATCATCGAATTCTTTACTTTCCATGTGGCTATACTGCTCGGTTACATAGGTGAGTATGCCGGGGCGGCAAAAAGTAGTAGTCGGAAATCGGAAAAAAATACAACAGACTGATTGTCAGCGAAAAAAAATAAACTATCAGAACCCAGTAAGGCGGTTGATTACGAGCAGGGCTGCGAACAAACAATACGCTTTATTAATTTTCATCCGCAGGTATTTGATTGAAAAACTAACCTGCTTCCGCACAGTATTTTCTGCAATGGAAAGCTTATGAGCGATCTCCTTATACGAAAGATCTTCATTTCTACTCATCAGAAATATCTCTCGAGCCCGTGGTGGCAACTTGTCAATTTCTGAAGCGATGAAAGCAGCGAGATCACGATGATCCAGTTCATCCTCCAACGAATAACCCGAATTTTTTATGTATGAAGACAATGAATCCACATAATGCCGATGCCTTACACTGCTTTTGATAAATTGAACGGCTTTATGGTGAACCATTGCGTAGATGTATCCCCTGAGCGACTTTACGTGCGAAAGCTCTTCGCGCTGCTGCCAAAGCGACGCAAATGTTTCCTGCACAATGTCAATGCTCTCTTCCTTATCTTTAGCCAGCCGGACAACGTAGGCGTACAACTCTTTCCAATATTGGTCAAAAAGTACGGTAAAGAGCTTTCTATTACCCGCGATCAGGCCTTTCAACAGAGTTACGTCGTCTATCATTATTCTTAAAAAGCCTCGCTCAATCGAATTAAGCCGTAATTGGTTGTCAATGACAAATATGGTGTAATGTATCTTTTTTCCACGAGTGACGTTCAAAAAACGGTGTAACTATTCCGTTACCCTGAAGCCGACACTTTTAAACACCCCACGACATACTTTTATTTCCCCAATCGCTTCATTTTGGCTAAACTTGCAACATGGAGCCCGCATCGTTATACAGCTATTTCCTCCGACACCCTGCTATCAGCACGGACACCCGCAATATACAGCCTGACAGTCTCTTTTTCGCCCTGAAAGGCGAACGTTTCAATGGCAACCGTTTTGCTGCGCAGGCCCTCGGAAAAGGCGCCGCCTATGCAGTTGTCGATGAACCTCAAGCTGGTGATGATGAGCGCTACCTGTACGTCGCCGACGTACTCACGGCTTTACAGGAATTGGCCGGCCACCACCGCGCCCAGCTCCAAATCCCTGTTATTGGCATTACGGGCACCAACGGCAAAACCACTACCAAGGAGTTAATCCAGACGGTATTGTCGCGGCAATTCCGTACCTATGCCACCAAAGGCAACCTGAACAACCACATCGGCGTACCGTTGACCATACTTTCAATTACTGCACCTACGGAAATGGCAATTATTGAGATGGGTGCCAACCATGTCGGCGAAATCGCGCTCCTTTGCGATATTGCCCGGCCCACGCATGGGCTTATTACCAACGTGGGCCGGGCCCACCTGGAAGGATTCGGTAGTTTCGAGGGCGTTAAGAAGGCAAAGGGGGAATTATACGACTACCTGGCTTCACACGGCGGAACATTGTTTCTGCAAAATGACAACCCCACGCTCCGCGAGATGGCAGACGATCGCCCCATGAAACAACTCATTACCTATGGTTCGTCATCGGCAAATAGCGTTTCCGGCGAGCTGGTTTCGGCAAATCCGCTACTGAAAATACGGTGGGCAGCTGCAACGGACAGCAGGGCTTACGCGGTCACCACCCAACTGACCGGCGCTTATAATACCGAGAATGTTCTTGCCGCAGTCTGCGTCGGGCGGTATTTCGGTCTATCGCCGGAGCAAATTAACGAGGGCATAGCCGCATATGCCCCCACCAACAACCGTTCACAACTTACCAGGACCGAACATAATACACTTATCTGCGATTATTACAATGCAAATGCCAGTAGTATGGCAGCCGCGCTGGAAAACCTGCGTTCCTTAGACTCGGAAAGGAAAGCCATCGTATTGGGCGATATGTTTGAAATGGGCGAAGAGACGTACCAGGAACACCGTAAGGTCGTGGATGCAGCCCTTTCGATGCGTGCAGCCCGGACACTCTTCGTCGGCAAGGCGTTCTACGAACATCGTGGGTACGCCGATGCCGAATTTTATGAAACTACCGACGCGGCAAAAGATGCCCTCACCCGGAAACCCATCCAAAACACATTGGTCTTGCTAAAGGCGTCACGCGGGATGGCTTTTGAAAAACTGGTAGATACGCTGTAAACGCTGTCCGCTACCGCACATCGAGTGTACGATATCGAACAGTTTGATTTTACGATATCCTGCAATATCCTGTTTCAAAATAAGTTATATTTTTGGCACGGCATTATATAGGTAATGGTCGATGCCCGGTAGCGGGTGGTCATTAGAAAAAGAAAATGGATAGAGCATTACCGAAAAAAAGATGGAACAGTAAACGCATTACCCTGGTTGCGGGGGGCGTAGGAATCCTTGCGCTTATATTTGCCAGCTATTACTTTACCTCCGGCAACGCCAGACTCAATGTGGATGCCGAGCGGATAACCATTTCCGAAGTGAGAGAAGATTCATTCCGAGAGTTTATTCCGGTGAATGGGACGGTATTGCCGATCACCAGTATTTTCCTCGATGCGTCTGTAGGCGGCCGGGTGGAAGAGAAATTCGTGGAAGACGGTGCTAAACTCACCAAAGGAGATCCCATTATGCGACTTTCGAATACCGATTTGGAGCTGAGCCTGGTTACCCAGGAGACACAGGTATATAATAACCTCACGCAAATGCAGATTGCCCAGACCGCCGCGCAGCAAACATCCATCGCCAACCGCAACCAGATGGCCGATGCGGATAATGCATTGAAAGAAGCCAAGCGGATATTTGATCTCAACCAAACCCTTTACGATAAAAAGGCGGTAGGCAAACAGGAGTACCTTCAAGCCAAAAACAATTACGATTATCAAGTGGAACGGATTAAGCTCACGCGCGAAAACATCGCCCAGGACTCGATTCGCAGTGCCCAGACCCTCGAACAAAACAAGCAATTGTATTCCAGTGGTATGTCAGCCCTTGAATTGATGCGGCGCAAGGTCGGCGACCTTATTCTGAGGGCTCCGGTGGACGGGCAACTGACCTCGTTCGATGCTGAAATCGGGCAAAGTAAAAATCCGGGTGAACGCCTCGGACAAATCGATGTGCTAACCGGATTCAAGGTACGTGCCGATATCGACGAACATTACATATCCCGTATTTATCCGGACCTTGAGGGGGAGTTTACGTTCGCCGGAAAAAGCTACAAACTTGTCATCAAAAAAGTGTACACTCAGGTAACCAACGGACGTTTCCAGGTGGATATGGAGTTTGTAAACGAAGTGCCTGACGGCATCCGCCGCGGTCAGACCCTGCAAATCCGGCTGGCCCTCAGCGATGAAACCACGGCGGTTCTACTAGCCAAAGGCGGCTTTTATCAGCAAACCGGTGGCAACTGGGTATTTAAACTTACGGAAGACGGAAAGACGGCCTACCGGGTGGATGTACAGCTGGGCCGTCAGAACCCCGATTATTATGAAGTGGTTAGCGGATTGGAACCGGGTGATAAAGTGGTAACCTCAAGCTATGAAACGTACGACAGGGTACAGGAGTTGAGTATTAGTAACTAGGAGTTAGCTGGCAACCATGATAAAGAACTATATCAAAACGGCCTTTCGTACCCTCGCGAAGAATAGATCATATTCCGCTATTAACATTGTTGGGCTGGCCGTAAGCCTTTCTGCGGCCGTCCTTATTTTGCTGTGGGTATGGGACGAGTTGAGCTATGACCGCATGCATGACAAATCTGATCGGATTTTTCAGATCTCCACTACTTTTGACGCTTCATCAGATAATGTATGGCCTGTTGGCCCACCGCCATTGGCATTATTCGGAAAGGCCGAAATACCCGGTATTGAAGAAGCTTGCCGGTTCAGCAATAGCGAAGCTGCCATTACCAAAGTCAATGATGATCGCAAATTTACGGAGTCAGGCCAATACGTCGACCCGTCCTTTTTCACGGTTTTTGACTTCTCGTTGTTGGAAGGAAGCCAACAAACTCCGTTCCCGGATAACAACTCCATCATTCTCACCAAAACACTGGCAACCAAATATTTTGGCGATAAAGAGGCTATGGGACAAACGGTAGTAGTCACCGTTGACGCATCTGCTACGGATAGCAAGCGGAATTTCCGTGTCACTGGCATTGTCGACGATTTTCCGCTCAACTCCTCCATCGAAGCAGATTTTCTCCTTCCATTTGATTTACTCAATGAAAATCGGGAGGGAGAGGGGCTCAATGCCGAATGGGGAAATTTTGGTTACCGTACATTTTTTCTCCTCCAAAACGGCACAAATCCAACAGCTATTGAAAAACAGTTGGCAGATCTCCACCGGAAAAATAATGACGCTGAGATCTTTAAGACCTTGGTATATTACCTCCAACCGCTCGAAAACCTGCACCTATATAACGGAAAAGGCGAAGAACGGGGCATGCAACAAGTACGTATCTTCACGCTTGTAGCCGGTATTATTCTGTTGATTGCTTGCATAAATTACGTTAACCTCGTCACTGCACGCTCAACACGGCGTAGCAAGGAGGTCAGTGTCAGAAAAGTCGTAGGCGCCAATCGCTTGCATCTTTTCTGGCAGTTCATCACCGAATCCGTTGTTGTGTTTGTTATCGCGCTGGCGCTGGCCATCGGACTCACCTATGCCGCTATGCCACTCTATAACGGGCTTTCGGGTAAAGAAATGGTGTTCAGCCTATTGGATACCCGCGTATGGTTACTCTTTGGTTGCACGCTCTTCGCCGTGGTCTTGCTGGCTGGCGTGTATCCCGCGCTATTGTTATCCACCTTCAAGCCCGCCCAAGCGCTGAAGGGCATCCTGCCGGGAATCGGCAAAAACAATGGCTTCCGCAAGGCGCTGGTGGTCGTGCAGTTCAGCTGTTCGGTGGTACTAATCATTGCAACCATCGTCATCAGTCGCCAACTGGAATACATCCGTAAAAAGGAATTAGGATATGACAAGGAGAATGTTTTCCTTTTTTCCCAGCGCAATTTCATCGGCCGATTCGATGCCATACGTGCTGAACTCGAAAGCCAGCCCGGCATCAAGGGCGTCACTGCTGCCAGTAGTGACATCAGCAACATTGGAAGTGGCACAGGAGACATTGAGTGGGAAGGAAAACCCGCAAATATGGCCAATTTCATGGTCAACCAAATGGCGGTAGATCACCGTTTTTTAGCAGTTATGAATATCCCATTGATCGCGGGCCGGGGTTTTTCAGGCATGCCGTCCGACACGAGTTACATCGTGCTTAACGAGACAGCCGTCAAACAAATGGGGCTGAAAGATCCAGTGGGAATGGCCATCAGCTTTCGCAACAGTCCCAGAACCATCATTGGTGTTGCAAAAGATTTCCATTTCAACGATTTGAAAACGGCGATCGGGCCCTGTGTACTTTTTTCGGAAGATAGTATGCCCCTTGGTGGCATGTACGTCAAAACTACGGGAAATGATGCTGCACAGGCGATAGCTGCCGTGGATAAACTATGGAAGCAGTACAACAGCGAATTTGAATTTGATCACCAGTTCATGGACGAATCGTTCGATAAACTCTATAAAGGTGACATTCAAGCCGGCAAATTATTTAATGTTTTTGCCGGTATCGCAATCCTTATTTCCTGTCTTGGTCTTTTCGGCTTGGTTACCTTTACCGCCGAAACTAAATTCAAGGAAATCGGGATCCGCAAGACGTTGGGGGCCAGCATATCCAACATCATCTTGCTGATATCGAAAGATTTCCTCCAACTGGTGGGTATTTCGTTCCTGATCGCCTTCCCCCTGGGCTGGTGGATGATGAATAAGTGGCTGGCCAATTATGTGTACCGAACAGGCATGGAATGGTGGATGTTTGTAATAGCGGGGTTCACCGCATTTGCAATAGCAGCCATTACCGTCTGCGGCAAGTCGCTGAAAGCCGCAAGGGAGAACCCGATCAAAGCGATTCGGACTGAGTAACACAAAATCGTGCCGGCACTTATCATAGAAACACCGGCATGCCCGTCTTTACCGACTCATCGCAAGCAAGGGCTATCCGTAAGCTATCGATTGCATGCCGGGTCAATTCATCCAGATCCAAATCAGACTGTATCGCTTCAAGGAAAAACCACTGCTCCCGGTTGCAAAGTTCCTGGTGGTCGGGTTCGTCTTTCAAGTCTATCCATTCATCGGGCTTCACGAATGCGTTGTTATCATCGATTGCCGCATGGTGCAAGCGCAGCGACTCGGTTTTGGTATGGGCCGATACGTTGTCTGAGTGCCCGCCACCACTGGCCTCCCTTGCAACGATGGAGACGGAGCCCTTGGGCCCAATTACATCCTTGATGAAAAAGGCTGTTTCACTCATCATCGGCCCCCAACCTGCTTCGTACCAACCTACCGAACCGTCTTCAAAGCGGATCTGCAGCTGCCCATAATTATAGTTGCCTTCGGGAATATCATCCGTCAGACGCGCACCGATGGCATTGACCTGCATAGGTTTGCTATTGGTCATCTGGCACATCACATCGATATAGTGCACGCCGCAGTCCACAATGGGGCTTAAGCTTTCCATCAGGTTCCGGTGTACGTCCCACATACGCCCTTGGCTTTGCTGGTTGAGGTTCATCCGCATGACCAGCGGCTTACCCAACTGTCCGCTTAATGCCACGAAATGCTGCCACGACGGATGGTAGCGGAGGATATAGCCGACCACCAGCTTTTTACCCGTACGCTTCGCAACTTCAGCTACCCGTACCGCACCCTCAACGGTGTCTGCCAATGGCTTTTCGATGAACACATGGCAGCCGTGTTCCATCGCTGCAATCGCATATTCCTCATGGGTATCGGGGTAGGTGGATATACACACGGCATCGGGCTTGGCGGCTTCAAGTGCCGAAAAGTAGTTACTGTACAGCGGATAGCCCCCACCCAACTGTTCATTTAACCGCACCTTGCTGGTGCCCCGCGAAACCAGTCCGCAGATTTCGAACCCTTCCAAGTCGTGATAAGCCTGCGCGTGCGATGCGCCCATATTACCGCAGCCAACGACCAGTATCCTTATGTTCATATCAATGTCCTTTGTTATCGCCAATCGTTATGATCTCCTGATGAATGACAAAGGTAGTCATTCCTCGATCACCATGCTACTGGCGAACTCGCCCTACCCGGGATGGCAACCAGCATCGAGCCATGTATTACAGCTACGCCGTTGTTAAAAACCTTGTGAGTTCATCGGGCTTTATAGGTATATTGTAGGGACTTTATAGGGGTTTTATAGGGAAAAACGTGTATTATACCCCTACTATATATTATTTAAGTTAGGCTAATATTTTAATTAATTTAGAGAATATTGTACATTTGGTTTGAACCAATAACAATAAACCATGGCAACATTCAAAAACGGCCTAAATGGTGGCTTTTCCGGGAAAGTCGGCAATGTAATCGGCTATCAATGGCGGGGCATCAACGTAATGCGATCGCTGCCCAAAAAGTCCACCAAGCCCCGCAGCGAAAAACAGTTGGCAAACGAAATGCGGATGAAACTAGCGATGTCTTTTCTTTCACCCATTACCGGGGCCATCCGGGCCGGTTACCAAGAAGCTGCGGAGGGGCTTCCCATGACGCCTTTCAATATGGCCCTTTCCTATCATAAGAAAAATGCAATCGGCGGTGAGTATCCCAACCTGTTTTTCGATTATACCAAGGCGAAAATCAGCGCGGGTCCGCTGCCCCCTGCGGAGTCACCTACCGCCATTTGGACGGACGACGGGTTGCTTATTTCCTGGGATACATCATCGTTAAAAGACAATCTGCTGGACGACCATAACGCGATTATCCTACTTCGGTTTATCAAAATTGATAACTGGGATATCCGCACATCCGGTATTACGCGAGGAATGGGGCGTTACCTTTTTCCAGTACCTGCATCCTTAGTCGGAACCGATCTTCACGTGTACCTGACCTTCAATGACCCACTATCCATCACGATGTCGGATAGTCGGCATATCCATGTGCCGTCTGCCATGTAATCCTGAAACGACCATCATGCATAGAGGCCAGTTGTCCGCAAACGGACAACAAGTGTTCGATATCGAACAGTGCCATCAATCGCGCAAGCCATAACCCGTTGTTTATAAGGGTATTAAAAAATTGGAACGATAATGTATAAGAACTAACCGTAATTATCGGTCAATATGATTAAGATTTCAGAACTACAAAAATTTTACCGTACCGAGGAGGTGGAAACGGTTGCGCTCAATAACCTGAGCATTCACGTCAAAGAAGGTGAATTCGTTGCGGTGATGGGCCCGTCGGGGTGTGGTAAGTCTACGCTGCTCAATATTGTCGGTCTGCTCGACGATCTGGATAACGGAAGCTACCTTTTCAACAATATTGAAGTGGCCAAATTTAATGAACGCAAGCGCTCCGACCTCCGCAAACACAACATTGGCTTCGTTTTTCAAAGTTTCAACCTCATTGACGAGCTGACGGTGTTCGAAAACGTGGAGCTACCCCTGATCTATACCAAGGTGCCCGCTGCCGAGCGCAAGAAACGGGTGGAGGAGGTGTTGGAGAAAGTACAGATCATGCACCGACGTAACCATTTTCCGCAGCAACTCTCGGGTGGCCAGCAACAACGTGTAGCAGTGGCCCGTGCCGTGGTAAACAACCCAAAGCTGATCCTCGCGGATGAACCCACCGGTAACCTCGACTCCAACAACGGTAATGAAGTGATGCAGCTGCTCACCGAACTGAACGAGCAGGGCACGACCATCGTAATGGTGACACACAGTGAACACGATGCCCGCTATGCCGACCGGATCATCCGCATGCTGGACGGACAGGTTTTGATGGAAACTGTAGGGTAACTGTAATAGCAGTAGACGACAAATGTTACGAAACTACGTTAAAATCGCTTGGCGCAATTTATGGAAGAGTAAGGGGTATTCGGCGCTCAATATCGGTGGATTGGCCATCGGGATGGCCTCGGCTGCGCTGATTCTATTGTGGGTGGCGAATGAGATGAGCTTCGACATGTTCCACAGCAAGCGGGACAGGCTCTACATCGCGGGTAACCAATCCGTCCTCAACGGCGAACTTCACACTTGGTTTACCACGGCGAAACCGTTGGGTCCGGCTTTAAATGCGGAGTTTCCGGATATTGCCCACACGAGCCGCTATTCAGCGTACAATGGTGTGCTACTCACCGTTGGCGATAAGAAACTGACGGCGAATGGTGCCTTCGTGGATTCGGCATTCCTGGAAATGTTTGACTTCCCTTTGTTGACTGGCGACAAGCGCGTTGCGCTCAATAGGCCGTCGGATATTGTCATTACGCAATCGCTGGCCAACCGCCTATTCGGCAACGAGGAGGCCGTGGGCAAGACACTTCAATTGGATACGCTTGATGTAGCGACCGTAAGCGGCGTTCTGAAAGATTTGCCGGGCAACACGCGGTTCAAGGACATCGAATACCTGTTACCGTGGTCGTACATGGAAAAAATAGGTTTCTCTGACGATTATTGGGGAAATAACTCCGTGCAAACCTATGTAGAACTCGTTCCGAATGCATCGATGCATGCCGTGGGTGAGAAAATCCGGGACATCGTTATCCGCCACAGCGATGGCCAGCAGGATAATGAAGTGCTGTTGCATGCATTACCCGATTGGTGGCTCCGCTCCAAATATGAAAATGGACAAATTGTAGGGGGTCGTATTGAGATGGTCCGTCTATTCGGCATCATTGCGGGATTCATCCTGCTCATCGCCTGCATCAATTTCATGAACCTCAGTACCGCGCGAAGCGAGAAACGAGCGAAAGAAGTAGGTATCCGTAAGGTGGCTGGCGCCTACCGGCGATCGCTCATCGGTCAATTTATCAGTGAATCCATCCTCTTAGCGTTAATTGCCGGCCTGATTGCCCTACTCATTGTTTTGGTAACCCTCCCGGCTTTTGGTGGTCTGGTTGAACGCGATATTTCCATCGGCTTCGGCAATCCGTATTTCTGGCTGTCTGGAATGGCATTTGTCCTACTTACCGGATTATTAGCCGGTAGTTATCCTGCATTTTTTCTTTCGGCATTCAATCCTGTAAATGTACTCAAGGGAACGTTTCGACAGGTAAATGCAGCGTTCAACCCGCGAAAGATACTGGTGGTTATCCAATTTTCCATCGCCATTATCCTTATTATCGGTACGGTGGTCTTACACCGGCAAATCCAATATGGTAAGGACCGCGAGAATGGTTACAATAAAAATAACCTGGTTTACATCTTGGAGATGGGCGAGGTTACGAAAAACAGTTCGTTGATCAAAAATGAGTTGCTTTCAAGCGGCATTGCCGAATCGGTGACACGTACCAGTTCTCCGCTTACCGAGGGGTGGAGCAACAGCTGGGGGTTTGAATGGCAGGGCAAGCAACCGGATGACAAAACGGTTTTCGACCGTTTCTGCGTTGATGAGCATATTGTGGCAACAGCCGGCCTGACACTCGTTGAGGGGCGGGATTTTGACTTGTCGAAATATCCCACCGATTCGCTAGGCATCATACTCAACGAATCTGCCGTGAAAGCGATGGGTTTCCAAGATCCTCTCGGGCAACTGATTAAAGACAACGGCAAGGAATGGCACGTCATCGGTGTGATCAAAGACTTCATTATGCGGTCGCCATTTGACCCCATTGATCCGCTGGTCATCGAAGGTGCCGCGGGGTGGTTCTCCGCCATACATATCAAATTCAATCCGGCACTCACTACGTCGGATGCGCTCCAGAAAACGGCAGCGGTTTTCAAGCGATACAATCCGAACTACCCGTTTGAATATACGTTTGTAGACGAAGCCTATGCTAAAAAGTTTGCCGAGACGCAGCGCACAGGTACACTGGCCGGGCTTTTTGCCTTCTTGACCATTTTTATTTCCTGCCTTGGGCTGTTTGGCTTAGCTGCTTATATGGCTGAAAACCGCACCAAGGAAATCGGGGTGCGCAAGGTGCTGGGTGCGTCGGTAATCTCTATCACCCGTTTACTGTCGAAAGAGTTTGTAATATTGGTGCTGATTGCCTGCGTCATTGCTTTCCCAATTGCCTACTGGGCAATGGATAATTTTCTGCAAACCTTCGATTACCGCATCTCTTTGGGCTGGGGAATATTCGTAATTTCCGGTTTAGGGGCATTGACACTTGCACTGGTTACCGTAAGCTCACATGCTATCAGGGCTGCGATAGCTAATCCGGTGGATAGTCTGCGGGATGAGTGACACGGTCTTCCAGCAGGAAAACATAGAGGTTCTTGGGCCCATGGGCACCTAACACCAGGGTTTTTTCGATATCTGCCGTACGGCTCGGCCCAGTAATCAAGCTAATCAGTGAGGGGATGTTGTCGCCGTACCGCTGCCCGATAAGTTCCAGGCCATCTTTGATATCCATGACCAGTTGCGACGCGTAAGCAACCACGACATGAATATGGGGATAAATGGTGAGACGTCGGCCGGCCGCATTCCCGTTACTTACCAATACACTACCCGATCGTGCAATCAACGCTTCGCAGCCCGTGATGCCTGCTTCGGCCTCTGTAAAGTCTTGGTCAGTCTGAAAATAGGGAAATTCATAGTTATCCAACACTTGTCTCACCTTGGGCTCCCATACATACATCCTGCGCAGTTTTTCCTGCTCAGCTAAGGCCAGCAAGCCCTCGACAAAACTCACTTCATCTTCGCAATAAATGAAATGGCCCGCAACAGCCGTGAGTTGCTGAGCGAATAGCACGTCCATAGGTTCGGCTGTCTCAGCGTGCAGGGGAGTCTCCTCAAAATTGGGATAGGGGTGTTCCCGCTTTTGCAGCAGCGCGTGCCGAATCTTCTTCAGCATTTGCTCCTTTGCCGTTGTCGCTTTTATGTTCTTTTGCAAGACACCCTCCTATTGCCGTGTTTTGCTTCACGTTGAGGCTATCCCCGAGGTGTCGCCTTTAGCAGGTTTGTTTTCCATTACCCCGGAGTTGTCTCCCACGCCATCGTGTATCAATCCTTCGGCAACTTTGCTTTGGTCGCCCTCGCCAGATTCTCCATTTACAAATTCATCATAAGTGGTACGGTGGTCAAAGGGACGCTTGCCCAGTATCTCCTCCAAATCCGATTGGAAAAGAATTTCCTTTTCGAGCAACTTTTCTGCTAAAGCAATAAGCCCATCACGCTTTTCAAGCAGCAGCAGCCTGGTTTTCTGATAGATATCAGCAATCAGCTTACGTACCTCCTCGTCGATCAACTCGGCGGTTTTCTCGGAGTACGGCCGTTGGAACTGATTTTCCTGGTTATCATTAAACGACACATTACCCACTTTATCGTTCATGCCATACACGGCCACCATAGCGTAGGCCAGCTTGGTAATGCGCTCCAGATCGTTTTGTGCACCCGTAGAGATTTTATCGAACGTAATGTCTTCGGCCACGCGGCCACCCATGGTCATACACAGCCCA
>Ga0182739_1002299_pt1 | contig 18082 bp, 16 predicted proteins | sample eDN5th30CBELigBY_FD_128873 | JGI IMG/M metagenome (GOLD analysis project Ga0182739, IMG submission 128873) | Enriched backyard soil microbial communities from Emeryville, California, USA - eDNA 5th pass 30_C BE-Lig BY (version 2) (version 2) | ecosystem: Environmental > Terrestrial > Soil >...
ACCAGAGAACCATTTGGCGTGGTAACCAATGTTCTCCCGCAAGGAGGCCATTTCTTCTACCCCTCAGCACCCGAAGTCGTTACGTGACAACAAACTCAAAAGAGCGGACGACGAGTTACGCCCGGATGGTTTGGACGGCTATCTTGGGCCGGATGCTCGACCGGCCCGTGATCAACCTGGGGTTCTCGTCCGCGGGCACGATGGAACCCCCGGTTGCGGAAGCACTCGCCGAGATCGACGCGGCGGCGTTCGTGATCGACTGCATCTGGAACATGAGCGAAGACCCCAACGTGTACAAGGACCACGTGTCCAAACTCGTCCACACGATTCGCAAGCCACGTCCCGACGCGCCCATCCTCTTCGTGGGCCAGTCGATGATGCGCCCGGAGGCTCACCCCACGAAGTCCACCCTGGGGCAGGAGGCGGCGGTGCTGGCCTTGAAACAGGAGGGTGTCAAGGGCCTCTTCACGGTCCCGGCGACGAACCTCATCGGCGACGACGGCGAGGGGACCGTGGACGGTGTCCATCTCACCGACCTGGGGATGGTCCGGCAGGCTCGCGCTCTGTTTCCCGTGGTCAAAGAGGCCGTGGACGGGACATCAAAGCCTCACGTCTACATCGATACGGACATGGCGGCGGAAGTCGACGACTCGTACGCGGTCTACCGGGCGCTGATCGCCCCGGAGTTCCACGTCGTCGGCCTGTCCTCGATCGGCTGGCAGGGACCGCTCGATTTCCCGACCAACACCCGAGCCAGCCAGAAGATGAACGAGGAGGTGCTCAGCCTCCTGAAGCTCAAGGATGGCATCTCCCATCCGATCGGGGCGATGGGGCCGATGCCGGCAGCCTCCACGCCGGTCGATTCGCCCGCCGCACGCGACATCATCGCCAAGGCGAAGGCGATGCCGGACGGCAAGAAACTGCAAGTCTTCGTGCTGGGGGCCTACACCAACGTGGCGTCGGCGCTTTTGCTCGACCCGAGCGTCAAGGACCGAATGACCGTCCATGTGATGGGATTTCGCTATGACGACCAGCGGCTCACGCCCAACGAGTCCAACACCCAGGGCGACCTTCACGCGGCCGCCCACCTCCTCAAGAGTGGCGTCGAACTGAAGGCGATGGTCAACAGCACGCTCCGCCACTTCCAGTGGAGCAAGGCCGATGTGGACGCCCACTTCAAGGGTCAGGGAGGGATACGAGACTATCTGGTCAAGCGTTGGGACGCGTACTGCCCCGACGATCCCCAGCGCACCCTCTGGGACATCGCCGTGTTCGAGGCCATCCTGCGTCCCGGACTGGCGATACTGTCGGAGGTCGTCCACAACGGTTCCAGGATTCACGTCTGGACTCAGGTCGACGTCAAGGGGATGCAGGCCGACTACTGGGACGCGACGAAGTCGCCCGCCCCCGATTCGTCGAAGCCGTAAGCGTCGGCCGGCCCCATCGGGATTCTTCGTTGGGAACGGTGACCCACTTTGCGCTTCAGGCGATTGGGCAGAGGACGCGGGCGGCTCGGATCTTTCGCGCCAGCGGGGTCCAGAAGGCGCCGGCGTTGGGGGTCATCCAGAGTTCGCCCGAGGCCAGGGCCATGACGATGTTGTCGGGGGCGGCCGGGTCGTGGCGGAGGTCGGTGATCAGGTCGTTCTCGAAGCGGTCGGGGTTGCCGCGTCGGACGAGCGACCAGGTTTTGCCGCCGTCCTTGCTTTCGTAGAGTGAGAACTCGAGCCCCTGGTACGGGGTGGCCGCCGTTTCGTTCGGGCCCTGGGCGGCGGCACCGGCCAGGAGGACGTCGGGAGCGCCGGGTTTGACCTCGATCGCGCTGAGGTATCGGGCGTTCTCCAGGCCGCCGCTCCGTTCTTCCCAGCTCTGGCCGGCGTCGGTGCTGAGCCAGCAGCCGTCGGAGGTGGCGACGTAGAGCGTCCCCGGCCGCTCGGGGACGGGCCGGATCGCCTGGACCTCGGCCGTGAGGCCGGGGCACGGCTTCCACGACGCCCCCTGGTCCGTGCTCCGCCAGAGTCCCGCCCCCTTGGCTGCGGCAAACCACGGCGCGGGAGTGCCCTCGAGTCGCGCGAGCGCCCGGACCTCGCTCCCCTGCCCTGCTCCCTTCTCGCCTTTGGCGCTCGAGCCCTTACCCCCGGAGGATTTCCCGGTCGAGGGCTTGCCAGTCGAGAGGGGGCCGAGGCGGGTCCAGCCGACCGTGCGGTCGGGGGCTGCGGCCCATCGCCCTGGCGTGAGCAGGCCCTTCCCGGCGCCGGTTCGCGACAGGGTTTGACTCAAGCGGCTCGGCGCAGTGGCGCCCGCCTCCACCAGCGCCGGAGTGGCCGCGCCGAACGGGCGACGCCACATGCTCGAGGAGCGGGACGCCAGCACGACGCACGGCGGGTTTCCCCAGGCGGTCAGCGTGGTCGGATGCCCGCACCCCGCGGCCAGCGGGATCGAACGCCACTCCTGGCCGTTGTTGGCGGTCTCGAAGATCGCTCCCTCGTGATCGAGCGCGATCAGCATCCCCGGTCCTGGGGCACTCAGTCCGACGATGCTCCGGTTCTGGAGACTGTGGAAGACCGGCCAGCCCGCCCCTTCGTACCAGCGGTAGATTCCGTCGTCAGTACCGATGAGAATCATGAGTCCAGAAGTCTCCCACTGGCCAGTACTCTCGGAATACGGACCCGCGTTCCCCTGCCGACCGGGTTCGCTCGCGAGGAAGGTCCGACTGCGAAATGCGCGACGAGGACCGAGTCACCATAACGGGCCGACATCCGGCGGGCAAGACGATGGAGGGGCGCATGCGTAGAGGCCGAGGCCTCCACGGACCACGGTTGGGCCGTCGCTCACGACGGGGTCACCAGTACTTCCAGTCCCCGGTCGCGATCACGTAGAGGCCGAGGGCCAGGTTGGCCACGGCATGGCTGACCAGGCACGATGAGACGCTCCTGGTCGCGTGCAGCAGCCAGGCCCAGATCAGGCCCGTGAGCAGCCCGGGGAGCCACTCGGGATGGGCCAGGCCGAAGCAGATCGAGGTCACGGCCGCGGCCAGTGGGGTCACCCGGCCGATCGGCACCTGCTCGAATTCGGCGTTGATCACCCAGCGCATCAGGAACGAACGCCAGAAGAGTTCCTCGATCAACGGGACGAGGGCTGCCAGTCCCAGCATCCGGACGGCGATAAACCCCCATTTCGCGACCGGCGAGAGCACGTTGGGATCGAACGAGGTGCGCTGGCCCAGGAACGGAAGGCCCGGGTAGTGACCATCCAGGCCGACCCAGAGCGCGGTGACCAGCAGCCCCAGGGTGGTCGCCAGCGCCAGGCTCGGCAGGCTGGGGCGCGGCGACAGGTCGCTCCAGGCTTCGCGGTAATACCAGGCCAGGCCGATCACGACCGCGACCTTGACCGCGTAGGCGATCGGATACCAGGTCGGGCTCGGTTGACCCGCGACCGTCGGCAGGTAGCCTTCGAGAGCGGTCAGGGCGAGGAAGCCGGCCATCGGCATGACGTAAGGCATCGCCGAGCGGGGCGCGAGGGCCGGTTCGGAGAGGGGAGCGGGCTCAGTCATGCGTCGGCACTTCCTGCAGGAGCTTCAGGACGGCGGGATCATCGAGTCGAGGCACGATCAGGGAGGCGGCATGGAGGTTCTCGGCCGGGCTGTGCTCGTGCGGCACGCCAACCGCGAAGGTGCCCGCCACGCGGGCGGCCTCGAGCCCCGCTGCGCTGTCCTCCAGGACGAGCACTGCCTCAGCCGGCACGCCGAACCGGGCCACCGCTTTGCGGTAGATCTCGGGATCGGGCTTCCCATTCGTCACGTCCTCGGAGGTCAGCAGGAACGCGAACCGGTCGAGCAGGCCGTGGCTTCCCAGGAGCCGCTCGGCGTAGCTCCGCCGTGAGGAGGTCGCCACCGCCAACGGCAGTCGGCGCGCAGCGAGGTGATCGAGCAGCGCGAACAGCCCCGGGGTAGGATGCACGGCCGCGTCCATCTCCGCGAGGAACCGCGTCCGCGCCTCGGCCATCAGGTTTTCGACGGGCTCGTCCAGCCCCGCCAGCGTCTTGAACGCCAGCCCCGCATCCACCGCCCGCCGTCCGATCATCGCCCGCATGATCTCCGGGGTCAGCGTCTTCCCCCGCTCGGTCAGCATGTCACCGGCCACCCGGTGGAACAACGCCTCGGTGTCGAACATCAGGCCATCGAGGTCGAAGACCACAGCACGGATCGGGGGCGGCATCAGTGAGCTCCGAAAGCACGAAATGTCAATGTCTTGGCTTGGATAGTTTTGAACTGGTTCAATGAGGATGCGGAACGAAGCTGTCGTGGGTTTGAGTCTTGAGGAGGCTCTTGCCCTCTCGATCGGACCGGCCGAGGGGGGGAGAGCCTTGGTTTCTTCGGTGGCTCGACCAGACTCTTCAAGGTGAGAACGCCAGGGTCATGGGCTGTGTCTCTGATCACGGGAGCGTCGAGCGCGGACGGAGTCGGGGAAAAGCGACTCCTGGTTCAGGGTTCCGGCGGCGTCGAATGGGAGGGGGGCAAAGGGGGATTCGAAGCTCAGGTGCGGGTTCGACTCGACCTCGGCTGCCAGTGGGGCGGTCACGTAGAGAGTGGTCAGCTCCAGGGTATTGGGAATGAGCACCACGCGGGCCTCGTCGCGGTGGATCCGCCAGCAGGTATCGAGGCAGGAGGTGATGACGTCGCGGTCGCTGGGCAAGGCAAGCGGGACCCGGGCCCGGGTGAGGAAGTTGCTCGTCATGCTGTTGACCCGCATCGGTGTTGGGTCGAGAGCCCGGACGAGCCGCTCGGTGGTCAGGTCGGCCAGCCCGATCCCCAGGCCGTTGCCTCGGGTCTCCTCGGAAAGGTCGAGCACTGCCAGGCGGGTCACGATCGGGCGCGGCAGGTCGGGCATCGTCTCGACGCGCTGGCGGCCGATGACGTTGGGGTCGAGGCCGGTCCCACTGTAGTTCTTGCCAAGTTCTCCCACGATCAGGACGTCGATCTGATCGAAGGGCAGCCGGGCCATCAACTCGCGCGACTCGTCGAGCAGGCGAGGCTCGACGTCGAGCAGCTCCTCGGGCTCGACGGCGACGACGCGGGCCGTGTGTTCCTCGGCGTTCTCGAGCAGCGCCAGGCCGAGGGCGACCGGGGTCCGGCTCAGCAGGAACGTGCCGACCTCCGGGAGCATGCGCTTCAGACCCGGCAGCCCCAGCTTGTGGACGTGCGCCGCGCCTTGCCGCTTGCCGAGGCCGATCGTGAGCATCTTGAGCAGGCCGCTTTCGTAGCGGCCGGTGAACGAGGTGTGGGGCTTGATCCGGTTCAGCAGCACGATCCCGTCAGCCTCGAACGCGTTCCGGTCGAAGTGGATCGGCAGGCCGAAGCCGTCGGTGCCGAGGACCACCGTGTCCATCTCCGAGCGGATCGGACAGCCCAGAAACGCCTCGGTCACTCCGAACTCGGCCAGCAACGCGCGCTGGCCGTCGGCGGTTCCCCCGCCGTGGCTTCCCATCGCGGCGACGACGAACGGCTGGAATCCCAGGGCGCGAAGCGTCTCGACCGCCGCGCGGGCGATCTGGTCGATCCCGGCGATTCCCCGGCTCCCGACCGTCAGTGCGATCGTCCCCCCGGGCTTGACCCGTTCACTGATCCGGCTCGAGCGGATGGCCTGGGCGATGGTTGCGGGGACGTCGGCGACGGCCGGCTGCTGGACGGTCTGGCGGACCCGAGCGATCGGAGGAAGACTCATCGGTGCATGCTCGTGGATGATTGAGTTTAACCGGCGCAGTGGTTCGAGGCGGTCGATCGAGTGAGCTGGCTCTCTGCTCTGGAAGATGGACATGCCTGGATCGAGGTTCGATCCCACGTGGTTCGGGGCGCCAGAATGCCCGACGGCACGTCCCCAGGAAAGAAAAAATGGACAGGCACCCGGCCACCCCCTCTCTTTGGTCACGCGACGGAACGGTCGGAGGTCGGGAGGGGAGCCTGTCCCCTTGTGAGCTTCACGGTTGGTCAGGCCAGGGAAAACCGGGTCAACGCCCTCGGGGTTTGAGTCTCTGGATCGTTTCTCCCGGTTCCCTGGAAGATATCATGAGCGAAATCAGGGCGCATGCCAAAGCCCCTCGTGGCGGCGAGGGGCTTCCGGCGAACATTCGTGATCCGAGGGGGTTGAGACAGACTCCCCTCCCGGTGAGGGCCACCCTTGGTCTAATCGCTGGTGTTCGGATTAGGCAAGGATGGTGCGATTCTTCCGAATCCGGCGTGCCAGGCCGAACGCTCCGGCCATCCCGGCCCAGGCGAGGACCGTGGCCGGTTCCGGAATCGGGATCGGCTGAATCTTGCCGCCGGTGGCCGCGTAGGCCGTGGTCAGGGGCGACTCGGGATCGATCGGGTTCGACCCGAGGATACCGACGAACTTCTGGGTAAACGGCTTGTCCGACAGGACCACGAAGGTCGCACTGCGGGCACCAGCCTGAAGGGCCGGGGTGCCGTTCGTCGTGTCGAAGTAGGTGGCCAGCAGCGAGCCGGTGGTGGTGTTCGGCAGCCAGTTCAGCTGCGAGGGGGACAGGATCCCCTGGCCGGGGGCCGCCACTGGAGCGCCGATACCGCCGACCGCGCCGTCCTTGATCGTGTACCCATAAATGTCATGCCCGACGCCCGTGAAGTCCGAGCCGACCGGGGTGGCGTTGAACTTCCAGCTCGAGCCCCGGAGGTCCACCGGCGTGTTGTCGCCGTCGGCCACGTTGTTCAAGGCATACTGATAGGCGTAGGCGTACAGACCTTCGGCCGCCCCCGTGCCTTGGAACACCTGCGAGTTCACAGTGCCCGACAACGGGGCATCGGCATACTTGAACGCGGACGAAAGAACCGGAGCGTCGTCGATCGGCTTGAACAGACTGTTGAACTGGGCCGCCGACATGTCGGTCATGCTCAGCGACTGAATCGCGTCGGCTCGGGCGGATGGGCCAGCCAGGCTGAACACCAGGCCGGTCGCCAGGGCGACAGAGTACATGAGTTTGTTCATTGCGTTACGATCTTCCAGGGTTGATCAGGAGGGTTCGCCGGACGAACCCAATTCGTGCGAGTTGGTCCATCACTCGCCGACCGGAGAACGTCTCCGGGCGGGCCCCGCACACTGCCTTGACGGCAGTCCACCGGGCGCGGCCAAAGGTCGATGAGCTCGGCCCTGCCTGGGCCAAGATGCCCGACCTCGAAGCCCGACTTCCTCATCCTGATCGAGACCTGTTCCGGCGACCGTCTTGCGGAGCCTTGGCGTCGCAGGGGGTCGCTAAGCGGGTCGATCAGTCGCGCTGGCGGACGCTGGGAAATCGGCTCGAATTGTGAGCACTCCGGGTGAAGCCGAAGTGGTCTCCTCCCGAGGCGGCGTGAAAGTATCACCCCCCTCGAAAACGGTCAACAGGACTTTGGCAGATAAATCTCCTGTGCTGATTGGAGGGGCCGCCGGCCGCCAGGCTGCCGAATTCATTCGGGGAAGGCGACCCGCAATCCTTTTTGGTGGACTTGCCGAGCGCCTTGATGAATTCTCGAGGGCCCGGTGGGCGGACCTCCCGGTGATTCGGCCAGCCCAACCGAGGGCCAGCCGTTGCTCGGAGGGCCACCGAAGCTGGGCTCTCGCCGGCCCGCGATGGAATGTCGCGGACCGCTAGGGTCAGGCCGAGAGGAAGACGCAGACGAACTCGAGGACCACCGGGCGCTGGAGAGTCCGAGTCGCTGACCACCGGGCGCTGGAGAGTCCGAGTCGCTGACCAGAGGTGAGTCGATCCGTATGGCGTCGATGTCGAGTCGGCGGCGGTCGATCGTGAGTGAGGAGGTGGTGCGTGGCCGCGTGGAGTCGGGTGTTGGTGCTGTCGCTGGGTGGCGTCCTGGGCGTCAACGCCCGCTACTGGCTGGGCCTCTGGTTGAGCCGTTCGACGGCATCGCACTGGGCCACTTTTGTCATCAACACGAGCGGGTCGTTCGCCATCGGCTTCCTGGCGACCGCCCTGGCGCATTGGCTGCCGCATCCCGCCTTTCGCCTCATGGTCCTGACCGGGTTCCTGGGGGGCTACACCACGTTCTCGACGTTCGCCTTCGAGTCAGTCACCCTCTGGGAGCGCGGAGAACGAGGGGCTGCCGTGATCAACCTGACAGGAAGCGTCGTGTTTGGCTTCGTCGCCGCCTTCCTGGGGATCGCCCTGGCTCGCGCCCTGGTCCTTCCTTCCGGAGATCGGTGACTCTCCATCGGCCGCATCGAGCGGGCGGCAACGAGCGCTTTCGCGGCGGATTGTCGGCCCACGACGGAACTCGTCACCTCGACGATCCTTGAATCTCCCGTCATCGCCGAGACGGAAACGCGCGGGATTGCAGGGGATCACGCGGCCGACATCTTCGGCACGTGTGTCAGAACCAGACGAACAATTCGGACGCAACGCGTAACGCCGTGATGCCATCGTGTGACGTCAGGATTGGCGAGATGAACACGGGCGAGCGTCATCGTGGGATTCCTGGGTGAATCTGAGAAGTTTCACCCTTTCTGAATCCAGGGGCCAGAGGGCCATGCACGTTCTTGCCCTCAAACAGGAAGACAGCTGTTCTCTGGAAATCACAATCCTCAGTGAAGCATTTTCCTCAGATTAAGAGGGTCGGAGAACAAGTAAGGTCCCTGGTCACTTGCTCACTTCCTACTTGACCAGGGTTCGAGGTTTTGGTTTGTTGTGTAAACTTAAAATTCATGACACGCATAGAGTCAACGACTCATGGTGAGCGAGGTCAGGTCTGGAGGATCGACCGCGACCCATGCTGCTGAAGGCGATTGCCCTCTCTGTTCCGTCAACCTACGGGAGCGATTCCGGGAGATTGAGGCGGAGGAGACAGGAGCGAGGTTTGGGGTCGACGAGTGCCCGTGTTGCGGCCTGGGGCGTACCGTGCCGGTTCCGGCCGACCTGACTCCTTACTACGGGGCGTCGTATTACGGGGGACGGCACGGGCTGACGGCCCAGCTGTGCCTGCGCCGGCGGCTCCGGATCGTTGATCGAATCGTGGGACAGGGAGCCGAGCCGAGCGCTGAGGCGGGTCGGTGGCTGCTGGACTATGGTTGCGGCGACGGCAGCTTCTTGGCCGAGGCTCGCGCTCGAGGGTGGAACGGCCGGGGGATCGAGCGGCATGGCCGGGAGTCGGCCCGGGACGGCCTGTCCGTGGTCTCGAGCCTTGCGGAATTGGATGAGGGGCTGCGGTTCGACTGCGCAACGCTCTGGCACGTCCTGGAGCATCTTGAGGACCCAGTTGGAGCACTGGCTGACCTCCGCCGTTGGATAAGGCCGGGGGGCGTCGTGCTGGCGGCGGTGCCCAATTTCGGCTCGTGGCAGGCAAGGGCGACCGGCGCCTCCTGGCTCCACCTGGACATCCCACGACATCTCTCCCATTTTACGCCGAACGCGCTGGCGAAGACGTTCGAGGCGGCGGGCTTCCGGGTCTCCGAAACCTTCCATGGGGAGTGGGAGTACGACGTGATCGGCTGGTCGCAAAGCCTCCTGAACCGTTGGCTCGGGGGCCGCAATGAGTTCTTCAAGGCGGCGTCCGGGCGGCCCCGAGAGACGACGGGCCGCTTCGTCGGGTTCCAGGTTGTCGCTGGCCTGGCCCTCTCGGGGCTCGCGGCCCTGCCGGCCTGGGTCGAGAGCCGGATCGGACGGGGCGGGACGCTGATCGTATGCGCCCGGAGCGGTAAAGGATCAACGCACGACGATGTATAATCGCAAGAAGATCGTCGTCGTGATGCCGGCTTATAACGCCGAGGCGACCCTGGTCCGGACCTACCAGGAGATCGACCGGGGACTGGTCGATGAGGTCATCCTGGTGGACGACGCCAGCCGGGACCGAACCGTGGAGGTGGCCCGGAGGCTCGGCCTCCGGGTTCTGGTCCATCCCCAGAACCGGGGTTATGGCGGGAACCAGAAGACCTGCTATCTCGAAGCCTTGCGACTTGGCGCCGACATTGTGGTTATGGTTCATCCCGACTACCAGTACACCCCACTCCTGATCCCGGCCATGGCCACGATGATCTCCTCGGGCGTCTACGACTGCGTGATCGGCAGCCGGATCCTCGGCGGGCAGGCTCGATCCGGCGGCATGCCGAATTATAAGTATTATTCGAACAGGATGCTCACCCTGGCCCAGAACGTGTTGATGGGTTCCAAGCTCTCCGAGTTCCATACCGGCTACCGCGCGTTTTCGAGAGAGGTCCTGGAGCGGCTTCCCTTGGGGGAAAACTCCAACGACTTCGTCTTCGACAACCAGATGCTCGCCCAGATCATTGCCTCGGGCTTCCGGATCGGCGAGGTCTCTTGTCCCACGCGATACTTCGCCGAGGCCTCCTCGATCGGGTTCGGGCGCTCGGTGATCTACGGGCTCGGCGTGCTCGAAACCGCCTGGCGGTATCGCCTCCATCGCTGGGGGCTCCGCCGCGATCGACTCTTCGACGAGGGGGGCCGCCGCCTCGACCCTTGCGGGGCCGACGGGGGGGACGCCCCGTTATCGGCCGAGAACGGAGATCGGTATTGTCCGAAATGACCCGACAAGCCACGGCAGAGCCTGCGGCCCTCGACTCATCTCGACCAATCTGGAGCCGGATCGTCCGGCTCGAGGTCGCGTCGCTGACGCTGACGATCGCCTGCGGACTCGGGGCCTGGGCCGTAGGTCTCCGGACGTTGGGGTACGACTATGACGAGGTCACTCGCGCCCATTCCGCCTGGTTGGCCTCGCAAGGACTCCGCCCCTATAATGACTTCTTTGAATGTCACCCCCCATATTTCGCGCTGCTGGGCCCGGTGGTTCGGGGCCTGGCTCCCGTTGACATTCTCCAGACGCTCCGGGGCGTGGCGGCGGTAGGCAACTTGCTGTTCCTCGGGGGGCTTGCGGCCCTCGGGGCGTCCCTGGTGGGGACCGGGCGGCGATGGGCCTGGCTCGGCCTGGCCGTCGTGGCGTTTCATCCCGCCGTCCTCCAGTACCTCGTTGAATTCCGGATCGACGGGTGGGGCTATGCCCTCGCAGCCTGGAGTCTCTATCGCCATCGCCGGCTTGCCCCCGATCGTTCCTACCGCGACTTCGAGGTGGGGCTCCTCACGGGGATCGCCACCCTGCTGTTCTGCCCCAAGCTGACGATCTTGCCGGCGCTGGTCGTCGCGTTCGGACAGATAGGTTCCTTGAAAACGCCCCGGCGGGCATTCCGGTCCATCCTGGCCTACGCGGCGGGGATCGGTATTGCCGTCGGCCTTTTCGTCCTCTTCCTGACATTGCAGGGAATCGACTTCGGCCGCATGTTCGAGTTACTGGTCCGCTATCATGCCGTCTCGGGATCAAACGGGAGCTTCCATCTCGGCCTGGCCCAGGGCATCCTCCAGCAGAAGGCGCTCGCGTGGCTGACGCTCGCCGGGGTCATCGCCTGGGCCATCGATCGGCTTCGCCGGAAGGCCTGGCCCGGAGCCTACGAGACGGCCTTGTTCGCCTGGCTCTCGGCGCAGGCCATACTCGTCGCCTATCCCTACAAACAATACTTCGCGCCCTGGTTCCTGTTCGCCTCCGCCTACCTCGGCTTCCTCGGCCAGGGGGCTTCGACCTGGCTGGGGCGGGTCCGGATGGTCGCGTTCGTCGCGGCGTGCATAGCAAGTGGATTCGGGACGGTCCAGTCGGCCCTAGATTGGTCCCGACAGGGCGAGGCCCGGTTGCAAGAAGAACGGATCCGCTGGATGAACCAGGTTGCGGCCCCCGAGGACCATGTGATCGGCGCACCACCGCTCCATCCGATCGCCCGGCTCGACACCTTCTTCGTCTGGTTCAACACCTCGGACCCAGGCGGGTTCGACTCGGAACGAATCCTGTCGAGGCTGCCAGCCTATCGGGAGAACGTCGCCCCGGACCGGTTCCTTCACGAACTGGAGGCCCACCCTCCGGCCGTCGTGGCCCTCGCGGGCGACTGGCGGATGGTCTCTTACACGGCGGGCCAGATCGCTGCCCTTTCTCAGTTCCTGCCGAGGCAAGGCTACCAGACCATCCAGGTCGGCCCCGCCGCGTTCGCCGTCCGACCCGATCGTCTCGAGCAAGCCCGCCTGGCGAAAAGCCGGCCCAGGTGACCAGGCATTCAAAACAAGAAAGGCAGGGATTCCGGGCCGTTTGCGAAATTCGCCCAGCAAAGCGTCATACAGTCCCAATTCCCTAGACTTCCCTGTTGGCCCGCCTGGCGACGAACAAATCTGTCCGACGACCGTCGGGCAAGTGGCCGTTCTCCCTGGGAAATTCTTGAGTCGGGACGTCTCCAGCCGGCTATCCTCAGAGGCACGTCAAAGCGCACTGGAGCCCAACAAAGGCATTCATGGAGTGCCGACTTCGTACGGCGACTCATGATGGCACAAAATCTATTATTGGAAGAGATCGTGGCCCAGGTGCGTGAACAATTTCGCGAGGAGGTGCCAAATGGATGGCTGCTTGGCTGGGATCTCAACAGGGGACATGCAGCCATTCGCGAGGCGACCGCACCCTACCGAGCTTCAAATTTAACATCATTTGATTATTCCTTTTGCAATTGGTATGAGGTTAAGGTGAGAAATGGTTATCAAAAATGGCTTCTCACGGTTAAGATTAGTTTTATTGTTTCAGTCTTCTCATTGTACTGGACAAGATATAAAAGCTCAGTCGAGGGCTTTGTGATGATCGCCGATTCTGATGAACGGCGGCGTCTTGAGAATAGAGTGCGAACCGCAGTCAGCGGGCTGGGATACTGTGAGATTGATTCCGCTTGGCTGAATCTAAAGGTTGACGGCGTCTCGCTTGAGTTGAGTGATCCTGAAGACGTTACGCTGGGCAAATGTTTGTTTTGTGACTTCGATGGGTAGCTGGCCTGGCCGTCAGGACCAGGCGGCCCGAATGACTTGCCGGCCCAGGCGGCCAGGCCGTCAAGATATGAAAGGCAAAGAATTCGGGCCGGTTGCGAAATTCATCCAGCAAACCATCATGGAGAACGCCTCCGATGTTCTCGGCTTGGTGGTGCGTCCGGCTCATTCCCAACCACAGCCGAGCCGGCTGTGCCACCGACTTCGGTCTTGCCGCGCGCGAACCGGGTGGCTTCGCCGGCCCGGCCGAGTGTCTTGAAAATGAAAATTGACATAAATTAATGGTGGGAAATCAAATGAGTTGAGCGGTTTTTTGTAGGGTAGGCTTTAGCCTGCCAGTCTTCGGCTAGCCCCGGCGGGCTAAAGCCTACCCTACAAGAGGAACGGCCTCATCAAGGGACTTGGCGGATGCACCAATTCGCGGCTCTGAGGTGCACCGGTGAGCGCTATGGCCGTAGCGTCGGGCGGGAGCCGGAATCCGCTCGACCCGACGGGCAGGGATCTGCTTACGACACCTGAATCCCGACAGGCTGGGCAAGGGGATTTGCGGGATGCGCACGAGATCGGTAGGTTGAGGGAGTGGACCTTTCGGGTTGCCACGGCCTGCCTGTGTCTTTGGGCCGGTGAAGCATCCGTCTGATTTCGCCAGGTCAACAGCCATGGGCCAAAGGGATCATCGGATGAGTGACTGGCCCTTTGCGGACCCGCCGAACGTTGCCGCCATCACCACGCGGCAGGTCGTCCAGGAAGGCGAACCCGTCCTGCTTGTCTGCCATGACGCCGATGACGGCTCCTGGCAGTTTCTCACCGGCGGCTCATTCGAGATGTCCGACGGTCTGTTGGTGAGCTTGCGCAGTATGATCGACCGCGACCCTCGCCTCGCCGAGCTGGCCGGTCTGCCTCTGGGCTGGCAAGCGTGGCGTCGACGACCAGATTCGCCCTGGGAGCGAGGACCAACGGAGCTTGCCGAAGATCGGGACCATTGTGAGTTGCCCTGATCTCAGCCGGGCTCAGCGAGATGTCTCGATCTCCTTGACGCCGTCAAGTCACAAGATGGAATCGTTAACGGTGAATTGTCGATGGTGTTCTGTGGAGCGAGAGGGACACCCTTGATCGCGTCGAACGCCGTACTCCTTCGCCTTCAGCTCAACGCGAGCCGTCGATGGCGCCGTCGGCCCTGTTATGAGGCGGTGGTCGAGACGGCCCGATCTCGTCAGCTTGCGGGCGCCTCCGTTTTTCTCGTTGATATGAGCTATGGTACGCATCAAACGCTTCGTGATGCAACGAGTGAGTACCTTGCGGTCGATGTCCCGATCACGGTCGAAGTCGTCGACACTGCCGATCGCATTGACGGCCTGCTCACGGAACTCGCAGAGATGGAATCGGACGGGCTCGCCACCATCGAGCCCGTCCAGGTCGTGTCGTGGGCCCACGACACGGAGAAGGCAAGCCCTCGTGCTTCGGTACCTGCCCCGGCCAACGCGGCTGCGTCGGGGCCGGGGATGCCGAGCGACCGGCCGCTCGACTCACCTTCAGGAGTCCCTTTCATGAGGCTTGAAGGCCAAGCCCAGCGCGTGACGGTCTATGTGAGCCACACCGACAAGTGGAAAGGCCATCATCTTGCCACGGCGATTATCCAGCAGTGCCAGCAGATGGGGATGGCCGGCGCAACGGCGAGTCTGGGAGTGCTGGGGTTCGGCAAACGGGCAGCGATTCACCGGACGCACCTGTTCGGCGGCTCCGAAGACGTACCCGAAAAGATCGAGATCGTCGACCGGCCCGAGCGGATCGCCGTGCTGCTGCCCGTTCTCGAGGAAATGGCCCAGGGGGGCTTGATCCTGGTGCAAGACGTTCAGGTCGTCCGGCCGGCGCACGATCGGAGCTCGACGTAAGCGCGAACCTACGCTGGCCGAAGGTCGGCCGCCCTCCCCTTTGGGCTTTCGAACCTGCGGGATGGCGTCGGGAGGGGCGGGGCCATTAGCGCCGCTGACCTCTCATGAAGCCCCCGAGGTGAAGCTGGGCCTCTTCCCACTGGCCGCCCCGGGCCTCCGTGATCACCGCATCGAGCGAGTCGGCGGCGGGGGGCGTCAGGTTGCCCTTGGCCCGCAGGTCGTGGAGGACCGACTCACACCGCTGGAGGTGGTCGAGGTTGCGAAGCGAGACCGCCGTGTAGAGCGCGTCGACGGCTTTGAACGACGCCTTGTCGTCGCCCAGTTGTGGCGGTCGACCGCAGCCGGCCAGGCTCGCGAGCATGAGGCCGGCCAGGAGATTCAGACGCGTCGGACGATTCATCGTCAAGGGTCCCGAAACGAGGTTGAACGTCAATCAAAAGGAGGACCGCCGGCGGTGGCCTCCTCAGTAGTCGCCGCTGATGATCTCGCTGCCGTTGCGCGTGGAGAGGCTGACCCAGGTCAGAGGGTAGATCGACTCCTTGGCGAACCGGACCGAGCCGTCCCCCATCAGGACGTTGCAGCCCGAGACGTGGTCGGAATACATCTCGTCGGTGTGGCCGAACGGGTGGTTCGGGGCGTGGATGACGACCTGGGGATGGTCGTGGACGTCGGGCCCGCTGTGGGCTCCGACCAGGTCGCCGCCGCTGTTCGGGTCGGACGGCCAGCCGGCCTTGGGGGGGACGCTCGCCGAGGGAATGACGCCAACCCAGGTGGCGTCGGCCAACCTTGAGGTCCGTTCGCCGAGGAAGACGGTGTTCGACAGGCCGTCGATGATGCTGGCGACTCGGGTCTTCGAGTTTCGGTAGAACGGGCCGTCGATGACCGCGCCAGCGGTGCCGGTGACCGGCTCGGTGATCTCGAAGTCGGCCGAGTAGTTGGGGCTCCGCCCCCACGGCTGGTTGACCCCGGCGTTGGTGACGTAGTGACTGTGGCCGAACGTGATCGTCGGGGTGAACGGGCCCCCGTCGTTAGGTTCCTGGTGGTTGCCGTTGGTGTATCGGTGGACGGCGAACCCGTCGGTCGGGCCGGCCGAGCTGGGACAGATCATCACCGCGAGCTTGGTCCGGGCCGACGTGCTGTTGGCCGGCGCCCAGCAAGGCAGGTTCATATTGAAGCTGGCCGAGAGCGGAGCCTGCTCGAGGTAAGGGAGGATCAGGGTCCCCCAGGCGAAGCCGGGCAGCGTGTTGAAGTTCTCGTCCGGGTAGCTGATCCCGAAGGCCGACCCGCTCGCTTTCGGATCCCCCACGTAGGCCGGGGGAAATACGCCCAGCGCGGATTCGTAATTCTGAAGCGCCAGCCCCAACTGCTTCAGGTTGTTGACGCATTGCGCCCGCCTCGCCGCCTCCCGCGCCCCCTGAACCGCCGGTAAGAGCAACGCGATCAATAACGCGATGATCGCAATGACCACCAGCAGCTCGATCAGCGTGAATGCCGGACTCCCCCGCCCTTCGCCCCTCCGTTTCCACTCCTTGTTTTGGCTTGCCATGTCGCGAATTCCTTCCTCGTGAATTTGCTTTGTCGTATTCCAGAAATGAAGAACATGACGACATCGTAATCAGGTGTTCTGGAAATGCAATGGAAAATTTTGGGTGACCAAAAATTGAGATAAGGCGAGGCGGAATCGTGGCGGGAGGCGAATGTTAGCGCGGGTGGGTTCCGAGCGAGCGCGTGCGGCTGGGCTCGGTGGGGCGAGCTCCGTTAGGTTCGGCGGGATGAGCCGTCTGGGGAGGAGCGAGGTTGGGAGAGGAGGCCGTGACGGTGGGCTCCGCAGGCTCTGGGATCGGGGCGGCCTTAGGGGTGTCTCCAGTCTTGGAACCGGTTTCCGACTCCGCTTGGGATGAGGTACCGGCGATCGGGGGGCCCTCAGAAACGGGGACGGTGGTTCCGGTGGCGGTGGTGGCGGGCTTCGGCCGTGCTGTGGGGGCGGCCTCGGCGGCGGAGGTGGGTTCCGGGTGGGTCTGAAGGTCGTCGAGGGGAAGCGGGGTGTCGTCCGAGACCAGCACGGGGGGGCCGACCCGAAGCCCGGCGCGGAGCCGGCCCTTATGAAAGCGATGGAGGCCCCATATCGCGAGGACCAGGGCCACGATCGCCATCAGCCAGTGCTTGGCCTGGTCGAAGCTGCTCTCGATCTGGTGGGCGAAGATGTAGCCCAGGCCGAACATCAAGAGTGTGCTGAGCGAGGCGGCGACCACATCGGTGAGGAACAGTCTCAGCACCGGAAGCTGGAGAATGCCGGCGGTCAGGTAGGCGGCGGTCCGGAACCCGACGGCGAACCGGCCGAGGATCAGGATCTTGAAGCCGTGGCGGTGAAAGTAGCCTTTGATCTGGGTTTCGCGCTCCAGGGTCAGGAGCTTGCGCGTCATGGGCAGGCTCAAGACCTTCTCGCCGTAGTAGTAGCCGATGAAGTAGACGATGAAATCGCCGAGCAAGACGCCCACGAAGCAGGCCGCGAGGGCGAACGGCCACCACATCCGCTGGCCCTTGGAGAGGACCGCCGCCAGGATGATCGGCGCTTCCTCGGGGACGGGAAGCCCGAGGCCGCCGAGTACGAGGAGCAGCGCGATTCCCAGGTAGCCGAGTTTTGCAATCAGTGCTTCCGTCAATCGCCGCTCCCTGCCGCACCCCGCCCTGCCCCATCCCATCCCGCGCTGTCGGCCCACCCCTTCTGAACGAAGTGGTATCATAACGCCTCGAAGGCGTCGAGGGGGCGTGCCGGGCCCGGATTTGTTCTCGAATCGGTCGAGTCGGGGGGCGTCTGAGGCGGAGACGCCTCGTGGCGGCTGGCGCGGCGGGGTTTCGAGATAAGAAAAAAGAGGAGGTGCGGGATCACTCGATCGGCCGCTCCCTCCGGCTCCACTCCGTCTTGACCGGATTGGCGTTGTCGGATAGCCTCCGCGCAGAGTCCCAAGGAAGGGTCAATTCTCAAGCACCACGTCGCCGCACTCTCGAACGAATTCACAAAGGGACGCCTGCGCCCGTCGCTTGGAACCGGTGCGCCCACGGTCGATTGCCGAGCCGTCTTCTCAAGGAGGAGAAGCCCCAATGTCGTCGAACAACCGCCGGGCCGCCGCCCGCCGCCGCGCCTGGGGGCGTGGTCCTATCATTCTTCGCTTTGAACCGCTTGAGGGCCGGCAATTGCTCGCGGCCTCCGCACTGCCCGACCTGGTCGGCGCGTCGCTGACGACTTCGGTCCAGACGCTCGACTGGGGCGATAGCTTCCGTGCGACCGGAGTGGTCAAGAACCAGGGCAACGGAGCGGAGTCCGGGCCCATCGCCGT
>Ga0182739_1002300_pt1 | contig 18078 bp, 13 predicted proteins | sample eDN5th30CBELigBY_FD_128873 | JGI IMG/M metagenome (GOLD analysis project Ga0182739, IMG submission 128873) | Enriched backyard soil microbial communities from Emeryville, California, USA - eDNA 5th pass 30_C BE-Lig BY (version 2) (version 2) | ecosystem: Environmental > Terrestrial > Soil >...
ATTGAGGGCACATTGCCATGCCCATGACCGTCAGGTTCCCGCGACCCTGCCCGGGCCGTCACAATTTCGATGTTAACGTATACAACAGCACAAAAATCACAATGTCAACGATTACATTTTGATATTATGCCCCCGCGAATGATGGCTGCAGGCGCCCCTTGGGCATAGCGACCGATTGCTGCGTGCCGACACTCCGAGCGGCCTGGGTCAGACTTTTGAGAGAGGTCACTGGTCGATCGAAATGCGCTTGAAGGGATTGGACTCCACATCAGAGATAAAGTGAAATTATATTAGGCAATGCGGTTCCATTAAAAATCCGAATGTCACGCACAGCTCGCTAAATTCCGACGGCTCGGCATGAGTCCGAAGCTTCGATCCCTCGGAGACCCTACATTCTCTCGCAAGCCTGCAATTTTTAAGCGCGAATTTGCCGCCAACCTCCGTCAGCGTATATGCTATCGTCCAACCCTACCTTCAGGCTTTGTATTTGCCGACCTTGATCGAGTGCACGCAGAATGACCAAACCACCCACCGTACGAGATGTTGCCCGCCTTTCCGGCGTCTCGACCGCAACGGTATCTCGATACTTCGGGGGCAAAGCTGATGCCATCACCCCAAAAACCCTTGAGAGGGTAAAAAAGGCGGCTGAGGAACTCGGCTACACGCCCTCCGAGATAGGCCGGTCACTTCGTCTCGCCCGAAGCCGAGTGGTCGTGATGATGGTTCCTGACGCAACCAACCACTTTACTGCTGACGTCGCCGCTTCGGTTGAGAACGCATTGAAGGAATTCGGCCTTTCCATGGTGTTGGCCAATGCCTCTGAAAATGCGGAACAGCAGGACCGTCTGCTGGCGGACGCCCAAGGTCTACGTGCAATCGCTATCGTCCTACAGGGGGCCATTGACACACCGCGACTAAGAGACGTTTGCGACCGCCAAAACAATGTCATCTTTGTAAATCGTCTTCCGGCTGAAGGTATCAGCGCGCCCTATGTCGGAGTCGACAATTACGCGGCCGGCTTCGCCGTCGGCGAGTATTTTGCAAAACGCGAATACCGAAACTGTGTAGCCATTCACGGCCCCAGGAATTATTCGGGCAGCGCTGAGCGGCTTGAGGGTTTCATCGATGGATACGGCTCGGCAGGCCCAATCCGGCAAGTTGAAAGTCCCTACACCATGGAGGCGGGGTACGAGCATGGGCGACGGCTGTTTGCCGAAGAAGGAGTCAAGCTCTCGATCTTCTGCGGCAATGACATGATAGCCTATGGCGTTCACCGCGCTGCGATGGAAGCGGGGCTGCGAGTTCCCGACGACATCGTCCTGATGGGCTTTGACGACAATCGCCTCAATGACTGGCTCGCTCCCTGGCTATCGACGGTCAGTGTCCCTGCGGCAGATTTTGGACCCGCAATTGCTCGACTGATTGATGGCAGACCTGAAAGCAATTCAAGCGCAGAGAAGATCATTCTGCCGTTCAAGATAAAGCTGCGAAACTCCGCATAGTGGGCAACCGGGGGGCACGATCGCGGCGTCGGGCTGATGGTTCGCGCTCTTGAACCAAATCGAACCGCCGACCCTATTGTTGGAATTGCGCTAATATTCTGAAATTGTTCAACAGTCAGCGTTGTCGTTTGGCATTTGATGGCGAGAAGCTGCATCCAGTAATTCTAACGGAATAGCGCGGCACCTATTGAGATCGGGAACCTGATTTGAGGCTCTGGGCTTGGTCTTCGCACTAGTATCACCATCGATGGCCGACGCTGATTGGGAAACACCATTTATCGAAAAGCTTATTGCCGAGATCCTAAAGAGCTATGCGCCGACAATCGTACCAACAAATCTCGAACTAAGTGCCATGACTTGGCGGAACGGGCGTATTCCTACAATAAGATGCCAACCGACACGGAAGAACCTTAAGCGGCAGAACGCGAGTAACAGAGGGCGCGGCCACCAATGATAAAATATCGCCTACAGCGATTTTTGATTTGACAATTTCCATCCTCGATCCTATCTTCTTCATCGTGATGATTGCTCATAACTGAACCCGTCTATGCGTGGGGCCGGAGGCCCTGTGGGGATGAACATCCCCGATTCAATCCTGCGTCTGGCTAGGGACCGCGGCACGCGCGCCGCACCCGGCGGGCTCGGGTGCGGCATGTTCGAGGTCAAACGTCGCTGATCAGTCTTCCTGTTTCTACGGGCGCCGGCCATCCCGGTCGGCGGAAACAAGGAGAACTACACATGAGCAAGAACGGTCATCGCCAGCGGCGGCGTCGTATGTTGAACGCGGTAATGGTCTTCAAGGTCATTGTCGCGTTGGGCCAGGTAGCAAACGTTATCCTGCGCTTTTGGTCCTGGATTTCAGACCGGCAATGAGCGGCGACCTCGGAAATAGCCCTTAAGGAGCACGTTATGAGTACAACGAAACGCCCGATGATGAACGATGCTCTCAGGCTGCTGCGTCTTTATCTCGGCCTGTCGCAAAAGGAGCTCGCCACCGAGCTGGAAATTTCCCAATCTATGGTGTCCGAAGTCGAGAGCGGCACGAAAGCCGTCTCCATGGAACTTTTGGAACGCTATAGCACCAAATTCCATGTCCGCATGTCGCAGTTGCTATTCTTCGCCGAAGAGCTCGACGGCCAGCCAATCCCAAAACGAGGAAAGCTGATAGTAGCAAGCGGGGTCCTTTCGCTGCTCGAGAAGCTATCACCGCGCGACGTCTCGCATGCGTCGTAAGCCCAATCGCTCCCCCATTGAAAGGTACGATCTTGCACGTTCACCTTTCGCGCAGCGACCCACGCAACGGGAGATCGCCGATCTGCTCGGGACGACGCGCGAACATCTGCGGTATCTGGTGAACCACAAGGAGCACTTTATCGTTCGCCGTCAGGAAGAGATCGGAAAAAAGAAAAAGCTTCGCGATCTAAAATACCCGGTAGCTGACCTGCGCGGCGTCCACGAGCGCCTGAAATATCACCTCAACAAGATCAAACAGCCGAGCTATCTTTTTAGCCCTCGGCGTCATCGCGGTCAGCGCGACAACGCTGCCCAGCATCTTGGCCAGAACCAGTATCTGACCCTAGACCTGAAGCAGTTCTATCCGTCGACGACAGCCACAATGGTGCGGCGTTGGTTTCAGGACGAGATGGGAATGTATCCGGATGTCGCTGGGCTGCTGACTCACCTTGCGACCATCGATGACCAAGTGTCATTCGGCTCGCCGCTGACACCTGTGCTTTGCACACTAATTCACCGGTCGATGTTCGACAAGATCGCCGACCTTTGCGATCGGCATGGCTTGCTTTACTCCCTCTGGGTGGACGATCTGACCATTTCTGGGAAGTTTGTGCACGGCGACGTGGTCCGCGAAATCCGCAAGATCATTGCTGATGCTGGCCTGCAATCACATAAGATCCGCTTCCGGACAGGTAGTCGACCAGTCTTCATCACCGGGATCGGCGTTGTCGGGCGCCAACTCGTCGCTCCAAACAGCCTCAATCTGCGTATTAAGGAACTTTGGGAAACCTTGCATCTCGCCGAAACAATCGACGAGCGCGAAGACTGCATCCAGGCATTGCTGGCACAGCTCGGGACGCAACGGCACATATCCGGGGCGGCGTCGATTGTAGGGCGCAAGGCCGCCGATCAGATGAATGCCCTGCGCCAAAAGCGCCGCAAGATGCATCTTGAAGCTGTCGCGGAAGCCGCAGCGGATCGGTTGTCCCGATCAGCAACGACGGTTCTGTTGCCTGAAGACGCGCCGTTCGATCTCGCCTGAACCAAACGCCTAGCCCATGCTACGAAAACAGGGCGCTTCTCACCTGCGAGACGAACTCTTCGACCAACCGCTCATCCATTGGCGTCCCGACGACTGAAGGACGGCTGTCACCAACCTCGGACGGCATTCCAGGCCGGGACCAATCTTCGATCTCATCCAATCCCTCGATTGCCAGAGTGATCGCATAGGGTCCCATTATACCGTTATCATTCAGGAAATCGTGCAGCGATTGAAGATATCGTTGTAGATTGACCTCGAACGCTTTGATGTCGGGCCGCTGTCTGGAGAAATCGAATGGGTGCCTGATCCAAGCCATCAGGTGCCAGTCTGTTGCCAGAAAAAGCCGCTCATGCGTCGTCTGCGCTTCGAAGCCGCCCGCACAGCCCTTCAAGCGCGGATACCAGCCGCCATTGAATGCCCCCATCAGTTGCTGCGATGGCTTCGCGACCTCGTAGCGCTTCCTCGATCGGTCGTAGTGCTGCCGGGGAAGTATTCCGATGAGCAGTCGCGCACCTTCTTCGCCGTTATCCCCATCGACAAGCCCACCCGGACGGAACCGCCTCATGGCCGCAATATTGTCGTCTGCCGTCAGATCGCGTCTGAAGCTGTCGAATAATCGCGTGAGATCGCTCTCCATCTTTTCAATGTCCGCAAAATGCTCTCGAATTTCCGGGACACTCAAAACCCTGTTGCGAGGACCAGCCCGCACATAAAATGCGCCAGACATCGAATTCTGATATGGCTTTTTCCAATGTGGCGGGATGCTGACGTCGAGAATGTAGCCCCCAGGCACATCAATCGGAACGACATCAATCTTCGTGGGCAGCGGCGTGATCGTGGACTGTATGACCTGCAGAAACCGATTACAGGTTTTCTCTCGATCCGAAGTCAACGGAACGTAGCTGTCCCACACACCATCCGATTCAGTGACACCTATTATGAGATGACCGCCTTCGCCATTCAGGAACGCAACCACATCGTCTACAAAACGCTCCTTGGCTGATTTTGCCCCTCCGGGGTACTTCTTGTCGAGATCAACCTCCCGCTTGAAGTCGTAGAATGTACCTTCGGCAATCCGCCGGTTTTCGATCTCGTCGCGTGTAGGGACCTCTATCATTTGGAAACCTTCATTCTGAACAACTCAATCTGCGGGCATGGTATTGGCAGAATACGGAATGCGGAATCCGACCTGGCCATGGTCGAACGTGAAGTACATGCCCCCTTCCCCCAAGACATCGACCGCGATGTCACCGAGAGCCTCGAAACTGTCCTTTTCCCATTCGCCATACTTGGACCAGATGCATCGCAGTTCTGACGTCAACTGCTCAAGATATGGCTTAAACCAGTGATCATTTAATGCGACTGTGATTTCAGGAACATCGCTCACAGACATGTCTTTTCCATCGAGATGACCTAGCAGATAGCATGCGGCCTTGGTCAAGTTGCAGTAATATGTCGTCATCTCACTGAATATTCGGTCGTGGTCGTGATGGGTGCGATAGGCACGGATCGCCTCGTTTGCCCGCGCCTGCGTTTCATTGAGGTGATGGATGAAAACCTCGGCATAGTCGCTCAGTGGGTCACGCCCGAAATTCGTAGAGATCCGGCACGCACCGTATTCGTCCCAGCATACATGCGCTGTTCCGTGGCGGTACGCCTCGTAAGCGTCCTCGTAAGCTGTTTGTAAGAGGGTGTTCGGATAGGCTCGATCCGTCGCCATGTTGAGCTCGACGTGAGCGCATTCATGAGCAAGCAGATAAAGGGCTTGCGCAAAGTCCTGATGTTCCGGCTCGGCAAGCGCGTAAATGAAGTTTGCATTCAACACCAGATGCGACTTGATAACGCCATCGCGGCGAACGAGCGGGGCCATTGCGACACCCTGCACGAGTTCGGAACTTGGCGTTAGTCGATAACTGGTCTCATAGCCACGATCCAGGCCCGCAAGAGCTTCAACATAATCAACCGCAATGGTCACGCCGTCGAGAGCCGTCATATTCACGTATCGGCTGATCTCTCGTATGTATGCCCCGACAGTCTCAGCCAGCGTGCGGCCAGCGTTCTCCTCCATTCCGGAAACGGAGATGAAAAAATTAGGTGCACTGACCGGCGACGCTTCGCCAGGCTCATTCATTCATTGTCCTCATAAATGCGATTTTGCCCATAGCAACGCTTTCAACGCGGAGGCCTTGGCATCGGTTAAAGCCGGATAAATCTGTTTTCCGGTCTGACGCTTACCGCTCTCACGCCGGGCGACCGAAACCACGAAGCCATTATCCCGATTGTAGATCACGATGTTGAATCCTTCGGTATTGATGTAGGAATTGCCGTTTTGCGAAATCCGCCATTTCCGACCAGCCCAGCTTCTGCGACGCCCACTGAGCCGCCGCAGATCTTTCTCCCGTTCACGTGGCCTAACGTAATCATCTTCCATATGTTCGGCACAAACGCAGCCGACAGCCAGCGTTTCGGAATAATCCGGGTGCTCCATGAGATGGACGTATCGGATCTCGACACTTTCGCACATTTGGCACAGTTGCGAGGGCTCCTCCAGGTCGTCTACGCCGACACAGTTCCATCCTTTGTGTGGAACAGACTTCTCTGACCATTTGCCTCGGCTTGTATGCTCCTCCCCCATGTTGATCTCTCCTTATCGCCTCACACCGCCATCAAAATTTGAAGCCGCCCATCATTGCACGCAGAGTATCTTCCTGTGTCGTGCCTAGTGGAAACGTGTCGGCGGTAAACGGAACGTTGATGTATGCTTGGCCGTCCGATTGTGGGGCCGCGTGGACACCAAATTGCTTCAAGAGATTAAATCCAAGCGCACCTAGATCGACCAATGTATCGTAACTTTCCCAGTCGCCTCGCGTGTCCCAGAGACGGCGCAACTGCTCCGCCAGCTGTTCGATCGCGGTAATTAAGGCGCTATCCTCGGTGGGAACTTCGGGAACAATGTCACTGAGCGTATCCTTTTCGTTCAACCCGTCGAGATGGCCAATCAAGTAAGAGGCAATTCGAAGCGGCTCAAGAATTATGCTTCCGACTTCGTTGAAAACTCGAACCACGTCGGCGTGCAACCGGTACGATCGGATTGCATCGCGCACCTTGAGTCGGCAATCCGTCAGGCGAAGCGCAAGGTTTTCTCGGAAGCGCGCCTCTTCTTGAACGGCAAATCCTGCGGACATACGGCACACCGCATACTCGCCCCACCATGCCTCCGCGAAATGCTGCTGGTGATCACGTATGAACTGACCCGATGGCCGCCGAAAATGCACGCCTGGGAAATGATCCTCGCGATACGCATTCTCCTCCACGTGAGCGCACTCGTGGGCAATAATCGCGATAGCCGTCCGGAAATCATTTTCGTCTCGCATGACGACAACGCTCTTGCCAACTCCGGCAAGTACTTCGTCGTTCGTACGAGTTTCAGGGGGAAGACCTTCGACGCCGCGATCAAGTTCACGAAGTGCCTCGTCATAGTCGATCGCGATCGTCACGCCATCGAGAGTGCTTATGTCGATATACTGGCCGACCTCGTTGAGAATGTGAAACATTTCCCGGCCAAGGCATTCGGCCCCGTATTGATTGGTGAACCCGCGCACCAATATCTGGATTTTTGGCAGAGTAGAAACTAACGCGTCTTCTTGCTCTGAATCGGTCGTAATGGCGACGTCCCCCTCGCAATAAATGTAAGTTTACTGTCCTATTTAAGGTTGCAGCGCGTCGCATTCAACTGGTCGCGAAGGCTTATCTGCAACTCGCTGGCCCGGCAGCAGTTTCATGTGCCGGAATTCGCTTACTCGCACGCTTTTTATAGGCCCGCCCCTAAATCAAGGCAGCGCCAGCATCGAGCAATCCATCAAGAAAGTCTTCGCGCGAGGATGATAAACCCGTCCGCGTCGCCAAGATCAACGCCTCAACCACCTGACGCGCCAAAGAACGAGCCATCACTTGCTGCTGCGTCGAGATGTCTGTCATGGCGCGGCCATGCAGGAAGGCGCTCCTTATGTCGAAAAGCTGTTCATACTGGTCGGCATATATACGAGTACCGAGCAGGCCGGCGATCCTTCCTCGCATCCGGTTCGTGGCGCGCATTCCTTTGTGGCGATCAGGAGCCATCCGAAAGCTCTTCTGATAATCGGCGCGCAGACCAAGCGCCGCCTCGATCGTGGTGATGTGCGCGAGAAATTCGTCCACGCCCTCGGCGAGGAATGCGCGGACAAGGAAATGTGCTATCGGCGTCTCGAAAAGTACAGATCGCTTTGCCTGCTCAACGATCTCCCAACGGCTTTGATTCCAAAGCGGCAGATCGGAACCGACGGCGTCCTCAAGAGGAAACTCAATAGGCCGCTCTTCCTCATAGGTTCCCCCGTACCCATCGTCGTAAACATAGTCCTGCCAGCTAAGCGTCTTCGGTGAAGGCGGTGCACTCAGCCGGACGAAGAGATCGCTGTCGATGGTATGAACCCACGGCACTCGAAAACCTCGCCAATCACCTTCGAGAATGGTCGACCAGTTCTCCCATGGAGCCAGCAGTAAAAAGAACAATGCGTCCTCGAACGCAGCAGGAAACCGTCCCTTATGCGGCTCGATCCGCCCCAGGTCTTGGCTGAAGTCGATCGAGAACATGGGGACCGCCCTCGCCTCTGGCTCATGGTTAAATGCGATAACCTCTTCGACAACGAGCCATTGGAACTGAGCGAATTGATCGGCGTCATACTGGTATTGCGGATAGAGCCGCTTTAGCCGAGGCTCATCTACGATCGAGCGCAACTCGTTGGGGGTCAGCCGGCAAACCCTTGCGGGGCCGAACGCAAGCGGCGGAAGGTCTGTTGCCAGATCGAGCGGAGCGAGATGCACTCGAGTGGAACTGGTGGCTCGCAACGCGGCGTCCAGGCCAGCCGCGGCTTCCTGGACAGGCAACGCCAGTTTGGCCGCTGCAGGTTTCAGGTGACATGGCAGGCCCAGCGATCTCAACGCCGTCGAGAGCGCGAAGGTCGGCCCTGTGTTGCCCGCGCCGGGATACGCATCTCGGCAAGCGTCTCTTAGACGTACGAAAGCTGGGTGCTTGAGGATGTTATCTGGCTCTGGTGGGTGGAGTTGCCACAAGTCAGTCATCGCATCGAGCATTTCGGCGCTCGGGCCGAGCAGCGCCTCGCTCATCAGCTTATCCGAAGCCGGCGCAACAGCTTGCTCAAAACGGCCTCATAGTCTTCAGACTTCGAGAAGTCAGCATAAAGCTTACCTTTTAGAAATTCAGGCAGCTCACACTCCTCGTAGAGCAGCGGCAGCACCACGACCTCGCCGCTGGCGATCTCCCTATTCATCGCCACGTCTAGCTCCTTCTTTACCCATGGCGCGCCGATCGACCTCTTCGACAACACGACTGCGATGTACCGGCTAAGTTTCATGCCCTCCTCGATCTTGGTGATGAGCGAATCGCCAATGTCGATTTCGGCCTCGTCCAGCCACACGTTCTGTACGCCATGAGCCATGAGATCCTTGCGAAGCTGGCGTACGAAGGGCTTGTCGACGCCTGTATGGCTCAGGAAAATGCCATGATATTTCTCCTGTGCGGGGTTGGCCTTGCCGACCGCCAGGGTGTCGCGAACAAGCTGGTTGGCCGCGTCTGTCGAGGTCGGGGGCGTCAGCAGCCAACCAGTGGTCATCCCGAGCGTCACCTTGCCGCCGAGACTATACCCTTCCGGCGTCGTAGCAACCGAGCTGAAACCGTCTGCCGGATCCGACAGGCAAAGAGTCCAACCGCCGGCCTTGGACAGCTCTCGGAAGTAGCGAAGAAACGGGCTGTCAAGGTCGAGGCCGCCCAGCCGCCGCCCCTTCTTGAGAAGAAGGTCCGAGCGTTTGACAAAGCTGGCGATCTTCGGCGCGACATATCCGAGATGGGTTTCGCGATATCCAAAGAAATTCATGCGCTTCGGTTCGGACATACACCAGACCACGGTAGCGCCGTCCGCGATCGCGGCCTCCATCTCTTTCTCCCGATCGTCCAGGTCGAAGGCGGTGTCGATGTCATAGTTGTCATTCTGACGCTTGAGATGGCCCAGCTCGTTCGGTTCGTTTGAAAACTCTCCGGCCGTCCCGAACAGGAAATGGCTGTAGCTCGCCGGATTGAGGATGATCGTGTCATATTCGTAGAGCGGATACGCGGCGCGGGTGTGATCCACGGCGGGACGGCATAGGCCCAAATTCTCGATCTCCACGCCCTCGATAGCATCGCCGGTATAGGTCATGCCCACCGTCAGCACTCTTCTCATCAAAAAATCCCTTTCACATCTTCGAACTCGTTGTCCGTCGCGCGGATTGCTCTAAGAGCGCCCTCCGTGGCCCGCGCCGGCTTCACGTCCATGACCTCGCCGCGGCTGCCAACAAGTGCGATCTCGATGCCGGCAAGCGCACAACGGGGTGCCAGACGCTCGGCCAGGCGCAAGGTGCCGTCGGTCAGCGGCACGACTGCAACCTGCCGCCCTTGCGACGGCGTCGCCATCAGCAATCCGACAGTCTCGCAAAGCCCTTTATAGAGGCGCGACACCTGACCTGGGTGCCGGGTATTAATGATACCGCCCTTGCATTCGGCAGAGATAATGCGGGCGCCGACCTCCGCCACGACATCGCCCAGACCTGACTTGGGGTTCACAGTGATCGTTTGGCCCGCCGGGTTCCGATAGACTCCGCCATAGGCCGTCGTGCCGAGCCTGGAGACCATCGCGAACTTCCGGCGCAGCAGCCAGCCGGCAAAGTCGAATTGCTTGCCATGCTCGCCGTCGGGATGAATGCGCACATGCTGCGCGTCCGCCGTGCGCTGGAGGTGCATGGCGTAGGCCACCATGACAGCGCCTTCGTAGAGGTGGAGCTCATGGGTGCCATCAGACTTGCCGGCACGGTTCAGCGGCGGCTCGAGTGCCGTCACAAGATCCTCGAAGTTCAATTGCGCCTCCCCAGGTAACCAAGCCACGGTGAATTAATTGAAGACGAACCGTAGAGATCCTTTTTAGATTGCAAACGATATTCTATGATTCTGAAATGGTAATCTCACTTTCATTTTCTAGCATCGGCAATGTGGAACTTGACCAGCCATCAAGCCAGGACATCGAAAGGCGGGCGGTATGAGCTCTGACGCGTCGACTACCGCACTCGTGGCCGGAGGTCGGGCGACGGAAGCCGGTATGGATTTCCAGGCTCAGGTCGGTACGTGGTTCGCTGCCCATCTACTGGCGCGGCTTCCGGTTGGTGGTCGTCTCGGGATGGCGAACACCGCACTCCCCATCGAACTGCGACTTGAGACCAGCGAGGGCCTTGATGACATATCGATCGGCGACGATGACGGCGGCAGGATCGATATCCAATGTAAGACCAGTGCCGGTCTCTCGCAAAGTGCCACCAGCCCATTGGCAAAGACAATCGCGCAACTCGTCAAGACTGTCACCGACAAGCGAGCGGCTGGGGAGTCCATTGACAGAAGTAGGGCCCGCGCAGTTTTGGCAGTCGCAGCCGATGCGCCTAGATCACTCGATACTATCGAGAGGGCCTGCCGAGCATTCGACATGGGAGGCCAGTGGGCGACGACGAAGGCACAGCGCAACAAAGCTGAACGCGACGCACTGGACCTGTTCGAGCTGCACGCGCGATCCGCTTGGTTGACGCACGCTTCTGTTCAGCCGTCCGAGGATGATCTCCTAACCATCGCTCGCATGTTCAGAATTGCGCGATTTTCCATGGACGAAGGCGCAGACAATTGGCGTGAAGCCTCAGCGGTTCTCGGATCTCGGCTTTACGGCTCTCCGGCATACGGGGACGCACCACTGCGCGATCTCAAGGCGATCGTAAGGGGACTGATTTCAAGCGGCGCACCGGCAGACCGGGCGGGTCTGATAGAGGCGCTTAGGTTGAGAGGGCACAATGACGTCGGTGCACCAAACTTCGAGGCGGACCTGGCACGCGTTGAGGTAACCACGGCAGCCGAACTCGACCGCTTGTCCGGTCACACGCAACTTCCACTGGGGCAGGGCATCTCGATACAGCGACAGAGCGATAGTCTACTTTCGGCTGCCGTTTCGTCCGGTTCTCTCATCGTGATCGGCGAGCCCGGAGCCGGAAAAACAGGCGCCTTGGTAGCAATGGCGCAAGCCCAGCGCGACGCTGGTGCAAAGGTCGTGTTCCTCTCTGTCGATCGGTTTCCGGGGATAGCCACCACTGCAGATCTCCAATCCGAGCTTCAACTTGAGCGACCACTGAGCGAAGTGCTTCGCGCGGCTCCAGGTTCGTCTCCTAAAATGCTTATCATCGACGCGCTGGATGCCGCCCGTGGCGGTCCCGCCGAAGGTGTTTTTGCGCAGCTGATAGAGACGATGGCTATGCCGCAGAATGCCGACTGGACGGTAGTTGCATCGATTCGGACATTCGACCTCAAAAACGGACGTAGGTTCCGCAACGCGATATCGGGATCTCCCCCGAACTTGGACTACGCAGAGGCGTCGCTCAGTAACGTGCGCCATTTTCAGATCCCGCGTTTGACAGATGCCGACCTTGATCTGGCGGGCAATACCGAGGCCCAGCTCGGTGGACTGCTTGCGGCAGCTCCCCAGAAACTGCGGGACCTCCTCCATAATGTGTTCAATCTTTCACTTGCAGCACAATTGCTGTCTGACGGCGCCAATCCTGAGAGTATTCGCGGCGTCTCAACCCAATCCGACCTGATCGACGCCTATGAGGATCACCGCCTAATCGGTAATCCCACGCGGCAGGCCGCGGCTGCCACTGTCGAACAGATGATCCGCCGACGTCGGCTGGCGGTCCGCAAAGTTTCAGTGCAGCACGACCGGGTCGATGATGTCGTGCAGTCAGGTGTTCTCGCAGAAGCCGGGGATCTCGTGAGTTTCTCCCACCATGTGGTATTCGACCATGTCGCTGGGAGATTTTTCCTCGAATGGGATGACCAGGATCTCCTTATAGGGCAGCTAGGTGGCGACAGCTCGATCGCATTGATGCTCGCACCCGCGCTACGCTTCGCGGTCGAAAGGCTTTGGCGCGGTGACCGGTCGGGTAAGCCTGCCGTCTGGCGCCTCGTTGCTGATATATATTCAAACGCCGAAGTTGATCCTGTTCTTGCCAATGTTGCTTTGCGAACGGCGATCGAGGGCGTCCGCGGCCAGGAAGATATTGCTGGTCTGATGGAATTGATCTCGTCGCGTTCGGCTCAACCGGCCACAGCCATAATGCTTTCGCGATTAGCTCGTTTCGTTGGCCTATCTGTAGATACTGTCGGATCTATTCCACATGAAGAAGCACTTGCCTGGGCGCAGGTCGCCGAAGCCTCGATCCTGCCCGGTATACGTGAACTCTCTGATGCTACCCGATTTCTGCTGCATATGCTTTTCGAAAGATGCGACCTCTCCGACCCCACCATTGCAACAGTTTTCGGCCGGGCTTCAAGGACCCTGTTGACATTTGCCTGGGCCGCAGAGCCATCGATGCAGCAAACGGCGACCGGTGCCGTCCGTTTCGTTGGCAAGAGTTTCGGCTCGGATCCGGTCGCATCTCGATTGCTTCTCGACCGCATTCTGCGCGATCCGCATTTCTCGTCCTACGCGGACCGGGAAGCCACTTGGCTTGCCGAGCAGATCATGCCGATAGCGCGATGTGATCAAGAGTTTGCCGTGGAAATTGCGCGAGTGCTTTTCTCCCGCGACATCGATGACGACAGCACATCTCATTTCGGTGGCCGACCGAGCCGCATCATGGCTCTATCTTCCAACCGAAAGCAGGACTATCGCCACAGTCGCTACAATCTTGGTCGACATGTCCCCGACCTTCTCGAACTATCGGCATATCTTGGCACACGCGTCGTCATAGAATCAGCCCTCGAGGATATTGATCGAGAAACGCCGATTGGCGAGCAACGCGAACAGGTCTCTATCCCATGCCGCCCGACTTTCGACCTGCTGGGCAGGGAATACGCGCTGAATGCATGGGACCAACCTGGTAGCCGCGGCGACTCTGATCACAATGCGCTCGTCCAGTTTGTGGCGTTTCTACGCGGCTGTTCAGTAGAGGAATTCGAGCAAAGCATCGAGGCAGCGGCATATGGTTACACAAGCCCGGCGGTATGGGCACGGTTGCTTGGCATTGGGGCCGAACGTGTTGCGGAAACGGCAGATCTGTTGTGGCCATATGCCAGCAACCCGACAGTCATGGCACACGAAGATACAGTCCGGGATGCGACGCGATTCACCGCGGCCGCTTATCCCTCAAGATCGCTTGAGGTGCGAGCATCGTTTGAAACCGATGCTTTACGTGAAGACTTGTTCGAAGATGAGCGAGAACAGCGCTGGTGGCGTCACGCGCTGAGCCGTTTTCTCTCGCAAGTCGAAGTCGACATGCTCGCAACGGACGCGATGCGCAGTCTAAGGGCGGAGCTCGCCGAAGCCGGTGAATTAACTGGAAACACCCCGCTTCGGAGCTTCTCGATCCGGTCTGGTTCAAGCCGCAGTGTTACGCGCAGCTTAATGGCAGGGCGCGGCGTCAACGTAGATCAAGGCATCGACGCGCAAATGATAGCGCAGTCGGAGGCCCTTCATGATTTGGTCGGTCAGACGCCGTCGACCAGCGAGGCCCCCGCACTTGCAGCCTTATGGGACGTGACGCAGGCGACGATCACAATGTACGACGAGCATGCAGGGGACCTCAATGCCGAGGTTGAGCAGCCTGTGTGGGGTCATATCAGCAATGCTGTCGAGAGGATCGCGAGCAGTGAGGCGTATGTGCCCGTCAGTAACGTCCTGCCGCCCCTCGCAACGTTCCTCGCTCTTGTGCGCCGCCTTTGGTTGAGCCGATTTCCAGAGCCCCGGGATTCCGATGGCTCCGGTCTGAGCTGGGGGAATTGGGAGGTACGAATATACGCGGCACAGGCGTATGTCGCGCTCGCCGACAGATTTGGCGCAGATCATGGCGAGATACTGGACATGATCGAAGCGTCTTTGGCTGATCCTGTGCCCCAGGTCCGTCTACAGGCGGCTCGCAGCCTGCAGGTTTTGAGCAGAGTTGCTCCCGAACGGATGTGGCTTCTAGCCGACGCTATTGCGTGCAACGAGACCCACAGCAACATTCTTGCGTCGTTCCTTACACATTTTCTCTTTCAATTTACCTGGCACGAGGTGGAGCGCTGCGAGGCAGTAATCGAGGTGGTGCTGGAGCGCCATGACACGCTTGATGAAGTCGATGGTGCAGGGAAAGACGAAGTCGGATCGTCGCTTGGACAGCTCGCTGCACAGCTCTGGGTGCAACAGGAGCGCGAGGCAGCACTTGGATGGCTGGAGACCTGGACACAAGATCTGTCAGTCCATCGAGACGAACTGTGGTCTTTCCTATCCATGCTGAGGCACACTCTTTTTGCACGCTACTCTTCCACAGAAGAGCCCGAGGCCGCGATTTGCGACCGGAGCCAAAGGGCGGCAATGTTGGTTCTCGAAGCATGTTCGGCCGCATCCATCCGAAGCCATACCGTGGTTATGGTAGATAATGTGCAAGGCGCCGCCCGTGATGCGGCGATCGAAAAATATCGCGTGGCTGAGGATCTCATCCACCACCTGATGAACCAGCTGTATTTTGGGTCGGGTGCTCATCACGAAAACCACGACCCTGCGCCCGGACTTCCTAATTTCGACGCGATGAGTCTATTTCTTGCGGACTATCGTCCGATGCTCGACCTTCTCGCGAATTCTCATGAACCGTCGACACATCACCATTTGGTAGAACTCTACGAGTATCTCATTCCCGCGGATCCAGAGGGGGTTTTTGCAGCCCTTCACTACGTCCTGACCGGTCCTGCTGCACGCGAGCACTATCATCACGAAGACCTCGCCAGCGGTACTATTGTGAGGATGGTCACGCGCTATATTGCGGACCATCGATCAATCTTCGAAGATAATGAACGTCGTGCCGCCCTCGTCGAAATCCTTCGGCTCTTCTCGGAAGTCGGCTGGTCCGAGGCATTGAGGCTCCTTTATGATCTGCCAGACCTACTGAGGTAGAATGACACACCTCACGTCGCACTTCTGAGCGAACGCCGCCGGACCTTGAAACTTGCAAGCGCTTGGCAGGGAAGCAGCCGGAGCTAAACGATTCCCCATGCCCGAAACCTCCCCCTCCCCGTCATCTCGCGAAGCCCGAGCTCCAAAACAATCCGCCGCGCAGCCTGCGGCGTGACGCGCAGCGTCTTTGTTACCATTTCGGCTGACACCAGCGGTTTTGCCATAACGAGCTCGACCAGCTCCGGCAGTTTTGAGGACGTCCGCCTCCCCTCCAGCTTTCGGTCCATCATTGTCTTCGCCAAAACCAGCCGGTCATGCTCTTTCACGCCGATCTCGGCGGCCGCCAAGAGACCGTGCGCTATGGCGAGCAGCCCCGCCGCCACCGTCCGACGTGATCTCCGCAGTCTGTCGAAGTGTTCGGATCCCCTCAGCGGACAGCGCCCTCCCCGGCGACTGGCCGGACATGCGCCGGCGGGTGCGCAGCACGTCGCGGGCGATGGTGAGTTCGTGGGTGGGCGTGCGGGTATTGCGAAAGGCGTCGTGGAGGACGAGGTCTTCGAGGTGGACGAGCTCGCCATCGATCCAGAGGGATGCGCAGGCATCGGCGAAGTTTTGGCGCTCGAGGAAGCCGGCGCCGACCGATGAGCGAGCGATGCGCTCATCAAGACGAGTCAAGGCGACAGCCGCGTCAAAAGCGGGCCCCATCAAGTTTGAAATGCTGATTTTCGCAAGATCGTAAGCCATTGAAATTATAGTAAATGATTTACTAAAGGAACTCTATCTAAATATTGCAGTTCCTCACATGGTATAATCGGTAATCGGCGTCATAACTATCGATAAGTAACCCTTATCGATAGTTATGCTAAGCATAGAAAGGGAATACTCCTGCATAAATACTTTCAATCATGCCAGAATTCCGCACGATAATTTTCAATATGGGCTGAAAGACAATGGATGATCCAAAATCCGCGGCGTTAATTCTCCAAGTAAAGGATCGTGCAAACCGATCAAGTGGATCCGCAGCCATATTTCCCAGCAGCAGCGCCGCCTGATCATCGCTTCCCACGGTACATTCTTTGTTAAATGACAGCCCCTATCCCCGCTCGCCCTCGGCATTGGTGCCGAGCAGATGGGAATGCATGCATGTCAAAACCAGACCTTTCAACACGTCATTTTCAGAGCAAAATCTCGAAATTCTGCGAGCTGCGCATTGCGCCAATCGCGTCGAAACGCACCTTGAGCAACGTCGAGGCGTACCTCGTCAAACTCATCTCTCATCGCAGGGCACCGTCCCTCCTGAACGGTCGCATCGACTGGGCGGAAGTCGCTCACGCTTGTCGGCTCGGTGACGAACTGACAGGCGATCTGAAAAAGCAAATCCGCATTGCCCTAGATGCGATCCTCCGATGGCTGGGTGCGCCAGCCGCCGCGGAAGACTTCCGCTCGACGAAACAGGCATCCCGATCTAACGAAACGGACCGGCAAGAATTTAAAGCCGGCGCCTGTGCGACCCGGAAGCCAAGACTTGATGGTGATGACGATCGTCGCGCTTACCCCGCCTCACCCCAGAGAGGACCAGAGTCGAAACCCATACAGCCGTTCCCGGATCCGTTGTTCGAGGCGAGCGACGACCCTGCTGCGTTTCAGGATGCGCTGATCTATCAGATGCGCCGTTTCGGCGAGAGTTATTGGCAGCTCTACCGCGCCGTCGTTTGCCTGGGCGAAACGTTCGACCACAAAACCATGTTGTCCTGGATCCGGGGCGAGCGCGTGCCGCGATCTGTCGCAAGCTTCGAAATCCTCGCCCGCATTGAACGACGATACCGGCTACCGGTAGGATACTTCAAAGCGAAACTGCCCTACCAGACCCGCTCCCTGCTCGGTCACGACCTTGGCGACATCAGTCCTGCCGAACGGCGCCGGATTTCGTTGCACCTTCCCGACGATTTCAGCAGCCTGCCGTTCAGCAAGCGGGAAGAAATTCTCGACTGGGTGCGCCGAGTCATCATTTCGGGTTCGACCGATTATCGGCGCTATCAGGCAGCAGCCAGCAAACAGCGCTATGCTATCCGCTTTCCGGGTGTCACCTATGGCGGCGGAGGGGCTTTGTCACCTCGCATGAGTTCTCTGACCGCCGGCGCCAACAACAACGCTGCAGAAACCTTCGAAGACCCTGATCTCCTGTCCGGCGTCGTCGACGCGCCGCCGCGGCTTGCAATGGAGATGGCTGACCTGATCCGGTTCAAGACCTCGA
>Ga0182739_1002302_pt1 | contig 18075 bp, 15 predicted proteins | sample eDN5th30CBELigBY_FD_128873 | JGI IMG/M metagenome (GOLD analysis project Ga0182739, IMG submission 128873) | Enriched backyard soil microbial communities from Emeryville, California, USA - eDNA 5th pass 30_C BE-Lig BY (version 2) (version 2) | ecosystem: Environmental > Terrestrial > Soil >...
AGCCTCGAAGCGAGAGACAGGCTCGCCGCTGAAATAGTGTAGCGAGATTGCCTTGAGCAACCCAGGATCATCCAGCGGCAGGACGTCAGGCCGCTGTAGATTGAAAATCAAAAACATCTCCGCCGTCCAGCGCCCGATGCCGCGGATGGCGACCAGCTCGGAAATGACGGCCTCGTCGTCCATGGCCGCCCATTTCTCGGGATGGACCCGGCGCTCGCCGAAATGCACGGCCAGGTCGACCACGTATTCGGCCTTGCGCTGGGACAGTCCGGCCTTGCGCAGGCCGTCCAGGCCCACGCGCAGCACGGCCACGGGCGTGGGACGCTTGCCCACGGCGTCGATGAACTTGGTCCAGACGGCGTCGGCCGCCTTGGGGGAAATCTGTTGGCCGATGATCGCCCGCGCCAGCGTGATGAACGGCGTGCCGCGCGAGGTCAGCCAGACCTCGGGGTGCTGGGGGATGATCTTTTTCAGGATGCGGTCGCGGCGCATCAGGTGCGCTACGGCGGCTTCCCAATAATCAGGCTTGGGAATCTCGAGATCTGCAGTGGACATGTCCGGCGTATCCTGCGGCGTCACGCTCGACGCCATTGCGTCAGGCCGCCCGGTTTGTCGTCCAGCTCGATGCCCGCTTCGCGCAGTTCGGCGCGAATGCGGTCGGCCTCGGCGAAATTGCGGGCGGCCTTGGCCGCCGCGCGCGCGTCGATCAGGGACTGGATGGCATCGGCGTCCAGCGTGCTGCGCACGCCCTGCTCGATGGCGGCTGCGGAGTAGCGGGTGGGCGACTGGAAGTAAGCGGCGGGCTCCTGCTGCAGCAGACCCAGCAAGGCGGCGAGCGCCTTCATCTGGCCTGCGCTGCGCGCGCTCTTGGTGCGGTTGGCTTCGGAGGCGAGCTCGAACAGGGCGGCGACAGCGCCCGAACTGTTGAAGTCGTCGTCCATGGCGGCCTTGAAGGCCTGCGCCTGCGGCTCGTTCCAGTCGATGCCCTGCCCGTCGGCCGGCACGTTCTGCAAGGCCTGGTACAGGCGATCCAATGCGTTCTGCGCGTCGATGAGGTTATCGGGCGTGTAGTTCTGCGGGCTGCGGTAGTGGTTGCGCACAATGAAGAAACGCACCATTTCGGCTTCGCGCGGATTCACCGGGTAATCGGACTGGTCAGCCGCCGGATCGTTTTGCGCAACCGTCTGGCGGATGGTGCGGAAATTGCCCAGGGACTTGGACATCTTGTCCGAATCGACCATGAGCGGGCCGCAGTGCATCCAGATGTTGGCCAGCGTGCCGCCGAACGCGCCCTCGGTCTGGGCGATCTCGTTCTCGTGGTGCGGGAATTTCAGGTCCGGACCGCCGCCGTGGATGTCCAGGGGCAGGCCCAGGAGCGACTTGCTCATGGCCGAGCACTCGATGTGCCAGCCCGGACGGCCCCGGCCATAGGGCGATTCCCACTTGGTGTCGGCGGGTTCCTCGGCCTTGGCGGACTTCCAGAGGACGAAATCGAGCGGATCGCGCTTGCTGGAGCCGACCGCCACGCGCTCGCCGGCGCGCAGGTCGTCCAGCGTTTTGCCTGAGAGCTTGCCGTAGCCGGAAAATCCGCGCACGGCGTAGTTCACGTCGCCGTCCTCGGCCTGGTAGGCCAGGCCGTTCTTTTCCAGCTTGCCGATGATGTCGAGCATCTCGCCCACGTACTGCGTGGCGCGCGGCTCGCGGTCGGGGGATTCGACGCCCAGCGCGCGTTCGTCGGCGTGCATGGCGTCGATGTAGAACTCGGTGACTTCGCCGATGCGGCGGCCGGTTTCGACGGCGCGGCGGATGATCTTGTCGTCGATGTCCGTGATGTTGCGCACGTAATCCACAGCAAGGCCGCTTGCGCGCAGCCAGCGCTGGACGACGTCGAACGACACCAGCATGCGGGCGTGGCCGAGGTGGCAGAAGTCATACACGGTCATGCCGCACACGTACATGCGCACCTGGCCGGCCTGGGCCGGTTTGAACGGTTCTTTGGTACGCGATAACGTATTGTAGATTTGCAGCATGGCGCGATAGGCTTTGTCTGGTTTTCCGTGGCGGTTGCGGAAATGGTTGCTGTCGTCCCGGCGCATCCGGTCCTGGATCTGCGCCCGTGACGTATCTCCGGCTTTTGAACACGATTCGGAGCGCGATGATCGAGCCAAAAACCTAACCGGGGCTAAAATGGCGGTCGTCAAGTATAGCAAGCGGCCCGCTCGCGCGCGTAAGCGCATGACGGCCAAGACTTTTAACGGAACCCACGTGACCATCAAGCCGCGTTTTTGCGTTGCCCTGCTCGCGCTGGCCCTGGCCGGCGCACCGGCCGGGGTCGCCCTCGCCCAGTCGATGAGCGGCGGCGGGGGAGAGAACCCCAACTCCAGCCGCACCACCCTGGACCCGATTCCGCCGGAAGGCGGCTGGGACGCCCTGGCCAACCTACTGGAAGCGGCCAAGCCCAGCGTGGACACGCGCCTGATCCCCTCCGCCTCGCAGATCACCACGCACATCGAGCGCATGCTGAACCGCGGCGAAAACCAGGAAGCCCTGGAGATGATCGAAAAGCGCCAGGCCGAGATCAAGGACCAACGCGGCACCGACGTGCAACTGATGTTCCAGCACGCGCGCGCCCTGGCCGCCCTGAACCGCACCAACGAGGCCATCGACGTCTACAACGAAATGACCACGCGGTTTCCCGAATTGCCGGAACCCTGGAACAACCTGGCGGCTCTATATGCCAGCCGCGGCGAACTGGACCGGGCGCAGGATGCCTTGCAGATGGCACTGCGCGCCGACCCGGGCTACGCCGCCGCGCGCGCCAATCTGGGCGACCTGCAACTGCTGCAGGCCTTGCGCACCTACAAGAAGGCCGCCGGCGACGGCGTGCCCGGCATGAAGGAAAAGGTCCGCGAAGTTGAAACAATGTTGAAGGATAAACAAGGCAAATGATGTCCCGTTACTCTCCTCTACACCTGCTGCGCCTGACGGCGTGCTCGTTCGCGCTGGCGGCATTCGCCCCGGCCCTCGTCAGCGCCGCCCCCGCGGCCACTTCTTCCAACTCCACCTCCGAAGGCACAAAAACCATGAGCACCAATCCCCGCGTCAAGCTCCAAACGAACCAAGGCGACATGGTCATCACCCTGGACGCCGCCAAGGCGCCCAAGTCCGTCGAAAACTTCCTCACCTACGTCAAGGAAGGCTTCTACAACGGCACGGTGTTCCATCGCGTGATCGACGGCTTCATGATCCAGGGCGGCGGCTTCGAACCCGACATGAAGCAGAAGCAGACCCACGCCCCGATCGAAAACGAGGCCAACAACGGCCTGAAGAACGACAAGTACACGCTCGCCATGGCCCGCACCAGCGACCCCCACTCGGCCACCGCGCAGTTCTTCATCAACGTGTCCAACAATGACTTCCTGAACTTCACGTCGCCCACGCCGAACGGCTGGGGCTACGCCGTGTTCGGCGCCATCACCGAAGGCCAGGACGTGGTCGACAAGATCAAGGGCGTGAAGACCGGCAACAAGGGCTTCCACCAGAACGTGCCCAACGAAGACGTCATCATCGAGAAGGCCGAAGTTCTTGAATAAGATCACCCTGTCCGGCCCGATCTGGCTGGCGTCCGACCTGCATCTGGGGCCGGCCACGCCGGCCACCTCGGAGGCCTTCGTGGCCTTCCTGCAGGCGGCTCAGGAAGAGGCCGCCGCCCTGCTCCTGCCGGGCGACATCTTCGACGCCTGGATCGGCGACGACGTGATCCGCGCCGCGCCGCCGTGGCTCGCCACGGCGCTGACGGCGCTGCGGGACACCGCCGCGCGCATCCCGGTCTGGCTGGGACGCGGCAACCGGGACTTCCTCATTGGGGAAGAACTGGCCAAGGCCGTGGGCGCCCGCCTGCTGCCCGAGCCCGCGCTGCTGGAGACCGATTTCGGCCAGATCCTGCTGACGCACGGCGACGAATTCTGTACCGACGACACCGCCTACCAGCAGTTCCGCACGATGGTGCGCAACCCGCAATGGCAGGCCGAGTTCCTGTCCAAGACCATCCCCGAGCGGCTGGCCATGGCGCAGCAGGCGCGCGGCGAAAGCCAGGCGGCCAACCAGATGAAGTCCATGGAGATCATGGACGTGAATGCGGCCGCGGTGGAGGCGATCTTCCGCGACACCCATGTCCGCGTGCTGGTGCATGGCCACACGCACCGCCCCGCCCGCCACGTGCTGGAGGTCGACGGCGTCAAGCGCGAACGCTGGGTGCTGCCCGACTGGGATTGCGACCACGTGACGCCGCCGCGCGGCGGCTGGCTGGTCATCGACCGCGACGGGCTGCAGTTCTACGACCTGGAAACCGAAGCGTAGTCGCCTGGCTTGCAGGCAGCGCAAAAGAACGAGGGCCGCTTGAAAAAGCGGCCCTCGTTCTTTTGGCGCCCGCCGCGGCGGGCCCGGTCAGCGCGTGAAGATCCAGGCCGCCACGATGCCGCCAAAGATGATCCGGTACCAGGCGAACACCCGGTACGTGTGGTTGGCCACGAAGCGCAGCACGGCGCGGACCACCACCATGGCGCTCAGGAACGCGGCGATGAAACCCACCGCGATGCCGGAGAGATCGTGCTGGGTGAGAAGGCCGAAGTTCTTGTACATGTCGTAGGCCGCGGCGCCCAGCATGGTCGGCATGGCCAGGAAGAACGAAAACTCGGTGGCCGTCTTGCGCTGGATGCCGGCGATCATGCCGCCGATGATGGTGGCGCCCGACCGCGAAGTGCCGGGAATCATCGCGAAGCACTGGGCCACGCCCACGCCCAGCGCCTGCTTCCAGGTGATCTGTTCCAGCGTGTGGGCCGACGCGCGCTCGTCCGACGCGGTGTCGTCCGAGGCGCCCGGCACGTCGCCCGGCGTGTGGCGGGTGCGGCGTTCGACGTACAGCATGATCAGCCCGCCCAGGACCAGCGTCACCACCACCACCGCGGGATGGTAGAACACCGACTTGATGGTCTTGATGAAGATCGCGCCGATCACCGCGGCCGGCAGGAAGGCCAAGAGGAGGTTGCGGGTGAAGGCGACCTCGCTGGGCACGCCCGTCAGCGTGCCGCGGATCAGCTTGAGCAGCCGGGTGCGAAAGACCCACATCACCGCAAGAATGGAGCCGAGCTGGATGACCACCTCGAACACCTTGCCGTCGCCCGAATCGAAATTGAGCCAGTCGCCGACCAGGATGAGGTGGCCCGTGCTGGACACGGGAATGAATTCCGTCAGGCCTTCCAGGACACCCAGGATGAATGCTTTGATCAGATAGAGCGCGTTCTCTGTCACGGGCAAGGTTCTCTCTCTGTGTGAGTCTGTCTTAGTCGTTGGCGAGGGATGCTTCGTCGGAGAAATGCTCGTCGGGGCGTTTCTCCACGCGCACCAGTGCGATGCGGCGGCCGTCCATTTCCAGGACTTCGAAGCGGAAATGCTGGTGATGGATCGTATATTCGCAGACGTCGCCCGGCTTGGGCAGATGTCCGAAGCGCGACAGCAGATAGCCCGCCAGGGTGGAGAAGTCCTGGGCGTCATCGACCAGGCCTTCGGTTTCAAGCACCTGCTCGACGTGGTGCAGGTCGGCCGCGCCGTCGATCTTCCAGGTATTGGCGCCATCGGCCACGATATCGGGCAGTTCGTCTTCGTCGGGGAACTCGCCTGCGATCGCCTCGAAGACGTCGATGGGCGTCACCAGCCCTTCGATGGCGCCGAACTCGTCGGCCACCAGCACAAGCTGGCCGCGCGAGCGCTTGAGGGTGTCCATGAGGCGCAGGATGCCGATGGACTCGTGCACGATGATGGGATCGCGCAGGCGGTTGCGGCGCACGCGGCCCTCGGTGATGAGGTCCGCGATCAGGTCCTTGGCCCGCCCGATGCCCACGACCTCATCCAGCGAACCGCGGCAGACCGGGAAGAAGCTGTGCGGCGCGTCGGTGAGCTGGCGGCGGATGGTGTCGGGATCGTCGTCGATGTTGATCCACGACACGTCCGTGCGCGGCGTCATGATGGACCGGATGGACCGTTCCGCCAGGGTCAGCACGCCGCTGACCATGTTGCGCTCTTCCACGCCGAAGGCCTGGACGGCCGGGCCGTCGGCATGGGGCAGGTCGGGCTCGTCGCTGGCAGGCGGGCGCTTGCCCAGCATGCGCAGCACGGCGGAGGCGGTGCGCTCGCGCATCGGGCGGCGGGCGTCCAGCTTGAGCAGGTTGCGGCGGGCCACCTGGTTGAGCGCCTCGATGGCCACCGAGAAACCGATGGCGGCATACAGGTAGCCCTTGGGGACCTTGAAGCCGAAGCTTTCGGCCAGCAGCGAGAAGCCGATCATGAGCAAAAAGCCCAGACACAGCACCACCACGGTGGGGTGGGCGTTGACGAAGCGCGTCAGCGGCTTGGACGCCAGCAGCATGATGCCGATCGCGATGACGACCGCGATCATCATGATGGCCAGGTGGTCCACCATGCCCACCGCCGTGATGACGGAGTCCAGCGAGAACACCGCGTCCAGCACCACGATCTGCGTGACGATCACCCAGAAGCTGGCATAGACGCGCGGGCCGGAAGATCCCGCGTGCACGCCGCCTTCCAGGCGTTCATGCAGTTCCATGGTGCCCTTGAACAGCAGGAACAGGCCGCCCACCATGAGGATCAGGTCGCGCCCAGACGGGGAAAGGGGTCCGATGTTGAACAGCGGCGTGGTCAGCGTGACCAGCCATGACATGACCGACAGCAGGCCCAGGCGCATGATGAGCGCCAGGCTCAGGCCCATGATGCGTGCGCGATCGCGCTGCGCGGGTGGCAGCTTGTCCGCCAGGATGGCGATGAAAATCAGGTTATCAATGCCCAGGACGATCTCAAGGACGACCAGGGTAAGCAAGCCGACCCACGCAGCGGGGTCCAGCAGCCACTCCATCAGGAGCTCCAGAAGTTACACGACCGGTAATCGTACATGGAAAATCCGTGACATGCCGGTGACGCATCCCGTCCGTAAGCCTGATGGACAGCCGCTTTGGGCCGTAAGGACTAAGACTTGCAAGCGCCTGAACACGAGCGGGGCGCGGCGGGTCGCGCAGGGTCCGCAGCGGGCGCGGTGGGCAAGAAAAAGCCGGCCGCCCGGCCGGCTTCTGCCCGTTTCAACAGACCAGTCGGGGAATCAGGCGCCGACTTTCAGCGTGCCCTTCATGATGGCCCAGTGGCCGGGGAAGGAGCAGAAGAACGCATAGTTTTCGCCTGCGGCGAGCTTGGACACATCCAGTTTGACGGTGTCGGATTCGCCGCCGCCGATGACCTTGGTGTGCGCGATGACGCGGGTGTCGCCCGCCTTGACGTAGTCCTGGGCCAGGCCCGCGCCCATGCCGTCCGTGGCGACGCCCTGCTTGTCGGCTTCCTTAGTGAGCACCCAGTTGTGGCCCATGGCGACCTTGGGCATCTTGCCCACGTGCTTCAGGTTGACGGTGAATTCCTTGCAGCTCTTGTCGACCACGATTTCCTTGACGTTGTACTGCATGGCGTCGTTGCTTTCGACGGTGGCTTCACATTGCGCGGCCAGCACGGGCAGGCTGGTGGCAGAAAGAAGGAGGGCGAGGGTGGCTTTTGCCAGCATGAATTTCTCCGATGACACAGCGGTCGATGCACTTGCGCCAGCCATATGCAGACGCCGTTGCCGCCGCGGACCAGTGTAGGAGCGCCCTGCTTCGGCGCCCTTGACCTTCATCAAGCCTCCCCCCTCATTTCACTGGAAAATCCGGAACATCCCCTACGTTTTGTAGGGGTATTCGCCGTTGACATGGCGCGATTGACAAACCGCAATCCCCCGCCTGTTGCATGTTCGTAGGATGCCTGCACGCAAACACGACAAGCAGAGCTCAGCATGCGCGGCAGTACGGCAGCAACGGCAGCGGCAACATCCACAACAACAGCCATAAACAACCGGTTCGCACGATGCCTGCTGGCCGCGTTGCTTGCGATGTGGCTTTCCTGTCTGGCCGTCGCGCAGGACGCGCAAGCGCAGCGCCTGCCCGAGTTCCTGGCGGCCACGCCCATCGGCGAGGTGTTCCCCGGCGCCGACCGCACCGGCCCCGTCGAAGGCAAACCGGCGGCGGCGCGCGTCTACGCGGGCAACCGGCAACTGGGCCTGGTCTATCTCACCACCGACGTGGTCAACACCCGGGGCTATTCCAGCAAGCCGATCGACGTGCTGGTCGGCCTGGCGGCGGACGGGCGCATCGTGGGCGCCAAGCTCGTGGAGCATCACGAGCCCATCGTGCTGATCGGCATCCCGCAGTCCAAGGTCGACCATTTCATCCAGGGCTATGTGGGCCTGAACTTCGTCGACGCCCCGCCGCGCCACGGCGCGCCGCCGCCCGTGGATATCGTCAGCGGCGCCACCGTCACGCTGATGGTGATCGGCGACACCATCACCCGCTCGGCCATCGCGGTGGCGCGCGCCCATGGCATCGGCAAGGCGGGCGCGCCGCGCCAGACCGCACAGCCCGCTGCCGCGCGCGTCCTGGACGAAGACAGGAACGATGTGCAGAGCTGGCAGGCACTGCTCGATGCGGGCGCGGTCAAGAACCTGCGGCTCACGCCCGAAGACGTCAACCAGGCGTTCCTGCGCTCGGGACGCCAGGACGCGGCCGAGCACGGCGAAGGCGGCCCGGACGACACCTTCATCGACCTCTACGCCGCGCTGGTCAGCGCGCCGTCCATCGGCCGCAGCCTGCTGGGCGACAACGGCTGGCAGCGCCTGAAGGAACGGCTCAAGCCCGGACAGCAGGCGGTGCTGGTCGCGGGCAATGGCCTGTATTCGTTCAAGGGCTCGGGCTATGTGCGGGGCGGCATCTTCGATCGCATCGAGGTCGTCCAGGACGAAAGCGCCTTCCGCTTCCGCGATCGCAACCACCAGCGCCTGGCGGACGTGAGCGCCGCGGGCGCGCCGGCGCTGCGCGAGGTCGCCCTCTTCGTCGTGCCCGAAGACGCCGCGCTGGACCCCGTCAAGCCCTGGCGCCTGCAGCTCATGGTGCAGCGCGTGCTGAGCGTGTCCGACAAGGCGTTCGTCACGTTCGACCTGCCCTATGAACTGCCCGCGGCCTATACCCGCGCCGTCGCCGCAGGCCCCGCGCTGGCGCAGCCCGCGGCCGCCGATGCCCCCGCCGCCCCGCCGGCCGCGCAAGCGCAAGCCGAAGCCGAAGCCGCCCCGCCCGCCCTGTGGAAGCAGATCTGGCAAGGCAAGGCCGGCCAGATCGCCATCCTGACCGTCGCCTTGGCGGTGCTCGTCGGCATCTTCTTTTTCCAGGACCAGCTTGCCGCCCGCCCCCTGCTGCACGACCGGCTGCGCCTGGCGTTCCTGGCCTTCGCGCTGTTCTGGATCGGCTGGTATGGCCAGGCGCAACTGTCCATCGTCAACGTGCTGACGTTTTTCTCCGCGCTGCGCACCGACTTCCGGTGGGAATATTTCCTGATGGACCCGCTGGTGTTCATCCTCTGGTGCGCCACCGCCATCTCCATGGTGTTCTGGAACCGGGGCGCGTTCTGCGGCTGGCTCTGCCCGTTCGGCGCGCTGCAGGAATTGACCAATCGCATCGCGCGGCGCCTGGGCGTGCGCCAGTTGAAGATCCGCCATGGCGTGGCCCAGCGGCTGTCCACGCTCAAGTACGTGATCTTCCTCCTTCTTTTCGGGTTCTCACTGTATGACCTGGCGGTCGCCGAACAGCTCGCCGAAGTCGAGCCGTTCAAGACAGCGATCATCCTGCGCTTCGTGCGCCACTGGCCCTTCGTGCTGTTCGCCGTCGCGCTGCTGGCCGCGGGCCTGTTCATCGAGCGCTTCTTCTGCCGCTACCTCTGTCCGCTGGGCGCCGCGCTGGCCATTCCCGCCCGCCTGCGCATCTTCAACTGGCTCAAGCGCTACCGCGACTGCGGCAATCCCTGCCAACGCTGCAACATCGAATGCCCCGTGCAGGCCATCGACCCGTCCGGCGAGATCAATCCGAACGAGTGCATCCAATGCCTGCACTGCCAGATGCTTTACCACCACCAGGAGAAGTGCCCTCACCTGATCCAGAAACGGTCCAGGCGTGAGCGGCGCCCGGCTCCGCCTCCCGAGCCGGCGGTGCAGGAAGTCGTGCTGCACCGCATGACCAGCTTGACCCCGGCGAATCGCCCCAACCCGGAATCGTGAAACACGGTTTCCGTACGGCGGCGCCCCGCGCCGTCACAAACCAGGAGTTATCCATGTCCGACAAGACCCCCGAAAAAGCCGGCCTCAGCCGCCGCAGCTTCCTGGGAACCGCCGCCATCACCGGCGCGGCCGGCCTCGTGGCCGGCGCGCAGATTCCCACCGCCCACGGCAAGGAGGGCAAGTCCGGCGGCGGCGCCGTGCTCGGACATGTCGCGCCGGGCGAGCTGGACGAGTACTACGCGTTCAACTCCAGCGGCCAGTCCGGAGAGGTCCGCGTGCTGGGCCTGCCCTCCATGCGCGAACTCGTGCGCATTCCGGTGTTCAACCAGTGCAGCGCCACCGGATGGGGCCGCACCAACGAAAGCCGCAAGATCCTGACCGAAGGCCTGACGCCTGAAACGCGCGAATTCCTGAAGGACAAGGGCGGCGTGTTTCCCAACGGCGACGCGCACCACCCCCATCTGTCGTTCACCGACCAGACCTACGACGGGCGCTATCTCTTCATCAACGACAAGGCGAACAACCGCGTGGCGCGGATCCGCCTGGACGTGATGAAGACCGACAAGATCACCGAACTGCCCAACGTGTCGGGCGTGCACGGCCTGCGCCCGCAGCGCTACCCGCGCACCGGCTATGTGTTCGCCAACGGCGAGCACATCTCGCCGCTGCCCAACAATGGCAAGGTACTGGACGATCCCAAGAAGAACTTCTTCGCCGTCTACACGGCCCTCGACGGCGACACGATGAAGGTCGCCTGGCAGGTGCTGGTGGACGGCAACCTGGACAACGGCGACGCCGACTACCAGGGCAAGTACTCCTTCGCCACCTGCTACAACTCGGAAAAGGGCGTGACCGTCGAGGAAATGTCGGCCAACGAGCAGGACTGGGTCGTGGTCTTCAACATCAAGCGCATCGAACAGGCGATCAAGGACGGCGACTTCAAGACCATGGGCGGCGTGCCGGTCGTTGACGGCCGCCACGGCTCCAAGTACACGCGCTACATCCCGGTGCCCAACTCGCCCCACGGCTGCAACGCCGCGCCCGACGGCATCCACCTCATGCTGAACGGCAAGCTGTCGCCCACCGTGACGGTGATCGACGTGCGCAAGCTGGACGACCTGTTCGCCGACAAGATCAAGCCGCGCGACTGCGTGGTGGCCGAACCGCAGCTTGGCCTGGGCCCGCTGCACACCGCCTTCGACGGCCGCGGCAACGCCTACACCACGCTGTTCATCGACAGCCAGATGGTCAAGTGGAACATCGACAAGGCCAAGCGCGCCTACCAGGGCGAAAAGGTCGACCCGATCATCCAGAAGCTGGACGTGCACTACCAGCCGGGCCACAACCATTCCACGATGGGCGAGACCAAGGAAGCCGACGGCAAGTGGCTGGTGTCGCTGAACAAGTTCTCGAAGGACCGGTTCCTGAACGTGGGCCCGCTCAAGCCCGAGAACGACCAGCTCATCGACATCTCGGGCGACGAGATGAAGCTCGTGCATGACGGCCCCAGCTTCGCCGAGCCGCACGACATGTGCCTGGTGCACCGTTCCAAGATCAACCCGGTCAGCGTCTGGAAGCGCGACGACCCCATGTGGGAAGACGCCCGCCAGATCGCCAAGAAAGACGGCGTGACGCTGGAAGACGCCGCCAAGGTGGTGCGCGACGGCAATAAGGTGCGCGTGTACATGATGGCCGTCGCGCCCATGTTCAGCCTGAAGCAGTTCGAGGTGAACCAGGGCGACGAGGTCACGGTGTTCGTGACCAACATGGAGGTGATCGAAGACCTGACGCACGGGTTCACGCTGGAAGGCCACGGCATCGCCATGGAAATCGGGCCCCAGGCCACCTCATCCGTCACGTTCAAGGCCGACCGGCCGGGCGTGTACTGGTACTACTGCCAGTGGTTCTGCCACGCGCTGCACATGGAAATGTCCGGCCAGATGATCGTGCATCCCAAGAAATCCGCGTAACGATCCATGGCTGTCATCGCAACCTTGCGAAGCGCGGTGCGGGCCGCGGCTGGCCTCGTGCTGTCCGGGCTTGCCCCGGCCCTGCCCGGCGCCGCCGCGGCGGCCACCGTGGACGTCGCGGCGGGCGCGGACCTGGCCCAGGCCATCGCTGCGGCGCAGCCCGGCGACACGCTGCGGCTGGCGCCAGGGTCCTACGCCGGCGCCATCGTCATCGATAAGCCCCTGACCCTGGAGGGACCGCGGGACCGCAGCGCCATCATCGAGGGCACGCGCAACGGACGCACGCTGTGGGTGCAGGCCGCCGACGTGGCGCTGCGCAACCTGACCGTCACGCGCTCCGGCCTGGACCTGCCCGCGATGGACGCGGGCATCTTCCTGGACCGTACGGCGCACCGCGCCGTGGTGGAACGCAACGACATCCTGGACAACCTGTTCGGCGTCTACGTGTGGGGCCCGCAGGACGCGCTGGTGCGCGGCAACCGCATCGTGGGCAACCAGGAGTTGCGCGTGGCCGAGCGCGGCAATGGCGTGTCCTTGTGGAATACGCCGGGCAGCGCGGTGGTCGACAACGACATCTCCGCCGGCCGCGACGGCATCTTCGTGAACACCAGCAAGCAGAACCGGTTCATCGGCAACCGGCTCCATGACCTGCGCTATGGCGTGCATTACATGTACACCAACGACAGCGAGATCAGCGGCAACGTGGCCACGCGCAACGACATCGGCTACGCCATCATGTATTCGCACCGGCTCGTCGTCACCGGCAACGTGGCGATGGACAACGTCGAACAGGGCCTGATGATGAACTACGCCAACTACTCGGACATCTCGGGCAATACCGTGGATGGCGCCGGCAAGTGCGTATTCATCTACAACGCCAACAAGAACCGCTTTGCGGACAACCATTTCTCCAACTGCGACATCGGCATCCACTTCACGGCGGGCTCCGAGGGAAACCGGATCTCCGGCAACGCGTTCATCAACAACCGCAACCAGGTCAAGTACGTGGGCACGCGCGTGCTGGAGTGGTCGGACGAGGGACGCGGCAACTACTGGAGCGACAACACCGCCTTCGACCTGGATGGCGACGGCATCGCCGACACGGCCTACCGCCCGAACGACGTGGTCGACCAATTGCTGTGGCGCGCCCCGGCGGCGCGCATCCTGCTCAACAGCCCGGCCATCTCGGTGGTGCGCTGGGCGCAGTCGCAGTTCCCCGCGATATTGCCGGGAGGCGTCATCGACAGCGCGCCGCTGATGAAGCCCGCCCGGCAGAACGGCGCGAAACGCGCCGAGGTAATCCAATGAGCCATGCACTGGTAACGCTCTCCGGCGTCAGCAAACACTATGGCGCCCACCGCGCGGTCAGCGTCCTGGACCTGGACCTGCGCGAAGGCGAATGCGTGGCGCTGGCCGGCCACAATGGCGCGGGCAAGAGCACCCTGATCAAGCTGATCCTGGGCCTCATCCGTCCCACGCATGGCCGCGTCATGCTGTTCGGGCACGACGCCCACAGCCCCGCGGCCGCCCGGCAGCGCGCGCGCATCGGCTACCTGCCCGAAACAGTGGCCCTGCACCCGGCCATGACGGGCGCCGAGACGCTGGCGTTCTACGCGCGGCTCAAGCGCCAGCCGCTGTCGCGCAATGCAGGGCTGCTTGAAAAAGTGGGCATTTCCAGCGCCGCGCACCGGCGGGTCGGCGGGTACTCCAAGGGCATGCGCCAGCGGCTGGCGCTGGCGCAGGCGCTGCTGGGAGAACCCCGCATCCTCTTGTTCGACGAGCCCACGACGGGCCTGGACCCCGCGTCGCGGCTGACGTTCTATGAAATCGTGCATGAGCTGCGCGCCAGTGGCGCGACCATCCTGCTCAGCACCCACGCCCTGTCGGAACTGGCCGGCCACGCCGACCGCATCGTGGTCATGAAGGCCGGCTTGAAGATCGCCGACGGCGCCATGTCGGCGCTGCGGCGGGATACCGGCCTGCCCATCCGCATCAGCGTGTCGCTCTGCCAGCCGGGCGCTGCCGCCCCCTCCCCCGCATGGCGTCCGGTCGAACCCGGCCGCTACGAACTGCTATGCCACGAGGCGGACAAGGTGGACGCCATCCGCAGCATCGGGGCCATCGCCTCGCCCATCCGCGACCTGGACATCCAGGTGCCCGGCCTGGATGACATCTACGCCCACCTGCTTGAACGGGAGGACGCATGAACGCGGTAAGCACCATCATCGGCAAGGAAATCCGCGACGGCCTGCGCAACCGCTGGGTGCTGGCCACGTCGCTGCTGCTAGCCGCGCTGGCCCTGGCGCTGGGCGTGTTGGGCAGCGCGCCCACGGGCGCGGTCAAGGTCGACCCGCTGACCGTCACGGTGGTCAGCCTGTCCAGCCTGTCCATTTTCCTGGTGCCGCTCATTGCGATGCTGCTGGCGTACGACGCCATCGTCGGCGAAGTCGACCGCGGCACCATGGCGCTCCTGCTCAGCTACCCCGTGTCGCGCGGGCAGGTGATCATGGGCAAGTTCATCGGACACCTGGCCATCCTGGCGATCGCCACCGGCGCGGGCTACGGGTCGGCCGGCCTGGCGCTGCAATGGGTCTATGGCGGAATGGACGCGGGCGCCTGGCGGCCCTTTGCCATGCTGATCGGCGCCAGCGTGCTGCTGGGCGCAAGCTTCCTGGCGATGGGCTACCTGATCAGCACGCTGGTGCGCGAGCGCGCCACGGCAGCAGGTATCGCCCTGGGCGTGTGGCTGTTCTTCGTCGTCATCTACGACATGGGCCTCCTGGGCGTGCTGGCCGCGGACCAGGGCCGCCATGTGACGCCCGGCATCCTCAATGCGCTGTTGCTCGCCAACCCGTCCGACGTATACCGGCTGCTGAACCTGACCGGGTTCGAGAACATCTCCCTGTACGCGGGCATGGCCGGCGTCAGCGACCAGGCGCGCTTGCCCGTGCCGATGCTGGTGGCGGCGCAACTGCTGTGGATCGCGGTGCCCTTCGGGCTGGCCGCCTTCTGCTTCCGGAGGAAACAGCTATGACGCTGCAACGCTTGGCAGGTCTGCTGGTCCTGGCGGTGGCGCTATCGGCCTGCGGCGGCGAGGACACCGCCGCGCCGCCGCCTGCGCCTCAGGCCGTCAGCGCCGACACCGTCGGCCATTACTGCGGCATGACACTGCAGGACCACGCCGGGCCCAAAGGCCAGATATTCGTGAAGGGACGCGCCGCGCCCGTGTGGTTCTCGTCCATCAAGCAGGTGTTCGCCTACACGCTGCTGCCGGAAGAGCCCAAGGGACTGGCCGCCATCTACGTCAACGACATGGCCGCCGCGGGCCCCGACGGCGCCGCCGATCTGCGGGTCTGGGTGGACGCGCGCCAGGCCTTCTACGTGATCGGTTCGAGCTTCGTCGGCGGCATGGGCGCCGAGGACGCGATGCCGTTCTCGGACCCGGCCCGGGCGCAGGCCTTTGCCCAGACCCACGGCGGCCGCGTCGTGCGCTTTGCCGACGTGCCCGAGGACTACGTTTTCGCGCAGTAGGGCCGCCGGCCTTCGCCGCGCCCATTGCGCCTTTCCCATCTTCCGATCGATAACGCCATGACCCATCCCAACCGCCGCCGCTTCATCGGCATCGTCGCCGCGTCCTCCGCGCTGGCGCTCGCCCCTTCCCTGCTGCGCCGCGCGCACGCCGCCATCGCGCCCACGCGCTGGCAGGGCGTGGCGCTGGGCGCGGACGCGGAACTGCGCCTGTACCATCCGGACCGCCGGGCCGCCGAACAGCTCATCGACCGGGCGCTGCGAGAGCTGCGCCGACTCGAGGGCGTGTTCAGCCTGTACCGCGAAGACAGCGCGCTGTCCGTCCTGAACCGTCAGGGGTTCCTGGCCGCCCCGCCCTCCGATCTGGTGCGGCTCCTGAGCGAAAGCCGGCACTACGCCGAGGTCACGGACGGTCTCTTCGACCCGTCCGTGCAGCCGCTGTGGCGCGTGTACGCCGACCACTTCGCACAGCCCGGCGCATCGCCAGACGGCCCCGCGCCGGCCGACGTGGCGCGCGCGCTGGCGCATGTGTCGTACAGGAACATCGACGTCGATCCGCAGCGCATCCGGCTGCGGCCCGGCATGGCCTTGACGCTCAACGGCATTGCGCAGGGCTACATCACGGACCGCGTGACGGATCTGCTGCGCAGCGCCGGCCTGGAGCGGGCGCTGGTCGACCTGGGCGAAATTCGCGGCCTGGACGCGTCGGCCCGTGCCGAGGGTTGGCGGGTCGGCCTGGCGGACCCCCTGTCGCCGGACCGGATCCTGGCGCAGGTGCCGGTCAGCAACCAGGCGCTGGCCACGTCGGGCGGCTACGGCACGCCGCTGGACGCCGCGGGGCGCCATTCGCATCTCTTCGACCCGCACAGCGGCCGCGCGAGCCCGCGCTATCGAAGCGTGTCGGTCATGGCATCCACGGCGACCACGGCCGATGCGCTGTCCACCGCATTCTCGAACATGCCGCTGGCGCGCATCGAGACGCTCGTGCGCGCGCTGGGCGTGCGCGCCTGGATGGTGCTGCCGGATGGAAAACTGATCGCGCAGGGCGGCGGCGCCTGAGGGCGGCGGCCACTATCAAAAAAAAACCGGCCTCGCGGCCGGTTCTTGCACTGCGTGGCGCCGATCAGGCCGCCGACGGCGGATTCAGCGTGGCGAGCATCTGCGTAAAGATCTTCGGGCTGGCGGCCAGCACGTTGCCGCTGTCCATCCACCCTTGCTCGCCGTCGAAGTCGGCAACCAGGCCGCCGGCTTCCAGGACCATCAGGCTGCCCGCGGCCAGATCCCAGGGCTTGAGGCCCACGCCGCAGAAGCCGTCGAGGCGGCCGGTGGCCACGTAGGCCAGGTCCAGCACGGTGGAGCCCAGGCGGCGCACGCCGGTGGCGCCTTCGGCCATTTGGCGGAAACGCTGCGAGCCGGTTTCGGGATCGCCGGCGTTGGGCCAGTGGGCACCCAGCAGCGCGTCATGGTAGCGGGTGCGGCCCGAGACGCGCACGCGGCGGTCGTTCAGGAAGGTGCCGCTGCCGCGGCTGGCGGTGAAGAGTTCGTTGCGCGAGGGGTCGTAAATGACGGCCTGCGTGACCTGTCCCCGCTGCGTCAGCGCGATCGACACGGCGTAGTTGGGCAGGCCGTGGATGAAGTTCGTGGTGCCGTCCAGCGGATCGATGATCCACTGGAATTCGGCCTGGTCGGGACCCTGCAGTCCGAATTCCTCGCCCAGCACGGCATGGTCCGGATAGGCGGCATGCAGCGTTTCGACGATGGACTCCTCGGCGGCGCGATCGACTTCCGTGACATAATCGCGCGGCCCCTTGCGTGCCACGCTGAGTCGTTCCAAATCCATGCTGGCACGGTTGATAATGGTGCCGGCACGCCGGGCCGCCTTGATGGCGATATTGAGCATCGGGTGCATAAAATTCCGTACGTATGCGATGAGTTGGCTTGATGGTAGGCCGCTTGCCGCCCCCCGGCGCGCCGTCGCCCCCACGGGGAAATCGACCCAAAAAACCAGGAAGGCACGAAGCCAAACGTGCCATTTTAAATGACTCAAGCATTTTCACGTGTTCGCTTCGTAATGGTGAACCCCAGCCACCCCGGAAACGTCGGTTCCGCGGCCCGCGCGATCAAGACGATGGGCTTCTCGGAACTCGTCCTGGTGGAGCCCAAATTCGCGGATGTAACAACCCAGCCGGAGGCGGTGGCGCTGGCCAGCGGCGCGCTGGACGTGCTGGAGAACGCCCGGATCTACCCGACGCTGGAAGAAGCGCTGGCGCCGGTCACCCTGGCCTTCGCGCTGACCGCGCGGGTCCGGGACCTGGGTCCTCCGCCCTGCGACATCCGCCAGGCGGCCGACCTGGCCTGCGAGCACCTGGCCGGCACCGCCGAAGG
>Ga0182739_1002303_pt1 | contig 18068 bp, 14 predicted proteins | sample eDN5th30CBELigBY_FD_128873 | JGI IMG/M metagenome (GOLD analysis project Ga0182739, IMG submission 128873) | Enriched backyard soil microbial communities from Emeryville, California, USA - eDNA 5th pass 30_C BE-Lig BY (version 2) (version 2) | ecosystem: Environmental > Terrestrial > Soil >...
CCTGCTGGGCGTGGTCACCGGCTTCATGGCCCTGATCCCGGGCGGCGCGCCGTTGTCCTTCACCCTGGTGTCGCTGTACCTGGTGGGCTCCGGCCACGTGGTGGCGGGCATTGCGCTGATGGTGTGGGGCAGCGTCGAACTCTTCATCGTCGACAAGACCCTGCGCCCGCGCCTGGTGGGCGGCCCCGTGAAGCTGCCGTTTTTGCCCACGTTCTTCGGTCTGGTGGGCGGCGTGAAGACCATGGGCATCGTCGGGCTCTTCGTCGGTCCCGTGCTGATGGCGCTGCTGGTGGCCGTGTGGCGCGAATGGGTGCACCATGAAGTCCAGGAGCGCGACGCCGCCCGCCTGAACCCGCCGGCCAGCCAGCCCGGGAAAACGCCCGCTGCCTGACCCGGCGTTTTGGTAATCTAGCCGTCCCGCGTCGACCGGCGCCTCGCCCGGTGCGCGCCTGCCCGCATGCAGACGCGTCGCATACGGCGCGGGCTGTGAGGATCGAGATGTCCGGGTTACTGCCTGATGAACAGATAGCCGTCCTGCGCGAGCAGGGGTTTGTGGTGGCGCGCCAATTCGTAAGCCAGGAGCAGGTCGCCGCGCTGCGCGCCCTCGCTGAACGCCACCTGCGCGACCACGTCGCGCCCATCGAATACGAAGCCGACCTGCGTTACCCCGGCGCGCCCGAATCGCGCGCTGCCGAGGGCGGGCTGACCGTGCGCCGGCTGCTGGGCGCCTACGCCCGGGACCCGCTGTTCGCGCAATGGGCCACCGATCCGCGCATCGCGCAGTGGCTGTCGCGGTATTTCCAGGAAACGCCGGTGCTGTCCACCGTGCACCACAACTGCGTGATGACCAAGCATCCGGCCTACGGCAGCCTGACGGGCTGGCATCAGGACATCCGCTACTGGTCGTTTTCCGATACCGACCTGGTGTCCTGTTGGCTTGCGCTGGGCAACGAAACGCGCGCCAATGGCGGCCTCTCGTTCATCCCGGGCTCGCACGCGGCGGCCTTCACGCCGGCGCAGTTCGACGAAAAGAAGTTCTTCCGCGAGGACGTTCCCCAAAACGCCGACTGGATTGCGCGCGCAGTCTGCCCGGAACTCCAGCCCGGCGACGTGGTGTTCTTCCATTGCCGCACGCTGCACGCCGCGCAGGGCAATGCCAGCGACCGCGTGAAGCTGTCGGTGGTGCATACCTATCACCCCGCTTCTTGCCATCCCCTGCCTGGCTCGCGCTCGGCCTCGCAGCCGGGGGTGCCGCTGGCGGATGCCTAGAGGGCGTGGCGATTAAAGTAATTGAAATCTGCTATTAGTGATTGAATTACAATTAATTCGAGCGCAGTACGCGACCGCAGTACGTGACCGCAGTATGTGACATGAGCCCGGCAAATCCCGTGTCGCGCTGATTCTTGCGCCGCCTCCCTATCATCACTCCATAGGCTGCCCCCGTGCGCACACCCCCTTCAGACGACACGCAAACGCCGCAGGCGCCGACCGAGACCCGGTCGTCGCTGTTCGTAGGCTCCACCGAAAAAGCCTTCCAGGTGCTGCACGCGTTCGACGGCCCCAAGCGCCACATGACCCTGGCCGACATTGCCCGCGCGTCGGGCCTGGACCGCAGCGCGACGCAGCGCCTGGTCTACACGCTGGAAACCCTGGGCTACCTGCGCCGCATCCCCGACACGCGCAACTACGGGCTGACGCCGAAGGTGCTGCAGTTTTCGTACAACTACGTGCGCGCGAACGAACTGATCGACAAGGCGTCGCCCTATCTGCTGGACATCAGCCGCACGCTGGGCGAGACGACCAACCTGCAGGAACTGGACGGCCACGAGATTGTTTTTGTCGCGCGCTTTCCCGGCCACCACCTGGTGAACGTGGACATCGCCGTGGGTAGCCGCCTGCCGGCGTATTTCACGGCATCGGGCACGGCGATCCTGTCCCGGCTGTCCGAGGAACATCGCCGCGAAATCCTGGCGCAGACCCGGCTGGAACCGATCACGCCGTACACCGAAGTGAACCCGGACAAGCTGCAGGAGCGGGTGCAGCGCGTGGCCGAAAAGGGCTACGCGGTCATCGTCAATGAGACGGTGCTGGGCGATATCTCCGTTGCCGCGCCGGTGATCGATCATCGGGGATGGGCGGTGGCGGCGATCAATATTTCCGTGCCGACGACGCGGTGGACGGTGGCACGCGTGGAAGCCGAACTGGCGCCGCACGTGCAGGTGGCGGCCACGTCGATATCGAAATCGAAGTTCTCGGGCTATTCGAGGTGACGGGGGCTTCCCGATCACCCCGATCACCCCGATCATTCCATTCGTCCAGGCATCCGGGAAGCTGAATCCACGGGTGCCCGGTGAGGCACCTCAGACCCCCTCAAACTCCTTCAAACTCCCGGAGCAACGGCTTCAGCGCCTCACGCAAGGCCGCCTGCAACCCATCCGCCGGCGCCACCAGCGGATCCAGCACCTCCGGCGCATTCACGCCGATCAAATCCATGACCGACTTCATCGGCCCCGGATTCGTTTCCGCAAACGCCAGGTTCATCAGCGGAATCAGCCGCCGATGCAGTTCCATCGATTCGCGCGTGCGCCCCGAAGCTCCCAGCTCGTACACCTTGCGCCAGGCCGACGGCAGCAGGCTCGCCGTCACCACGATCCCGCCCCGCGCGCCGGCCGCCAGATGCACCGGCAGCAGGGTGTCCTCTCCGCTCAACACCGCAAACGACTCATCCACGCCCGCCACCGTGCGCAGGAAGTGGTACATGTCGGTATTGCAGGCCTTCATCCCGATGATGTTTTCGTGCCGCGACAGTTCATGCAGCACCTCCGGCGCGATCGCGATGCGCGTGCGGTACGGGATCTCGTAGATCATCACCGGCAGCGGCGAGGCGTCCGCATAGCGCAGGAAATACTCGCGGATGCCCGCCTGCGTGGGCGTCGTGTAATAGGGCGTCAGCACCATCAGCGCATCCGCGCCCGCGTCCGCGAACTCCTTGCCTGCCTGCAACGCATCGTGAAAGCCCGGGTCCAGCACGCCCGGAATCACCGGCACGCTGCCGGCCACGGCGTCGACCGTCAGCTTGCACATCCGGATGCGTTCCGCGCGGGCCAGCGCGCCATACTCGCCCGTGCCGCCCAGCGGCACGATGCCATTGATGCCCTGCTTGAGCAGATAGGCGATCAGCGCCTGCGCGGCCGGGACGTGGATCGTGTCGTCGGCGTGGACGGGGGTCGGGATGGCGGGGAAGACTCCGCGCAGTTGTGTTGCGTTCAGCATGTTGCAAATCCTAGAGGGTGAAACGAGCGCGGATCAGTGGGCCAGGCTGCGGCGGCGCAGCCGGTCGGCCAGCCAGATCAGCGCGGCAATGAAGATGAAAAGGCAGGTCGAAACCGCGGCGATCACCGGAGAGATCTGCAGCGTGACTTCGTCCCAGAACTGCTTGGGCAGCGTCGCGTTCAGCCCGCCCGAAGCGAACAGCGCGATCGTCAGCTCGTCGAACGAGGTCGCAAACGCGAACAGGAACGACGACAAGAGGCCGGCGCTCAGGATCGGGAAGGTCACGAAGCGCAGCGTCGACCACGGGCCCGCGCCCAGGCTCTGCGCCGCCAGATCCAGGCGCGTGTCGTAATTGCGCAGCACCGCCATCATGGTGATCACCACGTAGGGCACCGCCACGACCGTGTGCGCCAGGATCAGCCCGATGGTCGATCCCACCAGCCCCACGCGCGCAAAGAAATAGAACATGCCCACCGCGATGATCATGCGCGGCACCACGATCGGCGACAGCACGAAGGCCAGCATCGCCGACTTGCCCCGCATGTTCGCGCGCACCAGCAGGAACGCGGCAGGCGTGCCGATCAGCATCGCCAGCAGGCCCGTGCCCACGCCCACGATCAGCGACCGCGTGATCGCCTGCATCCAGACGGGCGAGGTGAACATCTGCTCGTACCACTGCAGCGAAAAGCCCTTGGGCGGCCACGTCAGGCCCGAGCCCGAATCGAACGACAGCGGAATCATCAGGAAGGCGGGCGCGGCCAGGAACGCCAGCACCAGCAGGACGATCCACCACAGCGTGCGCGACTGGCCGGTGCCCGACACCGAGCGGCGCAGGCGCGCGGGCAGCAGGGCGAACAGCGCATCGGACACATTGGCCAGCACGGTCAGCACCGCCTCGCCCGCGCGCCGCGACAGGCTTTGCTTGCCCGACGCGCGCACCCGGGTCGACGCGCCGCCGGCCATCGTCGACAGGCCCAGCACCTTGTCGTAGATCGCGAACACCACCAGCACCACCACCAGCAGCAGCACCGACACGGCGCCCGCGAACTCCCAGTTCAGCGTCTGCTGGACTTGGTCGATGATGATCTGCGTGATCATCGTCTCCTTGCGTCCGCCCAGCAGCGCGGGCGTGATGAAAAAGCCGATGGCGGTCACGAACACCATGATCGCCGCGGCGGCCACGCCGGGCATCGACAGCGGGAAATAGATCTTCCAGAACGCCGTGCCGGGCCGCGCGCCCAGCGTGGACGCGGCGCGGGGCAGGTTGCGGTCGATGTTCTCCATCACGGACAGCATCGTCAGCACCGCCAGCGGCATCAGCGCGTGCACCATGCCCACCAGCACGCTGCCGAAGTTGTAGAGCAGGTTGGCGGGCGCATCCAGGATGCCCAGCGCCTGCAGCAACTGGTTCACCACGCCGTTCCTGCCCAGCAGCACGACCCACGCAAAGGTGCGCACCAGGAAACTCGTCCAGAACGACAGCAGCACCCAGAACAGCAGGGACGTCTTGCGCCTGGCCGACAGGCTGGATATCAGGTAGGCCACGGGATACCCCGCCACCACGGAAAAGAACGTCGTCCACAGCGAGATCTTCAACGTGATGAGCAGCACATTCACGTAGACCGACGACGCGAAGAGCTTCTGGTACTGCGCCAGGCTGAAGCCCTGTTCGCCAAAGACGCTCAGCAGCAGCAACTGGCCCACGGGGTAGATCAGCAGCACCACCAGCAGCAGGACCAGGGGCGCGGCCATCAGGAAGTGGCGGCGGCCCGGGCTCATGCGTTGACGGGGTTTGGCAAGGGTTGTCATGGGATCACTCCGCGATGGCCACCGCATCCGCGGCCGCCCAGCTCACCGACAGCGGCTGCCCGATGTCGTAGTGCTCGGCCTGGCGCTGCGTGGGGTAGGCCACGACGACCGGGCCGGCATCGGTGGCGCCGGTGTCCAGGTAGAGCTTGGTCAGGCTGCCCGTCACCATCACGTCCAGCAGCTTGCCGGTCAGCGCGGCGCCCGCGGCGCCGGCCGCGCCGACGCGCAGGTTCTGCGGGCGCAGCATCACGGTGACCTTCTGGCCTGCCTGGATGGGCGCGCCGTTGGACAAGGCCTGTCCCGTCACGCCCTGATGGGCGAGCTTCACGGACAGGGTCTCGCCGTCGACCGCCGTCACCACGCCCTGCAGCAGGTTTGATTCGCCGAGGAAGTCGGCCACGAACAGCGTGCGCGGACGGAAATACAGGTCGGCCGGCGTGCCGAGCTGCTCGATGGCCCCGCCGTTCATCAGGCAGATGCGGTCGGACATCGTCATCGCCTCTTCCTGGTCATGCGTCACGTAGACGATGGTCGTGCCCAGTTCGCGGTGGATGCGCTTGATCTCCAGCTGCATCTGGTCGCGCAGCTTCTTGTCCAGCGCGCCCAGCGGTTCGTCCATCAGGATGATCGCGGGCCGGTAGACCATGCAGCGGGCCAGCGCGATGCGCTGCTGCTGTCCGCCGGACAGTTCGCGCGGCAGGCGCGCCGCCACATGGGGCAGCCGCACCATTTCCAGCGCCTCGAGCGCGCGGCGGCGGGCCTCGGCGGCGGGCACCTTGCGCATCTTCAGCGGAAACGCGATGTTCTCCTCGATCGTCATGTGCGGGAACAGCGCGTAGTTCTGGAACACCATGCCGATATCGCGTTCGTAGGGGGCGCCGTAGGTCACGTCGACGCCGTCGATCAGCACGCGGCCCTCGTCGGGCTGGGCCAGGCCGGCGATCAGGCTCAGGAGCGTGGTCTTGCCGGACCCGGAGGGACCGAGCAGGGTCAGGAACTCGCCGCGGGCGACGTCCAGGTGCGTGGGCGCCAGCGCGACGAAATCGCCATAGCGTTTGCCCAGGCCCGAGATTTGCAGATTGGAAGAAGACATGGTGTTCGACACAAAGAGAATTGGCCCCGCGCCGCCCAGCGTGCGCGCGCGGGTTGCAGGCTTACTTCAGCACCCAGCCGTTGAAGCGCTCGATCACGTCGCGCTGCTTGTCCAGCCAGTACGCCGCATTGATGTGCAGGCCGTTCTTGATGTTGTCCGGGTGCGTGGGGCAATTGCGCGCCACGTCGGCCTTGATGTAATCGAACGCGGCGGGCTGCGTGACGCCCGCGGCGAAAAACTCCACCAGCGCGGCCTGGCGCTTGGGATCGGAAGCAAATTTGATGAATTCGCGGCACGCGTCGGCGTTGGGCGAGCCCTTCAGGATCGCCCAGTTGTCGCAGCCCCAGATGTTCTGGTCCCACACGATCTGCACCGGCGCGCCATTGGCGGCGGCCGACTGCGCCCGCGACACCCACGTGGCGATCATGTCCACCTCGCCCGACCCCAGCATCTGCTCGACCTGCGCGCCGGTGTTCCACCACACGTCGACGGACGGCTTGATCTTGTCCAGGCTGGCCAGCGCGCGGTCGATGTCGCACGGATATACCTTGTCGGTCGGCACGCCGTCGGCCATCAGCGCCTGCTCGATGGTGTCGAACGGGTGCTTGCGCAGGCCGCGGCGCCCCGGAAAGTCCTTCACGTTCCAGAAGTCGGCCCACGAGGCCGGGGCCTTGCGGCCCTTGAAGGCGTCCGTGCGGTAGGCCAGCACCGTGGTGTAGACGTTGTTGCCCACGCCGTAGGGCGACATGTACTGCTTGGGGATGGTCGCCACGACCGGATCGGACTCCAGGCCGTGTTTTTCCAGGTACACCTTGCCGCCTTCGGTCAGCATCAGGATGGCGGGTTGGCTGATCTTGGCCATGTCCCAGGTGTAGTTGCCCGTATCCACCATGCTGCGGATCTGGGCGGTGGGTTCGGCATTGGCCTGCACGCCCACGACCTGGATGCCGGTGGCTTCCGAGAAGGGCTTGTAGAACACCGCGCCATACGCCTTGCTGTAGATCCCGCCGTCGTCGCGCACGACGATGCGCTTGGAGGCGGCGCGCGAGGGCGTCCAGATCATGGGCATGGCCAGCGCGGCGGCGCCGGCGGCCACGGTCTTGAGCGCGTTGCGGCGCGAGGCGTTGTGGGAGGTCGATTTCATGGAAGACTCCTGCGGGTCAAAGACGACGGATCGGGAACGACGGCTCAGGGCAGCAAGCGGCCGGGATTGAAGAGGTTGGAGGGATCGAAGGTGGCTTTCAGCGCGCGCATCATGTCCAGTTCGACGGCAGACTTGTAGTGCGCCATCTCGGCCAGCGACGTGCGGCCCACGCCGTGTTCGGCGCTGAACGTGCCGCCCAGCGCATCGGCCACGTCGTTGACGGCGCGCCGGATGGCGGCGGCCATGGCGTCGCGGTCGGGCAGGGCGTCCCAGGCGTCGAAGGTGAAGAAAGGAATGAAATGGACGTTGCCGTCGCCCAGGTGCGCCACGATCAGCACGGGCAGGTCTGGCACCAGGCGGCGCACGGCGAGGGTGGCTTCATCGATGAAGCGCGGGACGCTGGACACGGGCACCGCGCTGTCGGTGGTCAGGCCGACGCCCGCCTTCTTGTTGCCCTCCGACACGCTGTGGCGCACTTCCCAGAGCGCGGCGCGCTGGGTGTCGTTGCTGGCCACCACCGCGTCGTGCAGCAGGCCCTGCTCGGAAGCCTGTTCCAGGATCTGTTGCAGCAGGTCCTGCAGGCCGGCGCCGTCGCCAGTGTCGGACAGTTCGACCAGCACGTGCCAGGGATGCGCGTTGGTCAGCGGATTCTTGCGGCCGGGCACGTGTTCCATCACGACGTCGAGCTGGTTGCGGTCGATCATCTCGAAGGCCGACAGACGCGAACCGCAGGCATCCTGGAACCGGCCCAGGATGTCCAGCGCGGCCTGCGGACTGTCGGGCGCCAGCCACGCCACGGCGTGGGCGGTGGGCAGCGGATGCAGCTTGAGCACGGCGGCGGTGACGATGCCCATCGTGCCCTCGGCGCCGATGAACAGGTGCTTCAGGTCGAAACCCGTGTTGTTCTTGCGCAGGGCGGTCATGCCATTCCAGATGCGGCCGTCCGGCAGCACCACTTCCAGGCCCAGGATGTTGTCGCGCGTATTGCCGTAGCGCAGCACGCCCGTGCCGCCCGCATTGGTCGCGATGGTGCCGCCGATCTGGCACGAGCCTTCCGCGCCCAGGCTGATCGGATAGAGACGGCCGCTCGCGGCGGCGGCTTCCTGGATCGTGGCCAGCACGCAGCCGGCTTCGACCTGCATGGAGTTGTTCGCCGCGTCGATGCCGCGGATCCTGCGCATGCGGGACAGGTTGACGATGACGGGCGGGGTGCCGTCCGCCGCCGGGACCGCGCCGCCGCACAGGCTGGTGTTGCCGCCTTGCGGCAGCACCGGCGTGCCGTGCAGGTTGCACAGGCGCACGATGTCCGACACCTGTTGCGTACTGCCGGGCAGGGCCACACACAGCGCCGGGCCCTTGTACCGGCCGCGCCAGTCCTCGGTGTAGCCGGCGGTGTCGGCTTCGGAATGAAGAATGGCTTCCTGGCCCAGTGCCTGGGTCAACGCGTCTAGCAGGGTGATGCCGTTGGTCATGTCTGTGGTCCCGAATGGAGCTGGCGCGTCGGTGCACGCCCCAGCGCATTGAGGCACAGCATACGATTACTTAAATCGCTTTTCGATTTGATTAATCGTAATGCAATCGATTATAGGGTATGTCCTAGGCGTTGAAACCGCAGGTCGACGCGGGGGCTGCACAAGAGGACTTGGACGCGGCCCGCGATTCTGGCAAGGTTGCGCGCGGATGTCCCGGCCGCAGGCCCGCTGTCGTGCGGTCTAATGGGTGACCCGGATTGCTCCCGCCGGATCGAGCGAAATACAATTGGATCGCTCGAAATGCAATTTATAAGGCATCCCCTGGGCGGACAGCCGGCGGTTCGGATCCGGGTACGGCCGCAACGGGCTATCCGCCGCGCCGGGACGCGGCCACGCGGCCCTGGCGATTCTGCGCGACGAACGGGACAATGCCGCTTAGACTCGGGGCCGCACCTGGCAGGCGCAGGACGCCCAGGCCGTGCGCAAGCGAGAGACCCGACCTGCAATCCCTATTCCGGAACTGAAAAGCATCATGCGTGAAAAGATCGTCTTCATCGGCGGCGGCAATATGGCCTCCGCCATCATCGACGGCCTGCTCGGCCAGGGCCGGGCGCTGACCGATTTCCTGGTGGTCGAGCCCTATGCGCCCACGCGCGAGGCGCTGACCGCGCGCGGCCTGCCGTGCCAGGAGACCGTCACCGCCGACATCGCCGGCGCCGCGCTGTGCGTGCTGGCCACCAAGCCGCAGGTGCTGCGCGAAGCCTGCGGCCAGGTGCGCCAGCATTTGCCCGCCGAAGCCACCGTGGTCAGCATCGCCGCGGGCGTCGAACTTGCCGCGCTGTCGGACTGGCTTGGCGGCCACGCGCGCATCGTGCGCGCCATGCCGAACACGCCGGCCAAGGTGGGCCTGGGCATGACCGGCCTGTACGCCACGCCGGCCTGCGGCCAAGCCGAGCGCGATCGGGTCGACGCGCTGTTTGCCGCCGTCGGCGAACGCATCTGGACCGAGACCGAAGCCATGATCGACGCCGTCACCGCGGTGACGGGCAGCGGTCCCGGCTACGTGTTCCACTTCATGGCCGCGCTGGAAAAGGGCGCCGTGGAGCTGGGCTTCGCGCCGGCCGATGCCCGCCGCCTGGCGGTCGCGACGTTCCGCGGCGCGGCCGGACTGGCAGCCAGCGAGGATGTGCCGCTGTCCGAATTGCAGGAGCGCGTCACCTCCAAGGGCGGCACCACCTATGCCGCGCTGTCGCACATGCAGGAAGCGGGCGTGGCCGTGGCCATCGCGCAGGCCGTGCACAAGGCCGAGCAACGCGCGCGCGAACTGTCGGCGGGGTAAGGGCCCCAGGGCCCGGCCCGGCGGCGCGCCGGGCCATCAGCGTCGCCGGCCCAGCAGCCACAGCAAAGCGGCCGCCGCCAGGATGGCCGCGACGTTGAACTGCATGGCCGAGGCGAACGCGTGCGCATGGCGCTCGGCCGCGCTCGCGTGCGCGTACGCCTCCAGCGTGCCGCCATACAGCATGCCGGCGGCCGACACCCCCAGCGCGGCGCCCACCTGCTGCAAGGTCGAGACCACGCCCGCCGCCATGCCGGCCTGGCGGTCCTGGACCAGCCCCATCGCCAGATTCACCAGCGGCGTGTTGACGGCGCCCTGCGCCGCGCCCAGCCACACCAGCGCCGGCAGCAGCGACCAGGGCTCCAGATGGGCGCCGGCGCTGCCCGTCTGCAGCATCAGCGCGGCCGTGGCCCCGCCGTACAGCAGGGCGGCCAGCGCGATCGCCCGCGTTCCGTACCTGGCGACCAGCCGCGGGGCGGCCATCGACCCCGCCACGAATCCGACGCTGGCCGGCGCGAAGATCAGGCCGGCCGTCAGCGCGTCGCGTCCGAAGCCGGTCTGCACCAGCAAGGCATAGCAAAGAAACATGGCGCTGGCGGTGGAGAACACCAGCATCACGACGAGGCACCCCGCCGCAAAGCGGGGCTGCGCCAGCAAGGCCATGTCCACCAGCGGCGCGCCGCCCCGTGCGGCGATGCGGCGCTGCAGTCGCGCGAAGGCCGCCAGCGCGGCCGCCGATGCCGCGCCGCAGGCCAGTGTCCAGGCCGGCCATTGGCGCGCGGGGCCCTCGATCAGCGCGAGCAGCAGCAACGCCAGTCCCAGCCCCACCAGCGCCGCGCCAGGCCAGTCCATCGCCGCGCCCGAGGGCTCGACGGACTCGGGCATATGGCGAGCCAGCCAGCAAGCCAGCAGCCCCAAGGGCAGGTTGACGAGGAAGATGGCGCGCCACGCCAGGCCGAACAGATCGGCATGGACGATCCATCCGCCGAGCACCTGTCCGGCGATGGCGGCCAGCCCCAGCGTCATGCCCAGCAACCCGAACGCCCGCCGCCGCGCGTGTCCGTCGTAGCTGACGCGGATCAGCGCATACACCTGCGGGAACAGCATCGCCGCGGCCGCGCCTTGCAGGATGCGCGCGGCAATCAATGTGCCGGGCGTGGGCGCCAGGCCGCACAGCGCGGACGCCAACGCAAAGCCCGCCATGCCCAGCATGAACAGCCGGTGCCTGCCGTGCCGGTCGCCCAGCCGGCTGCCCGCGATCAGCAGCACCCCGTACGCCAATTCGTAGGCGGCAATGATGAAGTTGATCTGCGCGAAGCTGGCCGACAGCGTGGCTTGCATGCTGGGTATGGCCACGTTCACGACAAAGAGGTCGAAGATCGTGATGAAGCCGCCGGAGAGCAGCACGGCCAGGCCGAGACGGCCCAGGGCCGGGGAGGCGGCGTGCGCGGCGGGGGCGGGTTGGCAGGCGGAGGGGAGGGTGGATGTCGTCATGAAAGCGCCAGGAAAGTTCAGATCGGCGCTATTCTGGGCGGGCTTTTAGCCTTATACAATTTAGCTGCTTATGCTATTACTGCCTGCAATATGTCCATGACAGCACCTGCCCCTTCCCCCCGGTTGGCACGCACGCGCGCCGACCTGTCTGAATTCCTGCGGCTGCGCCGCGAACGCCTCAGCCCCGCCGACCTCGGCCTGGCGCCCGGCCGGCGCCGCCGCACGCCCGGACTGCGCCGGGAGGAGGTCGCGGCGCTGGCGGGTGTCGGACTGGCCTGGTACACGTGGTTCGAACAGGGCCGCAACATCAGCGTGTCGGCCGCCTTCCTGGAAAACCTGGCGCGCGTGCTGCGGCTGGACGATGCGGAGCGCCGCCACCTGTACCTGCTGGCGCACCAGCGTCCGCCCGCCGAGACCGGCCGCACGTGGTGCACGGTGCCCGCGCAGGTGCGCCGCCTGATGGATGACCTGCCCACGCGGCCGGCCTACATCCTGAACCTGCGCTGGGACGTGGTGTTGTGGAACGCTGCCGCGGACAAGGTGTTCGGTTTTTCAGCGCAGGCGCCTGGGCGCCGCAACCTGCTCTGGATGCTGTTCGTGGACCCTGCGATGCGCACCCGCTTCGTGGATTGGGCGGCGCAGGCGCCCCGCATGCTGTCCTCGTTCCGGCGCGATTTCGCCAGCGCCGCCGGCGTGTCCGACATCGCCGAGCTGGTCGACGAGCTGGAACGGGTCTCGCCCGATTTCCAGTCATGGTGGCGCGAGCACGACGTGCATGGCGCCTGCATGGGCCTGCGCAGCCTGCACGTGGGGCCGCTGGGCGATATCGCGTTCGAGCACGCCACGTTGAGTGTCGATGAAAGCCGCCATCTGCGGCTGGTCGTCTACGCGCCCGCGCCGGACGAGCCCAAGGCGGCGGACTTCGCCCGCTGGGTGCAAGCCAGCCCGCCGGCGTCGGGTGGCCCGGCGGGGTAGGCGGGTTGCGCGGGGGTCTGGCGGGGTTGACGGCAACCAGTCTGTAGATATATCGTACGAGCTATATCTTAAGATACAACGTCAGATACATCGTCAGATGCATCGCCAGATACATCGCCGGAGCCCACCATGCGCCATTCCCATTTCATCGCCGCGTTCCAACGCGCCCTCGAGGGTCAGGGCCGCCGCAGCCACGGACGCCACGGCCATTCCCACCCTCACGGCCCGCTTCCGCACGGGCTCGAGTGCCATCATCCTGCCTCTCCCCACGGCGCGCGTCCTCACCCCCGTCACGCCAGCGCGGGCGGCGACTGGTTCTCCGGGGCCCAAGACGGCCGCGGCGACGCCGATGGCTTCGGGGGCGACGGCCGGGGCTTCACCCGCAGCCGCAAGGTCTCCAGCGACGACCTGCAGCTCATGCTGCTGGGCCTGCTGGAACAGAACCCCAGCCACGGCTATGAACTCATCAAGGCGCTGGGCGCATTGAGCAACGGCTTCTATACGCCCAGCCCCGGCATGGTCTACCCCGCGCTGACCTATCTGGAAGAGCTGGGCTACGCCACGGTCGAGCAGGAGGGGACCAAGAAGCGCTACCACCTGTCCGAGCCCGGCCGCGCGCACCTGGATGCCAACCGCGAGCGCCTGGAGCTTATGTTCAACAAGCTCAAGCACGTGGCCCGCAAGATGGACTGGATGCGCCAGGCTTGGAGCGGCCAGCCGCGCAGCACCGGTCCCGAGGGCGAGGATGCCCGCACCGGCTGGCTGCCCGAATTCGTGGCGGCGCGCCAGGCGCTCAAGCGCGCGCTGCTGGACCGCACCGACGCCACCCCCGCCGAACAACGACGCATCGCCGCCATCCTGGCGCGTGCGACCGACGCAATCACCGGCAAGACCGGCAACTGATCGCGTCCCCCACACTCTGGAGTTTCCATGACCCGTAGCGACCTGAACGTCGAGCGCGTTCGCCACCCCCTGAAGATGCGCCTGCTGACCGTGACGCGCGTGGAGCGCATCGCCGGCCTGCTGGCGCGCATCACCTTCACCGGCGAGGACCTGCAGGACTTCGTGTCCGCGTCCTTCGACGACCACGTGAAAGTCTTTTTCCCCGCCGATCCCGCGCTGGCGCCGGTGCTGCCCACCGCCGGGCCCGACGGCATCAAGTTCCCCGAGGGCGTGCCGCGGCCCGCCGCGCGCGACTACACGCCGCGCCGCTTTGATACCGCGCGCCAGGAGCTTGAGATCGAATTCGTGCTGCACGGCGACGGCCCCGCCTCGACCTGGGCCGAGCAGGCCCGGCCGGGCCAGCAGCTTGGCATCGGCGGCCCGCGCGGTTCGTTCGTGGTGCCCAAGGCGTTCGACTGGCATGTGCTGATCGGCGACGAGACCGCGCTGCCCGCCATCGCCCGCCGGCTTGAAGAACTGCCCGCCACGGCGCAGGCGCTGGTGCTGATCGAAGTCCCCGCGCAGGCCAATGAAACCCCGCTGCCCACGTCCGCCAAGGCCTCGGTGCGCTGGCTGCACCGCAACGGCACCGCGCCGGGCTACAGCACGCTGTTGCTCGAAGCCGCGCGTGACCTGGCGCTGCCGCAGGGCGAGGGGTATGTGTGGGTCGCGGCGGAATCCTCCACCGCCAAGGCCGTGCGCGAGATCATGGTGGCGCAGCACGGCATCGACAAAAGCCGCATCCGCGCCGCCAGCTACTGGAAGCGCGGCGCGGTCGCCGTGCATGAATCGCACGACGACTGAGGGGCGTCACCGGCTGCGGGATTCGCGCGCCAGCGCAAGCAGGTTCGCCGCCCGCGCCCCGGGCGCGTGCTGGCGCAGCGCCAGCCCCAGCACCGCCCGGGGCCCGTCCAGCGCGAAGGGGCGGTAGACCACGCCATCGGGCCGCAGGTGCCGCAGCGATGCCGGCACGATCGCCACGCCCATCCCCGCCGCCACCAGATTCACCGCCGATGACAACTGCGGCGCCTGCTGGCCGATGTGCGGACTCAGGCCCTGCTGCCGGCACGCCGCCATGATGTCCGCACTGAGCCCGTAGCCCGACTTGCGCGAATACAGGATGAAGTGCTCGCGCGCCAGGTCGGCGGGCGCGAGGCGCTTGCGGCGCGCCAGCGCGTGTCCCAGCGGCAGCGCCACCACCAGCGGTTCTTCAACCAGTTGCGTGAACGCCAGTCCGCCTTCCAGCGCGAACGGCGGCCGCACGAACGCGGCATCTATCGCGCCTTCGCGCAGCCGCGCCACCAGCGTTTCGCTGTCGCCTTGCGACAGCGTCATCTCGACTTCTGGGTAGCGTTCGCGGTATTGACGGATCAGTTCGGTCACCACGCCGTTAAAAGACGCCGACTCGGTAAATCCCAATGTCAGTTCGCCGACCTCGCCGCGTGCCGCGCGCCGGGCCGTGCGCATCGCGGCGTCCGCGCGTTGCAGGATGTCTTGCGCGCACACAAGAAACGCGCGGCCTGCGTCGTTGAGCGCGACGCCCCGCCCCGTGCGGTCAAAGAGCGGCGTGCCCACTTCCTGTTCAAGCTGACGTATCTGCTGGCTGAGCGGCGGCTGCGCCATGCCCAGCAGCTCGGCCGCGCGCGTGAAATGCTGGGCCTCGGCCGTGACGACGAAATAGCGGAGATGGCGCAGTTCCATACAGATACCTAAAAAGTACTGATCAGCAAGTTTTCATATATTGGACATTCTAGTCTGGCGCGCCGATCATGCCTGCATCGTCAATCGCATCGAAGGAAATCCATGACCGCCACCCCGAATCCCGGCGCGCTGCTGCGCCAACGCCTGTCTGAAGACATCGTCGTCGCGCCCGGCGCCTACGACGGCCTGTCCGCGCGGCTGGTCGCCGCGGCGGGCTTTTCGGCCGTCTACGCCAGCGGCGGCGCCATCGCCCGCGCGGCGGGCTATCCCGACATCGGCCTGCTCAGCTTCACGGAGGTGATGGACCGCGTGGAGAAGATCGTCGACGCCAGCGGCCTGCCCGTGGTGGCGGACGCGGACACGGGGTTTGGCGGATCGGCCAATGTGGAGCGCACCGTGCGCCTGATGGAACGCGCGGGCGTGGCCGCGTTCCATATCGAAGACCAGTCCTTTCCCAAGCGTTGCGGCCACCTGGACGACAAAAGCCTGGTGGACGCCGACGAGATGTGCCGCAAGGTCCACATCGCGCGCCAGACGCTGGCCGACGCGGACACGCTGGTCATCGCGCGCACCGACGCGATCGCGGTGGAAGGCTTCGACGCGGCCATCGCCCGCGCCGAGCGCTATCTGAAGGCGGGCGCCGACATGATCTTCGTCGAGGCGCCCGAGACGCTGGCGCAGATCCGCGCCATCGCCGAGCGGCTGCCCGGCCTGAAGCTCATCAACATGTTCTACGGCGGCAAGACGCCGCTGGTGCCGCTGCCGGACCTGGCCGCCATGGGCTATCGCCTGGCGATCATTCCGTCGGACCTGCAACGCGCGGCCATCCATGCGATGCAGGCCACGTTGCAGGCCATCCGGCAGACGGGCGACAGCAGCGCGCTGGCGGATCGCCTGACCAGCTTCAAGGAGCGTGAAGAAATCGTGCAGACCCGCCGTTATCTGGCGCTGGACACTCAGTAGGCGCTGGCCTGCGGACGGTCCTTGCAGCTGCGGGGCATGCGCAGCGGCCACAGGCGCTGCCCGGCTGCGCCGTACAGCGTGCGGATGCCGCACTGCATCTGCACGTAGGCGAGCCGATGGCCGGTGTCGTCGATGATCTGCGACACGTCATCCGTGGAGACCACGGCACGCTGTTGCGAGAAGCCCGACAAGGCCTGGAAGTCTGCCGGGATGGCGAACTCGCCCTCGCGGTTCACGTAGCCATAGCTGCGGTCCTTGCGGGCAGGCGCCAGGCCTTCGCGCATCGCGCCCAGCGCGTCGAAGGCGGGCCCCACCAGCGCGCCCCGGGTGTCCACCCAGCGCACCCCGCCGCCGGACAGTTGCGTCACGGCGCGGCCGTCCGAGAACGCCGATGCCAGGCCGTCGACCGTGAGCCGGGGCTTGCCCGAGAGGTCGGTGTAGTCGGTCCGGGTCCCGCGGTCCGTCGAGTAATGGCGCAGCAGCATGTCGGAGCGGCGCGGCCAGACCCATTCGCCCTTGGGCAAGGTCGCGAGGGTCTTGCCGTTGGCGTCGATGATGCGCGTGCCGGCGGCGTCCATCGCCAGGGCCCGCGCGGGCGCGCCCCGGAAATCGGTTGCGGTCCAGGCCGCGGGTTCGATCTGCCAGGCTCCGCTGGCGTTCAGGTAGCCCTGGCGGTTCGGGCGGCGGATCTCCATCCAGTCGCCCAGGCGGATGTAGTCGGCGTCCTTCATGTCCAGCGCGTCCGAGCCGTCCGGCGAGATGATCCAGCGGCGTTCGCGATTGCCCGCGCTGAGCGAGCCATCTCCAAAGTCGCCGATCTGCAAGCCGGGCATGAAGGCGGTCAGCGCCTTGCCTTGCGCGTTGAAGACGGCGGCGGGGCGATCGGATTCGTATTCCTGCTTGCCGGGTTGCGAGACCCGCCACAGCATGTCGTTCACGCGTTCGACGTCGTGATGGCTGGCCGGCAGGATCCACCGGCCCTGCATGTCGATGACGCCGACGCGGCCCGCGCCCAGCGCGGCGACCGCCTGGCCGTTGCGGAAATCGCCGATGCGGCTGAACGCGGGCGCGGCCAGTTCCTTGTCGGCGACGACGTCGTACAGGCCCCACGGCGCGCCGTCGGCCGCCGTCTTCAGGAAGCGCACCACGCCGGGCGCCACGACCTGCGAATCAAAGTTCTCCGGCAGCGCGTAGGTCTTGCCCGCGCGATCGATCATCCGCACCACGCCGTCGCCATAGACCTGCGCGTAACCGTGGCGGAACATGCCGATGTGCTGCTGAACGGGCAGGTCCAGCGCCTTGCCGCGCGCATCCAGCAGCACCATGCCTTCGTCGGTCTCGGCGGCGTAGCGCAACTGGTCCGCCTTGATCGGGGCATCGGCCTGGCCGCCGGCATCGTCCAGCGGCGTGACCGCAGACCACGAGGCATCGGTCACGATGCTGCCGTCCGCCAGCAGCAGGCCCACCTCCACGTCATCGCACTGGCAATGGCTTTGCCCGAGCAGGCCCAGCGGACCGCCCGGCACGCCGCCCGGCAGCGGCGTCAGCGGCCGGTCCCGTAGCGCCGCCACGGTCTCGGGCTTGAGCAGCGCCTTGCCCTCGCGGTCCACCACGTTGAGCAGCTCGTCCTGCGCGCCGGACAGCCACAGATTGCCCTCGCGCACCGCGATGCGGCGGGCGTCTGCCAGCCAGGCAGGCGCGGTGGCGCCGTGCAGCCAGGCGCCCGAAGGCGTCAGCAGGCCGGCGGCCCGGCTGGAGCCATCCACGAACAGCACATAGCCCTCCATCTCGTCGGTGGCCGACAAGCCCTGGCCCAGCGTGACGGGGGTCTTGTGTCCCGGGACCAGCGCCACGAGCTGGTCGCCC
>Ga0182739_1002304_pt1 | contig 18064 bp, 15 predicted proteins | sample eDN5th30CBELigBY_FD_128873 | JGI IMG/M metagenome (GOLD analysis project Ga0182739, IMG submission 128873) | Enriched backyard soil microbial communities from Emeryville, California, USA - eDNA 5th pass 30_C BE-Lig BY (version 2) (version 2) | ecosystem: Environmental > Terrestrial > Soil >...
GACGCGGGCACATGAGAAACCAAGTAGGTCTAGCGCTTTGTCAATTTAAAAAATTCGGGTAGGTCTTAACACAAAGTCAGACAACGGGGGACGTTTCGCGATCACGTACCCGAAATCCAAGCCCTGACAGGGCACTAGGATGCCTTCTGGGGCCATCACAGTTCCCTAAAGAGCTTCCACCTCCTACAAGCAGTCACACACATGCTCGGTATACAACAAAACCGCGTGATGAAGCATCACGCGGTTGAGAGTGCCCAGTGGCGCTGGACGTCGAAGAAGGTCATCGGGAGAGAGGCGCCCCCCTTGAGTTGCCGTCGGCCGGAAACTCTCACCGCTCTCCCAAGACACCCATAAAATCGGCATTTTCGGAACGGGCGATGAGAAATTCTGTAAAAATGATCTTGACGTTTTTCAAGGGACATGATTGCCAGAGCTGATTCACAGTGCCTCGGCTGTTTTTGCCGATTCGCATTCCATTCCGTCCGATGCCATGCTGTCCCGACGAGACCTGGAAAGTGCTTTGGGGAAAAGTGCTGTCTTTTCCTGCAATTCGCCACGAATCACACGCAGATCCTCCGGTGCTTGAATCCCAATTTTCACAGAGCCATTTGTGGATTTGATGACTTTAATCACGATATTTTCACCGATCTGGACGAATTCTTCTGTCTTACGTGAAATGACCAGCATGATATTCTCCAATTTTTGAGGGATGTTCGTGGAAAGGCAGTCTGAACTGGATGGGCGCGCAGGGAGCGGATTGCTCAGACCGGGCAAGTCTTGCAGCATGAGCTGCAGTTGAAAACGGGAACGATTCAAAAGGGATGATGACTCGGGAATGTGAGTCGGGGGCTTTGTCGATTTAAAAACTGAGAGTGGTGCTTCGTCTATTCTAGAGCGTTTTTGTAAATCTTGTGGCGGACTTGCCTCGCGGCATTCAGTCTTTCATCAAGTGAAACCTTTTCGACGCGGGCACATGATAGACCAAACTGGTCTAAAATTTGGGGGAGGCCTTAACGCAAAGTCCGATTTCGGGGAACGTTCGCAATCATGTCCCCCAAATTCAAGCCCTGACAGGGCACGAGGAGTGATATCAAAAGCAAATGCACAAAGCATGCCAAATTTACCACACCACTCGGCAATTCGAATAGAAAAACATGGCACAAACCGCTCTGCAATAGGGGGTTATGGTCGTTGGCTCATTCTGAAAAGTGGTTCAACCTGGTGCTCGACGACTATTTTTAACGAATTCTGTCTGTAAAATTGGGAATTCGCGGATGCAACTCGTACAGTGCTGTGGGCTGTTGAGTGCAGAAAACGGATTGGTATTGGAAACTGATCAAAAGTTGCGTGTGGCTGGCGGTAACGATGTGGATTTCTGAAGTTTTTGAATCGGTTCAGGGAGAAGGCCGATATCTGGGCGTTCCCTCTGGATTCATCCGTACGTCCGGTTGCAATCTCCGCTGCTGGTTTTGTGACACTCCCTATACCTCCTGGAATCCAGAAGGGGAAGAACGCAGCCTGGAGAGTCTGCTGACCGAAGTTTCGACATATACCGCGACACATATGGTGTTGACGGGGGGTGAACCGTTTCTGACACCAGAAATCATTCCACTTTCTCAGCGTCTGCGGGATCGCGGGATCACCATTACAATTGAGACAGCGGGGACGGTCTTTCGAGAAGTGGCTGCAGATCTGATCTCGATCAGTCCGAAACGGAGCAATTCCACACCTCGTGGAACCTCCTGGGAACAGCGTCACGATGCGCGACGCCATCGCCCGGATGTGATCCGCCAACTGACCACGACTTATGATTACCAGTTCAAATTTGTGATCGACCAACCAGGAGATATTCAGGATGTCAAACACTACCTGTCGGAATTCGAGCACGTTCAGCCTGAACATGTCTATCTGATGCCACAAGGAACAGAGCTGGAGAAACTACAGGAGAAAATGGACTGGCTGAAAGTGGAAGCAGCGCGATACGGCTGGCAGGTCTCTCCCCGTCTGCATATCGAACTCTTTGGAAACCGGCGCGGAACCTAGACCAGTTTGGTCTATCATGTGCCCGCGTCGAAAAGGTTTCACTTGATGAAAGACTGAATGCCGCGAGGCAAGTGCGATACAAGATTTACAAAAACGCTCTAGTGCCCTGTCAGGGCTTGGATTTCGGGTACGTGATCGCGAAACGTCCTCCGTTGTCGGACTTTGCGTTAAGTCCTACCCGAATTTTTTAAATTGACAAAGCACTAGACCAGTTTGGTCTCTCATGTGCCTGCGTCGAGTAGGTTTCACCTGATGAAAGACTGAATACCGCGAGGCAGCACCCGGACGATACGGCGTTAATGCGCTCTACACAACAGGACCAGCAGTGCCCTATCCGGGCTTGGTTTTGGGGGGCGTGATCGCGAAACGCCCTTCAAATCCAATCCTTGACAGGCACTATGCGCTGGCCCATTCGTAACCAGATTCTGTTGCCACTCATCTCCATTCAGATTTTAGTGGTGATGGGTGTGACATGGCTGGCGGCCTGGTCCTCATTACGACGCGTAGAAGCCGAAATCCAGCACCGCTTTCGTGAATTAACTGCCACGATTCAGCAATCGACATTCCCGTTAACGGAGGCTGTTCTCAAGCAGATGCATGGACTTTCCGGAGCGGAGTTTGTGATTCAGGATGCTGATGGAAGAGGGCTGGTGAGCACTCTGGACGAACCGCTGGCCGTCGACTGGTGGCAACTCACAAAGTCAAAAGGAGGTTCCGAATCAGTGGATGCCTCAAAGACAGCTCTCCCGATCCGTCTGCGAGGTGTGGATTACCTGGCCCTGTCAGTCTTTGCCATCTCCCAGGGAGAAGCGGTCGAAGTGCTGGTGTTGTATCCAGGATCACTGGTGGAGTCTGCTCGCTACGATGCGGTTTCTAAGCCGATTCTACTGGGACTGCTCATGCTGATTCTGTCGACGGTCGCGGTCATTCTGGTGGCCAGCCACATTGGCAAACGGATTCAAGAGATTGAAAGACAAGTCGCCCGCGTGGCAGAAGGGAACTTCGAACCAATTCCTCTTCGTCGCCAACGGGACGAACTCCGGGATCTCTCCGCTTCCGTTAATCAGATGAGTGTGCAACTCAATCTGATGACTGCGCAGATTCGAGAGACCGAACGGGCACAACTGGTCAAGCAACTGGCGGGGGGCATCGCCCATCAACTCCGCAATTCATTAACCGGGGCGAGACTGGCCTTGCAATTGCATCGCCGCCGTTGCCCGCAGGCGGAAGAAGAGAGTCTGGACGTCGCGCTGCGGCAAATGCTGCTGACCGAAGAGCAGATTCGCGGTCTGGTCGCACTGATTCGTGACGAACATCGTCCCCAGCACCCCGGTCGTCTGACCGATGTGATTCGAGAGACGACCGCGCTGGTCTCACCGATGTGTGAGCACCGACAAATTCGTTTCGAAGTTTCCGGAGATCTGGGGGAATTGCACGTGGCCGATGCCGACCAGATGCGGGCTGCACTGCTCAACCTGTGTATTAATGCAATCGAAGCCACTTCATCCGGTGGGCTGGTCCGCATCGATCTGACATTGAACGGCAACCAGGCTATTGTTGACGTGAGTGACGATGGCCCCGGCATTCCAGCGGACCGCGAATCCAAGATCTTTACTCCCTTTCAAACCAGCAAGCCGGATGGGATGGGACTAGGACTGGCGCTCGTTAAGCAGATTGCGGAAGATCATGCTGGAACGGTTTCTTATCAGCGCAAAGAAAATCGAACAATCTTGCGACTCACCTGTCGAGGAGACCTGTCCCAGGACTCTTCCGCCTCGTAGCGGCCTGAAATGTCACGCCAGAGATCAATCAATCGACGTTGAGCCAGGGATTTTGATGCAGGCCATGGCATCAGGGCTTCTTGCTGGTCGCCACATCCCCCGCATGACTGGTTCGCAGCCTGTTGTCGGTCCCGTTGTTTTTAGACCAGTTTTGCCTCTCATGTGCCCGCGTCGAAATGGTTCCACTTGATAAAAGACTGAATGCTACGAGGCAAGTTCGCGACAAGATTGACTAAGAGTCTGTCCCGAAAGGTGCTTTGTCAGTCGAGATCGAGCGATTTGCGTTCTGACAAGGAAGCCGAAGCAGGCGAATCCCCAGGATTCGTCGATGCAGGCTGACGAAGTTCAGAACGCAAATGAGCCGATCGCAGCACAAATTGATCTTTCGGGACAGACTCTAAAACGCTCTAAAGAGAGGCTGATTTCTTTGAACAGCTTCCAGGCGACTCTCGACGCCTGCCCGCAATGTCATATCATGTTCGAGACCGCTTCAAACGACGGCTTTCCGCCTCCAGGACAGACGAAGGCAACTTGCCCGATTTCAGAAAACGACACATGACGATCTCCGTTCATCCCGCCTCGCTCTCCTCCGTTTCCACCGATTCACATCGTGGGACGCTGGGGCTGTGGGATGTCGTGAGCCTGACAATCGGGATTGTGGTAGGCGTTTCGATTTTTAAAGTGCCTGGCGAAGTCTTTCTCAAGGCAGGCAGTCCACAGGCCGGCATGCTGATCTGGGTTGCGGGAGCATTACTCGCCCTGGCTGGAGCCATGTGTTATGCGGAGCTCTCTGCAGCTTACCCCCAGTTTGGTGCAGAATACGTTTATCTGGGCCGGGCCTATGGTCGCCGAATCGCCTTCTTATTCGGCTGGTTGCAAACCATGGTGATCCTGCCCGCCAGCGTGGGGGCCATGTCTTTTGTCTTCGCCACGTATGCGGGGGAACTCTCCCCTGTACTAAAACCACATCCCGGTTTGTTGGCGGCGGCCGCGATTGGCTTCCTTTCCGTTCTGCAATGGATGGGATTTCAGGTGGGACGAATTGCTCAGAACCTGCTCACCACTGTGAAAGCGATTTCCCTGTTGGGAGTGTTGATTTGCGGTTTAAGCCTGACACCGGTGGAAAGTGTGCTGCCGGTTGCGGAGTCGTCTCCCAGTTGGAATGGCTTGGGGCTGGCATTGATTTTCGTGCTGTATGCCTATGGGGGTTGGAGTGATGTTGCCATTGTGACGCCAGAGGTTCGAAACTGTCGCCTCAATATCCCCCGTGGCCTGGTGATCGGGTTGATGTTGATTACCGCCCTTTATTTGCTGCTCAATTTCTCTTTTTTAAAAGGTCTGGGTTATACAGATGTCTGCCGCATTCCAGCACCGGCCGCGGAAGTGGTGCGACGCGCCCTGGGGCCAGCCAGCTCGAGCATCGTCAGCCTGATCATCATGGCCAGCGCCCTGGGAGCGATCCATGGCATGCTGTTTTCCGGATGCCGGCTCTTGCCCGCGATTGGAGATGACTTCCCACTCTTTCGCAAATGGACTCTTTGGAATCAGCGGCAGGTTCCCATCTATGCACTGCTCACTTTGAGCACAATTTCGCTATTGATGACGATTGTGGTCGGAACTTCAACCGGACAACGGCAGATCGATTCCATCATGGTCGTCATGCAGCTGACACCTCCCCGCTGGGAAGATTTTGGTGGAGGCTTTGAAGTTCTGGTGGCTGCTTCCTCTTCAATCTTTTGGGGATTCTTCATGCTTTCGGGAATCGCCCTGATCATTTTGCGCTTCACCGATCCTGATCGGTCACGTCCCTTCCGTGTTCCATTTTATCCAGTCACACCCATCCTGTTTGCGGGAACGTCTGGTTATATGCTTTGGAGCAGTTGCAACTTTGCCGGTCAGCTCACGGTGCTGTTGCTACCTGCCATCGCGGCGGGAATCATTCTGGCAATTGCCCAGAAAATGACCATTTCCACTGATTCCGCCTGTGCCTCATCCAGATCAATCTAGACCAGTTTGGTCTCTCATGTGCCCGCGTCAAAAAGGGTTTCCCCTGATGAAAGGCTGAATACCGCGAGGCAAGTCCGCCACAAAATCTACAAAAACGCTCTAAATCCTGCACGGCGGGTCACTTGCCCTGCTCCCGTCTTCCCTGCAACCGTATGTCGACACTGTTTCGGTGTGCGGTCAGACCTTCCTTGTCTGCCATGGCTCGCACCAGGTCTGCATCATTGGCCAGGGCTGCTTGATTATAGCTGATAATGGAAGACCGCTTGAGGAAGTCATTCGCACACAGTCCATTGGCGAATCGGGCAGTTCCGCCTGTCGGCAGCACATGCGACGGTCCGGCCACATAATCTCCCAGTGCAACCGGCGTGTCATGTCCCAGAAAGATCGCCCCGGCATTTTGCACCTGTGCCAGTTCCCGTTCTGGAGTTTGGGTGGAAAGATGCAGATGCTCCGTGGCCAGTTGATCGGCCAACCGGGTGGCTTCCGTGGAATCTCGTGCCAGAATCAGCGCGCTGTATTCTTCCAGACTGGTCCGGGCCAGATCTCCTCTTGTCAGTTGTGACAGTTGCAGATCCAGTTCCTGCTGAACGGCTTCGATCAAGGGGGCATACCAGGTAATCAGGATGGCGGAACCGGGGCTGTGTTCGGCTTGAGAAATCAGGTCGCTGGCCACGTAGGCGGGATGAGCTGTTTCATCTGCCAGGACCACCACTTCGCTGGGGCCAGCGATGCTGTCGATATCCACCTCACCAAAGACGTATCGTTTGGCAAGTGCCACAAACAGGTTTCCCGGTCCCACGATTTTATCGACACGTGGGATGCCCTGCACTCCATAGGCCAGCGCAGCCACGGCTTGAGCTCCCCCGGCTCGATAGACTTCTTGAATTCCAAGTTCATGACAAGTGGCCAGCAGGTCGACGTTATAGGCTCCAAAATCTGTGGGAGGAACGACGATGGCGATCTCTTTGACCCCGGCCGCCTGGGCTGGAACCGCCGTCATCAGGACTGTTGAAGGATAGGCGGCGGCCCCTCCTGGAACGCAGATTCCCACGCGCCGCAGCGGCAGGTACCGTTGCCGCAATTCCACTCGGGCGCCGTTTTGCCGCCGCTGGATGACAACATCTTGAGTCAGAATCGCCTGTTGAAACTCGAGAATATTTTCGCGAATCTGTCGAATGGTGGCGAGAAATCCCGGGTCTGCCTGAGCATGAGCCGCTTTGAGTTCCTCCGGATGGACCCGCAGGGTTTCGGCTGTGATCTCTTTGCGATCCAGTTGCTTCGTATATTTGAGCAGCGCCGGGAGTCCCTGAGTCTGCACGTCTGTGCAGATTTTTTCCACAACCTGTTGCGGTGTCAGTGGAAGTCCAAACAGTTCGATCGTCCGCTGCCGTCCTGCTTCGGAAACCACGTTCCCCTGCGGACTGAGTCGGGCTCGTAAATCGGCGAACAACTCGGACGCATCTCCCCGGGCACAGTCAATCACACGTATCTTCACAGACATACCAGCATTCCATCGTTCAATAGTTTTGGGAATGCGTATTAGAGAATTTCGATTGTTTGCTGTACAGAGGCCGCCAGCCTCTCCTGAATTTCTTTCCAGATCGCGGTCTCTCCTTGCGGATATTTCTGGTTCACTTCCAGTTCGATCCCCGCATAGTGTGCATCCGCAAACTGGGTGCGGAGAGTGGTGGTCAGGCCGTCCGACGTCCCTCGGTAAGGCAGGTTGAAATGAATTTTCAGGCTGGGGAATTGTCTGCGGAGCACACGTTTCCAGGTTGTTGCAACGCGGGTCTCAAATTCGCGAGCAGGATCGAACAGCAGGCCGATATCGGTACGGCGAGTCTTCCCCTGCATCACGGGAGTGAACGAGTGAATGGACAGATGCAGGACGGAGTCCTGTTCGGACAGTAATTTCACATGCTGCCCCATCCGCTCGCGATAGGGGAGATAAATCTGTTCGATCAACTTCTGACGGTCGCAGATGGACAATTGGCGACTGAATTCCGAAAACAACCGCGGACTGTCCAGCGAACGATTCAATTCGATCAAGAGTCGCGACCGATTTTCACACTCCAACGGCGCACCGCATGCCAAAGCCAGGCACCGTGCAAGCTCCAGCGCGCCGGGGTCAAAGCCACGATGCGACTGAAGAACATCCCCTGCATCTTCAAAGACAGGGCGATACTCCGCGGGAATGGTGTTTCCCCCATGTTCGCAGGAGAGTAGCAGTGCGATCTGGTTCATGATGACTTCAGCCAGCTCCCTGATTCCTGCTCTCTCCCCGGAACCTGTCTTCTTTGCCTTTGGAGATCATTGGCTGGGCGGAACATTCTGGGCGTAGATTTTGGAGGTGGTCCGCCCCAGGCCGGCGCCCACGTGTTGATATCCGATCTGATGACTCTCGGGAGTATTCCACGAAGTTTCCAGCGTCACTGCCACGACGTGCGGCTTGCACTTTTTCATCACCCAGTTCTTGCTGATCTTGTCCCAATTTTTATCATAAGTTCGGCCGGATTCCAGAACCCGTCCCTGATAAGCCAGCATTCCGGTCATCTCCTGTTTGGCTGTGTCGATAAATTGCTGCAGAGATGCTCGGCCGGCATCTGTCATGTCTTCACGAGGGGGAACATAAAAGTAAGGGCTGCGATCTCCCGCGCCAGGGTTGTGGAGATCGACAAAAACATCGAAGCCAACCTCTGCATCCATTTTCAGGATCCCATGTTGAGCTGCTTCAACCGCTTTCCAGTAGGGTTGATCGCTCCAGTCGCGGTTGTGGTCCTGCGGCACTTCATTTTTCCCGCCGGCGCCAATTGTCACGTTGTCGATATCCATGATCGGCACAATGACAATCACGGAAGAGCGTCGAAGTCGAACAGCTTCGGGAGCATCAGAAATCAGCCATTCTACGAATCCCCGGCAGACCCAGCTGGAACCAGCTTCCCAGGCATGTTGCCGAGCTTGAATCCAGATTCCATTACGTTCGCTGTCCGGCAGGCCCGGTTCCTTCACGCGCAGCGATGGAGTAGAACGTCCGGCCCGAGTTTTGCAAAGTTCGAATTCACAGGATTCCTTTTCCGGGACGGGTCACAAATTTGCCTTCCTTGATGTCCGCCATATTCCCCGGGCCGTCATTTCCCTTCGCCGCATCCGGCGAAAAGGAAATCGTTCCTTCCGGAATCGATTTTCCATCAAACAAGGCTTTGCCGGACAGTTCATAGCGGTTGGGCTGGTCCGTTTTTCCGCAGCCTGAGCCCCCGGCACACAGCAAGAAGGCCAGCATGAAGGTAAAGACTTTGTCAGCGATTCGAAGGAACGACATTCGGGCCAATACGTCAAAACTTCATGCCTGACGATGACACTGGAACGCCGCTGAGGAAAGGGATTCCGTCTGATTTTCTGGTGAACTTGCTAGGCGGGTGCACATGGCTGGTCTAGAATCAGCAGATTCAGACCAGATACGGAGTTTCGCATGACACCTCGCGTTCTCACAGCCCTGCCCGTTTATAACGAAGAAAAACATCTGCTCAAAGTTCTGGAGCAAGTGCGAGAATACAGTACGGACATTCTGGTTGTGGATGACGGTTCCAAAGATCGCACTCCTATTTTACTGCAGGAGTGCGAAGGGATTTCAATCATTCGTCATCCTCAAAATCTGGGATATGGTGCCGGGCTGCGAAGTGCTTTCAACTTTGCCTTGGAGCACAAATATGATGTTCTGGTGACGATCGATTGTGATGGCCAGCATCAGCCCAGGCTTATTCCCGAACTGGCTGCTGCCATTTACGCCGATGATGCCGAGCAACCCTGGGATCTCGTTTCCGGCAGCCGCTACCTGGAAATTTTCGATGATAACTCGATTCCTCCGGAAGAGCGTCGGCGGGTGAATATGGAAATCACCCATCAACTGGAGGAATGTTTTGGATTGAAATTGACGGACTCCTTCTGCGGCTTCAAAGCCTATCGAGTCGATGCACTCCAGGTCTTTGAAATCACCGAACTGGGATATGCCATGCCGTTGCAACTCTGGGTACAGGCCGTCAGGCATCAATTGCGGATCAAAGAGTTTCCCGTACCGCTGGTCTATCTGGACGAAGAACGCTCTTTTGGGGGCTCACTGGACGATTCTCAAAAGCGTTTACAGTACTATCGGGAAGTATTACAGCGGGAAATGGCTGCCCAGAATGTCGATTGCGGCTAGTGCCCTGTCAGGGCTTGGTTTTGGGGTACGTGATCGCGAAACGTCCTCCGTTGTCGGGCTTTGCGTTAAGCCCGACCCGAATTTTCAAAATTGACAAAGCACTAGCCCAGTTTGGTCTATCATGTGCCCGCGTTGAAGAGGTTTCACTTGATGAAAGACTGAATGCCGCGAGGCAAGTCCGCCACAAGATTTACAAAAAACGCTCTCGTGCCCTGTCAGGGCTTGGATTTGGGATACGTCATCGCGAAACGTCCACCGTTGTCGGACTTTGCGTGATGACCAACTCTCATTTTTCAAGTTGACGAAGCATTGGGAAAAATCATCCATCTTGTCGAACTGCTTAACTTGAATGACGACTTTGACCGGCTCGACCTCTCCTCTAAACGAACGACTCATTGCTCCGCGTCACGACCGGGAAATCCTCAGCCAGCCTCCATTGAATCAGGGTGTTCGTCTGGCACAGGCAGATGCCCAGTTGCTGGCAGAATCCGGGCTGCGAATCGGAAATCGATCGCTGGCGGAATTTCGCCAGTGGGCTCGGGGGGAGTGCCTGCAAGCAGCGCGCCGCTGGATGTCAATCCATTTGGGAATCGAATCCCCGGAGATCGATCCAAAATTTCTGTTTGTCACGGGGCATCAGCCGCAGCTCAACCATCCGGGCGTATGGATGAAGAATGTGGCAGCCGCCCGTCTGGCAGAATGTTGCGGCGGACTGGGTCTGAACCTGATTGTCGACAATGACCTGGCGGGACAACCCGTCCTCCGTTGTCCGGAGGGGACCGCTGCTGACCCGAGATTTGTGGACATTCCCTTTGATGATTCCTATTTGACCCAGCCCTGGGAAGGACTGCAGGTCCAGAATCGCCCCTTGTTCACATCCTTTGCGGATCGTGTTTGCGAGGTGATGGCAGGCTGGGAGATTCATCCGGTTCTCAGCCAGTCCTGGCTGGCAGCCATTCAGGCTTTGAAGAGAACAGATCAGCTCTCCACGTTGCTCTCTGCCTGCCGGATTGCCCAGGAACGTGCCTGGCAGATTCGCAACCTGGAATTGCCGGTCAGCCAGTTATGCCAGACGGAACCGTTTCTCGATTTCGTCGGTCATCTGGCCCGCAACTTCGAGCAGTTATTCGTCCATTACAATCAGGCAGTCCATGATTATCGGCAAAAGTACCGGGTGCGCAACAATCGCCATCCGGTGCCTGATCTCGAACAGCAGGGCGACCGTTACGAATTGCCGTTCTGGTACTGGGAACCGGGCGATCATGATCGCAGCCGGGTCTTCGTCAGTCGGCAGGGAGATCGGCTGAATCTGTTCGCGGGAGAGCGCCCTATTGCACAGCTTTCCGCCAGCCGTCCGGAAAATTCATCGTTGCAGCAACTCCAGCAACAAGGGTGCCTGCGGACCAAGGCCTTGACAACAACGCTCTTTGCCCGTTTATGTTTGGGAGACCTCTTTATTCATGGGATTGGCGGAGCCCGTTACGACGAAATCACTAGCAGCATGATCTCTTCCTTTTTTAACATGCCAGCACCCTCATTTATCACGCTCACCGCAACACTTCATCTCCCGCTCAATGCCCATGCGATTACGTCGCAAGACGTCTCTGAGTTAAAGAACGAAATCCGGCATTTGCGGTTTAGCGGAATGCCTGTCGGCCACGATCCTCACGTCCAGGCATTGCAGACCCGTCGGACTGAATTGATTGCCAGCATCAAAGAGACCCGTACCACGGGAGACACACGCAACGAGCGCCGTGCCCGCAGGCCGGAGAACCGGAGACGGCATCAGGAACTCCGAAAAATTCAGCAGGAACTGGCAGAACAGGCAGCCAGTCTCCGGAGTGTTCGGGAGGCCCAACTCGAGCAGGCCAAAGAGCAGATGCGAGCCAATACCATTCTCCGCAGCCGCGAATTTGCCGCCTGCCTGTTTCCCGAAGCCAAACTTCGCCAATTGATTGAACTCCTGCGCCGACAGATCTGCTCGCGCAATCCAGACCTGGCCCATGAGTCTGCCTGAAGACTCCGCGACTGCATTCGGCTTGAGCTGAGAAATCCTGACAAAACTGGCCGTGAACTTGCTCACGAAAAGGAGATTTTCCGTGTTTCGGAAGTTTCATTCTCGATTTGAAAGAGTCTTGATCACCATGATGTTATCACCATGAGATGGCAATAATGAAACTTCAGACCTGAATGGACTGGCTGGAAAACTCATTCAAGAAAGATCTGCTATGAGATGGAATTGTCACCACCATTCGTATTTTTCCGGATATTTTCTGCTGGGGGTCACTCTGCTCTGGGGAAGTGTCCGGGAGCTCACGGCCGCGGAACCGGCGGATCAGATTCCGCACCAAATTGAGTCGAGCTTCAGCAACCTGGCCGAGAACGTCACTCCTGCACTGCGCTGGCAGGCAACAACAGTCGACCAGCATCGGACGTGGCAACAGAACTTACAGAAAGTCGTGGTGAATCTCCTGGGGAAGATGCCCCGGCAGGTCCCATTGGAGGTGAAATGGGTTGAAGAAAAACCGTTTGAAACCTTTACCCGGCACAAGATCTATGTTCGCACGGAAGAAGCCTATTGGGCTCCTGTTTATTATTTCGTCCCGCATCAACTGCAACAGCCTGCTCCAGCAATTGTCTGTCTGCATGGGCATAGCGGCATTCTTCCCTATATCGCGGAAGGGCAGACCGAACAGGAACAGAAGAAGATCCAGGAGCACGAGCTCGATTATGCCCTGTATTTTGCCAGACATGGGTATGTCACCGCTGCGATCAATGTTCGCGGGTGGAACGAAACAGCAGGATATCAGGACAGCGGTGTACAGAATCCCCGCCGCAGTTGCTCTCAGATGACGATGGACTCCCTGTTATTAGGGATGACGCCACAAGGGCTACGATGCTGGGACGCCATGCGGGTCATCGATTTTTTACAAAGCCGAACAAAAGAGGTGGACCCCGAAAAAATCGGCGTGGCCGGTCTGTCGGGTGGAGGAACATTGGCCATGTACCTGCCCATCCTGGACGAGCGGGTGAAACTGGCCATGATTGCCGGAGCATTTTCCACATACCGAACGTCGATCTTTCCAATTCGTCACTGTCTCTGCAATTGTCTGCCCGGAATTATGCAGCATGCGGAAATGGCGGATGTCGTCGCACTTTATGCCCCCCGGCCAGTCTTGCTGATTAACGGCATAAAAGATCCCATCTTCCCGATCGAGGGAGCCCGCGAAGGTTTTACAACGCTTCAGCAGGTTTACACGCTTCTCGGAAAGCCGGAGAACATTGAAGCGGATTTCTTTGATGGCGGACATGCCTGGGCAAACAATAAGACCTTGCCATTCCTGGAGCGGCATTTCGGAAAGCCCTTGACTGCCCAGAAGACCGACCCTGAATTTTAGAAGAGACGAAGCACTATGGAGAACTTTCATGAGTCAGTTTGGACAGTTGAATCGACGCGATCTGTTGAAGGCCACTCTGGCTGGCTCTGTGGCGTTGTCGGCTCCGGGAGCCGGAATGACTGTAGCCGCCGCAACTCCCGCCCGACAGCCTGATCTGATTCGCAAGGAAAATGCCAAACCCGGTTCCAGCGACTGGCAACTGACACGAGTCCGACTCAACAACACCAAGTTCCGGACCTCGGATATTGAGGGATATTGCTCCCGGCAAAGTGTCTTGGCAGGTGAATCCCTTGACATCATGGTCTCCACCAATCCCGCGCAGGATTTCATCATCGAAATCTTTCGGACGGGCTATTACAACGGTGCCGGAGCTCGTCTGATGAAGACGCTGGGCCCCTTTCACGGCAAACCTCAACCAGTTCCTGAAAAGGGGGAAAAGGATCTTTTCGAATGTCGCTGGGAACCTGCGATCTCTTTCACGATTCCGGACGACTGGCCCAGCGGCGTCTATCTGGGCCGGCTCTCCACTCTCAACGATGCCTCTGGAGTGGGGTACTGGCAAAGCTTCGTCGTCTTCATCGTCAAGGACGACCGGCCCGCTGATATCCTGTTTCAGTGCTCCGACAATACCTGGCAAGCTTATAACCGTTGGCCCGATCATTATTCGCTGTACACGCATCCACAAGGGGGACAAGGCCCCTGGGCAGACGTCAGCTTTGACCGTCCGTATGCCAAGTATGCCCAGATTTATGACAACCCGCAGTCCATTGGCTCTGGTGAATGGCTGTGTTTCGAGTTTCCCTTCGCCTACTGGCTCGAAGAGCAGGGCTATGACGTCACGTACTGCTCGAACAGCGATCTGCTAACACCGGACCGCGGTCTAAAATGCAAGACCTTTCTGAGCGTGGGGCACGATGAATACTGGGACATCCAGGCCTATGAGAGCGTCAAAACCATGCGGGACAATGGCGTGAACCTGATGTTTTTCAGCGGAAACAGCATTTGCTGGGTCACCCCCATGCGGGCTGGATTCGACGGCCGTCCCAACCGCATCATTTTTCGAGGAGGACCGTTCGGCGCGGACTACAAGTACGGCACCAACCGCGAAAAAAGCCACGGACCGTTCCCTCATGCGGGACCAGATGAAGGCTATCTACTGGGATCTCGTAACGTCCAGCCGGTGAACGGCGGCGGAGACTGGGTTTGCGATCTGCCGGAACATTGGATCTTCCAGGGAACCGGCATGAAGAAAGGGGACCGAATTCCCGGTCTGATCGGCTGGGAATATCATGGCGATCCGCCGACAGACCTTCCTGGACTGGAAGTCGTCGGGCGTGGAATGGCCTTACATAATGGAACTGTTCCACAGGAATGGACCGCGACGATTTATCCCGGTCCGAAAAACAACTTTGTTTTTAATGGCTCCACCATTTTCTGGTGTCAGGGACTCTCCAGTCCGCCAGGACACATGCTCCCCTGGTCGCACTGGTCCCGCCCCCACGGTCCCGATCCGCGCGTCCAGACGATGACTAAAAATCTCCTGGATCGCAGCTTGAGCTGACGCAAGTTGCTCTTGCTGCGTGCCCCTGGTGAAAGCTTTTCTATGAAAGCGATGAAATACTGGACGCCGCGCGGCAGGCCCTACACAGTTCCAAATTAATTCCAGATTAATTCCGGGCCAATGCGCTTGCATGCAAGTTGCTCTGAAAGCGTAACGCAAGAAACAAAAACTTTTCGATTTCTGGAACCCGGGGACCCCGAGTTTCTGCGCGGCATCTCCGCAGGGCCTCACCAACGAAGTCAGACTGCAATGAAGTCAGACTGCAATGTCGCCACACTCCAGCGGATGATCACATTTTCAGAGTGATGTGATCATCCGTGATGTGCGGAGAAGTTCGATGACAAAGTACGAAATCGGGTCATCGATGCTACTCAATGATGATATCCCGAACAGTGGCGCCGCCGGGGATCATGGGCAACACATGTGCCTGGTACGGACAGACGACATCCAGCAGATAGGGGCCATCATGCTCGATCATTTCCGCCATGGCCTGTGTCAATTCGGCTTTGCTACGGACCTGCCGGGCCTTGATTCCAAAGCTTTCCGCCATCTGAACGAAGTTGGGATATGTTTCTGTGTCATGCCCCCCTTCGCCTTCGCCCAGCCATTCCGGATGATCGATGGGGCCCAGGTAAGTATGAGCGCGGCGGCCTTCCATAAACCGGTCTTCCCATTGAACCACCATGCCCAGATGCTGGTTGTTGAGCAACAGGATTTTTACCGGCAGTTTTTCGCAGTGCAGGGTCGCCAATTCCTGAATGTTCATCAGAATGGAACCATCGCCGTCAATATCCACCACAAGCGAGTCTGGATGTCGGGCCTGAACGCCCATGGCTGCGGGAAGTCCAAAGCCCATCGTGCCCAGTCCAGAACTGGATAACCAGTGTTTGGGTTTGCGGAATTTATAATACTGGGCCGCAAACATCTGATGTTGCCCCACCCCCACGGCAATGTACGGGTCTTTGTCAATGGTCTGCCGCCAGAGTTCTTCGACAGCGTACTGCGGGCTGATCAAATCTCCGGTCTGGGGATACTTCATCGGATAACGGTCACGCCATTCGTTGATCTGCTCCCACCAGACTTTGGTGTCCGGAATATCCTCATCGGTGAATTCCGCGTTCAAGCGTTCCAGGAATTGCAGCACATCCGCCACGATCGGAATGTGAGCTTCTTTGTTTTTGTGCATTTCCGAAGGATCAATATCGACATGCACAATCTTGCCGTGCTTGGCGAACTCATCCAGCTTGCCGGTCACGCGATCATCAAAACGAACGCCCAATGCCAGCAACAGGTCTGCCTCGTTGGTGGCATAGTTGGCATAAACGGTTCCGTGCATTCCCAGCATGTGCAGGGATTGCGGATCATCACCAGGAAAGGCCCCGATCCCCATGACCGTCGTGGTGACGGGAATATTGGATTTTCGGGCGAACTTCGTCAGTTCTTCGGCGGCCTCCGCATTCACACATCCTCCCCCCACATACAAAATCGGGCGTTTTGAACGTCGAATGGCTGCAATGACCTGTCGAATTTGTTCATCGGCTACTTTGTTGCGGCGTTCCGGGTGATACCCGGGCAGATACATCGGCGGGTCGAAATCGATCGGACGGTCTGTGACAGAAATTTGAATATTCTTGGGAAAGTCGATCAGCACTGGTCCCGGGCGGCCTGTGCGTGCCAGATAAAATGCCTCCTTCACAATTCGAGGAATGCTGTGCAGCGCCGCCTGCACCGATTCCGGATCATCGGGATCGCCGGCGGTGATCAGGTAATGATGTTTGGTCACGGCACGACAGATCTCCACGATCGGAGTTTCCTGAAACGCATCGGTTCCAATCACTTTCTGGGACACTTGCCCGGTCACAGCAATCATGGGGACGCTGTCCATTTTGGCATCTGCAATGGCAGTGACCAGATTCGTCGCCCCCGGTCCACTGGTTGCCATGCAGATTCCCACGTCAGCGGACGTGCGGGAAACGCCCTGTGCCGCGAATCCTCCCCCCTGCTCATGCCGGGGAAGAATGGTGCGAATCCGCTCACGACTCCTGCGCAAAGCTTGATGCAAAGGCATGCTCGCTCCTCCCGGATAGGCGAAGACGAACTTTGCTCCCTGACGAATCAGTGCTTCCACAAGGATATCGGACCCGGTGAAGATCTTCTGTTCCGTCTTTTTTTCCACTGCTGTTGCCACTGTTTCGCCTTTATCCAGGAATATTGCCTCTGCTGCGCCCCTCCTGAAATGCTGGAAGAGTTCGAGACACAGCCACGACTAAAAATCTTACAAAATTCATGCTGAACCGCGACCGTGCCCGGGCACGGTGTTGGCATGATTGTAACAAACATTGCGGATCAGACGAGAAAAAGAGCAGGCAGGTTCACCGAATTCTGGCAGGAGCGCCTGCGAAACGTTTCCTGAAGACTTTTCCACTTTCGCGGATCAGAGGTGTCAATCCACTTATTTCGTCTCTGCCGACAACAAAGATTTGTTGTAAGAGATGATCTGAAAAGGAGTTGTTTGAATTCAATTCCTTTCGTAAATTGGAAGTCAGTCCATCCGATGAAGGCGCTCGGACAAAATCCATAGTGCTTCGTCAACTTTAAAAATTGTGAGAACTCTTGGAGTCTAGTGCCCTGTCAGGGCTTGGATTTCGGGTGCGTGATCGCGAAACGTCCTCCGTTGTCGGACTTTGTGTGAAGACCTACCCGAATTTTTGAAATTGACAAAGCACTAGGAGTCTGCCTGAGAACTCCTTCGCATTCCATTTGATCTGTTTGATTCACGAATGAGGTTCGTTCACTTCAAAATCATTCGCCAGAAAAAAGATGAAAACACAGAGGGAAAGAAAACACAGAGGGAAAGAGAACACGGAGACACACAAACCTGATCTCTGTGTCCTCCGTCTCTCTGTGTTTCAAAAATTTCCTCATCAATGATGCGAGCTTCAAAGTTCTCGGACAGGCTCCTAGGAGTCTGTCCGAGAACTCAACCCACCACTGATTAAGCCACTATATATAGTGGCTTCGATTGGAAAATGAACCGAATATAGTAGTGGAAATTTGAGTTGACTGGGTTCTCGGA
>Ga0182739_1002307_pt1 | contig 18048 bp, 19 predicted proteins | sample eDN5th30CBELigBY_FD_128873 | JGI IMG/M metagenome (GOLD analysis project Ga0182739, IMG submission 128873) | Enriched backyard soil microbial communities from Emeryville, California, USA - eDNA 5th pass 30_C BE-Lig BY (version 2) (version 2) | ecosystem: Environmental > Terrestrial > Soil >...
ATCTTGCCCCAGCGTTCGTGATCGCGCTTCAGTATTTCGCCCAACTCATCGGGCGTACTCGTCAACGTTTCGACATACTGAGCCCGGACCTGCTCGACCAGATCGGGCGAGGTCAAAGCTTGCTGCAAGGCCTGGTTCAATTTGGCCTGGATGTCGGCCGGGACGCCTTTGGGCGCAAGGATCGCCCACCACAAGTCCTGTCCGGCACTGGCATAGCCATCGACACCGGCTTCATTCATGGTCGGCACATCAGGCAGGAAGGGGCTTCTTTCGGGACTGGTCACAGCCAGAGCGCGAAGGTTCCCCGCCTGTATATGCGGCAAGGACGTGTTCAACGTATCAAACATGAACGACAAGGTGCCGCCGATCACATCGGACAAAGCGGGGCCGCTGCCACGATAGGGAACGTGAAGCAGGCTCGCATCCGTCCGCAGTTGCAGCAGCTCGCCGGACAGGTGATTCGTCGAGCCATTGCCTGCCGACCCATACGTGATGGTGCCGGGCTTGGCTTTGGACAGCGCGACCAGTTCCTGGACGCTGTTCGCCGGCACTTTCGCATTGGCGACCAGTACATTCACGAAACGTCCGGCCAGGCCGATAGGCGTGAAATCCTTCAGCGAATCGTAGGGCAGGTCCGGGTAGATGTGCGGATTGATCGCCATGTTGCCGATACTGGACATCCCGATGGTATAGCCGTCGGGCACGGCGCGTGCGATGGCCGCAATCCCGACTCCGCCGCCGGCGCCGGCACGGTTTACGACCACCACCGGCACGCCGAGCTTCTCGCCCAGCTTCTTTGCGACAGGCCGCGAGAAGGTATCCATGGACCCTCCGGCGGGAAAGGGAACGATGAAGGTGACGGGCTTGTCAGGGAAGCCCTGTGCCATCGCCGGGGCAGGCAGCCAGGCCAGGCAGCAACTTGCCGCCACAAAAGAAAGAAAACGGAACACGGTTGTCTCCCCGCAGATTATGAGTATGGAGTTGAAGTGAGCACGGCGCCCGAAGGCGCCGTGCGAGTCAGTGTCAGGAAATTGCGTCCATGACCCTGGCCGAATACACCAGAGCCGCGCCCGCGTTCAGGGCGACCGCGACGCCGAGCGCCTCGGCGATCTCTTCCTTGCTTGCGCCATTTTCCAGGGCTTTCTTGGAATGCACCGCGATGCAGCCATCGCAACGCGTGGTGACCGCCACAGCCAGGGCAATCAGTTCACGCGTCTTGGCATCCAGGCGGTTGGTCTTGGCGCCCGCCTGGGAGAGCGTGCTGTAGCCTTTGACGACGTCGGGGCTCACGGCAGCGATATCGCCGATCTGGGTCATGAGCTGCGAGTGATACTTATCCCAATCCAACATATAAAAACCTCTTCTTCAGTTAAAGGTAAAACAAGGGGGTACTGCTCTTTACTTCTCGAATTTCTTCCGGGCGTCGGTCTTCTCGATACTGATGCCGCACAGCATCGCCTGGTCCACGTCCATGTGCGACGCCAGGTGATTCAGCGCATTGGCACAACTGTTGATGCTTTGTTTCGACATGCGAAGCGCGACATCGGGCAAGGTGGCGACGCGCTCGGCCAGTTCTTCGGCATACTGGGCGGCCTGCCCATCAGGTGCGATGAAATCCACCAGGCCCCACTCCAGCGCCTTGTCTGCGCTCATCTTGTCGCCCAACAGGACGATCTGCTTGGCCCGCGCCGGGCCCACCAGGCCCACGAGGCGGGGAACGGTCTGCCACCCCAAGGGGATGCCGATCTGCACTTCGGGAACGTACAGGTAGGCGGACTGGGCGAGCACACGCCAGTCGCAGGCCAAGGTCAATGCAATACCGCCGCCTACGTTGAAGCCTTCGGCCGCCGAGATCGTGATCTGCGGCATGTCTTCCCAGGCCTTGCACATGCGGGCGCCGCGCTGCGCAATGGCGCGGCGTTCGACGAAGCTCTTGTCGTCGAGCTTCCAGCGCGCGGGATCGCTCAGGTCGATGCCCGCAGAAAATTCGGATGCACTGCCGGTCAGGACGACGGCCGATGTGCTGGTGTCATCCTGGAACCCCTCCGCAATCCGGGTCAGCTCCAGAACCATCTCCTGGGACAATGCATTGCGCTTCTCGCCCCGGTCCATCCGGACAATGGCGACCGCGCCCTTGCGCTCTACCGAAATAATGTTGCTCATGAAACGAATGGCTCCTCGCCTGTCGGCGACTGTGTATGAATGAGGGCGCGCTGGCCCTCGGGCATGAACGGCATGGGCGCGTGAGGCGGCCGGCTGGACGTTGCCTCGCGACTCGTCATGGCGCGAGCAACCCTTCGACAGCCAGCGCGGCCCCCGCCTGCAGCACGGAGACGATCTCGTTGACGTTCCGATCCTTCAGGCGTGCGGCCGGCCCGACGACACCGACGCTGTACAGGCCACCCATCTCGCCGATGATCACGGGACACGAAACGCTGTACACGCCCTCGTCGATCTCGCCGTCGCAGACGGCATAGCCTTGCTCGCTGACCCGGTGCAGCTCCTCGAGTACCGCATCCAGGCGCTCGTGGCCTCCCAGGTCGTCGTCAGGCTGCAGCAGCGTTTCGACCTCATCCGGACTGCGATAGGCCAAGATCGCCTTGCTGGATGAACACTTGTCCAGCGGCCGCCCACCGACGCCGGGATAGATGTAAAGACGATCCCGGGCGGCCGGGGTGAGCGCCTCGACAAGATTCACGCGGTTGTCCAGAAACCGTGCAAAGAAGGCGGTTTCCCCCAAGCCGTGAACAATCAGGTTCAGTGCAGGCCTGAATGCGGCAAGCCGCTTGTCCTGCATGAGACTCTGGCGCATCAGCGCCACGATTCCGTTTCCCAGCACGTAGTTGCCCGTGCCCGGATCGATATCAACGTAGTCAATCTCCCGCAGCGAGTTCGCCATGCGGTGCGCCGTGCTGCGCGGCAGCGACGTCGCCGCGGCCAGTTCCGCCAGCCCCAACCCTTGGGGCGACGAGGCGATGGCATGGAGGATGACGTGATAGCGATGTAGTGGATTGGACATGGACTCAGCCTTGCTGGCGTGACCGTAGCGCCATCTTGTCGACCTTCCCTATGGAGAGCATGGGGAGCGATGTGCATACGTGGATTTTCTTGGGCACCTTGTAGTTGGCCAGCCGCTCGCGACACCACAACGACAGTTCCTGCTCGGAGACCGAGGCGTCGGGCTGGGCAATCAGATACGCATGGCCAACCTGCTGATACCGCGGGTCGTCGACCGATATGACGGCGGACAGCATGACCGAAGGATGCTGCTCGAGGACCAGCTCCACCTCGCGCGGGTAGACGTTATAGCCGCCGGACTTGTACATTTCCTTGATTCGGCCGACCAGGCGTATATAGCCGTCTGGCCTGGCCACCGCGAGGTCGCCCGTCTTGAGCCAACCGTCCGCGGTAAAGGCGGCCCGCGTCGCCGCCTCGTCCCTCAGATAGCCTGCCATGCAGTATTCGCCTCTGAGCTGAAGCTCGCCCTGTTCCCCGGGCGGCAGCGTCGAACCGGACTCGTCGGCGACCCGGATTTCACCCTCGGGAATCGAACGGCCTACCGTGAACGCCATGTCATCCAGCGTATCCGAGGCTTGTATGTAGGTCACCGACCCGCAGGACTCGGTCAGGCCATAGGTGGAGCCGATACGCGAACAATAGGTATCCATCTTCTTCAGGATCGGCATCGGGATCGCAGAACCCGAAAAAATGAACCACTCCATCGTGCGCAACACTTCCATATCGAAGGACGGTTCTTCAAGCAGCATCTGCAGCATGGTCGAACCGAGCATCAGCACATTGACGTGATGGCGCTGGATGAGTCCGAGTACCTCCGCCGTGCGGTAGCGGTCCTGGTAGACGATCGTACCGGCGGGAACGATTTGCGAGAGGCCGCGAAAATGCATGCCGCCGATATGATTGATCGGCGCAAAGTTGATGACGACAGGATGACTGCGCGTGGCGAACGTGCGCGCCTGGACGGTCGAACGAAATATAAGTTCGCGCTGGCGCAGCAGGACACCCTTGGGCTTGCCTGTGGTGCCCGAGGTATACACCAGCATGCAGGGGTCATTCTCGTTCCCGACGTCAGGCGGCGTGGCACCGGCAGCATCCGCTGACGAAGCAACCCGCGCGAGCGCGTCGAACAGAGCGTCCGGGGTAGCATCCTGCGCATCGTACAGGACGACGCGCGGCGCGACGTCCCCGTCGACGTCTGCCAGGGCGGCCGCGACGTCACTGCTGAAATCGCGGTTCTCGAATCCCTTCATCGACAAGAGCAGCGTCGGACGCGCATGGCCGATGACATAGTTGAGTTCCCGCACCTGGTATCGGGGATTCAGCCCGACCCATAGGGCGCCCAGCTTCGCCGATGCGAGAAAGGTAATGAGCGCTTCGGGGCGAGGAGTCGAGAGCAGCGCGATGCAGTCGCCCCGCCTTATGCCCAATCGGCTGAAATGCTCTGCACAGCGGTCGACGAGCCCCTTCAGCTGGCTATAGCTGATCGACACGTCGCCCAGGACAAGGGCCGGCCGGTCGGCATACCGGAGCGCGTGCGCCGATACGATGTCATTCCACGTCGTACCTTCGGGGAAGAAATCCACCAATGTCATCGCCTGTTCCATCAGAACCGTATCCCTTTCTTCTCGACGAGTTCCTTGAAGGCCGCAGCCTGTTGCTGGACGAATTGTTGCGTCTGTTCCGGCCCCAGGTAGGCGGGCGAGGTCTGGACGGTCTTGATTTGCTGCAAGACGTCGTCATCGCGCAATGCACTCGCAAAGGCGGCATGCAGCTTGTCGATGACAGGCTTGGGCGTTCCCTTGGGCGCCGCCATGACGTAGGAAATCTTGCTGGCATTGGCCTGGGCATAACCCGTTTCGGTCAAGGTTGGCGTGTCGGGCAGGAATTCGGAACGCTCGTGTTGCAGGACGACCAACGCCTTGGTCTTTCCGGCCTTGATCATGGCACTTGCGGCGTTCACGCCGTCGACCATGAAGTTGACCTGGCCGCCCGCCAAGGCGGTCACGGCTTCCACACCCTTGTAGGGGATGTGCTGGAACTTGGTGCCGGTGTCGTTCATGAACATCTCACCCGCCAGGTGAGTGGAAGAGCCCACGCCGTAGGTCGCGTAGCTGTACCCCTCCGGCTTTTTCCTGGCATTGTCGACGACGGTTGCCAACGAGTCGGGCATGGAGGAATGGGCGGTCAATACCATGGCGGTCTCGCCCACCACGCCGATATAGTCCAGCGACGCCTCAGGCGAATAGGGCTTGGTCGACATGACATAAGGAATCAAGGTGTAGCTGGTGTTAGTAGAGACCAGCAGTGTGTAGCCATCCGGCTCCGCCGAGATCACGGAATTCACCCCGATGACGGTGCTGCCGCCCGGTTTGTTGATGATCATGATGGGCTGCCCGAGCTTTTCCGATACGCGTTTCGAAACGATACGCATGTACTGATCCGTGCCTCCGCCCGCGGAATACGGAATCACGATCTTGATCGGCTTTTCGGGGTAGGCGCCGGGAGCGGCCTGGGCGAAAGGGGTGGCACCGAGGGCCGCCACGGCGGCGACGATCAGCATGTGGGCGACGGGTTTCATGGTGTGTCTCCTGTTTGGGCTCGGCGCCCGGGCAAGGGCGCCGCAGCAAACTTGTTGTCTCTACTTTCGGGATGGCGTCCCATAATATAAGACAAGATCAGCGCCGTCAACGCCAACGTCACACGTGACCCTCCCCTTGATTTGTTGGCGATAATCTATACACTGAATTCATTGCCATCACGTTTAAAGGAGGGGTAGTCATCTTTCAACCGCGCACCATGCGCATCCCTGTTTTTGCAAGGAGAGCACCATATGAACCTGAGCATCACTGGTCGTCACCTGGATATAACCCCCGCCATCCGAGAATACGTCACCAACAAGCTGGCACGGGTCTCGCGGCATTTCGATAACGTTATAGACACACAGGTCATACTCTCGATAGATCGTCTCAACCATACTGCCGACATCACCATGCGCCTGCGCGGCAAAGACATACATTGCCAGGCCATCGACGAAAACCTTTACGCGGCCATAGACTTGCTGGTCGACAAGATCGATCGTCAGGTCATCAAGTACAAGACCAAAGTTCAAAATCACGCCCACGAGCCTGTTAAGCGGCAGGAAGTCCCCGCCGTATAACACTCTGCCCCACGTCTTTCCGATCCCCCGCGCCACTCGGCTGGCTCGGTTGCAACCGGACCGGAAAGCCTGGTATCTGGCCTCAATCGCGCACCGTGATTGGGGCCTTAGTTATGCTACGTGCCGTAAGCAGACGACAAAGCCCATATAATGAGCCCTATGAATTTAATGTCCCGTATCTTGCCGCCTTCAAACGTTGTGCTCGATCTGGCTGCGACCAGTAAGAAACGGGCCTTCGAGCAGGCCGGCCTGCTGTTTGAAAACCATCACGGCATCGCTCGCACGGCGGTTTTTCAGAGCCTCATTGCGCGCGAACGTCTGGGTTCAACGGCGTTGGGCCATCATGTGGCAGTGCCTCACGGCCGCATCAAGGACCTGAAAGAGCCCTGCGCCGCCTTCATCCGGCTGGCCGATCCGGTTCGCTTCGACACGACCGACGGACGCATGGCGAGCCTGCTCTTCATCCTGCTGGTGCCCGAAACCGCCACTCAGCTTCACCTCGACCTGCTGGCCGAAATCGCCCGCCTCATGTCGGATGCAAGCCTGCGCCAGGCACTGTCGACAGAAACGGATCCCATCGTCATCCATCGTCTCCTGACCGGCACCCCCGCCTAGGATGAACGTCATGCTTACCATCCAAGAACTTGTCAGCGACAACGCCGACAAGATACCTTTCACGTGGGTCGCCGGCCTGGGCGCGGCGGACAGGCTGATTCCTGATATCGGCATGTCGGGCGCCGACCTCGTCGGGCACCTGAACCTGATTCATCCCGCGCGCATCCAGGTTTTCGGCAAGGAAGAACTTTCTTACTACACCCGGTTCGAACTCCGGCGGCGCATCCACCACCTGGAAGATCTGGTGGTGGGCGGCGTACCCGCCATCCTGATCGCCGAGGGCATGCCCACCCCCGAGGACCTGCGCGACTTCTGCAACCAGCAGCAAATACCCCTGCTGTCGACCACGATCGACGCAGCGCAGCTCATTGACCTGTTGCGGATCTACCTGGGCAAGCGCCTGGCGCCCAAAACCACCGCCCACGGCGTGTTCATGGACGTCCTGGGGCTGGGTGTGCTCATTACCGGCGAATCGGGCCTGGGCAAAAGCGAACTCGCACTCGAACTGATATCGCGCGGACATGGCCTGGTGGCCGACGACGCCGTCGAGCTGTCGCGCACGGCGCCCAACATGATCGAGGGGCAATGTCCGTCCCTGCTGCAAAATTTGCTCGAAGTGCGCGGATTGGGCCTGCTCGACATCCGGACCATCTTCGGCGAGACGTCGGTCCGGCGGAAAATGAAACTCAAGCTGGTCGTCAAGCTTATCCGGTCCACGCCGGACGCCTTCGAACGGCTGCCCGTGCAGGATCAGACTGAAGACATCCTGGGCGTGCCGATCAGGCGCGTCATGCTGCAAGTGGCTGCCGGCCGCAACCTGGCCGTCCTCGTCGAGGCCGCCGTACGCAACACCATCCTGACGCTGCGCGGCATCGACACGATGGGCGAATTCATCGAACGGCAGGCGCTGGCAATCATGGACAGCAGCCGCCCGGATTGAGCCGCCGGCGCTGCCGGCGCAACGAACGGCGTTCGTCCTTTAGTATTCGGAGGGCAGAAGCGATCTGCCCTCTTGCACAGTGGAAAACCTCATCGCCATGCTGAAGATTGTTTTGATCACAGGGATATCCGGCTCGGGAAAATCGGTCGCCTTGCGCCTGCTGGAAGACGCCGGCTACACCTGTGTGGACAACCTGCCCGTTCGGTTCCTGCACGAATTCATTGCCAGCACACGGGAAAGCAACCTCGAGCGCGTCGCCGTGGCGATCGACGTGCGGTCTCCGGGGGAACTGGCCGAGCTCCCGGACGTCATTACCGGATTGCGCGCCATGGGCACGGCGTTCCGCGTCATCTTCCTGGATGCGAACGACCACACCCTGCAGCAGCGATACTCCGAATCACGGCGCAGGCACCCCCTGACCGACCGGCTGCAAAAAGGCGGAAAGTCGCCCTCGCTGCAGGAATGCATCGACACGGAACGCGAATTGCTCGCCCCGCTGCGCGAACAGGAACATGTGATCGACACCTCGGATCTGACTCCCGGCCAGTTGCGGGCATGGGTGCGCGACCTGGTGCAGGCTGATCGCGCGCCGGTCGTCCTGACGTTCGAATCGTTCGCCTACAAGCGGGGTGTGCCGGGCGACGCCGACCTGGTCTTCGACGTGCGATGCCTGCCCAACCCGCACTATGACCGCAACCTGCGCCCGCTGACCGGGCGAGACGCCCCCGTGGCCCAGTGGCTCGCGCAATTTGGCAGCGTGGAAACCATGATCGAGGATATTGCGGGCTTCATCCGGCGCTGGCTGCCCCTGTACATGCAGGACACTCGCAATTACCTCACCGTCGCCATCGGCTGCACCGGCGGCAAGCATCGATCGGTCTATGTCACCGAGCAATTGGCCCTGCGATTTGCAGATCATTCACCCTTACTCATCAGGCACCGAAACCAGCCCCCACCCGACATCCCATGACCTGTATTCGAACCCTGATTCCCGTCCTCCTGCTCCTCAGTCTGGCGATCATCGCAGGCTGCTCCAGCACCCCTCGCGGCGGCGGCTACTACAAGGATGACGGGCCGGGCAACAACATACCGGCGAATATCGAGGCCATTCCGGACGCCGTCCCCAGGATCGAACAGCACTCCCGCGCCAATTTCCGGCCCTACGTGGTCTTTGGCAAGAAATATTTCCCGGTCAGCGACGAGGCGCCCTTTCGCCAGCAAGGGACGGCTTCCTGGTACGGGCGCAAATTCCACGGCCAGAAAACGGCGAACGGCGAAACCTACGACATGTACGGGATGACTGCGGCGCATCCGACCCTGCCCCTGCCCAGCTATGCACGGGTCACGCATGCCAAGACGGGCAAGTCCGTCATTGTGCGCGTCAACGACCGGGGCCCCTTCCATAGCACGCGCATCATCGACTTGTCGTACGTGGCGGCCGCCAAGCTGGGCCTCATCGGTCCGGGGAGCGGCCAGGTCATTGTCGAGGCCATCACCAACGCCGATATCCGGCGTGGACTGGCCGGCACGCCCAAGGCGGCCCCCATCCCCGCGGCGCAGCCGCCCGAGCCCAAGTCGACCCTGACGGCGCAGGCCACGACGCCCGACGCCCTGGCGGCACTGGAAACCATACGGATCGGGCCGGAGCCCATGCATGGCAGCGCTGCGGCGAATGATGCCTCGCGCGTCGATACGCCGGCCACCGACAATACCGGGGCGTCCACGTCGCGGGGTGCCAGCGCGGACGTCGCCAGGTCGAAGGTGCCCATACCCGGCGTGGACATGCAACTCGTCGATGCGCCAGAGGCCGACACGTCAACCAGCGACCCGTCGGCCGGCGCAGGTGCGACGCAGGTATACCTTCAGTTCGGCGCCTTCAGTTCAAGCCAGACGGCGCACCAACTTGCCCAGAAGCTCAACGGGCAAATCGGCCAGACGGAAAACCTGCAGGCCGTCGTCCGCTCGGGCGCCAACCTGCATCGTGTGCAGATGGGGCCTTTTGCGTCGCGCACGCTCGCGGTCAACGCCGCCGTACGCATCCAGCAGCAGACGGGCATGCAGCCCGCCATCGCACTGCGCTAATCGTCCTGCGCGCCTTTTGCCTTTTGCCGTGCAAGCGCCACGGCGTACAGGGTATCCCGTGGCAGTCCCGTTACCTTTGCCGCCACCCTCGCCGCATCCCTCACGGACACGCTTTCAAGCAGCGCATCGAGCAAGTTCAGTGTCGAACCATCGACGCCGTCGGTCGACGCCGACACCGATGCCTCGTGCACGATCAGCACGAATTCCCCCTGGCTGCGATGGGCGTCCTCGTCCAGCCAACCCGGCGCCTCGCCCAGCGGCAAGGTCTGCACCTGCTCGAACCGTTTCGTCAGCTCACGCCCTATCGTCAGCTGACGCTCCGGCCCGCAGACCTGGACGAGATCACGGATGCACGCTGCCAGGCGATGCGGGGACTCGAACATGACGATGGGACAGGGCAACGCACACCACTGCTGCAGCCACTTCTGTCGCGCCACGGCCTTCGAGGGCGGAAAACCCGCAAAGGCGAACGCGGGATTCTCGTCTGACGTCGCGCCGCTGGCCATCAGGGCTGTAATGACGGCGCTGGCCCCCGGAATGGCCACCACGCCGTAACCCGCGTCGCGCACGGCCCGCACGATGCGGGCGCCCGGGTCACTGACGGCCGGCGCGCCGGCGTCCGACACCAGTGCGACGCGCGCTCCCGTGGACAGTTTCTGGACGATGGCATCGGCGGCGCCCGCCTCGTTGTGGCGATGCGCCGCCATGAGCGGCGTGTCGACACCCCAGGCATCCAGCAGCACGCGGGTGGATCGGGTGTCCTCGGCCGCAATGACGTCGCAGCGGCTGAGGGTTTGCCAGGCCCGCATGCTGAGGTCGCCGAGATTGCCGATGGGTGTGGCGACCACATACAGCGTCGCGGCAGGCCAGTTCTGGCCGCCCACCCGTTCGATGAGACGTTTCCATGCCGCCGGGGAGTCTGAGAATCGGGACGTTTCATCCATACTGTCGAGTCGGGCCTTATCAAGAAAAGAACGGGGGCGTCGTGAGTGACGACACACTACTTTATGCACTGGCTCGCAAGGCCCAGCAAGACGCCATACGGAAGCGGCGCCGGCGGCAACGGCGCCGTCCGGCGGACGGCCGCGATCCAGACCACGAACCCCAACTGTCGCCCACCCAACGACGCGGCCGCCAGGGCGAAGACCAGGCCAGGGCCTATCTGGAATCCCGCGGCCTGGTGGTCGTGGCGCAGAACCTGCAAAGCCGCAGCGGAGAGATCGACCTCGTGGCCGTCCACCACAACGTGCTGGTCTTCGTCGAAGTACGCGCACGCGGCTCGCTCGACTACGGCGGTGCCGCCGCCAGTGTAAACCGCCAGAAGCAGCGCCGTCTCATCCGCACGGCGCAGTGGTTCCTGCCCCGCCTCGTGGCGCGATATTTCGGCCGCGTGACACCCCCGTGCCGCTTCGACGTCGTCAGCCTGGAGCCGGCCGGCACCGCCTGGATACGGGACGCTTTTGCGCTATAGCAAACAAGCGAGCGCGGCGTGGCGCCACGTTACAGGCATTGACATGATTTTCATTCGAACATGAGATAATGCGAGGCATGGACATGACCTCACACATGACGTCGCATTTCAATGATGCCATCGATGCCTTCAAGGCCAGTTCCCGCGATCTCGCCGAACCGCTCGCCGCGGCTGTCGATATGGTGTTCGCATCCCTCGCCAACAATGGCAAGATCCTGGCTTGCGGCAACGGCGGCTCGGCAGCCGATGCCCAGCACTTCATCGCCGAACTGGTCGGCCGCTTCGAGCGCGACCGCCTGCCCTTGGCCGGCGTCGCCCTGAATACCGACACTTCCATCATGACCGCCGTGGGAAACGACTACGGCTTCGATGCCATCTTCGAACGCCAGGTCAGCGCGCTGGGCCAGCCGGGGGACGTGCTGGTCGCCATCTCCACCAGCGGGAACTCTGCGAACGTGATCCGGTCTATCGAAGCGGCCCACGACCGCGAGATGTTCGTCATTGCCCTCACGGGCAAGGGCGGCGGCCAGATTTCCAGCCTGCTGCACGACACCGACATTCACTTGTGCGTGCCGCACGACCGGACCATGCGTATCCAAGAGGTCCACATTGTCCTGCTCCATGCCTTGTGCGATGGCATCGACGCCCTTCTACTCGGAGACACCCTGTAATGCCCATGACCCTCACCCGACGTATCCTGATGGCCACCGTGGCCTTTTCCAGCCTGACGGCGCTATCGGGTTGCGGCCTGATGCTCGTGGGCGGCACCGCTGCAACGACGGCCGCCGTGGCAACCGACCGCCGCACCACCGGGGAACAAGTCGAGGATCAATCCATCGAACTGAAAGCCAGCGCCGAGATGCGCCGGCTGTTCGAGGACCGGGCCCGGGTCAACACCACCTCTTATGCCGGCACGGTTTTATTGACGGGCGATGTGCCGAACGCGCAAGACAGGCAAGCCGCTGAAGAAGCCGCACGCAAGATTGAAAAAGTCCGCAAGGTCGTCAACGAATTGCGCATCGGCGACATCACGCCCCTTAGCGTGCGCACGAATGACACCTGGATCACGTCCAAGGTGAAGGCCAATCTCATCAATACCCAGGAAGTCCCCAGCCGCACCATCAACGTGACGACCGAACGCGGCATCGTCTATCTGATGGGCAAGGTCACCGCTGCCGAAGGCGAGCGCGCCGGGAAGGCCGCCGCAAGCGTCCCCGGGGTCAACAAGGTTGTAAAATTATTCCAGTTCGTCTCGCCCGAAAGCCTCCAGGATCGCCCATCGCCGGCCCCGGTCGAGAACGCCCCCTCATCCAGCCCTGCACCGTCCGCTGAACCGGCGGGCAGCGGCGTAGAAACCATGCCAGTGAAATGAAGAAAGCGCTCATCGGTATCGTCATCGTCCTGGGTTTGGCCGGCGCCGGCGTCTGGCAATTTGCCGGCGCAGGTAAGACGGCCCCGGACGTCACCTTCACGTCGCTTACGGGCGACCAGGTCACCACGCAGGACCTGCGCGGCAAGGTCGTGCTCGTCAAATTCTGGGCCACCAGCTGCGTGACCTGCATCGCGCAAATGCCGGCGACCATCAAGCACTACAAGGAACTCGCGCCCAAAGGCTTTGAAACCATAGCCGTGGCCATGCAATACGATCCGGCCAACTACGTCAAGAATTATGCCGATACGCGCAAGCTGCCCTTCCCGGTGGTCATCGATGCCCAGGGTAAGATCGCACAGGCCTTTGGCGACGTCCAACTGACCCCCACCGCCTTCCTCATCGACAAGCAAGGCCATATCATCAAGCGCTACCTGGGCAACTATGACGAAGCGGCCTTCCTGGCCACCGTCAACAAAGCCCTCGCCAGCTGACTGCCCGCTCGACCCTGTTAGGCGAACGCCAAAAGAGACATGACCGCAACCACTGATTCATCGAACTATCCCTCGACCGTCAAGGCCGACGTATTGTCCGAGGCCCTGCCCTACATACGACGTTTCCATGGCAAGACGGTCGTCATCAAGTACGGCGGCAACGCCATGACCGAGGAGGCACTGCAGCGCAGCTTTGCCCATGATGTCGTGCTTCTGAAGCTGGTAGGCCTGAACCCCATCGTCGTGCACGGCGGCGGCCCGCAGATCAATGCGGCGCTCAAGCGCATCGGCAAGGAAGGCGCTTTCGTCCAGGGCATGCGGGTGACCGATGCCGACACGATGGAAGTCGTCGAATGGGTATTGGGCGGCCAGGTCCAGCAAGACATCGTCATGATGATCAACGAGGCGGGCGGCAAGGCCGTCGGGCTCACCGGGAAAGACGGCTGCCTGATACAGGCGCGCAAGAAAATGATGGCCGACAAGGAAAACCCGGGCCAATGGCTGGACATCGGCTATGTGGGCGACATCACCCGCATCGAACCGGCCGTCGTCAAGGCCCTGCAGGACGACCAGTTCATTCCGGTCATTTCCTCCATTGGCTATGGCGACGACGGCACGGCCTACAACATCAACGCCGACGTCGTGGCCGGCAAGATGGCCGAAGTGCTGGGCGCCGAAAAACTCGTCATGATGACCAACACCCCGGGTGTGCTGGACAAGAACGGCGAACTGCTGCGCAGCCTTACCGCCAGGTCCATCGACGAGTACCTCGAGGACGGCACGATATCCGGGGGCATGCTGCCCAAGATTTCATCGGCACTCGATGCAGCGCGCAATGGCGTTACGTCCGTACACGTGGTCGATGGCCGTGTTCCGCACTGCCTCCTGCTGGAAATCCTGACGGACCAAGGCGTGGGCACCATGATCAGCCTGACCTGAGCCCGTGCGGCCGCTACGTACCGCCGTGGCGCTGCACCGGCCGCGGCGCGCCTCCAGCCTTGAAGATCCGCAGCAAACCGTATGGCTCTTCGACCTGGACAACACCTTGCATGATTGCTCCAAGGGCATTTTCGGCGCCATCGACGGCGCGATGGCGCAGGCGGTTTCCTATACCCTCAACATCGATCAGGACGCCGCCAATCTTCTGCGCAAGACCTATTGGAAGCGTTACGGCGCCACCGTCATCGGCATGGTTCGTCATCACGGCGTGGATGCCAGCGCCTTCCTTGAGCTCAGCCATCGCTTCGAGGTCGCCCCGCTGGTGCACGGCGAGGCGGGCCTTCGGCACAAGCTGCGTAAACTCAAGGGACGCAAGATCATCCTCACCAATGCGCCTTTGAAGTACGCCCGCGAAGTATTGAAGACGCTGGGCATCCTGCACGAATTTGAATGCGTGTGGGCCATCGATCACATGAACCTGCAAGGCCAGACCCGCCCCAAACCCTCGCTGGCGCTCATGAGGCAGGTCCTCGCGCGGCTGGGTGTGCCGGCCAGCCGCGTCGTGCTGGTCGAGGATACCCTGCGCAACCTGAAAAGCGCGAGGCAAGTCGGCATGCGGACCGTGCACGTCTTCCATCCCGGCACGCCCTTTTCATCGCTGCATCGGGGTCGGTGCAGCTATGTCGATGTGCGGATCAATTCGCTGGGTCGATTTCTGGCTGCACGGCGCGGTGTGCGCAGACCGGGCAGGCTGGATCACGCTTGAACCGTATGGTCTGCCACTGCATGGACAGGGCGTCCAGGCACAGCATGCGTCCCACCATGGGTTCGCCGAAACCCGCCAGCACCTTGATCGCCTCGGCCGCCTGCATGCTGCCGACGATGCCAACCAGCGGCGCAAGGACGCCCGTCGTGGCGCAGCGCAATTCCTCGACGTCGTCCGCTTCCGGAAACAGGCAGTGATAGCACGGCGCATCGTCGCGGCGCAGGTCGAAGACACTGACCTGGCCCGCAAAACGTATGGCGGCGCCGGAGACCAGCGGCTTGCGTTGCCTGACACAAGCGCGATTGACGGCATGGCGGGTGGCGAAATTGTCGCAGCAGTCCAGCACCAGATCTGCCATGGCCGCCTGTTCGTCGAGCGCCTTGTCATCCAGGCGGCTGACCAGCGCATCGATGCGGATACCGGGGTTCAACTGACCCAGCATATGCTTTCCTGACTCGGCCTTGGGCCAGCCTATGCGATCTGTCGTGTGGAGAATCTGGCGCTGCAGATTGCTGAGCTCGACCTCGTCATCGTCGGCCAGTACGATGTGCCCCACCCCCGACGAAGCCAGGTAGCAGGCGGCCGGCGATCCCAGGCCCCCGGCGCCGACCACGAGCACACGGGCCGACAGCAGGCGTTCCTGCCCTTCGATTCCGAATTCATCCAGCAATATGTGCCGGGCATATCGGAGAAGCTGCTGGTCGTCCATCACGGCGCCTTGATCAACCCCTCGGGCGTCAGGCGATAACGTTCCACTTTCACTTCACCGGGGTTTGGCGGAGTTTTTTTTTCAGCCGGCGGAGCAACTTTCGAATCGGGCGTCACGATACCGGGGTTGGGCACTGCCGCCTTGGCGCCGGCCTTTCCATTCTTGGCCGCCGCAGCCGATTCGGCCTTCGCCACCAGGCTCGGGTCGTTCTTCTTGACGGGACGATCTTGCAGGAAGTTGATGGCCTGCTGGAGCTGGTAGTCGTCGGCGCCGCCAAATTCGAACATCTTGGGCGCGTCGGCCTGATCTTCGTTTTGCGACTTGCTGGTTTCTTCCTCGGCCAGCGAGCCATTGACGAGATGGCGTTGCAGGTCGACCTCGCGAGGCAGGCGGAACAGATTGCCCTGCGCCGTATCATCGACCGTGATGTCCGGGTCGACGCCGGTGACCTGTATGGAACGCCCGTTGGGTGTGTAGTAGCGCGCGGTTGTCAGCTTGATGCCGGTGTCCTCGCTGAGCGGCAACACGCTTTGCACCGAACCCTTGCCGAAGCTGCGATTACCCAGCACTTTGGCGCGCTTGTGGTCCTGCAGGGCGCCGGCCACGATTTCCGAGGCTGATGCCGACCCCACGTTGATCAGCACGACCATGGGCACGGTCTTGGCCCAGGCAGCCACGCTGGCCTGGCTTTCGGCGGCGTTGCCGATATCCAGGTAGTTGCGCATGTAGTCGGCCGGCTTGGCAAAGTATTCGCGGTTGGACGAGGGCACGCGGCCCTTGGTCGACACGACCAGGACATCGGGCTTGAGGAACGCCGAGGACACGCCGATGGCGCTGTCGAGCAGGCCGCCCGGGTCGTTGCGCAGGTCGAGAATGAGTGCCTTGGGAGGTGCCTTGGCGCCCAGCGTGTTCAATTGGCTGGCCAGGTCGGCAACCGTTCGTTCCTGGAACTGCGCAATGCGCACGTAGGCGATGCCGTCGTCGAGCATCTTGCTGCGCACGCTGCGCACCTTGATGAGATCCCGCACGATATGGACGACGATGGGCTTTTCCTTGTCTTGCCGCTTGATCGTCAGCACGATCGGCGTCTTGGGCTCGCCCCGCATGAGCTTGATGGCATCATTCAGGGACATCCCTTTGGTCGGCTTGCCGTCGATGTGCGTGATGATGTCGCCGGACAGGATGCCGGCGCGCGCGGCCGGCGTGTCCTCGATCGGAGCTATGACCTTGGGCATGCCATCTTCACTGCCGATCTCGATGCCCAGTCCGCCGAAGCCGCCCTGGGTAATGGCTTCCATTTCCTTGAATGCTTCGGCATCCAGGTAGGTGGAGTGCGGATCCAGATCGCTGAACATGCCCTTGATGGCATCGTTGATCAGTTTCTCGTCGGTCACGGGCTCGACATAGCTGCCCTTGATGGCGGCAAAGACGTTCGCAAACTGCTGGAGTTCCTTCAGGGGCAGGGGGTCGCCGCGCTGCGCGGCCGCCGTTATACCGAGGCTGACAAGTACACCGCCAACGGCGCCCAGTACCACCAAACCGAAACTGCGAAACCTGCGAGTGCTCATGCACATTCCCGTAGAGAACTAAAAACGATAGGCTGAAGGTGTCAGGCAAATAGTAACGAAATTAGCGCCTTAACCATAGCAAAGGATTGACAGGCGTGCCCTGGTGCCTGATTTCAAAGTATAGACCGGAGTCCACCTGACCACCGGTCGCGCCCACGGTCGCGATGGTGTCGCCGGCGGCGACGATATCGCCGACACGCTTGAGCAGGCTCTGGTTGTAAGCATACACACTCAAGTACTTCGCACCATGGTCCACTATCATGATGTTCCCGAAGCCGCTCAGCCAGTTGGCGTACACCACCCGCCCCGCTGCAACGGCATGCACGCCCGTGCCCTCCGGCGATCGCAGCACGATGCCGCGCCACAACCCGCCTTCGGGCCGTTCGGCGCCGAAGCGGCCCAGGACCTCGCCGCTGACGGGATAGGGCAAGCCCTTGTGCAGGCCGGTGAATCCGCCGGGCGGCGCCGTCCGCGCAGGTTGGGCAGCGGCTGACCGCCCGGCGTCGGCCGGCGGCTCCGCACCCAGCCCCGCCACCGATCCGCGTACCACCTTTGACGCTTCGGCAGCCTCTTCGTTCCGCTGGCGTTCCTGTTCAACGGCACGTTCGGCGGCGCGGGCGCGGGCCAGCGCGTTTTCCACTTGCAGGCGGGCCTTCTCGGCTTCGCGCTCGTCGCGCTCGCGCTGCGCCTTGGCGGCCGCGAGCCGGGCTGCCTCTTCGGCCTTGCGGGCTTCCTCGCGCTGGCGCTCCAGGGCGCGCTGGCGTTCCAGCGCCGCGAGCCTGGCCGCCTCGGCCTTGCGCGCCTCTTCGGCCCGGCGCCTCTCTTCGGCCAGCCTGGCCTCTTCGGCCTGCTTGGCGATGGCCGCTTCCAGTCCGGAGATCAGTTCGCCCAGGCGCTGGTCATTACGAGCCAGGCGTTCG
>Ga0182739_1002308_pt1 | contig 18038 bp, 9 predicted proteins | sample eDN5th30CBELigBY_FD_128873 | JGI IMG/M metagenome (GOLD analysis project Ga0182739, IMG submission 128873) | Enriched backyard soil microbial communities from Emeryville, California, USA - eDNA 5th pass 30_C BE-Lig BY (version 2) (version 2) | ecosystem: Environmental > Terrestrial > Soil >...
CCTCGGTGAACTTGTCGAGCGTGGGGTGCTCGCCGGCGTCGTCCTCGTCGAGGTAGAGCGCCCAGTTCGCCCAGATGAGCGACTTGTCGTTCGCCGAGTTGTCCGGCGGCGGGGTGGGCTTGCCGGAACCGCTCGGCGCGCACGCGGCGAGAGCGAGGGCTGCGGTCGCGCCACTGGCGCCGAGCAGCGCGGTGCGGCGGGTGAGCTGGGCGCGGCGCGCCTGCAGGACGAGCGAACGGATCAGCGGATCTTCGGGCAGGGACCGTGCCATGGGGATGCTCCTTCAGGACATTCGGAAGGGTTGCGGCTGCGCGCCGTGCATCGATACTGACATATGCCGGTACCCGGCGGAAACGTCCGGGCCACGGAAACCTCGTGTTCCCCTCGCGGTTTGCACGAAATCAGCCGTCGCGGGTCTCCTCCACAACGGTTTCCGTCGTTATCCGCGCCCGAACCGTGCCATCGGGCGTGGCCAGCCAGCACTCGCCGTCGCGATCGCCGAGCGGCGGAGGCAGCGGTCGCCCCGGCAGCAGAGCACGGTGGTCGGCGATCGTGCACCCGCGCAGCACCACGGCGGCGTCCCGGCGCGCCGCGGCGAGACGCGCCCAGTGCGCGTTCCACTGATCGGGATCCCCGAGCACGGCGACCGGTTCCGTGGAGCCCGCCTCCTCTTCGTCGCCGAGCGCCTGCACCCGCCAGCCGCCCGCCGTGAGACGCTCGCGATCGGCTGCGGGCCGCGCCGACACGACGGCGATCCGCGGATGCGTGACCCCCGTCACCCGCACCAGGCCCGGCACGTCCACCCCGGCGCGCACCCCTCCCGCGGCCACCGCCACCTGGACGACCTCGCCGTCCCAGAGCCCCGACCCGGCCGGAGCAGCCGGATCGTAGGCCGCCGGGCTGCCCCCGGCGAGCAGGTGCTCCTCCCGCGAGCCCTGGCGCAGCAGCAGCCGGGACCCGAACAGCGGTGCCAGGCGCGCGATGTCGCCCTCGAGCCGCCGGACCCCGGCGAGCACTCGCGCGGGACCGCCGCGCAGCAGAGCGCCCAGTCGGGCCGCGAACTCGTGCCGGTGCTCGTCGCCGAACCGGCCGAGCAGCAGGTCGAGATCGTCGGCGACGAGCAGGCCGCCGGGCATCGTCTCGAGCTGCGCCCAGGCGTCGGCGGGATCCGAGGCGAGCAGCGTGACCGGGACTCCGGCGCTCCCGGCCGATCGGCCGAGGGCGCGCAGCGCCGTGGTGACCCCGGACCGCGCGGCCCCCATCACCAGGAGCGAGCCGTGGCGGGGCTGGAGTGCCGCGACCGGTTGCCGCTGCTCGGCAGGCAGGTCGACCAGCCCGAACGCCCAGCCGGACTCCACCGACGGCAGCGCGTCGAGATCGAGGTGCTCCGGCAGCGGGTCGCACCAGGGCGGCCCCGCTGCCGATCGGTCGGCGGCGGCCGCGATGCCCACCGCATCCGCCGTCGTGGCGAGGGCGACCTGGAAGACCCGCGCCGCTGCGTCGTGCTGCACGATGGCGCGTCCGCGGGGGTCGGCGGGCAGGCGTGCGGCGGCGTCGTCCCCGAGGATCGCCACCGCATCCGCCCGGTCGGTGACCCGCAGCGACAGCCGCAGTCCGATGTTGGCCAGCACGGCGTCGCGGACCACGCCCGCCGGGCGCTGCGTGCAGAGCACGAGGTGCAGGCCGAGCGAGCGGCCGCGGGCGGCGAGGTCGGCGAACACGTCCTGCAGGTCGGGCCCGCCGGCCACCAGCGCGGCGAACTCGTCGACGACGATGACCAGCCGGGCGAGCGCCCCGGACGGCAGGTCGTCGATCGATCGCGCCCGCGCCGCGGCGAGGACGCGTTCGCGGCGCACCAGTTCGGCCCGCAGGCTCAGCACCGCCCGGTGGGTGAGGCGGGCGTCGAGATCGCTGAGGGTGCCCACGACGTGCGGCAACGACGCGAGCGGCGCGAACGCGGCTCCGCCCTTGAAGTCGATGAGCAGGAAGGCGACCTCGGCGGGCGAGCGGCCGTGAGCCATCGCCAGGACCCAGGACACCAGCAGCTCGCTCTTTCCCGACCCGGTGGTGCCCGCCACCAGCGCGTGCGGCCCCTCTGCGACGAGGTCGGCGACGAGCACGCCGTGCGCATCGCGGCCGAGCGGAGCCGCCAGACCGGGTCCCGGCTCGGCGGGAAGCACCTCGGCCAGCCGTACCGACGCCGGGAGCGCCTCCCGGGCGGGGTCGAGCCCGAGCGCCGCCGCCCGGCGGGCCAGCTCGTCCGCGGCGCGTGCCGCCGCCTCCTGACCGAGCGGCGACGGTGCGTCGAGCTCGCCGAGCACCACCACCGTTCCGCAGCCGGCCGGCAGCAGCCCGGAGTGCTCCGCCTGGGCCAGCACGATCTCGCGGTCGCGCAGGTGCCAGCGATACTCGCCCTCCGTTGCGGCGCGACGGGCGTGCGGCAGGTGCTCCACCCAGGCCTCGCCGGCCGGTGCGCTCAGTTCGGCGACCACGGGCGAGAGCGCGCCGGCGAGTCGCAGGGCGACGGCGCGCAGAACCGCCCCGGCGAGCACCGGCGGCCCGAGGACGGCGAGGCCGGCGCCGGCCTCCAGGACGACAGGACCGGGCGGCGGCTCGAGAGCCGCCCGGCGCAGGCGCGCATGGTGCTCGGCGACGAGCGGCGAGGGATCGGGCAGGTCATCGCCGGTGACCTCGACCGTCGTCGCGACCGTGCCGGTGCCCACCCGCACCGGCACGGCCTCGGTATCGCCGTCCCAGCCGGATGCCGTCGTCGCCTCGAGCCGGCCGCGCTCGGCCGCATGGGCGTCGGCGATGCGGCCCTCGATGATCGCGCAGGCCTCGGCGAACCGCGCCGATTCCCGCCGCCCCGACCGGCGGCGGGACCGCGCCGCATCGAGGACGCCGGCGACCGCCACGATCGGCCCGAGCAGCGCGAACATCAGCCCGAACACCGACCCGGTCACCGCCCACAGCGCGACCGAGGCCACGACGGGAGCGATGCTCGCGATCCAGGGGAAGCCCGGACGCGGCGGCTGTTCGGGCGCCGGCGGCAACCGGAAGCGGGTGAGTTGCGGAGGGTGCACGAGGCCAGCCCACCGGATTCCGGGCGTGCTGCGGGCGGCGCGCACCGCATCCGTGGATGCCGGCGACGCCGCTCGGTCAGGGAGCGACTAGCTCACGACGAAGAACTGCTCGCCCACGTCGATGCGCGTCCCGCGCACGACGAAGTACCGGCGACCGGGCTCGCAGCGGCGCGGCTCGGCCTCGGGCTGACGCACCACCGAGCCGTTCGTCGAGTACCGGTCGCTGACCCAGAACCGTCCGCCCTCCTGGCCGAACTCGAGGTGGGTCTTCGACACCGACTTGCCGACATCGAAGATCGACACCAGCTGGTCGACGTACTCGCCGGGCTGCGCCGCCGGGTTGCGTCCGATGAGGCCCGCTCCGGTGACCGTGACGCTCTCGCCGGTGCTGAACTGCAGCACGAAACGGTCGCCGCCGCCGCCCGCGGGAACCAGCCGGGTGGCCTCGACGTCGTCGTCTTCGAGGTCGGAGGCGCCCCACGGGAACGGGTCGGGCACGGTGCGGGCGCGCGTGGCGGGCGCCAGGTCGTCCTGCTTCTCTTCTGTCTCCATGGTCGGGTCCTTCCGGGGCTGAGATGCGGATTCCACGGGGGCTTCGGGGGTGGCGGGGGCCTCAGGGGCGGCGGGGGCTTCGGCGAACGGCCAGTCGGCCGGGGCGGCGTGCGCGGCGGCGGCGACCGGCTCGACGACCGGCTCCACGACCGAGGTGTCGCGCGGGCCGGGGACGACGGCGCGCAGTACGAACCCGCACTCGCCGCAGAACACGTCGGCGTCCTCGATGACCGAGTCGCACTGGGGGCAGCGCAGCGCGACCGAGCCGCCGGTGGCCGGGGGCGGGGCGAAACGGGCGTAGTCCTCCGGCAGCGAGCCGGCGGATTCGGCGGAGTTGTGGGCGCCGACGAGCGACGGGGCGAGTACGGCTTGGCCGCATTCGCCGCAGAAGAGGGCATCGGACGGCAGTTCCGTCCCACACGATCGACAGGTCATGAGCGGGTCCCCTTGATCAGATTCCGAACACTATAGCCACCGAGGGATCGCAGCGAAATCAGTGCCTTGATCCGCCCGCGGCGGTTGACATTGCCGTCCAGGACGGCACGGAGCTCCCCGACCGCGTCCCAGACGTGGTCGGCATCCGCGGGCTGCGGATCCTCGGGAGCGAAGACGGCGCGGTCGGCGACCGCGGCGAGCACACGGGACGGCAGAGTGCCGACGACCGCGGCCAGTTCCGAGCGGGTGGCCGATGACGGCGGCGCGTACCCGTGGTCGATGACGGTGTCGGCGAACTCGTCCCAGCCTCCGCGGATGCGCTGCCGGGTGTCGGGCGCGGTCCTGCGCAGCCGCCGCCTGCGCAGCTTCGCGGCGATGATGAACAGGAAGGGCGCCGTGAGCACCCCCGCGACGGCGAGCCCGAGCCCGGCGATCCGCAGCACGGCGAAGATCACCTGCAGCACGGGGTCCAGGCCGTCCGGGGCGTCGCGTTCGCTGTCGGGCGTCGACTGGTCCTGGTTCGCGTCGGGCCGGTCCGGAGGCGGGGGCACGATCGATTGCGGACGCGCGATCTGCGTCGGATCCTCGGGCTCCTCCTCGGGGATCGGGCGCTCCTCGGGCACCGGGTCGAGGGTGACCCAGCCGTACTCGGCCGTGTTCACCTCGATCCACGCGGTGATGTCCTCCCCGCGCACCCGCACCTCGGTGCCGCTGCCGGAGGTCCGGAAGCCGAACACGACGCGCGCGGGGAAGCCGAGCTGCCTGGCCATCAGTGCCGCCGCCACCGAGTACTGCTCGGCGTCGCCCACCATGCGCGGCGCACTGAAGAGCTCGGTGATGCGGTCGGAGGCGTGCCCGGAGCGGCTCGCCGGCTCATCCTCGCCGAGGCCGTGGCTGATGTAGCCCTCCTCTTTGAGCCCGGTCAGCGCGGCGGTGAGCCGCTCGCCGGGCGCGGAGAGGCCCTCGACGTAGCCGTCCATGGCGAGGGCGAGCTCATCGGGGAGGGCGCCGAGGCGCGGCACGTCCGCCGGTCCGGGGGTGACGCCGCGCAGCTGCGCCTGCGTCGGCTGGTCGGGCACGACAGCCTCGAGCCGGTATCCGTCCCCGGAGCGCAGCCCGCCGATCACGGCGGCGGTCGCGCTGATGTCGTTGTAGTAGAAGGCGTCGCGCAGCCGTCCGGCCCGGTCGCCCTCGAAGGCGACCGACTCGAACAGGCCGATGGTGGGCAGCCACACGCCCGCGTAGTCGTCGATCGCGATCTCGACCCGCACCGGCGTGCCCGACACCGCCGACTGGTCGACCCCGGCCGGGATGCGGACGAAGGTGCCCGAGGCGCTGTCGACCTTGTCGCTGCCCACGGCGTATACGACGCCGTCGTAGCTGTCGAGGGTGGCGATGCGGATCAGCGCGTTCTCGGGAAGCCCGCCGACGGTGAACATGGTCTCGCCGGCCCGGTCGTCGTGCAGGTACCGCCGAAGACCCGCCAGCGGGCTCGGGTAGTCGCGCGGATCGAACGGCTGCTCGATGCTCGTGCGCAGCACATCGCGCTCCCCCGTCGGCGGCAACACGGTGGTCGCGCCGATCGAGGCGGCCGCCGCCACGGCGAGCAGGAGTGCCCCGGCGAGCAGGTTGCGCACGCCGAACCCGCCCTCGACGACGGGACGCTCGAGTTCGGTCGCCCGGCTGAGGCTGCGGATCGATTCGCGGCGCTTGCGCCAGCGCAACCAGATCAGCCAGAGCAGCACGACGGCGAGCAGGCCGAGAGCAGCGGGCACCGGCCAGGGCACGGTCTCGGGCCCGAACGCGATCCCGGTGAGGAACATCACCACCGGCGGCACGACCCCGAGCTCACCCCGCCGGGCGCGCAGGGCCAGGCTGAGCGCCGTGATCGTACTGGTCAGCACCATCACGAACGCCGGAACGAGGAGTGCCTGATAGTCGCCGACCGGCAGGGCGATGGTGAGCAGCTGCTTCCAGCCGAGCGCCACCCCCGCGAGCAGATCGCGGATGCCGGCCAGCGTCGGCAGGAATCCGGAGGTCACCTCGTCGGGCACGGCGAGCGGCACGCCGGCGGCGAGGAACACCGCGAACCCGACCAGGAGCACGACGAAAGAGCGCCAGCGGAACACCGCCCCGAGGATCGCGACGACCGATCCGAGAACCGTGGTGACGGCGACGAGGACGAGGAAGCGCTGGTCCTGGTAGATCGGCCAGAGCGCCACGGCGGCGAGTGCCGTCGCCGCCCAGAGCAGCACGGTGTTCGCGATGACGAACCCCGCCCTCATGCCACGGCCGCCGTCCGGGCGAGGGCGACCCGGAGGTCGTCGAGGTAGCCGATGGTGAGCACGCTGAGGCCGGCCACGCGGCGAAGGCCCGGCACCGCATCCGGGTCGCACACGATGGCGACCACCTCGACGCCGAGCGGGAAGGAATGGGATGCGGCGCGCAACTCGGCGTGCGTGGCGCGCGAACCGCAGACCAGGAAGGCCACGGAGATGCCGTTGAGGTCGTCCGCGGCGACCCGTGCGATGTCGCGGATGTTGAGCGCCGAGGCGGCGACGTCGACGACGGCGAGCTCGTCGAGCAGCCGGGCGGGGACGTGCGTGGCCAGCGAGCGCACGGCGAGCACCTTGCGCTTGGCGAACTCGGGGGTGACCGTGCTGACCACGACCGAGACGGTGCGGCCGTCGCGGATCGCCCGGGTGCCCAGGCTTCCGGCGACGCTGACGGCCAACTCGAACTCCTCCTCGCTGGCGTAGTCGCCGGTGGCGAGGGTGAGGGCGACGACGAGGTGACTGCGGCGGGTCTGCTCGAACTGGCGCACCATGAAGGTGCCGGTCTTGGCCGTCGACTTCCAGTGGATGTAGCGGCGCTCGTCGCCGTTCTGGTACTCGCGCAGGGCGTGGAACGCGACGTCGCTCGAGGTGAGGTCACGCGTCGGAGTGCCCTCGAGGTCGCGGATGAGCCCGGTGCTGGTGCTGGGCACGCCGATGGTGCGCGGGTGCACGACGAGCTCGGCGGACTCGGTCCACACCAGTTCGCGGCGCACCAGGCCGATGGGGTCGGCGCGCACCGTCTTGACCGGTCCGACGGGCACGATGCCGCGCTTCGTGGTCGGGACCGCGAAATCGTGCTGATAGCTCGTGCCGCCGCGCAGCCCCGGCATGGGCAGCTCGGCGAGTCCGTGGCCGACCGGGATCTCGATCGTGACGCCCAGCGTGCGGCGCCGCCGGGCGTTGGTCACCTCGATGCGTCCGCGCGCGGGTTCGCCCACGACCACCCTGCGATGCGGGAGGCTCAGCTCCATGGTGAACGGCGCCCGGCCGATCAGATAGATCGCGGCGACCACCACGAGCACGACTCCCGCCCAGCCGACGACGACCAGCTCGATCCAGCCCAGCCGGTAGCCGGCGATGAGGAAGGCCGGGATCACCCCCAGCATCACCCACCCGAGCGGGGTGACGACCGCGGCCACCCGGGCGAACCCGCGCGACAGGACCCCGCCGATGACCCGACCCGCCCGCACCGACGCCACGATGGTGTCGGCGAGCACACCCGTGCGCGCGCCGACGAGGCGCGTGCGCGTGTTGGTGAGACCCGCGAGCTCGTCGCGGGTCTGGGTGTCGTCCCGGCTCGCGCTGCGGGTGCGAGCGGAACGCGGGATCGGCCGGGGGTTGCTCACACGGCTTGCCTATCGCTCGGGGGCGCCGTCTCCAGCAGCAGCTGGGCGATCACGCTCGAGGGGGTGACCCCGTCGAACTCGGCCTCGGGATCGAGGACCAGGCGGTGGGCGAGCACCGGCTCGGCCAGCGACTTCACATCGTCCGGCACGACGTAGTGCCTGCCCGACGCCGCCGCCAGGGTCTTCGCGCTGCGCACCAGCGCCAGCGCCCCGCGCACGCTGACGCCCAGGCGGACCTCGGTGGCACTGCGGGTGGCGTCGACGAGCCGCGAGACGTAATCGTTCACGCTCGGGTCGACGTGCACCGTCCGGGCCAGTTGCGCCATCTCGAGCACGGCGTCGGCGGTGACCACCGGCGGGATCGTCACGTCGTGCGCCTTCACCCCGGCGCCGTCGAGGATCCGCAGCGTCGAGGCATGGTCGGGGTAGCCGATCGACGCCTTCAGCAGGAAGCGGTCCAGCTGCGCCTCGGGCAGGCGGTACGTACCGGCCTGCTCGATCGGGTTCTGGGTGGCGATCACCATGAACGGCAGCCCGACGTCGTGGCTCTCGCCGTCGACGGTGACGTGGCCCTCCTCCATGACCTCCAGCAGCGCGGCCTGGGTCTTCGGGCTCGCGCGGTTGATCTCGTCGGCGAGCACGATGTTGGCGAACACCGGTCCGCGGTGGAAGTCGAAGGCACCGGTGCGCTGGTCGTAGATGCTGACCCCCGTGATGTCGCCGGGCAGCAGGTCGGGGGTGAACTGGATGCGGCTGGCCGTCCCGGCGACGGTCTGCGCGATCGCCCGGGCCAGTGAGGTCTTGCCGGTTCCCGGGAAGTCCTCCAGCAGCAGGTGGCCCTCGCTCAGCAGGGCGACGAAGCCCAGACGGACGACGAAGGTCTTGCCGAGCAGCACCTGCTCGACGCCGGCCACCATTCGGCCGAACGCCTCCTGGAAGGCGCTCGCCTGTTCCGGGGTCATGGTCATCGGGTTGGTCCTTTCACTGCACGGTGAAGATCGGGGGTCTCAGTACGATTCCCAGTTGTAGCTGCGGGAATAGGTGGTGCCGTTCGCGGTGATCGTGACCACCAGGTCGGGGAAGTTCAGTCCGAGCAGCCCGCCATCGACCTCGCACTGGTTCGGCGTCGAGGCGTCGTCGTGCGAGCCGCAGGTCGCGCTGACCCCGGCGTATCCCGAGCCGGACGGCAGCGAGCCCCAGCTCCAGTAACCCGAGGCTCCGAGCAGCTCGTCGCTCGGGGTGACGACCGACTGCAGACCGCCGGGGGTCGAGTTGCTGACCGCGACGCCGCCGAGCGAGAACGTGTTCGACCAGGCCGGGCCGCACAGCGTGCCCTCGGGGTACGCCTTGCAGGCCTTCACCTGCACCGACAGCGCGTTGCCGTAGTGCGATCCGTTGCCCGTGGTGAGGATGGTGCCGGGCGAGACCGGTCCGGTCACCGACTGGTCGGTGTCGCCGCCGCTCAGCCGGTACTGGAAGGTGTCGGCGTCGGTCGACCCGGATCCGATGGTGAAGCCGTCGAGCCGGAAGTCCCAGGTCGAGGGCGAGGTCTGCACCGGGCCCGCCGTGGATACGGCGGTGACGGTGCCGGGCGCCGCACGCGGGGTCACGGGCACCTCGGTCGAGGCCACGCAGCCCTGGCCGTTGTAGGCGTAGACGATCATCGAGTAGGTCTTGTTCGGGGTCAGCCCGCCGAAGTTCGCGCTGCTGACGCCGCCCGAGAGATGCTTGGTGTACTGCCCGGCGGGCGGCGGGTGGACCTCCGGATTGCCCTGCTCCACCCCACTCACGCTGCACCCCGGAGCGGCACCGGTGTAGATCGCCACGTAGTAGTTGCTGATCGAGGCGCCGTTGTCGGCGAACGCGCCGTCCCAGGCGATGCTCGCGGTGGTCCCGTCGGTGAGCGATCCGGATGCGGTGGGCGCCCCGGTCGGGATCGGCGGGCCCGCGGGTACCCCCGTCGCGGACGCATCGTTCCAGGTGGCGAGGCTGTTGGGTGCCGAGTTGCGGGCGCTCACGCTGAAGCCGACCGAGCTGCCGTTCGCGATCGAGGGCGCCTGGATGTTCCGGGCGTACTTGGTGCCGACCGGGTCGGAGGAATCGACGTTCACGGTCTGGGTGACGCCGCCCACGGTGACGACGTAGGTCTCGATCGGGGAGCCGGCCCCGACATCCGGCTTCGCCCAGGTGACGCGCAGGCCCTGATCGAGCGGGCGCCACGACAGCCCGGTGGGCGGCGGCGGGATCACGTCGGACCAGATCGAGCCGGCCAGCGCGCTCGGGTTCGAGGGACCGAGGGCGTTGATGGCGACGACGCTCAGCCGCACGGCGTTCGCCGGCCCGTTGCCGGGGGTGCGCAACTCGCAGCCGACGGTCGTCGCGCAGGTCGTGGTGCTGATCGCCGCGCCGTCGGCGGCCGAGGTCATGGTGACTTCGTACCCGGTGATCGGCGAGTTGTTGAACAGCCCGGGGATCCAGGCGAGCTTCAGCAGGCGATCGCCGAACTCCGAGACGCGGACGTTGGTGACCGGGTCGGGAACGTCCTGCACCGAGATGGTGACGTTGCCCCAGACGTAGCGGTTGGGGTCGTTCGTGGCGTCGGCGACCTGGTACTGCAGGTTGATGTCGACGGGCGCGACCCCGGATGCGACGGTCACGCTGAGCTGGGACCGGTCGGCGCTCGGGGTGATGGTGACTCCGTCGGGCAGGGCGCTGCCGCTCAGCCCGCGGATCGCGATGACGCGCAGCGGGGTGTCGGGGAACGGGTTGTTGGCCTGATCGTTGGTGAGCACGTCGACCGAGGTGGTCTTTCCGCGCTGGGTGACGGCACGGTCGGCGACGGGGGTCGCCAGCGGCCGGGTGGAGGGCACCACCTGCAGCACGATGTTGCCCGCGCGGCCCTCGTTGATGGCGTCGCGGACCCCGATGCCGATCGAGGTCGTCGACCCGGTGACCGCCGTGGCGTCGGCCGTGAGCACGAGACGCTGGCCGTTCGGCTGGTAGCTGAACCCCTCGGGCAGCGGCTGCAGGACGGTGTAGATGAGCTCATCGAGGTCATCATCGTAGGGGTAGTTGGTGAGCCGTACCAGGTCGAGCTCTTTGGACTCCCCCGGCTCGAAGTTCACGGTTCCGCCGTTGAACGCCGGCGGCTGGTTCTCTCGCGGTCGCACGTCGATCGCCAGCGTGAGGATCGCGGTGCGCCCATCGGGGTCGTCGGCGGAGTCGCCGTCGGTGACCTCGAAGGTGATCGAGGCGGGCCCGAAGTACTTGTCGGCCGAGGTGAACTCGAGCGTGAAGGGGTCGACCACCAGGTCGTCGCCGTTGGCGTGGGTCGCGCGCACGGTGCTGCTGTCGGCGATGCGCACCCGGCTGCCGCCGAGGGCGACGACGTAGTCGTTCAGCTCGATGCGCAGGGTGTCCTCGCTGTTCACCCGCAGGGGCGGTGCGGTGCGGTCCAGCTGGGGCAGGGCGTCGTCGTAGCCGGGGACCCAGATGAACGCGTACGAGCGGATCCCGTCGTCATCGGGGTGCGACACCGAGAACGGGATGATCTGGCTCTTGTCGCCCACCGTGACGCGGATGCGCTTGTCGGCCAGCACCTGCGCCGACGATGCATAGCCCTGGACGAGCGCCACCCCGAGCTCGCTGGAGTCGCCGTCCGGGAAGAACACGTTGTCGAGCACGGCGACATCGACGGTGTCACGGTCGAGCACGTCGCTGACGGCGAGCACGGTGTCCTGCGCGACGGGATATCCGAGCGGGGCGTCATCGTCGACCTTGACGTACACGAACGCCGAACTGGTGCCGCCTGACTCGTTCTGGATCGTGTAGATGACCGAGTAGTCGCCCTCCTCGCTCGGGGGCGTGATGGTGACGATGGCCTCGTCCTCGACGACGGCGGTGGTCTCGGCGGTGTTCGCCGTCGCCGTCGTCACCGTCAGCGGGCTGCCGTCCGGGTCGGAATCGTTGGCGAGCACCTGCACGGAGATGCTGCGGCCGGGCCGCACCGTGACCTCGTCGGTGTTCGCGACGGGATTGCGGGCGCCGTCCAGGGGCGCCGAGATGCCGACCCGCACGGTGCCTTCTGCACGGGCGCCCAGGGCGTCGGTGACGCTGTACTGGAAGGTGTCGGTCCCGCTGGAGTAGTCGCCGGCCTCGTAGGTGATGAAGCCGGGTCCGACCTCGAGCACCGAGCCCTTCTCGGGGTTGCTGGCGATGCCGATCAGCTGCACCGAATCGCCGTCCGGGTCGATCCCGGACAGCGGGATCTCGATGGTGACGGTCTCGCCGGCGAGGACCCGCGCGATCACCCGTTTGGGGGTGGGCGCGTTGTTGGTGGCCAGGTCGACCTCGCGGACCGCGATGTCGACCTTCGCCTGCGCGGTCTGCCCGTCGGGTCCGGCGATGCTGTACACGGCCGTGTAGTTGCCGGCGGTCTGCGGGGCGAGGTAACGCAGCCGGTCGCCCGAGACGAACAGCAGACCGCCGCCCGCGGGCAGCTCCTCCGCCAGTTCCGGCTGCAGGGCGATGGGGGCGTCGTCCGGGTGGTCGTCGTTGGCCAGCACCGGGATGTCGATGACGTCACCCACCCGCACCGTCACGGAATCGTCGGTGGCGAGCGGGGGCTGCAGTTGCGGCGGGATCGGCAGCTCGACGACGGTGATGGTGCCCTCGGCCTCGGCGAGCCCGTTGCTGATGCGGTAGTTGAAGGTGATCGTCGTGCCCTCGAGCGGTCCGCGCAGCGTGACGCGCACCTCGCGCTGATCGAGCACCTCGGCCTGGATCGGCCCGTTCGGGTCGACGTTGGTCACGCCGGTGACGACCAGCACCCCGCCCGCCGGGTCGATGTCGGTCTGCGTGGGGTCGACGGTCTGGTTCTGCAACGTGGTCACGAAGACGGTCTTCGGCACCGTGATCGGGCGGGTGTTGGCGTCCGGAGGGGCCGCGACGTCGATACGCACCAGGCCGGTCGCGGTCTGGTCGCCGTCGGTGACCGTGAACTCGACGTAGTGGGTGCGCACGTCGTTGCTGACGAACGTGAAGGTGCCCGCCTCGAAGCTCGGCTCGATGGTCGAGCCGGCCTTCGCGGGGACGGCATTCAGCCGCAGGGTCCCGGTTCCGCCGCGCACATGGGTCATGGGACGCACGGTGATCTCCTGCCCCGCCGTGGCGAGAGCCACCCAGGGTTCGATCACGATCGGGATGTCGCCGGGCTCCTTGACGGTGAGCGCGAGGCTGCCGCTGCCCTCCGCCGTGCCGTCGGTCATGGTCAGGGTGACCGATTTCACGGCACTGCCTTCGCCGGAGTCCGAGAACACCACGACGCCGTCCGGCTTGTAGCTGACGCGGTCGGGGGATGCGGTGGTCGCGTTGGTGAGATAGAACGCGTCGCCGTCCGGGTCGACCCAGTCCCCGATCACCTGGGTCGAGATGCGACCGCCCTCCTGCACGGTGGTCTTGGTGGTGCGCACCTGGCGCGGGGGCGAGTTCTCGCCCGGCCCGCGCACGGTGACCGTCACGGTCGCGGTGGCGGTGCCGCCTCGGCCGTCGCTGATGGTGTAGCTGAAACTGAACTTGCCGCTGGCGCCGGGCTCCAGGGTGAGTTGCAGTTGCTGGTTGCGGGTGACGAGATCGACCCGCCCGATGTTCTCGGAGATCCCGCTGGACTGGGTGATGACGAGCACGTCGGCGTTCGGGTCGTAGTCGTTGAGCAGCACCGGAAGCAACGTCGCCCGCCCAGGCCGGGCTCCGAACTCGTCGTCGACGGCGACCGGTGGCTTCTGCTCCTCGTCGACCTCCGGCGGGACGTCCTCGTTGTTCTCCTGCTCCTCCTGCTCTTCGTCCTCGACTATCAGCTCGTCCCAGTTGTCGATGAGCTCGCCGTTCTGCTGGACGGCCCAGGTCGCCCCCGAGCGCGCATCGTTGAGGACGGCGCGTTCGGTGTTGGTCGAGAACACCAGCTGGGCAGAGCCGGGCATCTCGGCGAGGTCGAGCTCGACGCCCGCACCCGGGTCGCTCGCGCAGCGCCGCCAGCCGGTGCCGTTGCTCCAGGCGCCGTACTCGCAGCCTGCCAGCACGAGCGGCGGCGCGACGCTGCCGGACTGCCCGTCGATCAGGGGGACGGGGTTCGCGCCGCTGAACGGGATGCTGAGCAGCGCCTCCTGTGTGCCGACGAGCATCCGCTCCGAGGCCGGACCGGGCTTCTGCAGCACGGCGCCCGCTGTCGGGCCGATCTGCTGACTGAGATCGACGGTGCGTCCGTCGAGGTACAGAATGCGCGTGCCGGCGTCGAGGACCCCCCACCGGTCGCCGACGGCGGTGATCTGATAGTTGCGCGACCCCGTGTCGAGGCTGAGCCCCCAGCTGGCGTCGACCTCGTCCGACCGGGTGGCGTCGACCCGGCGCACCTCGCCGACCTCGGGCGAGTAGGCGAACAGCACGCCATCGGGGGTCACGGTGACCACGGCGTCGCTGCCGAGGCTGAGGCTGGCCGGGGCGGTCGCGTCGAAGCCGGAGAGCTCGACCTCGGGCAGGATCCACAGCTCCCCGGTGCCGGACTCGAAGATGATGACCCGGTCGCCGGCGAGGAACACCTGGGCCTGGTCCGGCGGCAGCGCGATGTCGTCGATGACGGTGCTGGTGGCCGGATCGATGGTCTCCATCGCGGCGTTGGCGTGGTCGACCAGCAGCACGGTGTCGCGGTCCTGCACGGTCTCGAGCTGGTTCGCGCCGGCCTTCACCACCGAGTTCAGCTCGAGGACCTCGGTCGACGCGCGGCCGATCGCCTGCTGGGTGCCGTTGGCGACCCAGACCGACCCGTCGTCGAGTTGCATCTTCTGGGCCGTGTATCCGGTCGAGACGACGGCGATCGTGGCGACGATGGCGGCGATGACCACGCCGCTGGTCGCCGTGGCGACGAGCGAGCGGTGGGCCTTCAACCAGCTGCGCAACATGGGATCAGCTCTCGACGACGTCGATGCACTTCTCGGCACTGGCGTCCCCCGTCTTGCCCTGGCGGTTGACGGTGACGGTGATGCAGACGGTGTCGCCCGCCTCGGCGTCGACCCGGAACACCGGCGAGAGCTGGATGCTGGAGGTGCCGTCGCGGACCTGGATCTGGTAGCGGTCGCCGTCGTCGAGCCCGGGGTCCGGCCAGCGGAACTCGACGGTGCCCCCGGTCTCGGTGGCCGAGATGTCGGTGACGGTCGGGATGCCGGTGTCGCTCGCCGCCCGCACCAGCACGAACAGCGCGGTCACCCCGAGCGCGACGACGAGGGCCGCGGCCCCGAGCAGGAACCAGGTGATGGTCTGCTGCCGCTTGCTGAGCGGCGCCGGCCTGCTCTGGCTGAAGCGGTTGGGGGCGCTGGCCTCCCGGATCGTGCCGACGGCGTCGTACCCGGCGGCCTGCTCGGCGAGGCGCCGGCGGCGGCGTGGCGCGGGGGCGGCCGCTGCGCCAGCGAGGGGCCGCAGGCGGGTGCGGTCCTCCAGGTCGCTGACCGTGGCCGACGCCCATTCGTCCATGGCGACCTCGGTGGGGGTCTGCGTCACCCCGAGCTCGGTCTCGATGACCTGCAGTTCGCGCACGAAGTCGAGGGCGCTCGCCGGCCGGAGTTCCGGCTTGCGCGACATCGCCCGCCGCAGCAGCGCGTCGAGGCTCGCCGGCACGTCGGCGCGCCCGATCGGCTGGGGCTTGGCGCGGGCGATGCGCGACATGAGATCGGTGGAGGAGTTGGAGCCGCCGGGCACCTCGAAGGGCGAGCGCCCGGCGAGCAGCGAGTAGACGGTGGCGCCGAGCGACCACACTTCGCTCTGGATCGAGCCGGGGGTCTCATCGAGCAGCACCTCTGGCGCCGACCATGGGATCGAGAGGCCGACCGAGTCCTCTTCTTTGGCCACCGCGATCGAGGCGGCGATGCCGAAGTCGCTGAGCACGGGGTGCCCGTACGCGGTCAGCAGGATGTTCGAGGGCTTGATGTCGCGGTGCAGCACGCCGGCGCGGTGGGCGGTCTCGACGGCGCTGCCGATCTTGACGGCGATGCGCAGCACCTCGGCGACCGGGATGCGCTCGCGCCGGTAGCGCTCGCTCAGGGACGCGGAGCAGAGCTCCATGACGAGGTACGGGCGGCCGTCGGCGCTGACCCCCGCCTGGTACACCGTGAGGATCGAGGGGTGCCCGCTGAGCTGGGCCATGAGGTTGGCCTCGGCCTGGAACATCTGTCGCACCTGGTCGTTGACGACCTCGGCGAGCATGACCTTGACAGCGACCTGCCGACGAGGCATGTTCTGCTCGTAGAGGAACACGTCGGCGAAGCCGCCGGAGCCCAGGACATGGACGTAGGAGAATCCGGGCAGCACGGGAGGCTGAGACGGCAGACGGCGCGCCACGTTCCCCTCCTCCCCAGCCGAAAGAACCTTGTCATTCTAGGCAGACGGGCTCCGCATACCGGGTGGTCGACCCCTGAAGGGGGGTCGGTCAGGACTCCCCCAGATCGGGCGCCCCTCCAACGGGATCGGGCGCGTCGGCGCTCGGGGACTCCAGCACGTCGACGACGGCCACGGTGACGTTGTCGCGCCCGCCCGCGGCGAGCGCCGCATCCACGAGTGCGCCCGCCGTCTCGGCCGGTACCAGACCGGCGGCCATCAGCATCCGGATGCGGTCGTCGCCGAGCTCTTTCGTCAACCCGTCCGAGCAGATCAGCAACCGCATCCCGGCCCGCACGGGCACCATGACGACGTCGGGCCGCGGGTCGTCCCGGAAGCCGAGCGCGCGGGTGATGACGTTGCTCTCGGGGTGGCTCTCGGCGTCCTCGGCGGCGAGCAAGCCGGCGTCGACGAGCTCCTGCACCACCGAGTGGTCCGTGGTCACCCGACTGAGCTCGGTGCCCTCGAAGCGGTACACCCGGCTGTCGCCGATGTTGAACACGGCGAATACCGGCACCGCGTCGACGAGCATCAACGCTGCCCCGGTCACCGTCGTCCCCACGCCGAGCGGGATCCCCTCGGCGAGCGTGTCGATATCGTGCGCGGCGGCTGCGAGCGACTTCTCCAGCGTGGCCACGTCGAAGAACTTCACGCCTCGGCGCGGCGACAGGTGCTCCACGGCGGCGGCACTGGCGCGATCCCCCGCCGCGTGGCCGCCCATTCCGTCGGCGACCGCGAACATCGGCGAGGCGACGACGACACTGTCCTCGTTGGCGCTGCGCTTGTGGCCGACATCGCTGCGTGCCGCCCAGCTGAGCACGACGGCACCGCCACCCGGCACCGGGATGCGATGGCCGGTGCGATCCTTCCCGATGTGGCTCACAGCTCGGCCGCGATCCGCTCGGGGGCGAGGAGTTCCAGCACGTTGCCGTCGCCGAGATCGATGAGCGAGCCCGGGGTGACGACGGCCGACTCGCCGCGCAGCAGGGTGCGGGGCGCGTTGCCCGGGACGGTGATGACGGTGCCGTTCGTCGAGCGCATGTCGGTGGCGACGATCGCGTCGCCGGTGCGGCGCAGTTCCAGGTGCGTCGCAGACACCTCTTTCTCTTTGGAGGGGACGGCCACGAGCCGAACCCTCCTGTCGCTGGCGACGCGCGGCACGCTGGGCCGGCGGCCGAGGTACACGGTGAGATCGAGCGCGACCACGACGCCGTCGGCCATCTTGAGGCGGTAGGGGCCGCGCTCGCGCGGAGGCTCGGGCTGCGGCGGGGGCTCCTCGGAATCGGGCTCCTGCTCGGGGAGTTCGTCGACCGAGGGCAGCGCCTCGGCCTTGCCCGGGGCCGGGGGTTCCACCAGCGCGGGCGGCTTCGCGCGTTCCACGCTGCGCGTGTGCTCGAGCTCGTCCGTCACGCCTCCATTGTGCGGCCCGGGTGCAGGATTCTCCGGCAGCCGACGCCGTTGCACAGGAGTTCCCGGTTCGCGGAGTTCACCCCCGGTGTGCGGACTCCTGCAGAACTGAAGGCTCCTGCAGAACAGAGATGGGGACTCAGAGCCCGATGTAGGACATCACGTGCTTGATGCGCGTGTAGTCCTCGAAGCCGTACTGCGAGAGGTCCTTGCCGTAACCGGAGTGCTTGAAACCGCCGTGCGGCATCTCGGCCACGATCGGGATGTGCGTGTTGATCCAGACGCACCCGAAGTCGAGGTGCTTCGCGAACCGCATCGCCCGGCCGTGGTCCGAGGTCCACACCGACGACGCGAGGCCGTAGTTGACGCCGTTCGCCCACTCGAGCGCCTGGGCCTCGTCGCGGAAGCGCTGCACCGTGATGACCGGCCCGAAGATCTCGTTCTGGATCGCATCGTCC
>Ga0182739_1002311_pt1 | contig 18029 bp, 14 predicted proteins | sample eDN5th30CBELigBY_FD_128873 | JGI IMG/M metagenome (GOLD analysis project Ga0182739, IMG submission 128873) | Enriched backyard soil microbial communities from Emeryville, California, USA - eDNA 5th pass 30_C BE-Lig BY (version 2) (version 2) | ecosystem: Environmental > Terrestrial > Soil >...
CCTTCTGCTCTGTCGGGCCACCGACGACAGCGCCAACATCGGCGTTCCGTCCAGTGCCGTTCCGGTCAGCGTCACACTCACCGCGACGAGCACCAACGGCCTGGTCGCCGCATACAACTTCGACAGCGGCAACGGTACCACGCTCCAGGATTTGTCGGGCTGGGGTAACACGGGGACGATCTCGAATGCCAGCTGGACGACCTCCGGGCATACGGGATCGGCCCTTGCCTTCAATGGAACGAGCAGTGGAGTGACCATCCCCAACGCCGCGTCCCTGAATCCCAGCGCAGCCTTGACGCTGGAAGCGTGGGTCAATCCGACGACCGGGTCCGGATCGCAACCGATCTTCTTCAAGGGGGGAGGCGAGGGCGTTCCCTATAGCCTCTACAGTTCCAAGAACACACGTCCCCAGGTCTCCCTCAATACGGGCATCTCCAACGGAATCAACCTTTCCGCGGCTCAACCGTTAGGCGCGGAGACCTGGAATCACGTGGCCGCCACCTATGACGGCACGACGCTCCTGGTCTACGTCAACGGCATCACTGTCAGCCAGGCCACCGGGGCGTTCGGTTTGATCTCCTCCACCGGGGAGCTCAGAATCGGCCATTCGGTCCTGGGTGAATACTTCCAGGGACTCATTGATGACGTTCGGGTCTACAACCGCGCCTTGAGCCTGGCCGAGATTCAGGCCGATATGAGCACCCCCGTGGGAGGCTCGCTGGAAACGACGCCCCCCGTTGGATCGATCGCGACCCCGAGTGCAAACGCCACGCTTGCCGGGGTCTCCACCATTTCGGCGAACGTGTCGGACAACATCGGAGTCGCTGGGGTCCAGTTCCTCCTGAACGGTGTCCCCCTGGGAGCCGAGGATGTCCACGCTCCCTATGATGTACCCTGGAACACGACGACGGTCAGCAACGGAAGCTATGCGCTGTCGATGCGCCTCCGGGATATGGCCGGAAACGTGACAAACTCGGCTGCGGTGGCCGTCAGCGTGGCAAACCCGATCGATCAGTCCGCCCCCACGGTCAAGCTCACCGCGCCCGACCAAGCAACAACCGTTGGCGGCCAATTCCTGCTCGCCGCATTCGCCGCCGACGACGTCGGCGTCACCGGCGTTCAGTTCAAGGCCAACGGCGCAAACCTGGGGCCGTTGAACACGAAGGCCCCCTATCGGCTCGCCGCCGCGCTCGCGCCAGGCACCTACGAAATCACTGCGACCGCCACCGACGCTCAGGGGAATGTGGCGACCTCGATTCCCGTGACGATCACCGTCGACGGCACGAATCCGGTCGTGACGGGCCAGACGCCTGCGCCCAATGCGACCGGAATCGTCACCGACGCTCCGGTGACCGTCACGTTCAACGAACCGGTGCGGACCGAACTGAACAGCCTGACTCTCACGGGTCCCAACGGTCCGATCCCGGGCCGTGTCTCCTACAACGCCACCACCAACACCTTGACCTATTTCCCAACCTCAAACCTCTCGCCCAACACCACCTACAGCGCCACGCTCAGCGGGATCACCGACGTTCATGGCAATCCCCTGGAGACCAGCGTCTGGTCGTTCACGACAAATCACGACATCCAGAGTTCGTTCTGGGGAGGAGCCGCGATTCCCGACCAGGCCTCCACAGCCGACCCCCAGGCCATCGAGGTCGGGTTGAAGTTCAGCAGCGATCTCGACGGCGTCATCGCGGGCGTCCGATTCTACAAGGGGTCCTACAATAGCGGCACGCACTACGCCCGACTCTGGACAGCCGACGGGACTCTGCTCGCCACAGCGATCTTCGCTGATGAGACGGCCAGCGGTTGGCAACAAGTCTATTTCAATACCCCTGTTCCGGTTAGCGCGAATACCACTTATGTTGTCTCATACTTCACGCCTTCAGGTTGGTATTCGAGCACTTCGGGATATTTCAAGGGATCAGACTACCACGCGGGCCACCTTCATGTGATCAGAAGCGTGGGATCTGGCGTCTTCCGCTATGGTGAAAATGGCGGATTTCCCACAAGCTCTTTCAACGAATCCAATTATTGGGTCGACCCCATATTTCGGAGTTCGGCCAGTGCGGGCGATACCGACCCGCCCACCGTTACGGCCACAACTCCCGGAGCCAACACCACCGGGGTCGCAACCGCGACGGCTGTCTCCGCCAGATTCAATGAGCCCGTTCAACCCGGGACCCTGCAATGGTCCGTGTTGGGTCCCGCGGGCCCGGTTCTCGGTTCTGTGAGCTACGACACGGCAACGAACACAGCCGTGTTCACCCCCACGGCACCGCTGACGAACCTGGCCACCTACACGGTGACTCTCAGCGCCGCCAGAGACCTCGCCAACAACCCCATGGCTCCCGTCTCCTGGTCCTTCACCACCGTCGCCGCCGCCGCCACCGCCACGTCCTTCTGGAACAACGACGTCACTCCCCAACTCGTCGCCGACGACGACCGGGCCTCCGTCGAACTCGGCATGAAGTTCTACTCCGACACAGCGGGAACCATCACCGGTGTCCGATTCTACAAGGGGGCCAACAACTACGGCACCCACTTCGCTAGACTCTGGACCGAGAACGGCACGCTCCTGGCCAATGCCACCTTCGTCAACGAGACCGCCATCGGATGGCAGCAGGTCCTCTTCGACGTCCCCGTACCCATCACGGCCAATACCACCTACGTCGTCTCCTACTACGCACCCAACGGCGCCTACGCCTACGACCCCGGATTCTTCAACAACGCCGGACTCGACCGTGGAAACCTCCACGCCCTGGCCAACTCCACCAGCGGCGGAAATGGTGTCTTCCGATATGGTGCCGAAGGCGGATTCCCCTTCGAGTCCTACGAAGCCACCAACTACTGGGTTGATGTCATCTTCAGCGCCACTCCCATCACCGTCGACACCACTCCCCCCGGCGTCAACGTCACCTCGCCTGTCGACAACGACAACGCGGTCCCGACCCCCACGGTCATCTCCGCCACCTTCAGCGAGCCGGTCCAGGCCGGGACCATCGTCTTCAATATCATCGGGCCCAACGGCCCCGTGCTCGGTGTCGTCGACTACAACGCCAGTACTCAAACGGCCACCTTCACCCCGACGACGCCACTGGGCAACCTGGCCACCTACCAGGTCACGCTTGCCGGTGTCCGGGACCATGCCAATAACCTCATGGTGCCCGTCACCTGGTCCTTCACAACCACCTCGGCCACGAACCTCTTGACCGAGTCGTCGCCGGACGACTTCAACTCGGGTACGTTCAATGGAACCGTGATCGCGAATCCGACGACAGGTGGGATCGCGCTGGGGGCGATCCTTCGCGATGACTTCTCCAGTCCCTCCCTGGGAGCCCTCTGGACCCGCGACGTCTGGACGTCCTCGGCCCACGACACCGTGACGGATGGCGTCATCACCGTCGCCGGTGAGGCTCTCGCGCCTCCGGCGCCCACGGCGTCGGAGGCGGGGGTCGAAGGGCGCATCAGCTTCGCCAACGCGTTCCAGCACTTCGGAATCGCCACCGGACTGGCGAGCGTCACGGGAAATTCCTGGGTCCTGTTCAGCACCATGGACACGACCAATACCCTCTTTGCTCGAGTCAATCTCAATGGTGCGACCCAAGACGTCAGTCTCGGCGCATTGCCCGCGGGATTTCACGTGTATCGCATCCAGCCCTCGACCACCGGATTCGACTTCCTGGTCGATGGAGTGGTGAAAGCGACGATCGCCGCAACTCTGCCGGCGGGGTCGAGCCTCCGGCTGGTTCTGTCCGACTACAACGCCGCCGACCCGCTACCACTCCGCGCAGACTGGGTGCGTGAGGTCGGGGGGACTTATGTCTCATCGATCCTTGATGCCGGGCAATCGGTAAGCTGGCAATCAGCGACCTGGACGGCCTCTCTACCTGCCGGAGCTCTCGTGACCGTTCAGACCAGTAGCTCAACGGACAACATCAACTGGTCGGCCTGGGCGGAAGTCTCCCCTGGTGGCACAGTCGCCAGCCCACGCGGTCGCTATCTCCGGTACCGACTCGTGCTCGTCTCGCCGGACTCGATTGTGACTCCCGTCCTCACGACGATCACGCTCGGCCGACTGTGAGATCGAGTCGTCCGGCAAGGGCCAGGGCCACCCTCCTTGCCGGACGAGTCTCCGAGAAGAACGCGGCCGCGTGCTGGTCCGTCCTTGAGAGGAGGAGAGGCTCCTTTGGCAGACGTCTCGTGGGAAACCGGTCCCCTCCTCAGAGAATTCGTCGACCAATCGCAACGCTGAACATCAAGCCTCCTATATTCCTCAACGTTGTTTCTCGCGTACAATTCAATCGTGGCGTCGAGTCGACCCGAGATTTCCCAGACCTGTCCGTGAGGTTGCAATGAGGTGTCCCCCATCCGATTGGCGACCAATTCCCCGTCGCCGTCGTGAGTCGTCCTGTCGCCCCGAAACGCTACACTGGGAAGTTCGGGAACGGCCCGGCCGGCAACACCTCAGCGTGACAAGACCGCAAGTTTCCTGGAGGTAGTGATCCATGGATGGAATCAATGTTCGCCTGTCGGATGGCGCGGAATGGAAGTTGACGGTTGGGGAGCACGTCCGGACGGATCAGGAGTTCGAGGCCCTGCTGGCCGCCGCGATGGAGGTGGAGGATCTCACCGAGGCCCTTCAGGCGGAATTGGCGGTGACGATTTATCTTTTGAGGCGTAACTACGAGCTCAGCCCAGACCAACTTGCTTTGCTACTGACGTTTGCGCCGGACGACCCGGCACTGCCGGCGCTTCAAAAGGCCATGCACGAATTCCTGGTGGCCCTAACGGCCCGCAAGCGAGTCGCCAACCCCTCACTTGCCAAGGAGAAGCAGATCCCTCATCCGTCGGATATCATCCCCGGATCGATCTGAGACGGCGATCGAGTCATCGATCCGGGGGACCGCGTTGGAACTGCGGCTTGTCGAGGGCGGCTCGCGATAACCAATCGTTGGCCCGCGCGCATGCTGCCTCTTTGGCGTTGTCGATGGCGCGGTGGTTCTTGTTCCGTCGAACTCGGCCGTGTGCGAGTGGCCCGGTGAGCGATGGCCCAACGGAAGGCCGTGATCAGCCTGCGACTCGGGGGAGCCGATTGCGACGGCTCCCGCAAGTTGAACGTGGCGGCTCAACGCTTCACCATTGCCGATTTGCCACGTGTTTCCCCTCCCGATCGGCAAACTACTTGGGGTCGAGCCCATGGCTACCTCGTTGCGATGCGCACCAGTCGAGCGGGGGCGCGCCCCTGAGCACCGGTTCGCGGGCAGTCCCGTCGAACGCTTTCTGCATGCCTGCGGCTGGACCGGTCCAGTCCGACTGACGGTGGAAGACCTCGCGGGTGTGCCGCTTGGTCCAACCCTGGCGCTGGACCAGCCCTTCATCGTGGTCGGACGGCGGGAGACGGCCGATGTCACGCTCGACCACCCTGAGTTCAGCCGCAATCATCTCTACCTCCAGGTGATTGCCGGCCGGGTCTTTTGCATCGACCTTTTTAGCCGCACCGGGACGTTCTGGGGAAATGAACGGAGAAGCTGGGGCTGGATCGAGCCGGGCGCGGCGGTCCGGATCGGAAACGTTCGCCTCCGCCCCTCGAACCATCCCTTCGACACCCGATCCGGCGAAGCGGAGTCCACAGCGCTGCCGATCTCGCGATCCTTCGGGTCCCAAGGATGCGAAGACGTCGTCCTTGAGCTGATGTCTGCGGAGACATCACCCAACCCGGCGTGGTGGATCAATCGGGCCATCTTCTTGATCGGCCGGTCGCCGGCTTGCAAGCTGCACTTACCGGATTCCTCGTGTGCCAAGATTCACGCCAGCCTGGTACGCACCCCTTTGGGCGTCTGGCTGGTCGACATGCGGAGCTCGACCGGCACCTGGCTCAACGGGGAGCCTGTCAAGTGTGTCCGAATCGGCAATGGCGATGAGATCACGATCGGCCCGTATTGTCTGAAGGTCCATGCCGGCATCCCGGCGACTCAGATCCTGTCCGCCAACGGTTTGCCAGCCCTGCGCGAAACCCCGGACCTGAATATGGTCACCCTGGCCGGATCAGGACCGGCCGAGGGAGCCCAGGTGCTCTCACCGGCGGATGGGGCCGGTCGCGATGCGCTCACGCTGGAGCTGCTCCGCGAGATCGGCCAACAGCGAGCCGAATCCGCCGAGCAGCATCGCCAGTTGATCGCTCTGTTCTACCGGATGCATCAAGAGCAGATGGCCCTGATCGTTGGCGAACTGGAACGACTGCGGCAATTGGTCGACGCACGCCCCCAAGGGGGCAGTTCGCGTGCGACGATCATCCCCACACCAGAGAACCCGTTGCTGAACGGTGTGCCAACTCAGCTCACCCTCCTTGCTCCCGCAACGCCCCTGGCATCGCCCCGAACCGCCTCTTCCGCCTCTGTGTCCCTCGACGACGCCTCTCGACACAGCTCTTCCCCGATCTCCCTGCCGGTCAACGGCGCGAGCGGAGAGACCGCGGCGGCCATCTCGGATTCGAACACGGACTTTCACCTCGTTCTCGCCCAGCGGCTCGCCGCCCACAAGGATGACAGCGGTCGCATGAAAACGCTGATCGATTGGCTGGCGGGCCTTCACAACAACTTGATCGGCGCCTGACCGCAGTCCCGCAACGCGCCACCCAGGTTCAGGAACGGCCAGGGTCGCCGCACCCAGGTCCTGAGTCGTAGGCCCGTTCCCTCTGTCCGACTCCCTCGTCCGAACACGCCCTCAAGTTCAAGCTCGCTCGCCTGCCCGGCATGGATCTCTGCGCCAAGTCGTCCCCCCGCTCGGTCAGGCTGACCGAGCCTCGGCTGGGATGGGATGGGCTTCCCGTCGCAGGCGCTCGCGGACCCTGGGCCGGCGGCCTCACGATTCGCATCAAGGCGCCCACCTCCTCGCCGGACCGCCGCCATCGAATCGGATCAGACTCCGCGCCCGACCACACCGAATCGAACCGACGCTGACTCGCTTGTTCCGCCCCACCGACGGGCAAGCGTCTCTTCATGGCTCCGCTGCGCGAGTGGCGATCTAATGGTACCAACCATGATTGACGTCGAATCTGCGATCAAGGCTCGTTTCGAGCTACTTGCTCCGCTGCTGAATGAGCGGACCCGCCGTCTCATCAGCGCGGCCGAGGCAGGGGTGCTCGGTCGTGGTGGAATCACGATCGTGTCACGGATCACAGGAGTCTCTCGCCGCGCCATCGCCGCCGGGCTTGCGGAGCTTCGCTCGCCCGACGGTTCGTCCCCCGAGCGGATCCGCCGCCCAGGAGGGGGGAGACGGCGACGGGTGTTGGACGACACCACCCTTCAGGATGACCTGGAGCATCTGATCAATCCGATCTCCCGAGGCGATCTGAACTCGCCCTTACGTTGGACCTGTACCAGTGTCAGAAAACTCGCGGAACAGCTCATCCGGATGGGACACGCGACAAGCCACCGCATGGTGGCGGATATGCTTCATGAATTAGGTTATCGACTTCAATCGAAGCGAAAACGGGTCGAAGGCCAGGGCCCCAAGAGCCGCGATGTTCAGTTCGATTTTATTAACCGGGAGGTCGAGGAGGCCTTCCGCCTAGGCCACCCGGTCATCGTCATCGACGCCGGCCAGAAGGAGCTCGAAGGCCGAGACGAGCCGGAATTCAAAGACGCCGGACCGTACGAGGCACCAGGCCCGCCGCTGCTCGCCGAGCCGGTCGACCACGGCCCAGGATCGCAAAAACCACCAAGACCTCGTAATCTGCCCAGACTAAAAGGGCGTGGGCGAACCGGCGTCGTGGCCGATCGAGAATCCGCCACACTGACCGTCGAGGTGATTCGACGCTGGTGGGAGACGATGGGGCACCCTTACTTTCCCCGGGCTCCCAGGATTCTGGTGGTCGCGGACATCAGCGGTGGGGATGAATTGGCCGCGCGCGTTTGGCAGTCGCGCCTCCAGAAACTGGCGGATGAAACGCGCCTCATGATCTCGGTCTACCACTTTCCCCAGGCGACGACCCGCTGGTGTCACATCGAGCATCGCCTCGTCGCCACCACGAGCCTTCAGTGGCGCAATCGGCCGGAGCTCACTCGCGAAATCGCCGTAAGTTTGGTCGCACGCGGCCCCCTCGAGCTCCGATCCGAGCTGTCTCAGGGAGCGACCGACGCCGGCCCCCCGCGCAGTATCGAACTCTCGTATGAAGAAATCGAAAACCTCCTTCTTCAGTCAGGCCGATTCTTTTCCGACTGGAACTACTCGATCGAGCCGGCTTCCTCCACCCCTTGATCGCTTAACGATCCGGCCTCAAAGCTGGCTGGGGTGGATGAGGGAGCGAGTCCCAACGACGTTGAGTCACAGTAGGGGAACACCGGTGTCTTGTCTCCGCATCCGCGCGGTGGCAAGGTGTCGGTGTTCCCCTGTTTACTTACAGCGGTTTGCGTCGAGGTGGCCCAGAGATCGACCGGGCTGGGTGTCCAGGGTCTACCTTCTTTGGCCGGCAGCCAACGCCCAGGGACCGAAGTCGTCCTCTTGCCAGCGAGACGTCGGCGATTCGGTAGAAGGCCGCACTCGATACCCCAGGCCTCGTCGAACGGGTCAAGACGAAACAAAGCTGAATCGATAGATATGAGCCCGAACCCCACCGCAGGTTCAGGCCATTATTGTTGCAATAGTAATTTTCATTTCTCTCTCTATCGTTGAGCAGAACGACCCTCACCCGATCCTCGAATCGTGGCAAGCGAGCCATTTCGCCAGGTTTCCCTTCAGGCAAGCCGGGATTCCGGTTAGAATGATGGGAAGTTCACGTCATGGGGACGGGCTCACCCGCGAGTGAGCCTGCGAACCTCGCGTGACCACGATCCGGTCACTCTCAAGGACACGGGCTCGGCTCATTCCTTCGATCACGAGCGCCGCACGGACCGATGGCCGACATGCAGCAACCAACCACCCCTCCCCAATCCGAGAACGAGCTCTATCTGAAGCTCTTCATCACCAACGGCGGCGGTTGGTAGGCCGTCGGAATCCGTCCTCTCGGTCCCTTCCCAACTCCGCGAAGCCAATTCGCCAGCCCGATGTTAAACGTGGCAACGGCCCCGCCGCACACGGCGAGGGTCTGTGCAAGGCGAGACGGTCGGATCAACCCATTCCGGGCCGGCCGCCGCCGTCGAATCGCCGCCATCCTCGAGGTCCATTACGAACCATGGAGCATTTGAATATCCCCCAGTTCCTGGGGCTTCTCGTCGTGATCCTGGGTGCGGCGAAACTCTGTGGCGCCCTGGCCAAAGCGATGGGGCAACCCACCGTACTCGGCGAACTTGTGGCCGGTGTACTCCTGGGATCCTCGGTGCTCGGTCTGGTCAATCCCGAGGTCGAGGTCGTGCACTTGCTCGCCGAGCTGGGCGTGATCCTGCTCCTGTTCATGATCGGTCTGGAGACCGACCTCCACAAGCTGCTCCAGGTGGGCCTGACCTCGACAGCCGTGGCAATGATAGGAGTGGCTCTTCCCTTTGCGCTCGGCTATCTGGCATGCCGGCTCGTCGGTCTCGATAATCTCCCGTCGATCGTCGCCGGCGCATCGCTCACCGCGACCAGCGTCGGGATCACGGCGCGGGTCCTCTCGGACCTCGGCCATTTGCAGGATCCCGAAGGGCAGGTCATCCTGGGAGCTGCGGTCATCGATGACATCATCGGGCTGGTCATTTTGACGGTCGTCATGGGACTGACCCGCGGGGAGTCCGTCTCCGCCGCCGGGGTCGGACGGATCACAGGGGTCGCCTTCGGATTTCTGGTCCTCACCCTTCTGATCGGCAGCTTCGTCGTGCCCGGGCTGGTGAGTCTGGTCTCTCGGATCAGTCTGCCCGGCACCAAGACGATCCTGGCCGTGATCCTCGCCTTCGGTCTCGCCTGGCTCGCCGACCGCTCAGGTTCGGCGGTGATCATCGGGGCCTTCGCCGCCGGGCTCTTGCTTGCGCGAACCCCCCAGGCTTCCGAAATTGAACATGGCGTCACGGAGTTGGGGAATTTCTTCGTGCCACTCTTTTTCGTGTCGGTTGGCGCCTCGGTCGACGTCCGCGTCTTCAACCCGCTCGACCCAGCAAACCGCTCGACCCTGGTGATCGGCGGCGTCCTGATCGTGGTGGCGATCGCCGGAAAGTTCGCGGCCGGATACGCCGCCCCGTGGAGCCAGGTGAGGAAGGCCGTGGTCGGCGTGGGCATGATCCCCCGAGGGGAGGTCGGCCTGATCTTCGCGCAGATGGGGCTCGCCAGCAAGGTCTTCGACGCCAAGCTATTCGGCGCAGTGACCCTGATGGTCATGGTCACGACGTTTATCGCCCCGCCCCTGCTTCGGGCCCTGTTTCCAATCACCGAATCGGACTGGATCCCGCCCGAACCCGATGGCATCGAGGAGCTGGTGACCGGCGAATAAGGCACCGTCCTCCCCGGCTTCGTGGGGATCAAACCCCCGAAAAAAACAGGGCGACGAAGGAGCATCCCGCGCCTTCGTCGCCCTGCGTGACTGCCGCCTATCGACCTGCCCAAATTAGCTGCGACTGGCGATGTGTTGGCTCACAACATCGAGCAAGCGTCCTGCTTCCTCGGTGGCCAGGCTGGCGTTGTGGCGAACGACAAAGACGCGTTCCCCATTCCAGTCAGGAGACTTCGCTTCCTCAAGAGCGTGGACGAGAACGCCTTGAAACGTATTGCGGCCCATCAGCTCGTCGATGAGGTCCTGCGTTGAGAACAGTTCCAGGTCACCAGGATTCATGCAATTCTCTCATCACAAAGGGGACATGCTCCGTCCCCGCCTAGCCGTCACATCCCTGCATCCTGACCAGCGGGGTGCGACGATGCTAGCAAATCGAAAGACAATCGGGCAAGTCGATTCGGATCGACCGCCGTGGCAGTCCTGGCTGTTCCCAGAAAGACAGATCTCAGTCGACCCACCAGGCGAAACCCGGGCCCGGTTCGGCCGACCCGATCTTGAACTCTTGAACGGCGAAGCAACGACCGGCCGTCCGCCAACCAACGTTAGCAAACGCTGATCAGATTCTCGAGACGGGTCGACGCCTCGACGGCATCAAGGGCCGCCTCATGGGCGAGTTGCTTGACGTGATAGGTACGACACCATCCCTGAAGCACCACGGTGTCGCCCAGACAGTCCACCTGGAGATTGTAAATCCGACCGCACACCTTCTCTTGGATCTGCCGCTCGATCGACTCGGCGAACGCCAGCGTCGAGTCACTCTCCAGCGCCCGCGGCTCCGGCTGATAAACAGGTCCGATCATGGGTGATGCCTCATCGTGACCTCACCGCACAACGTCAGCCCGCCTTCGTCCGTCCTTCAGGCGGCCCTTCGACAATGGCCAAGGGACCATGCCGAATTCCGTTGTCGCCAGTGCGAAACGCGCAATGCCGGTTTCCTCATCGCGGGTCGTTTCGAGGTTCCATCTTCCCGTCCCGTGCCCTTATGATGAGCCTCAACAAGCGCCATGTCAACCAACAATTCAGGTTTTGACAAGACTTCGATACGACTCTCATCCTGTTGAGATCGTTCTAATTCGGGACACGCCACCTCCCTCCTCGATAAGTCCAAACACCACAAAGCACTCATCTTCTCCAACCTCGACGAAAAAAAGGCGACGCCCGTGGCCGCGGGCGCATGCCGCCAGGGCAAGTGACCGCACTCTGGCATCACACGTAAGTGGAGAAGCAGGGGGGAAGGGCGGGGAGGAAGAGTGTTGTCCGATGGAACGGAGGGGGGAAAGTCGAAAAGAACGCGTCAAGGTCAGCCGATCTTGTACTCCCGTGTCTCGCGGATCAACTGGGCGAGCCATTCCATGTACGGCGTGCCGCCGGTGCCCCGTGGGTCGTCGACCCAACGCGCAATGTACCCCTGGGCAAAGCCAAGGTGAGTCTCACGAAATGTCGCCAGCGCTTCCAGGGCTTCGTTGAACAGGGCGGGGTCGACCAAGTCGCGAACCGAAGGCATCCGCTCGACTCGGTCGAGAAACGCGCGGTGCTCCGCGGGCATGTAACGGCGCATATCCGCCAGGTGATCGGTCAACCGCGTCGGCCGATGCGGCACCTTCAGAAACGCCACCAACGCAGGGATGACGCTACTCTGGGCCCCAGTCTCACCTCGATGGCCCACCGGCGTCTGGTCCACGCCCTCGTAGACGACGTCTTCAAAGAACCGGATGTAGGGGCGAAACGTCCGGTAGTACAGAGTCGGATCCATCCTCTCGGGAATCCGGCGCAGCACGCGCACCTGCTCCCAGGTGGCGGCCACAACACGTCGCATCGCCGTGTCGAGCGCCTCACGATCGTGCGCAGCGACCGCGGCCTCGGCGTCAAGAAACGCCGACAAGGACTGTGCGGCGATCGCTTCGATCTCGACGTGCACCAGGATAAACCAGTGCTCGTCGTAGAGGTCCACAAAGTTCTGGATCGTGTCGATGTTCCCAAGCTCGACCTTCCCTGCCGGGTCGAGCCGTCTCCAGTTGTACAAGGCGTAGCCATCGTAACTGAGGATCGGGGGGCGATCCAGCCGGGCACACACCTCACACAGCGGCATGGCCAGGTTGCGTGGAAGGCAGGAGACCGGTTCCTCGCCGACCTGGTGCACGTAGGCCGACGCCAGAAAACCGATCCGGACATAGTACAACCGAAGGACCGGAATCGGCAGCACCCGATCGGGCAGAGGGGGAATTCGGAACTCGCGAGCCAGGTCCCGGAACCGGCGGTCCATCAACAGGCCGGGCAACTCACGACCAAGGGCATCCAGCGCAGCGAACTCGGAATCGTCACCAAAGCTCGCCAGAGGGTCCGCGGCAGGCAGGAACCCCCGACGAGCGAAGTCCACATCCCCACTCATGTCCGACAGCCTCACGGTGGCGAACAGTCAGCACCGACCGCAACAATGCGTCCGGCCCCTATAGGAATCATTAGGCTCGGCCAGCCAGATTGGCAAGCTCTCTCTTCCAAACCGCGGAGGCAAAGCATCCATCCTCCCGTCGCCGCGGCCCGACGCTCTCGACACGCGCGGACACGCCCGAGCCACCGTCCCTCACTTGATCTCCATGAGATAAGAGATCAGACGTTGGATCTTGCCGCCTCGCATCTCAAACACGTCGCAGAATCGCGCCTCCAAGAAACCACCGGCCTTTCGCTGGGCTCGCACCGAGCCCTCGGCCACCACCACGTCGTTCTCTTCCGTCATGCGGGTCGTCGTGATCGTTGGACGGCCCACGAAGGCCTCGTTCTCGATTTCCTTGTCGAATGCCTCCTTGCCAGCGACATGGAACAGACCGGGAATGTCCCACTCGATGTCATCCGTAAGGCATGACAGAATCTTTTCATGGTTACCGTCCCGAAACCCATCGAGGTACATTTCCACCGTCCGTTTGTTCTCAGTCATCTCAAGGCTCCGGTCTCTAGGCATGCTCGTGACCTGTTCCGCAGCAACGGGTCTTGAAGATTCATCACCCGCGGAACAACCAGGCCCAAGAACCAGCGCAACCAGTGAGGTGGCGATTCGACAAGGTCCCGAATCCATCTTCAAGGTCCGACCTCCCGAGGCGACTGTATGGCCAAATATCATCAACGTTCACAGCATCCGTCATCCATTCTTCAGCTCCTCCGCCAGCCTCTCCAGCATGTCGACCCAACTGGGATGAGCGCCGGTACGCTTCGCGAGCTCTTCGGAAACGGTCTGGTGCAACGTCAGCTTCGTCTTGCCTCCCAGGTCCTTGAATGTCACCGTCAGGACCGTCTCTTTCGGCCAGTCGGAATCCATTCCGACATCCTCAGGCCCGACCAGATTGCCGTGCTCGTCCGCGATCGCGAGAGTGTAAACCAATCGCTCGGGGGCGATGATCTCGCGATAGACGCCTTTGCACCAGCATTCGTGTCCATCAGGTGATCGAATGCAGGAATGAAAAGTCCCTCCAGGACGCAGATCGATTGTGCGGAACGTGATCGTACAGCCCTTCGGTGCATACCAGCGGGTCAGTTGCTCGCAATCTGTCCATGCCTTGAACACAAGAGAAGGGGGCACATCAAAGATGCGAGTAATCACAACATCACGTGTCGTGAGTTCATGGATTTTCGTCAAGCTCTTGCTCCTCAATGTTCGGACTGCCACTCAACTCGACCGGGGTTTGATGTTCTCGACCAGACGGCATGAAACGCGACGTCGAGAGATGGGTTCCAGGAAGCGGTGCCCTGCCGCCTCGCAACCGGCCATCGTTCCCCACAAGACCGCCACCAGGCCGCTTGACCCCATCGCCTCGGCACGCCTTACCCAACTCCTCGCTTCCGCAGACATCTGCCGGACCAAGTTAACCCTTCGGTTAAATACGCATGAGAAACGTACAAGCTGGCCTTCGGCTTGTCAAGCTTGGTCTCAACTCCACGGCTCGGGCATGCAAGCGGCAAGGCGTGGCGCTTCATGCCGAACCAATTCCTAGCGACCGGATGAACCATCTCACCGACGCGAACCATAACCTGCTCGTCTGAGCGCCTGGACACGACTGTTTTGAAGTGGATCGCGTTGGAATGACTGGGGTCTCGTCTTCGAAAACCCAGCGCCCAAGTCCGCGACCCGGATTCTCGAAGACGGGACTCCAGCCACTCAAGCGATCAAAATCCTCAAATAACGCGTGCCCAACCGCTTAGGACATCCGACACAGCGGCGTTGCAAGATGGGTGCTTTCGCCGCCGAAACGACGCCTCAGCTGTGCGCCGCGGAAATGAAAGGCGCCAGTGCTCGTGATCCGGGCTCTCAGAGACTCCTGGACGAGGAATCCGAATAACGCGTTGAAGATCTTCGACCCGTTGGGAACCAAGGAGAAGAAGCGGTTCTGGGTTGTGGGCGCCACGCGATGCGACAAGCACAATGACAACGACATGGGAAGGCATCCCGAGAAGATTATCGCCTTCTTAAATGATGCATCCGCCAAGTCGTAAGACACTCGGCCGCGTTGACCGAGCCACCCGGTTCGCATGAGGCAAGACCAAAGTCGGTGCCACGGCCAGCTCGGCCCTGGTTCGGATCTTGCCAGAGGCACCCCTTAGGCAAGTCCATGAAGTCAACGGGGCGGGAATGGTCTGATTTCGGTGGACCGTCGTTCGCGTCTGGCTCGCGAGCCAGTGCGGCCGACAAACAGCAAATCCCGCCGGCTGTCGCCATCGCGACTGCCGGCGGGATTTGACTTCCAGACAAGTCGGGGCGAGAGGATTTGAACCTCCGACCTCACGGACCCGAACCGTGCGCTCTAGCCAAGCTGAGCTACGCCCCGTCGTCAGAGTTGGGCCAAGGGACTTCGGAGTTCTTCCCCCGAGGTCCGACGGCAGGATGACCCAACAGTAGATCCAGCGACCAACTTCAAATCCCGCCAGAGGTCGTGATGGCGACCCTTGGCGGGATTTGCGGTGTGACAAAAGTCGGGGCGAGAGGATTTGAACCTCCGACCTCACGGACCCGAACCGTGCGCTCTAGCCAAGCTGAGCTACGCCCCGTCACACGTGTTTCGCTTTGGTTGCATATCACGTGCTGAGAATGGGATCTTAGCAGAGAATTACGCTCTGTCAATTGGGTACCGGAATTCGGTCGTCGGTGGTGGCTGCGGTGGCACTGTCTCTGTGCTCTTCGAGTGGAGTCTGCACCCGGTCGAGATAACGATGCCAGTCTTGCTCGAGACCGTCGAGATTCTCTCCGAAGGCACGCTGGAAGGCTGTGGAGGCACGATCTTTGGATCGGGGAAGTGCACCACCGGGGGTTCGGAGCAGGTCCAGGAAGGTCAGGAATTCGCGCGGGTGTTCCTTTCGGAGGAAGTAGACGAGAGCCCACGCCTGCGCATACGCGTCTTTCTGGTAGCCACGGCCGAATCCCTGGTCCTCGATGAGGAGGGGGAGAGGGGTGCGCCGGGTGCGGGAGCGCCAATCCGGGAGCCGAAGCTCGTGGGCACGGCCGACGCCGGCCCAGCGGCCTCCTCGGATCACCTCGAACTGGGCGGCCAGGCCCTCGTGGAGCCAGATCGGAAAGTCGTCGTGGTGGGGGGCCAGCCGGCTGGCGGCCACGAGTTGGTGAACCATTTCGTGGGCGGCGGTCCCCAGGTCAACGGAGCGGCGGTCGAGCTCCAGGACCAGTGCGCGGCGGTTGACGTCACCTTGCCAGGAGTCCAACGCCTTGCGAGCCTGGGATCGGCTCATGGCGCGGGGGGACTCACCCCGGAGCTCGACAAGGAGCCGCCCCTGCGGAGGGAGACGATCGAGGGTTTGGCGAAGCGCAGCAAGCTCGCTGCGTCGGGCCGCCAGAGTCTCGCTCAGTGCTTTCAGGGCCCCAGCGCTGCGGCTGTCGTAGGCGAGCACGGCATTCAGCGTCGGGTGGAAGTAGCCGCGGGTGGATCGGAAAACCTCCAGATTCGCGCCTCGGAGATATTCGAGATAATCCTTGTGTTCGGCAAAGAAGACGGAGGCGAAGCGACTTCGAGGGATCGGGAGTTCGATCCCCTGAGCTGCGAACATGAGGTAGTAGGTGGTGATCACTCGCTCCAGCAGGTCGACCCGTTCGAGGGCTTCGTCCGCGGTCTGCTGGTGGAGCAAGACCACGTGGGGTCCGCGACTGACCTCGGCGCTGCCGCCGAGGATCCGGAAAAGGGGCTCGAGATCCGGGTCATCGCCTGGCCTGGATAAGCGTTCCAGGATAGCGACCATGCGCGCGGTGGGTTGATGTGAGGGATCGAGCTGATGAGCGGACTTGAGCATCGACGCGGCCTCGGGCGTCAGCCCGTTCTCGAGCGCCCACCAGGCCGCGGCGGCGCGCTCCTCCACGCCACCGGCCCGCGCTTTCGACTCACGGGCCGGCCACTCGCGCTCGGGCCAGAAGCCGGGGACAATCTTGCGGATGTCCTCCCGTGCAAAGTCGAAGGAAGCGCCGGGTAGCTCGATGCGGATCTTGGGACCGTCGCTCGTGATCGGTACCTGCGCTTCGGTTCCCTTGGCGAAGTAGACCAGCTCTGCCTCCACGGGGGTGACCCAGGCGGACAACCAGACAATCCCGAGAATCGGCCAGAGTCCCCCCATACCCGCCAGGCACCGGATGCGCCGAGGTCTTCGCCTCACTCCGTCCCGGCCACGGATCGGACCCGGCCTCACTCCGGTTCGACTCATGATTCGTGCGACCTCACATCCGGCCGAGGCCAACCACCTCGGAGCTGAGCGAACGATCGAGAAGGAATACAGGGGCCATCTCGATAGAGAAGGAGAAGGAAACGCGCGAGCGCCCCAATCGGGACGGCCCCCCTTGAGAAGGATGATCGGTCATGGCGGCGAAGCCAGTCCAATCCGGATCGTCCCTGGCCGCCAACCTGGAGCGGCCCGCAGTTCAGTAATGGCGACCAATGCTCAGCCAAGCCACCATCAAGCAGGTCCACAGCCAATCCTCATCCCAGAGTCGCTCACCACACATCCAACTGCGATGAACGACGGGGACCGTTCGAGGGCGCATGACGTCTCGGGATCGGACCTTCTGCTCCAGGTCAAATCCGCGTCCGACGTTGAAATCAGGCTCCGTGTGAATTCGACTCTTGACGCCACGATCCGGCCGGTGAATAGTCTAAAGAGTGAGACTGCAGATTCCGTACCCACCGCGGATGAGTCTCCGGGCGAGGATGCCAGGGTATGCGACTCCCGACCGTCCTAGTTCGCACGCTTTTCGCCCTTCTGCTTCTGCGGATGGTCGCTGCGCCCGTTGCGCTCCCTTCCTCGTCTCCGCGCTCGCACGCACCCTTCCATCTCGTCCTGCGTGTCTGCCAATGGCCGGCACAGCGGGTTCAACGATCCACGCCGACGCCGGCCGCTCGGGACTCGCAGCCGGACCTTGATGCGTATCGGCACCGCGACTGGTTCACGGCGCCGGTCCATCGGATCGGGGTCCGCGTCACGGAATCGAGCCTCAACCGAACTCGCCCGGCCCTTCAGGTCGCCCAGGCTGCGCCCTTACTTGGCTGCCTTCGCTGCTAGACCAAGCCGTCCCCTTACCGCACAC
>Ga0182739_1002312_pt1 | contig 18028 bp, 11 predicted proteins | sample eDN5th30CBELigBY_FD_128873 | JGI IMG/M metagenome (GOLD analysis project Ga0182739, IMG submission 128873) | Enriched backyard soil microbial communities from Emeryville, California, USA - eDNA 5th pass 30_C BE-Lig BY (version 2) (version 2) | ecosystem: Environmental > Terrestrial > Soil >...
CGTTCGCCCGCTTCAACGGTGACGGCTTGAACTCCGACAAGCAGTGCCAGGCCAAGACCGCGATCGTCCAGGCCTTGCACCGGCTCAAGAGCGACGAGACCGAGGTGTTCATCGCCGGCATGGGTCTCTACTGGCCGGCCCGGCCTCGGGAGGGCAGCCGCGACCCGGCGGCCCCGCTGCGCATCGCCGCTGCGCTGGCCTATGCCGAGCTCGGGCCCCCGACGGAGGTCGAGCCGCTGGTGGATCTGCTGGTCGACCCGGTCCCCGACGTGCGATTGACCGCGGTCCGTGCCCTCGCGGCGCTGGGCGGGTCTCACGGTGGCGTGGTACTCCGGCTCAAGATCCTCTGCGGGGACGACGACGCGAACGTGATGGAGGAGAGTTTCGCCGGGTTGCTCGACTGCGACAAGGATCGCTACTTGCCATTCGTCGCCCGCTACATGGAGAGTGAGGATCCTCGCCTTTGCGTGGCGGCGGCCCTATCGCTGGGTCGGTCCAGGCACGTGAAGGCGTTGGACCTGTTGACCTCGCGCTGGAGGTGCGTCGGCGACACGGAGTTCAAACGCGACTTGCTGATCGCCATCGCTCTGCTCAGGAGCGAGCCGGCCATCACCTTCTTGCTCTCCCTGCTGGCCGAGGACTCCGACACGGCCCAGGACGCTCTCGTGGCCCTTTCCCACCTCCAGATGCTGCCCCAGGTTCGCGATCGGGTCGACGCGGCGATCGACCAGACCGGCAAGGACCAGCTTCGAGTCCACTTCCGCAAATACTTCAGGAGCGGCTCGTAGTCCGCCCCCGTCGATTGTCCCCCAGCTATCGGCTTCAGCCTTGCTGGTCCCGCGCCGCCGCGGCCTGTTCAGCGGCCTCGTGGTCGCAGCGCGACTTCCGCCGGTCCAGCAAGACACCTTGGAATAAGAAAACCCCGAGCCAGAGGGCGGCACCGACGACCAACACCACATTCGATGGTGTCCATTCAGGACCAAGGGCGATGGAAGCATACCAGCCCGCGAAACCGACCAGCAGCCAGAGCAGGTAAAACCCGAGGAAATGAACGAGATCCCGATCTCTCGACGTCGAAAACTTTCGAGCCACCATTCCCTCGGCCGGTGTCGAGAATCGGAGAAAAGCCCAGAGTCCGAGGAGCACGGGAAGCGGCCCGAGGAGGAAACGTAGCTCACCAGTGCATCTCCAGGCCATGGTTCCGGTGACGCCCGCGACCGCCAGGGCGGGCCAGAGATAGCGGTCCCAGCGGCTGCGAGACATCAGGATCTCGTCCGGCCCCGGCTCAAGGCGACTTGATGGGGGTTTGAGGAACGGGTGCTTGTAGATGAAGAGGTTCCAGCCGGTCTGGACGTCAGGGCGGAGGACCGATCGGAGGTGGCGGATCATCCGGTCGCGCTCTTCGTTCGTGTAACCCGCGAAGCCGATCGAGACGCGCGCGGAGGGACTCCGCAGGAGGATGCTCCCGCCAACCGGCCGGAGCCGCCAGCGAGCCTCGGTCACCTCCGCCAGGTCGATCTCGCTGGACCAAACCACGCCACGATCGACAACATGCTCCCCGCGGATCGTCAGCGCCGCACGTCGGTAGGCCAACAGTAGCCAGAATGACATCCCGCCCATGACCAGGGGGACGCCTCCCATCACAGCAGCCGCGCCGAGTCGGTGCCTGATCTCCAGGTCGGTCAACGCCACGAAAAAAGCGATGGCGGCCCATGCGGAGTACACGACCAGGCCACCCCCCCCTAAATTGCGATAGTAACGTCGCAGTCGAAAGATTTCGTCCATTGCGGGTCATCCTGATTGGATCGCACCCCGTCCAATTCGCCGACTCCAACGCGCTGTCTTTGCGGACGGATGTCCGGTGGGTATGCCGGCGATCTTCTTCGCCTCCTTGGGCCTCGGACGTGGCCCTGCCCCCCAAAATCAGCCCCCTTACAGCCATTCCATCCTGCCTGACTGCCTCATGCGGCGGCAACTCTTAAAAAACTCGAACTAAAAGCCGCAAGACCCAAGACGAATGACGCTCACTTAGGAATTGGCTCTTGTGAGTTGCTGTTCACTCCCCAAGGGAAGCGACAGGTCTCACGAGCGGCCTGAGCCTGCACATCCTGATCGTTTGGTCACTTTTTATTAAGGGCGGTTCCCTGGATCCCGCCCGATGGATGGTGGAAGAAGTAAGGGTCCGCGTCATGAAAATCGAACGGCCGGAGGGTCGGAATCACCCTCTCCGCATTGCGTTGTTGAGCACGCCTCGTTCCGGGAATACCTGGTTTCGTCGCCTCGTGGCCACCATGTACCAACTCCAGGAGCGGGCCGAGCACAGCCCGGAGGCCCTCGATTGGTCGACGCTGCCCGAACGGGTCATCCTCCAACTGCACTGGCGATACCAAGAGCCCCTGATCTCCTTGCTCGAACGGCATCAGTTCCGCGTCGTCGTGCTCTCCCGGCACCCGCTGGACCTCCTGATCTCCATCCTCCATTTCGCGGCACACGAGGCCGGGACGGCCCGCTGGCTGGAGGGTGAAGGGGGCGACGAACGTACCATCCTCGGCGCCCTGCCTCGCAGCTCCGCACTCCTGGAATATGCCACGGGACCGCGAGCCGCTGCGCTAATGTCCGTCACCCACGAGTGGCGCCAGGCGGAGGGGAGCTATGGCCTCCGTTATGAGGACCTCGTCCACGACCCGGCTGCCGAACTGAGGCGGCTGGCGCTTGCGCTCGATCAACCGGCCTCCCCTGAAGCGATCTCCGAGGCGATCGCGGTCAACTCCATGGTGAAGCTGCGCGAGGGCTCGCGCAACCAGCACTTCTGGCAAGGCCGCCCTGGCCTGTGGAAGGACCTGTTCCCTGCCGCGACGGCTCGTCGAATCGCCGCGCGCCATCATCCGATTCTCGAAGCGGGCGGCTACGAATGTGATCCCGACGAGGCCCTGACTGACGGACAGGCCGATTGTCGGTGGCTCCAGCTCGAGATCGAGGCGTCACAGGCCGCCTTGAGCAGGACCAAGACCCAGCTCGGGACCCTGCAGAACGCCCTGGGCGAAACACAGGCGAAGCTCGCGGCATCGCAGTCGCTCCTCAGTGAGACTAGGACGCAGCTCGCGGCGTCGCAGTCGCACCTCAATGAAACCAGGGCGCAGCTCGAGACATCGCAACGTTTCCTGGTTGAAACCCAGACGCAGCTCGCGGATACCTCGGCGCGTCTGGATGACTTCGAGTCGTTGGGCCCCACCGTGATCGAGGTGGCGCGGCGCCTCCGCCGAACGGTCAGTCGCCATCCTCGGATCGCCTCGGCCTTGAAGCGGATCGCCCGAAGGTCCGCATGATCCCTCAAGATCCGAACAAAGAAGCCACGAGTGAACACACAACCAGACAGCCTAAGCACTTGATCGCCGTTTTCTTTGGGTTGCGGTGGCTTGCAACCGCAACCCAAAACGGCAAGAAATCCAAGAAGATCGCGTCCAGGCGCTTACCTGTTCCGATGCTCCAAGGCGTCGCCTAACACGCCGTGGCCGACCAAAGCGACGGCCTCCCTCTCGCTTCACCAAATCTCGGCGGCGAATCGACACGACCGGTCAAACAGGTCCTCACAGAGGAGGGTGGAGTTCATTCTTCCCCCTCCTATGGAGACCTCCTCATACTTCCCGTCGCCATCGCCAACGCCGGCCCCCCCCTCATTGACCATCAGAATTCCCCTTAGGCCATTGAGGGAACTGACGGTTGTGCCGATTTACGGCGAATCTATCGGACGCTTCGACGTGACTGTTTCTCCCTGTGGGGTAAGCTTTGACTTGCCGGCCCCGGGCAAGCGTCGGCGAGTTCATGCCCACCCTACAAAGAAATGTTCAACGACTTTACAAACGCGTCGATTCGTCGCAATCCGCAAGTCAAACAACCAGCCAATGAGATGGCCGACGACTCGAACAGCGCCGGGCGAGGCACCCGTCTTCCAGGCAGTGCGGGGCGAAACACCGCAAGACCGGCGCATTCCCCATCTCGTGAGTGGGAACCGCAGGGCACGACGAGAGACCGTCCGCTCCGGGCGCTCGTCGCCGGGTCGCGAACCCCAAGGAAATCTCGAAGAGCTTATCGGTCGAGTCTGGGAATCACGTACGTAGAGTTCAAGACTTGTTAGAAGATAGCAAGGCAGTAGACTTGCACCTTTTGACTTTGAACCGCCCCAAACTACAACATACGATGCGACCTCTGTTCAAAAGCCTGGTTGATGCCATTCGCAGCGTCGGCCGCGGGCACATCCGAACACTCCCGGATGAAAGATCGTTCGACGGCTCGCCTCGCACCGGTCAGGCCTGGCGGCGTGGAGCCGAACTCCCTCAGATCGACACCTTGGACATTTCGATGCGGTCAACAGGAGGTCTCGTTCCATGAGACGCCGTGTATTCCGTCCGGGCCTTGACCTCCTCGAAGCGAGGATTGCGCTGAGCGTCGCGGAGTCGGCTGCCGATGTGGCCCCGGTCCTCACCTCGGTGGTTTCCCCGGTGCAACGACTCGACGCGGCCGCCGTCCAGCGTCACCAGGAGTTCCTGGCCCGGATCGCGACCCAGCATGATGACGTCGTTTTCTTCGGCGACTCGATGGTCGACTTCTGGGGAAATATCGGCCGTACCGCTTGGAGTCAGAAGCTGGCCCCGCTCGGGGCGGCGAACTTCGGCGTCGCAGGCGACATGACCCGGAACCTGCTCTGGCGGTTGGAGAATGGCGAGCTCGCCGGACAGCCCCAGGTCGCGATCGTCGAGATCGGGACCAACGATATCCTGTTCGACACCTCTGCGCCGGACGTCCGCGTGGCGAACACGGTCGCTGCGATCTCGGCCGTCGTCGCGACGATCCGCGCCAAGTCCCCCCAAACCAAGATCCTTCTCATGGGGATCTTCCCTCAGGGAGCGACGCCGAAGGACCCGACCCGGATCATGATCCAGCAGGTCAACGCGCAGATCGCCAGACTCGACGATGGGGTGAACGTCCGATTTCTCGACGTCAGCGCCAAACTCTTGCACCCCGACGGCACGCGGCTATCGACCCCTTACGGCATCCATCTGTCGTCTGACCAATACGACATCTGGGCCGGCGCGATCTACAACCCGATTCAGAATTGGCTGGGCCGCCCGGGCGCACCGACCGTCCGGAACGTCAGGATGAACCAGGGCCGACGAGTGCCTCCGACCCTTGTCGTGACGTTCGACCATTGGATGGGTCCGAGCTCGGTTGGGGACTCCGCCAATTTTCACCTCCTCCAGGAGATGACTCGCGGCTCCCGCGGTGGTCCGGCACGCACCCGCGTCATCCCGATCCGAAGAGTGATCTACGACCCACTGGCTCAGACGGCAACGCTCGTCCTCTCGCGCCGGCTCGCACCGTCATCCTCCTATACCTTGACGATCAATGGGACACCGCCGTCCGGGGTGAAGGATATCTACGGCAGCTACCTGGACGGGTTGGGTGACGGAGATCCCGGCAACAATTACACGGTCACATTCTGACTGAGTGCGAACTCTCCTGTTGGCGGATCGTGTCCCAGGCCGGCCGGGAGCGTTTGTCATTGCCGACGGCCTGGTCACCGGCGCCCGGGGGGGCCCTTTGCGCCCCCGACGCAACCTGAGATTCTTCCCAAACGGCCGGCCTATCCCGTCCCATCGGACCGATCGTTGCAGCCCGACCGGCGGCCCGGTTTCCTGGCCGGTTGGATTGAGCCTTTCCCTCGTCTTCGTCGATTCAGGCTATACTGCTGTTGGCGATCCGTAACTCCGGCTTGTGTGCCGCGGCACCACGATACGAGCAGGGTGGGCGATTCGTCGTCTCGTTCTGACTTCGCTCGGTCAACCGGGGACCATTTCCATGCATCTGCGGCCGGGAGGATTCGACTGGAAGATCGCGTCGATCCTGGCCAGCCTCGCCCTCGGCACTCTGAACCAGCCCGCCCGGCCCGCCGACCTCGGTCAGGCGAGCGCCGGGGCCAACCTGGCGCGAGGGAGTTGGGGGGCAGGCCGCTGTTCGGCAACAGCCTGCCATGGAAGCCCGACCCCAGTCGCCGGCTCCCGGACCTTCCGGAACGAGCACACGGTCTGGGCATCGCGCGACCGCCACGCCAGTGCCTATCAGACCCTCCACTCCGAAGGGTCCCGGTCGATCGCCAACAAGCTTGGCCGGAGTTCCGGGCGCGTGGTCCCCGCCCACCTGGATTCGCGCTGCCTCGCCTGCCATGCCACGCCGGGACCTGCGATCGACCCGGCGCTCGCGGCCACGGTTCGGCAGGACGGGGTCGGCTGTGAGTCGTGCCACGGCTCGTCCCGCGACTGGCTCAGCCTGCACACGACCTACGACTGGGACCGGCTCGCGCCTCGGGAGAAGGAGGTCCGCCATGGGCTGGCGAACCTGAACGACCTCACAGCTCGCGCCGCACGCTGCGCCGGCTGCCATGTCGGTGCCCCCGCGGGAGATGGTCTGCCGGCCCGCGACGTCAACCATGATCTGATCGCGGCGGGCCATCCCCGACTCAACTTCGAGTTCTCGTCGTTCCTGGCCAACCTGCCGGCCCACTGGGTCGAGTCGGGCCGGAACGCGGCGAGTGACTTCCCCGCGCGCACCTGGGCTATCGGCCAACTCGTCTCTGCCCGTTCCGCGCTCGTATTACTTCAGAGCCGGGCCCATGTCGCCGCACAGGTTGGATCATCGGGCCAGCCCAGCTCATGGCCGGAGCTGGCCGAATATGATTGTGCGTCGTGCCATCAAAACCTGCATGCTCAACCGCAGCGTGATCCGACCGCGGGAGACCAGACGCCCCGGCCGGGTCTCCCCGCCTGGGGAACCTGGTACTATCCTCTACTTTCCCGTCTGAGGACTCAGGGAGTCCCCGACGGAGGCGAGCCGGTGGGACGCGGGCTCGGTCGGCTGCACTCGTCCTTCGAGGAACCGCTGCCCGACCCGGCCCAGGTCGCGGCGCTTGCGGGCGAAGCGGCCCGGGCCCTCGATCGCTGGCTCAAGCAGGTGGAGCAGGAGTCGTTTGCCCCCGCAAAGGCCGAAGCCCTGGTGCAGGCCCTCCAGGTTCAGGATCGGAAGCGGACCGAACCGGTCGGGCGGGGCTGGGACTTCGAAGCCCAGGTGTTCCTCGGGTTGGTGCCGCTTCGACAGTCGCTCGCCGAGCCCGCGCGGAGCGATCCGAACCTGCTCAACGAGCTCCGCGGCCGTCGGACACGGCTCCTGGCTCCGTTCCAGCCCCTGCCGGTCGAGCCCCTGGGAAGACTTCACCCTTGACCCACCTCACGGGGTCGCGTCGAGCACCAACGAGCCCATGGTCCTTTCCACAAACTTCACCACAATCGTCCCAGCCGTCACCGTTGAGTCTCTCGAACCCCTGAACTCATAAAATTGCGGCGAGGAGATAAGACCCAATGGCGGCGACTCCGCGAGGAGGACTTCCCACCGGCTCGAGCTGGATGGTCATCCTGCTCACCACCCTGGCGCCGGCACTCGCCTCGGCGCAGGGGCTTCCCCCGGCGGCGAATGGCGGCGCCGAACGGCCAGGCCCGACCCCCTTGATCTTCGGACAGCGCTATTGCGCCCAGTGCCATGCTCATCCCGAGAACTACAAGGCCGAGTCGGTCATCTGCCGAATGAACGAAGCCTCGGTCTGGCAGTCGAAAGACAAGCACCGGAACGCATTCGCCGTGCTGACCAATCCGCGCGGGTTGCGAATAGGGAAGCTGCTGGGGATCGATGTCACCACTCATCGGTCATGCCTGGGCTGTCACAGTGTCACGGCCCGGTCGTCAACTGCCCCACAGTCTGGCAACGCAGCCGCAGCGGCCCCCGCACCGATTCCGACCCAGCAGTTCGACCGTAAGGGAGACGGCGTCAGTTGCGTCGCCTGCCACGGCGCGTTCCGCGAATGGGTCTTCGAGCACACCACGTTCGAGGACGCGAAGTGGCGGAGCCTCAGTCGTCGGGAGAAGGAGCTGAAGTACGGCATGGTCGACCTTTGGGATCCGGTCACCCGGGCCAAGCGTTGCCTCTCGTGCCACGTGGGAAACGCCGAGGAGGGGAACGTCCTGACCCACGCGATGTATGCGGCCGGTCACCCCCCCCTCCCCGGTTTCGAGGTCGCAACCTTCAGCGAGTCGATGCCGAATCACTGGGAGTACCTCAGCGAGAAGCGGCAAGACCGACGCCCCGAGGTCCGGGCCGCACTCGAGTCGACGCTGGACCTCAACAAGCTGGAACGTACCGAGCTCGTCGCCGTCAGTGGGCTCGTTCCGCTCCGCGAGACGCTCCGACTGTTCGCGGCCCAGGCCGAGAATGACCAGATGGGGGAAATCCCCGGCGCACGCTGGCCCGATTTCGCCCGGTTCGACTGCTACGCCTGCCACCATGAGGTGGCTCGACCGAACTGGCGGCAAAGCCGAGGCTTCCCGGGTGTCCCGGGCCGCCCGCCGGCCCCGGCCTGGCCCCTCGCGCTCGTCGAGCTCGGCGTCGAGGCTGCGAACCCCCAGCGCCTCAAGGTCCGGCTTGAGCAGTTCGACCGGCAGATCAAGGAGTTCCACAACGCCATCTCATCCCGGCCGTTCGGGAACAAGGACCAGGCAATCGCCTCGGCCCGTGCGCTGGTCGGCTGGGTCGACGATGTACTCGCCGACCTGGGGAAAACCCCGGTGGATCGCGAAGTCGCAACCCGACTCCTCGACCGGGTCTGCCGGCTCTCCCGGGAGGAGGTCCCCGACTACGACACGGCCCGCCAGCTCTTCTGGGCGTTCCGGACGATCTACCACGAGATCGAACCCAAGGCCGGTCCTGACTCACCGGTTGAGAAGCTGTTGCGCCAAACCGACGACGAGCTGGGATTCAGCCTCCCCTCGGCCGGAACCCAGGAACCGATCGAGGCCACCCTGGCCAAGCGGCTCCAGGCGGTCACCCGCTTCGACCCCGCCGTCTTCCAGGCGAGGCTCACCGAGCTCGCCACCCTCTTGCCGCGTCGCTGAAGCCGCCCCTCGCACCAAAGTCGGCTCCGAACCGACGACCACGGGAGTCGTTCGGTTCCGGGTGCGCCTGGTCAGGCGTTCGTGAGCGGCAGCGTTCAATTGCGTTTGTTCCTCCACGGAGCTATGAATATGAGGTGGTCATGCTGTGCGAACATCCCCTGCCCATGGGGGCATCGTCGGCTCGAGGTGGAGCCCGTCTTTGCTGATTGATTCACGTCAGAAGGGTTGGTTCCTCGCGACCGTCGCCCTCGGTCTGCTGGCGACGATCCTCTACGTCTGGTACGACTCCACGACCCCAGGTGGCTTCACCGGCGGGAGCGTGATTGGGATGTGGTACGGGATCGTCGGCTCGGGCCTGATGATCTACGCCGGCCTGCTCTCCGCGCTACGGAAAGTGCCGTCGCTCTGGTGGCTGGGATCGAGAAAAGTCTGGCTGAAGGGGCACATCTGGCTCGGCCTGTTGAGCCAGCTCGTCATCCTGTTCCACAGCGGGTTTCACTGGGGGGGGCCGCTCGAACAGGTCCTCTGGGTCGTCCTGACGCTGACGATCGCCACCGGCATCTTCGGGTTGGTCGCCCAGCAGTTTGTTCCCGCGATGATCACCCAGCGGATCACCAACGAGGTCCCGTACGAGCAGATCCCCCAGTTCTGTGCGCAGATTCGACGCAAGGCGGATGCGCTGGTGGACAGTCTCTGCGGACCGTTCGACGGGGCCGTGGAACCGACAAACGGCGACGCCGATCCCGGTTCGCCTCGCGCCCAGCTTCGCCGTTACTTCGAGAACGAAGTACGGCCGTTCCTGGGCGAGCCCTATCCGAGCCGATCGCCACTGACGACTCCGGGAGCTCTCGAAGCCGAGTTGGCCACGATCTCCGCGCTGGCGTGGCCCTCGGATGTCGAGGGGTCGCTTTGGTCGCTCCGGTCGCTGTGCGACGAGCGTCGGCTGCTGGGTGAACAGGAACGGCTGCACCACTGGCTCCACGGCTGGCTCCTGATCCATATCCCACTCTCCGTGGCCCTGCTCGTGCTGGGATTGGCCCACGCGGTGCTCTCGTTGTACTACTAGGCGAGGTCGCCCGCGCCATGCTGCCGTCCCAACGCGATCTGAGATCGGCCTCGGAATACCCCAAGTCGCTCTCGAGCTGGCTCGAGCTCGACTACTTTCGCCGTCCGAGACGGCTCCGGCGACTCCGACGCCTGGTCCCCTGGACCGTCCTGCTCCTCAGCACGGGGCTGATCGCCGCTCTCACCTGGCTCCCGGGAAACCGTCGGATCTACCAGGCCGACTCCGTCTCCACGGCCCACGCGATCTTCAACGAGGACTGCGAGGCGTGCCACAACGCGTCGTTCGGCACGGCCAAGCGCCTCTTGCGCGGGAATAACGAGCTGCGATCGGTGACCGACGAGGCATGCCTCCGCTGTCACGCCGGCGATGCGCACCACGTCCGTCAGGTCGGCCAGTCCGCGTGCGTCAAGTGCCACCACGAACACCGCGGCCGGATCGCCATGGCCCGGGTCGAGGACGGCCATTGCATCGCCTGCCACACAGACCTGACGCGTCACACCGACGCGACCAAGCCCGGCGACGCCGATCGCCCCTTCCGCGACGTCACGTCATTCCTCGGCGGGCGGCAACCCCATCCCCGGTTCTTCCTCACCGACAACCCCCAGGACGAAGGCACGATCCGGTTCAACCACGAGGCCCACATGAACCCCAAGGGGCTCCTCGTCGCCGGCTCGCTCGAGAGGAAGCAACTCCGTTGCACCGACTGCCATCAGACGGATGATGCCGGACGATACATGAAGCCGATCCGCTACCAGAAGCACTGCCGCGACTGCCACCCGTTGAACGTCCGGGTCTTTGGCACGATCGACGAAATCGAGGCGCAGGAAGAGGCAGACCGGTTCCGAGCCGAACCGGCCTCCCACCCGGCCGACGCCGGGGAAGGACTCGACACGGTTCGCGCGGTCCTCCGCGACCGGTTCCTTCAATTCGCGTATCAGTACCCATCGGTCCATGCCCCGCGAAGCCGGACCGAGGCCGAGTCGCCCATCCCGGGCCGGTCCGACCCCGACTCCGGGTCGACGACGCGTTCCGCGGCCGACTGGGCCGAGCAACAGTTGCGGGAGAACACCCGAATGCTGTTCGACGGCCCGGGCGGCTGCCGCTACTGTCATCGGCTGGCCGCCCCGTCGCGCCGAAATAGTGAGGCCGATCCCACGCCTCGGTTCGAGCCCCCGCGGATCGCCAGCCGGTGGTTTCCGCACAGCGTCTTCAGCCACGAGCGCCACCGCTCGCTCGACTGCCGCCAGTGTCACGCCCAGGCGACCGAAAGTCGCTCGACGAGTGATGTGCTCATGCCCTCGATCGAGTCGTGTCAGAAGTGCCACAACGGCACACCTCAAGGAGCGCGGACCGACTGCGTCGAATGCCACGCGTACCATGCTCCTCAGGAAACGCGCGACTCGCCCCGCGATCTGGCCATCGAAGATTTCCTGCGTGGACAGGGCGTCCACGCGCCGGCAAAAACCCCTCGGACGCCGACGGGGCGCTGATTCCTGAGTCTCTTCCTTTGGACCGCTTCTCTCGAAGGATGCCTCCATGGCCCGGAGCGTCAACCTTACCGCCGAGCTCGAGCCTCGCGACAGCGACGTCGCGATCCCCGACCTGCTGTTCCCAAAGATCCCCCCCTTCTCCGAGTTGAAGTCGACGGCCAAGCTTGCGAACTTCCCGGGCGCGGTGATTCTCCGCCGGTTCCGCAAAGGCGAGGTGATTTGCCGCCAGGGCGACCCGGGGTGGACCGCGTTCTATATCCCCACCTCGCGCGAGCTCGAGGCGGTCCGTGAGGCGCCTCGGGCTCAGCTGAACGTCGCCGAGGCTGACCTCGCCAAGGGGCAATCCAAGGTCGCCGACCTGGAAAAGCAGCTCAGCGAGGCCGCCGGCGACGCCAAGAAGAGCGAGAGTCTCAAGGGAAAGCTGGCCGAGGCCAGGGAGCAGCTCGCCGAGATCCAGGGGCGGATCGTCACCCTCCGCGCGGCGATCCCTGCGATGGAACGCTCGATCGACACCGGCGGTCCCGACGAGGTATCGGCGGCCCTCATGGCCGCTGGCGACGCGGCGACCGAGGGCATCCGCGAGGCCATCAGGCAGGCCGACGCCCTGGGCGTCGAGGAAGTGGCCGCCCGCCTCCGGGCATTGCTCGACGCGGACACCACCAAGAAGCGCACCCAGGCGTACGAGATCGCCTCGGCCGATCCCCAGCTCGCCCGCTGGTTGACCGACATCGCTGAGGCCGAGGCCGCGCGCAAGGTGGCCTCGGTCCATCTGATCGTCCAGCATCCTCGCGCCAAGGCACCCAAAACCCTGCTCACGCGAATCGGCGGGATCTTCACCAGCCGCCGACGCAAGCAACGAAAGGCCCGCCGACGCCGCCCGTCGACGATCCCGATCGACGGCCCCCGCGACCTCGACTACGAGACCCGAGAGGGGGTACTCAACGAAGGGGAGCTCTTCGGCGAGATGAGCTGCCTGTATCGAGCCCCCCGCTCGGCGACCGTCACCGCCGCCCGCGACTGCTACATGCTCGAGATGCTCCGGAACGTGCTCGAGGCCATGAACCGCGACGCCGGGTTCAAGTCGCGGCTCGACCAGCTCTATCGCGAACGGGTCCTCCGGCTCCAGCTCCGTAACCTGCCGATGCTGCTGGAGCTCGACGAGCGACAGTTGGAACGGCTGCGGCAGTCGGCCGAGCTCGTCGAGGTCCCCAGTGGAGCCCTCCTGTACGACCAGAACGAGCCATCGGACTGCCTGCACCTGATCCGAAGCGGGATCGTCAAGGTCATCCAGGACGCCTCCTTCATGCTCGGTGAGGCCGATATCACCGATTGGTCGGCCCTCGGCGGCGAGCTCGCCGCCGGCGCTGATCCGAAATCAGGCCTAAAACATCGTCTCTGGAACCTGTTACCCGACTCCGCCCGGACCGCGCTCGACTTGCTTGAGGATGAAAGCTTCGGGCCGAGGTCACGGCGGCTCGTCCTGGATGCGCTCAACGAGCGGATCAAGACCCCTGGGTTCGACGAGCAGATCGGTGCCGAGGAGCTCGCGCTGACCCAGCGCGTCGCCCGCAAGACCTGGCAGCGCCTGGCCGAGCCCACCCGTTCTTCCGAGCTCGAGATGCTTCGTTGTCAGCGGCTCCTGATCGAGTCGGTCTACGGCAACAAGCTCCCGGAATGGGCGCCTGACGAATCGGCCGAAGAGCCGTCGTACGACTTCCAGGTCGCAGACATCAAAGACTGGAAAGCCACCGCCACCGCCCTGGCCGAAGGCGGCACCAAAGTGGGCGAACCGAAGGGCCGAATCTGGAACCGACTCGGCGAGCGGGCTCGCCTCGTCCTCACCCAGGCCAAGGCCGGGACCGAGCCGTCGGCCGACGACAAAGCGACGGCGATTCAGGCGTTGAACATGGTCTTGCACACGCGTCCGTTCCTGCTTGACCCTGAGTTCCAGGACTATGTAAAAACCAAGAAGCCCGCCAAATTGATCCTGGAGTTCCTCCCCAGCAAGGGCTGGGAAGAGTACGACTTTCATCGCGGCGTGCGTGCCTACAACCGATACCTGCTCGACCTGGTTGCGCCGAAGGGCCTGGGCACCTCCCGGCGCCCCGAGGGGCCGCCAAAGATTCTGGCCTACCGCTCGCGCGGCGAAACCGTGGGCGAAACCTCGCTCCTCGAGGGGCGGCCCCGGCAAGCCACCTGCGTGGCCTACGGCCATCCCGACAACGACCCCGACCGCGAAGGTGGAGCCATCCAGCTCGTCCGAATCAGCCGCGAGCTTTTCGAGGAGCTCAAGGAATCGTCGCGCTCGTTCCTTCGCTACGTCGAAAACCTGGTCGCCGAACGCAAGACGCAGTATTCCACAGCCGCCGTGACGGCCGGCCGGCCCGAGACCGGCACCGCACCCCGGCCGGGGCGCACCGAGGAGCTCGGCCTGCTCCAGGGCAAGCGGCTGATGCTGATCGACCTCGACCGCTGCACTCGGTGCGACGAATGCGTCCGGGCCTGCGTGAACACCCACGACGACGGCCGGAGCCGGCTCTTCCTCGACGGCCCTCGGTTCGGCAAGTACCTCGTGCCGACCACCTGCCGCTCTTGCCTCGACCCCGTCTGCATGATCGGCTGTCCGGTCGGCTCGATCCACCGGGGAACCAATGGCGAGATCCTCATCGAAGACTGGTGCATTGGGTGCGAGGCGTGCGCCAGCCAGTGCCCCTACGGCGCGATCCAGATGCATCAGGACGGGATCATCCCCGAATCCTCGTTCGGCTGGCGCTACACCCTGGCCTCGACGCTCCCGGCCGACTGGCCGAAGTCGAGGGGCGGAGACCGACACTGGCACGTGGGAAGCGCTCCATTCGTCTTCGACCGTGAGTTCCGCTCGCTCCTGAACCCCCATCGCAACGGCGGAGGCCCTACCTCCTCCGACGCCATCGCCTTCCGCTACGATTTCGAGGTGGATCGCGAACTCCTCGACCCCGAAAGCCACTTCGTCCTCAGCCTGTCGACGATGGACGAAACCATCCAGATCTGGATCAACGGCCAGCCGGTCGTGGCCTCCCCGACCGAGTCGGCGACGCTTCCGGAGCTCCCCTCTGCCTCGAAGAAGAAGTCACGCGACTACGGCTGGTGGGAAGTGGACGTCGAGGTCCCCCGGACCCACTTGAAGAGCGGCAAGAACACGATCGCCGTGTGCGTCACGCCCTCGACCGGCGGCAGCGATCGTCTGCTCGACCTCCGCCTCGACCGCGAGGAAGGGGCCACTGTCAAGCTCGTCGAACAGAAAGCCGTCGTTTGCGACCTCTGTAGCGCCCAGTCGGGCCAGCGCCCCGCGTGCGTCACCGCCTGTCCTCACGACGCCGCCATCCGGATCGACGCTCTGACCCAGTTATCCAGCCTCTGAACGGGACCGGGCCGATCGAACATCCGACCGAACTCCGAGCGAGCAACGCCTCGACCATGCGATACCCTTACTCACCGATCCGGCTCAGATCCCAACGGCGCTTCGTCCGAGGTGGCGCGCTCGTGCTGGGGGCGTGTCTCGGCCTGGCCGTCCTCTCGGCCCTGGTCGCTGAGGAGGTCGAACCGGACCGAGTCCGACGCATGGGAAATCTCAAGGACCAACGTGAGCCGTTGGGCGTCGCTTCGTGCGCCGCATACGCCTGCCACGGCGGGAACCAGGGTGAGGGGGACCTTCGAAGCGCCTACACGACCTGGATGGCCCTCGACCCCCATTCCCGTGCCGAGTCGGTGCTCCGGGAGCCACGGTCGATTGACATCCAGAAACGCCTCGCCGCCGCGACCGGCCGAGCCGCGATCCACGCCGATGCGGACGCCCGCTGCCTCGGCTGTCACGTGAGCCCCGCCCGATCTAACCCGAGTGCCTTCGGGTCACGCGTCGTGAACTCGGAAGGCGTCGGTTGCGAGAGCTGCCATGGCGCGGCGTCGAAGTGGCTCGAACCCCATTCCACGACCGAATGGAGATCCCTTTCCGACGCGAAGAAAACCGCGCTGGGCATGGTGTCCCTGGCCGAGCCGGAATCCCTGGTCCAGCTCTGCGTCGGCTGCCACGTCGGCGGACCGGGCCGCGACGTCGATCACGACCTGATCGCCGCAGGCCACCCTCGGCTCGACTTCGAAGCACTCGCTTATCTCCAAGCCCTGCCAAGACATTGGGACGAGGCCAAGCGCCGGCGGAATCGCTCGGACCTGGACGCTCGGACCTGGGCCGTCGGCCAGCTCGTCTCGGCGCGCCAGGCCCTCGCCCTGCTCGGCCTGCGTGCTCACGCCGCGCAGGAACGGCAGACCGGCAAGCCCATCGAACGATCGCCACTGGGAATCTGGCCCGAGTTCGCGGAATACGCCTGCACCTCGTGCCACCATCCGCTGACGGCGCTCCCCCTCAGCACCGGCCGCGAGACCGGGACCGGGACCGGCCTGGTCGGCCTCCCCTGGGGAACCTGGTTCAACGCGATCGATCCCTCCGTTTTCGTCGACCGCGCCGTCGGCAAAGATCCCGTCGCGCCTGCCCCCCTGACCAAGCTCCGTCAAACGATGGAGTCGATCGACCCGCCGCCGACGGAGGTCGAGCAACTCGCCCTCGACGCCCAGGCCCAACTGAGCCAGTTGCTCGGTTTAGCCAGGGGGCCGATCGACCGGCAGGCGAATCTTCAACTCCTCACCCGCCTCGTCGCGGAACGTCCGGACTCGCCTCCCTTGAGCTGGGAGAGCGCAACCCAGCGCTATCTGGGCATCGCCGCCCTGACCAAGACCCTCGAGCGACTTGGCCAGCCCATCCCTGCCAGATTCCATCGAGCACTCGAGGCGTTGAAATCGGGCGTGGCCGGCTCCCCCGTGGACGAACCGTCAGGACGCTGGACGGCCGAGCCCTTTACCAGAGCCCTGGGCCTGGTTCGCAGCGAGCTCGCACAGATGACCGCCAACGTTGAGCCTGCCCCCAACTCGCCGTCGCAGTGAAAAGCAGACCACCTCAGTTTTCAATATCACCATTGATCAATGGTTCTGAGAAAAGACGATACTGCCTGACTTGAAATTTTCTCGGCTTATCTTAGAATCAGCATGGCGCGGATCTGGGCTTTGATCGTGGTCGGGATGTGGTTCCAGCGAATTTCGACGCCACCATCCCGGTCTTTTCTCCAAACCCCAGATATCCCAAAGATTTCCGTACACAATCACTAACCTCGCCTGCGCCAATCCCCAGCATACCCAATTGTGAATTCGCACGATAGCGCTCGTTGTTTTGCCATAGCCATCTGAGTGATGCATCCGGCCCTTTCCGAAACATGGCCGTGCCACCGACTTCGGTCTTGTCATGTGCGAAGCGGGTGGCTTGGCCGACGGTCTTACGGCGGGGCAGTGACATCAGTGAGATCGCCGGCCGATGCGACGGAACCAAGACGGCCAAGGGATACGGCCCGGGTTGTGCGCAAGGACCCTGATCCGCGAGACCATCGAGATCGGGACCGAAGGCCATATTATCGTATCATCAGGATAGTCTAGAGTGGCTATAAACACGGAATCCGGCCTGCTTCAGTCGGCGACCGCGGCCAATCGGCGTGTGTGGTCGCTGCCTCGCCTCGGGGTGAATCAGAAGATCGATGTTTGCCGGGGACTCCTCGCCGCCCTGGTGGTGATCGCGCACTCCTGGGAATTGGCGTGGTCGCTGCACCCCACCGAGCTCAGTGCCCTGACGCCCGCTACAAAACAGATCATCGGGAACACCGTCGGTTCGGGTCTGTGCTGGGTCATGGGCTTCTTCGTGATCAGCGGCTACTGCATTCACCTTTCCGTGGAACGGCTGATAAATGCCGGCCAGTTCCCTGTGCAGTACTACGTACTCGCGAGGCTCACGCGGATCTTCCCGCTCTACTATCTCGCCCTCCTGTTTACGGTCTTTGCAGAATGGCAGGTCGGTTCGGCTCGGCCTTCGCTCTGGCCCAACGGCCGGAGTCCGCTCGTGCTCCTGGGTCAGGTCTTCGCCGTGCAGGGAGTCTCGGAAACATTCGGTTCTTTCGCTCCCTCATGGAGCATTACCTACGAACTCGCCTATTACCTCCTCTACGGCCTGCTGGCCTGGAACGCGAAGGGGCGTGCCTCGTATCCGTTGCGTCTTGGAATCGTGACGAGCCTGGTCATCGCCTCAACCTGCGATGTCTATTACTTCGGGGTCCACAAGTCGCTGGTGGTGATGAGACTCGGCCTTGTGTTCGGGATGGGCTTGACCTGGTTCCTCGGAGCCTGGATCTCAGCGTATCGCGAGCGGTTGGCTCGGTCGGCGGCGATCCAGGCGTTTAGCCGAACGTGGCCAATATTCCTGGCACTCGGCCTCGTGTTTCGCTGTATCAACAACGGCCTCCAGTTCAGCTTTCTCTTCAGCGGCCTCGCGTTTGGCTTGCTGTTGGTCCGATTTCTCGGGGACGAGCGTTCCGGGGGATCGAAGGAGGAGTCGCCCTGGGTTGAGA
>Ga0182739_1002313_pt1 | contig 18024 bp, 19 predicted proteins | sample eDN5th30CBELigBY_FD_128873 | JGI IMG/M metagenome (GOLD analysis project Ga0182739, IMG submission 128873) | Enriched backyard soil microbial communities from Emeryville, California, USA - eDNA 5th pass 30_C BE-Lig BY (version 2) (version 2) | ecosystem: Environmental > Terrestrial > Soil >...
CACTTTTTATTTTTTTCATCCCCGGACACCAAACAACCCCGCAAAACAACCCCCCAACGGAAAATCAAAAACAAACAATTCAAGGAACCAAAACGCCCCCTCAGAAGCGGGTTGCAAAGGTAAGTCATTATCTGTAATTTGCAACACTGCATATAAGATATTGTTTCGGTTTATCTGTGACGTGCTATAAATCAAGGAGAAAAAAATCAATTGAAGAAGAATTGTCGTAATTTTGCCGCCATAACGTAAATAAACGGAGTTGGAATTCATCTATTACATCGATCTATTGGGAACCATGGTCTTCGCCATATCGGGGGCGATGGCTGCCACGCGAAATAATATCGATTTGTTCGGCGCAGCATTTACGGGTTTTGTCACCGCCATTGGAGGGGGGAGCCTCCGCGATATCTTCCTCAACCTACGGCCGGTGTGGGTGGATGACGGAAATTACCTCGTTGCCATACTGGTAGGCGTACTCATCGCGGTCTGGCTGCGGAGCATACTGGGAAAGCTTGCCCGGACATTGTTTTTGTTTGATGCATTGGGTATCGGTTTTTTCACGGTAGTGGGTGTGCAGAAATCGCTCGCTTACGACAGCAGTGGTATAGCGGCGGTGGTATTAGGTATGTTTTCTGCCGTAATGGGAGGCGTTACCCGCGATACGTTGCTGAACGAAACGCCGTTGATCTTCCGTAAGGAGATTTATGCGACAGCATGTCTTTTGGGAGCCACTTTATTCTTCACGCTTGATACTTTCGGAGTGAGTTATGCTGTCAATGCTTCCTTAAGCGTGATCACCGTGGTTGTCGTTCGCGTGGTGGCCGTGAAGTATCGGCTGGCATTACCCCTCGTAGGCGGGTGATCGGAAATTCTTACCGTTTCCGTTTCGAAATCGGAAATTTCATTTTGTAATCCACATCAACCTGGCCCCTCGAAATCGAGTCCAATTTACTTTTGATCATCGCTTTCCGCAGCGGGCTCAGTTTGTCGGTAAAGAGCTTGCCCTGAATGTGGTCATATTCATGTTGAATAATCCGTGCGGCGAGCCCATCGAACTCGTCCTCATGCTCCACCCAGTTTTCATCAACATAACGGATGCGGATGGTAGGGTATCTGCTCACATCTTCCCGGACGTCGGGGATGCTCAGGCAGCCCTCGTTAAACAGCCATTTCTCCCCCTCTTCATCCAACAGTTCGGCATTGATAAAGACCTTTTTGAAATCTTCAAGTCCCGGTTCATCTTCTTCGTAGGGGCTGGCGTCGATGACAAACAGGCGTATAGAACGCCCAATCTGCGGTGCCGCTAATCCCACGCCGTGTGCTGCGTACATGGTTTCAAACATATCGGCGATCAATTGTTGTAAATCCGGATAGTCCTTTTCTATTGCTTCACCTTTTCGTTTCAAGATGGGGTCGCCGTATGAAATAATGGGTAGTTTCATTCAAAAATAATCTTTCTGCGTAGCATGTTTCACGGCACAAAGGTAATGATTTTATAGAAAAAGCTTACCTTTGGTTATGCCTGAGAAATTGTCGGACAAAACGGTATTTACCCTCGCAGAGGTGGCCCGCAGCATCCAGAAAACCATTGCCGAACGTTATAAAAGTGTTTACTGGGTAAAGGCGGAGATGAACAAACTCAACCATTATTCCCATTCGGGCCACTGTTATCCCGAGCTGGTCGAGAAGCGGGATGGGCAGATCATTGCCGAAATGCGGTCAGTCCTTTGGAAGGCCGACTACCAGCGTATCAACCAACAATTTATCGATACCACCAAAGAACCGCTCAAAAATGGCATTATCATACTGTTCCAAGCAGCCATTTCATACGACCCCCTGTATGGCCTAACGTTGCGGATCCTGGATGTCGATCCGATCCACGCCCTTGGCGAACTCCAGCGGGAAAAGCTGGCAAGTATCGATCGCCTTAAAACGGAAGGCATCTTTCGTGCGAATAAGAACCTGATTTTCCCTGCAGTACCCAAGCGGCTGGCTGTTATCTCGGTCGAAACCAGTAAAGGTTACGCTGATTTCCTCAAAATCCTGCAACATAATCCGTGGGGGTACTACTTTGAGCAAACACTTTTTCCGGCCTTGCTGCAGGGCGACAAATCAGTGCAGGCCATTACAAGTCAGCTGGAACACATTGCGCAGCGGCAGGATGCTTATGATGTCGTCGCTATTATCCGTGGCGGCGGTGGCGATGTCGGGTTGTCGAGTTATAATCGGTATGCGCTGGCAGCCGCTATTGCCAGGTTCCCTATCCCGGTTCTTACAGGCATCGGCCATTCCACCAATGAAACGGTCAGCGAGATGGTGGCATACCGGAATGCCATCACGCCCAGCGAGCTTGCAGATTTCCTGATCCAGCGGTTTCACCAGTTTGGCGAGCCTGTCAACAGAGCAAAAGAACTTATTATGCGGAAGGCCGGGCAGCAATTAATTGAGGAACGGAATTCCCTTAATGATCAGGTTCGGTATTTCCGCTTAAACAGTATTCATCTGCTAAACCGACAACAGAAGGCACTTGAGTATGCAGCCGTACGGCTGAGCATGGTCAGTACTGCTCGTTTGCAATATGGTCGGCAACAAACGCAGCACGCTGCGCAGGCCCTGAAAACAACGACCCTTGCCCTGCTTAAAGATGCCCGATCAGTTTTACGCACCACACAGAAAGCCGTCCACTTACTGGACCCCCGGCATGTGCTGCAGCGCGGGTATAGCATCACCCGCCTCAACGGGAGCGCGCTGAAAAGCGTCGCGTCTCTGCGTGAGGGGGATGTCGTCGAAACGGTGTTGGCCCAGGGAAGCATAACCAGCACAATTAATAAACTAAAACCGTTGGATAATGGATAATCAATATACGTATACTGATGCATTTGATGAACTACAGACCATCGTGTCTGAAATTGAGCAAGGTGAAATATCGGTCGACGAACTTTCGGAGAAGGTAAAACGCGCCACGCTGCTCATCACCGCCTGCAAAGCGAAGCTTACGGCGACAGAAGCCGAAGTGAATAAAATCCTGGCTGGGCTGTCCGATGATGATAGCCCCACGGTTGGAGAAGGGTAGGTTAGCCCAGTTCGGCATTCAGTTGGTCCATGTCCAGTTCATCCTCCCACCGTGCCACCACCAGGGTCGCGGCGGTATTGCCAATGATGTTGGTCAAGGCCCTGGCTTCGCTCATAAAGCGATCAATACCGAAGATAAGGGCAACCGATTCAACGGGTATGTGCCCCACAACCGGTAAGGTGGCTGCCAGAATGATAAAGCCACTCCCCGTTACGCCCGCTGCACCGTTGGAGGTGATGGTAAGCACAAACAGTAAAAAAAGCTGATCCATGAGGTTCATGGGCATATCTAATGCTTGCGACAGGAAAATGGCGGCCATCGTCAGGTAAATAGCAGTGCCGTCCAGGTTGAATGAATAGCCCGTTGGTATGGTCAGGCGCACTACCGGTTTCGAACAACCCATCTTTTCCAGCTTTTGCATAATGGCCGGAAGCACCGACTCGGACGACGATGTACCCAAAACAACCAGTAGTTCTTCCTTTATATAACGCAGCACTTTGACTATACTGATGCCATAATACTTCAAGAATAGTCCCGCAACCAAAAACACATACAGCAGGCAGGTGCCATAAAAGCACAACATCAGTAGGCCCAAAGAAGAAAGCGAGCTGATGCCATATTTGCCAATGGTGAACCCCATAGCGCCCATGGCCCCGATAGGAGCGACTTTCATGATCATTTTAATGACGGCAAATAGCCCGTCGAGGAAAGACTGCATCACCCGTATGGCAGGTTCAGCTTTGGTCCCGATTCTGGAAAGACCGTACCCGAATAGCACTGCGAAGAACAGCACCTGGAGCAGGTTGCCCGATGACAGGGCACCGAAGACGTTTTCGGGGATGATATCCAATAGAAAATCCTTTACACCGCCCTGGTGCTTGCTCTGCTCGATGTATGAAGATACGTCTGTCGTATCCAGCGTCTTCGGGTCTGCATGCATGCCGTCACCAGGCTTAGCCACATTGATTACCGCGACGCCAAGCAACATGGCGGCCACGGTAGAGATCTGAAAGTACAGCAACGCTTTGACGCCGACTTTGCCGATTTTCTTCACATCTTCCATGCCCGCAATGCCCAACACGATACTACAGAAAATCAACGGGGCAATCACCATCTTAATGAGCTTGATAAACCCATCGCCGAGCGGCTTCAGTTGCACCCCTAATGATGGGTAAAAATGGCCGATCAGGATGCCAATAATAATGGCGATGACGACCTGGAAATAAAGTACATTAAACAGCCTTTTCATTGGCTGGCCCCTTCGAGGAAGACACTCCTTACCGTATAGTTGTCGTCAAATAACACCAAATTAGCAGTCGCTCCCGCCGCTATCCTCCCAAGGTGGTTAGCTCCGATAAGCGAAGCGGGATATGACGTGGCCATCCGCAGTGCCTCCTCCAGCGGGATTCCAGCGTGGCGCACGCAATTGGCAACGGCCTGCATCATCGTCAGTGCCGATCCCGACAGCGTGCCATCCGGTAGCGTATAGCGGTCGCCCATGAACACATGTGTATAAGTACCCTTATCTACGGCTACCACAGCGTCTGTAATCAAAAAGAGCCGATCGTCCAACAGCCGTTTGCTTATTGCCAGTGTCTGGTAGTCTACATGGATGCCGTCGGCGATGATGCTTGCGCTTGCCGTGCCCGACTGGAACGTAGCGCCCGGCAACCCGGTATTGCGGTGATGGAATGGCGACATGGCATTGAAAAGGTGGGTAACCGCGCGTATTCCTTTCTGAAATCCGCGCGCGGCCTCGTCAAATGTGGCATTGCTATGCCCCGCAGATAAGAGAATACCGTGATGCAATAACAGGTCGATGATGCCGTCGTCAAATTGCTCGGGCGCAATGGTCATCATCCGTAAGCTGGTGCCGGCCCGTTCCAATAACGAGCTGATTTCCGATTTTTCGGGTCTACGTATATATGCTTCGGGGTGCGCACCCCGTTTTTCCGGGTTAAGGTAAGGCCCTTCCAGGTGCAGGCCAAGCAGCGCCGGGTGATGATAGTCATGTAAAGCTTGCAGCGCCTCGTCTATCACCTCCATGGTATTGGTTGCCATGGTAATCATGAAACTGGTGGTCCCTGATTTCACCAATGCACCCGCAATTTCATCCAATGCGACTTTCGTCGGGTCCGCAGAAAACAGCCGGCTTCCGCCACCATATATTTGCAAATCCACAAAACCCGGTACCACATACCCACCCATGGCATCCACAATTTCCGCGTCCGCCGGAATTTCGGCAGCCGCGACGACTCCCACTATTTCAGTTCCTTTTAGTAATACGGCACGATCGCTGATTAGCGCGTCACCTGTAAATACGACCCCGTTGGTAATTGCGATATGTGATCCAGCCATATAGTTCTATCCGTTCTGCGGTATTATGTGCATTGTGGGTAATAATACAAATTTCTTTAAAATATTCTATCTTTACCGCATTAATAAACCACTTATACCATGTTGAAGGAAGAGCGGCAGGCATTTATCATCCATCAAATCAATTTGCACAACAAGGTGCTGTCGTCAGACCTCAGTGTGCAATTAAGTGTCTCGGAAGATACCATCAGGCGTGATTTAAACGAATTGGCCGAAAATGGTAAGGTACTTAAGGTATACGGTGGAGCGCTCTCCAAGTCATTCCAATACCCGTTCAAGGAGAACAATGTTTATGCGCGCGACTCCAAGAAACAGATTGCCAGCAAAGCCCTTAAATTGGTACAGAACGGGATGACGGTACTCGCAGGCGGGGGTACGACGATGCTCGAACTGGCACGGATTATCCCCGAAAGCCTCCAATGCACTTTTTTTACCATCAGTCCGCTGGTCGCCCTTGAACTTGCCGAACGTACCCATGCCGATGTTATTCTTATCGGGGGCAAGCTATCGCGCAATACCAATATCAGCATCGGTTCGCAGGTCATCAACCAGCTATCGGAAATCCGGGTCGATTTGTGTTTGTTGGGTACGAATAGCCTCTCTGTAGAAGACGGCGTTACTGACTCCGACTGGGAAGTGGTACAGATAAAAAAGGCCATGATACGCTGTTCGAGCAAAACAGCTATTCTCAGCATTGCGGAGAAACTCAATTCTGTACAGAAAATGAAGGTCTGTAGTCTCAACGCCATTTCCTACCTCGTCACCGATCTTGAACCCTCGCACACCAGCCTGGCCGGCTTCGGCAAGGTAGTGGAAGTGGTATAGCGAAACAGTTTGATGAAGATCCCTTCGTTACCCGGTTTTGACCCCGAAGCTTTTAACAAGTATTTCAAGAATGCCGGGTGGTTTATGGTGGCCCGGGTCGGCACGATTTTCATTAAGATGGTCGTTACCGCCATCGTTATTCCCAATTACCTGGGCAGCAGCCTGAACGGTGAGCTGAACTACCCGCTCGTATTGGTGTCTTTCTTCGCCGCGGCTTGCGCGCTGGGTATGGACAGTTTCGTGACCCGCCAGCTGCTGCAGCAGCCCGAAAAGGAGAATATTATACTGGGCACCGCATTCCGGCTGCGGCTGGTTGCGGCGGTCGTTGCGCTGCCACTAATTTATGTAACCTATTTGCTTATCGGCCACTACACCGGACCGCAAGCCGCACCTTTCCATTATATTGTCATCGTGTCCTTCGTCTGTCTTTTCCAGTCAGTCAGCATCATCGACTGTTTTTTCCAAGCCAGGGTCCAGGGCAAATACATCATGCATATCCAGGTGGGGGCCAATCTGCTGTCGGCAGCCGTAAAACTCGTACTCGTCTTCTGGCAGGCTTCGGTTGGCTGGTTTGTATGGGCACTCCTGTTAGATGCCGTTTTCCTAGCAGCCGGTTACCTGTATTATTATGAACGCTGGGGAAATCGGCTCATCAATTGGCGGTTTGATAGCGGTATGGCCAGGCATTTGCTTCACTACTCGTGGCCACTTGCCTTCTCCTCGGTCGCCATTATCCTGTACATGAAAATCGACCAGCTAATGCTCGATGCTTATTTGGGCAAGGCGGTATTCGGTGTGTATGATACCGTGGTAAAATTAAGCGAGGGGTGGTATTTTATCCCGATGGCCATTGTCACTGCCCTCTTCCCCGCCATCATGAATGCCCGCCGTGATGATCCCGCACGCTACCGTCGGCGACTGCAACACCTCTACGAGCTGATGACGATGGTGAGCGTCGCCATTGCCGTGGTCACCACCCTGGTTGCGCCCTTCGTATACCGTACGTTTTACTCGGCGGCGTATGCGGCCGGAGCACCCGTGCTTACGGTGCACATCTGGGGGGGAGTATTTATGTTCCTTTATGTCGCCACTGGCCAGTACCTGCTTGCAGAAGGCTACACCCGTATCTCCCTGGCCCGGGCATTGGCAGGCGCCGTCATCAATATTGGGTTAAATAGCTGGTGGATTCCGGAGTATGGCATGATTGGTGCTGCTTATGCCACGTTAGTGACGTATGCGAGCACCGCACTATTTGTTATCTTCGTACCCAAAACAAGAGCGCAGGGGTGGCTGATGCTTGGAGCACTATTTTTTATACCGACTATCCGACGGTTAGTCAAACGATAACTTGCAGCAACACATGCCAAAAATTATTTTCGATACATCAGTAGGTACGACCAATCTTGGTGATCACATCATCATGGATGCGGTCGATCGGATTTCGGATGAGTTGTTTATGGACGACTTTGTCATCAATGTCCCTACCCATTTCTCCATCCATCCAAAAGACCTTCACAAGTTCCGCAAGTACGATACCGGCATTGTGGGAGGGACCAACCTGCTGAAAAACAATACCCTCCGGAAAAGCCAATGGAAAGTCGGCATCAAAGACCTGTTTGTTTTACGGCACAAGGTGGTATTGCTTGGGGTAGGGTGGTGGCAATACCAGGATAAGCCCGTGTCTGCATACTCAAGAATGATGTACAAGGCGTTGTTTTCCAAGCGTTACCTACATGCCGTCAGAGACAACTATACGTTGCAGAAGCTCGGCGAAATGGGTATCAAAAATATCATCAATACCGGCTGTCCCACCGTATGGGGCCTGGATGAGCCGCATTGCTCGCAGATAAACCCCAGGAAGCGCGATACCGTTATTACCACCATTACCGACTACATGCGCGATCCTGATCGCGACCGGCGGATGTTTGAAATTCTGAAAAAGCATTACAGAACAGTGTATGTGTGGGTACAGGGATCAAAAGACCGATCATACATCGAGAGTTTAACCTCCGATATTGAATATGTCGCACCGAAATTATCCGCATTCGATTCTTTTTTGGAAAAGGAATCGTGTGAATACGTAGGTACACGATTGCATGCAGGTATACGGGCCTTGCAGAAAAAACGCAAAGCCATCATCATCGGCATCGATAACCGGGCACTGGAAATGCGCAACGATATAGGGCTGAATGTGCTTGAGCGGCAGCGCATCGATTTGCTGGAGGAGAAAATTCACGAAGAAATGAGCGTTAAACTGTATCTCGACTCCGAGGCGATACACCGCTGGAAAACACAATTTACGTCACAATAACGACACGCCGTGGTAGCGAAGCTTAAAGAACTATATAACAAATCCCTGTTCCAACCTACTTTTCTGGGGCTGTTTTTCAATCCCTTCTTTATCATCCGCAGGGGGTTGTATAACGGGATATCCCAATTCAGCAGCTACATGCACGGCCGACTATTGGATTTCGGCTGCGGCAGCAAACCATACAAAGCGCTGTTCACCGTATCGGAATACGTGGGTACCGACATCGAGGTGAGTGGGCACGACCATCGCCACGAAGCGATTGATGTGTATTACGATGGAAAAACACTGCCTTTTGCCGATGAATCGTTCGATAGTGTTTTCTCAAGCGAGGTTTTCGAACATGTTTTCAACCTCTCCCAGATCCTCGATGAGCTGCGTCGGGTGTTGAAGCCCGGCGGCCACATGCTGTTCACAGTGCCTTTTGTCTGGGATGAGCACGAGATCCCTTACGACTTCGCCCGGTACACCTCGTTTGGATTAAAGCATATTCTGCAGGAGAAAGGGTTTGTTGTCGTGCAGGAAAAAAAGACCACCAGCTACGTGAGCACGATGTGCCAGATGTGGGCGGCTTATGTCTATCAGCACATCTTCCCGAAGCATAAGGCCATCCGAATAGCGCTTACGCCGCTGTTTATTGCTCCAATTACCGTTTGCGGACTGCTGCTTTCGGTGATATTGCCTAAAAACATGAATTTTTTCCACAACAATGTGATGGTCGTGCAAAAACCGGATAGCGGTTCCGATATTTGACCGATATGGAGGAGCGTACATTTTCACCCAGGCTCACGGTTATCACCGTCGTTTATAACAATGTGAACGATATCGAGCGGACCCTCCTGTCTGTTATCAGCCAAACGCATCCATACATTGAGTACATCGTTATTGACGGCGCATCAACAGATGGAACGGCCGATGTTGTCAACCGGTATGCCGATCGGATAGCCCGCTTCATCAGTGAGCCCGACCACGGGATTTATGATGCCATGAATAAAGGCCTGGCCCTTGCCACAGGCGATTACGTACTGTTTATGAATTCCGGTGATGAGATTTATTCCATTGATACCGTTGCCGAGGTGTTTGCCACCGTCCCTGATGCCGATATTTACTACGGCGAAACGGAAATGTTCGATTCCGACTGGCAATCGCTCGGATTACGGCGGCATGCCATCCCCGAACGGTTCAATTGGAAAAGCTTCCGTTACGGCATGAATGTGGGCCATCAAGCCATCTATATCCGGCGTAAACTTACCGCGCCCTATGATTTGCGTTATCAGCTTAGCGCAGACATCGATTGGGTCATCCGTGCGGCAAAGGCAGCCAATAAAACGGTAAACACCAAACGTATTGTAGCCAAGTACCTGGTGGGCGGTATGTCCAAGCAGCGGCACTGGCAAAGCCTCAGGGAACGCTTCCAGATTTTCACCAAACACTACGGATTGGTACCGAACATCTTAAATCATATTATCATGGCATTCCGCTTGGCGGGTTATTACATCCGCTATGGCAAAACCAACGATTAGCACCCCGATAATGACGCCCGAAGAAACCATGCAACGACTGGTAACTACCAGAATGCCATTTGGCAAATATAAAGATACGCTCATCTGCAACCTTCCCGAAGCGTACCTCGTTTGGTTTCATCAGAAAGGATTTCCAAAAGGCACCATCGGTATGTTGTTGGCTACGATGTATGAAATCAAACTCAATGGGTTGGAATACTTGCTGGCACCACTGCGAAACAAAAACCGGATGTAACCGTTCTATAGGTTATGAAGTACCGAATAACCATATTTCAAAATTTCCTGGCCATTGCACTCGGTGGCCTTATGCTCACTTCGTGCGGCGGTGGTGAGGGTGAGGGAGGCCAATCACGTAACGAAAATGCTGCCACCGAAGTTCCCCAAGCTGCAGGTCCGGAAAGCCCTGTGCTCGTGCCCGGAGCGTCTGCGGGTGCCTTCAAGCTGGATGAGCCCGATAGTTTGATACTCCGGCAGCTGGGGCAGCCTGACTATAGCGACGCAGCCATGGGCAAAGCAGTATTGCTTTGGTATACGGACACTGGGGAGGGCCACCCATTATCCATATTCACCTCGCGCGACATGGGCAACGACGAAACCGCCCGCATACAACAGATCCGGGTAACATCGCCGGTTTTCGAAACCGCCGAATCTATTCACGTGGGTTCCACGCTTACCGGGATACGCGATCATTATCAGCTTACGCCCGTAGAAACCTATGAGAAGGAGGGCGAGACCTATTCTGTTTACCGATCCGATCGCGGCATCGCCTTCGAAGTCGGGTCGGACGATTCCTGTACGGCCATCATCATCCATCACGCCGGTGCAGATGTAGCGACCTACCTCCCGCTACGCCCCGCCGAATAAGTTATAGCGTGTGTCGGTAAAAAGTACCATAAGAGACCGGTATCTTACCAGTAGAACCAGTCCAATGTGCCTACCTTTGCCGTAAAAAGAACAGGCAGATTAAGCGTGGAGAATATCATGGAAAAAGATCACACACCATCGGCAGTCAAAGCGGCGTTACAAGCGAAATGTCCGAGATGCCGTGAAGGAAATATGTTTACCGGCAAGACGTATTCGCTAAAAGCGCAAAAGATGAATGAAACGTGCCCCCACTGCGGATTGCGCTACGAGCGTGAACCAGGTTATTTTTATGTGGCCATGTTTGTGAGTTACGCGTTTGCGATGGCCGAGATGATCGCGGCGTGCGTGGGTTTCTACATCATTACCGGTTATATGGAAGGGCCGTGGCCCTATCTTATCGCTACCATTGGTACGGTCATCGTGCTTTCGCCTCTCAATTACCGCTACTCGCGGGTCGTTTTACTTTATTGGCTCACTCCGGGCCTGAGTTATCAACCCGAATTCAATAAGGTGGCCGAAAAGCCGTAAAAAATCAGTATACTTACCGCCCATGACGCGTCAGGGCTATCCAGTATATGACATTACCGGGTTCGCTACCTACCAATCGGATTTTCTGGTAGGGCCTTTTGCCCCCTATATCGTGCAGCACCATAAGCTGCATGTGCCACATGGTCATAACTTCTATCACCTGGTGTATTTTACCAGCGGTGCCGGATACCATACTATTGATTTCGATCGGTTTGAAGTGCGCCCGCACCAGTTGTATGCAATGGTGCCGGGACAGGTACATCGCTGGAATTTTGAAGGGGCAGTAGATGGTTACGTGCTCAACTTTTCAACACAATTTTTCCAGTCCTTCCTGTTACGGCCCGATTATATCGACGAATTTGCTTTTTTTCAAGGGCAGGCCAGGCAATCCGTATTGGATATTCCGGAGGCCATGCAGCCGCGAGTTGCCGCCCTGTTCGAAGAGATGGTCCCATTGGGGAATACGGTCGGCATGCTCAATGTCGACAAATTACGTGTGCTGATGCTTAAGCTGTTCCTGGATCTTGCCGATTTGCAACAGCCTGCACAACCATCGCCACTTTCCTACAACGCCGTCTTGCTACGCAACTTTAAAAAGCTCGTCGAGAAACACTATGCCGAACTCCGCTTGCCCAAAGATTATGCAGAATTACTTTACATTACCCCCAACCACCTCAATGCCATTTGTTCGGACCTGTTGGGCCAATCGGCCGGAACCGTAATACGTGACCGCATCATTCTGGAGGCCAAGCGACTTCTGATAAACCCTGAACTTTCCATTGCGGGCATTGCCGATATCCTCAATTTCAAAGACAATTCGTATTTCAGCAAATTTTTCAAGAAATATGCCGGCACCACGCCGGAAGCATTCCGCAGCGCAATCACCACGACTAGCGGGTAAGAGGAAGGCGTCGCCCAACATATGCGATAACGCTGGTTAACGATTGACCGCCGTCACTTTTCCACAACCAAAGTGGGCTTACCTTTGTTATAAAAGTAAAAAAGCGACTCGATTATGGGAACATTGAAAAACAAAGTAGCCATCGTTACGGGCGCGGCGTCCGGTATCGGTCGGGCTGTAGCGCAGGCTTATGCTCATGAGGGTGCGAAGGTTGTCGTATCTGATATCAGCGTAGGAGGTGGCGAGGAAACGGTGAAATTGATCAAAAGTGCAGGAGGAGAAGCGTTCTTTATCGCTGCCGATGCCTCCAAGGCTGCCGATAATGACCGTCTGGTAACGCAGACTTTTGAGCAGTACGGCGCGTTGCATGTTGCGTGCAACAATGCCGGGATAGGTGGGGCTTCTGCCCCAACGGGAGAATATCCCATCGAGGAGTGGGACAAGGTAATCGCTGTTAACCTCTCTGGTGTGTTTTATGGTTGCCGCTACCAGATTCCAGCTATGCTCCAGTCAGGTGGTGGCACGATTGTCAATATCGCCTCAATCTTGGGGCAGGTAGGATTTGCCAATTCTCCTGCTTATGTTGCGGCGAAGCATGGGGTGGTGGGATTGACGAAAAACATTGCCCTAGAATACGCGGCCGGTGGAATTCGTGCCAACGCTGTTGGGCCAGCATTCATCAATACGCCGTTACTGAAAGATATGGATAGCGATACCATCGATTGGTTGGTAAGTAAGCATCCAGTCGGCCGGTTGGGTGAGGCAAGCGAAGTCGCTGAGCTGGTGCTTTGGTTGAGTACCAATAAGGCATCCTTTGTAAACGGGGCGTATTACGCCGCCGACGGTGGGTACCTTGCGCCATAGTTAGCCCCAATTATGGCGAACCACCCCATAAGGTTGGGACCCAGCCTTATGGGGTGATTGGTGTCAGTCCTTTTCCTTAGACCCAAAGAGGCTGTTCAATAGCATCTGTATGAGTGCCACAATAATGGCAAATACTGCTGCCCACCAGAAGTTCGACACTTCAAATTTGCTGCCCATGAAGTAGCTGGTCAGCTGCACCATCAGCACCGTGATGATAAACGAAATGAGCCCCAGCGTGAGCAGGTTGAGCGGCAAGGTGAATACCCGGAGCACCGTGCCCAACGTTGCGTTTACGAAAGCGATGATGAGTCCTGCAACAATTGCCCAGCCGAATCCGGCAACGGTCACCGCCGAATCGGGAAGGACGAGGGCCGCCAGAAAAACAGCCAGTCCGGTCAGTAATACGTCAATGATGAATCGCATAGCATTTTTGTTTGTTGATTTTTATGTAAGTTTGTTAATATACCCAGTAAATATGAAAATCGGTTAAATTGTTTGGCCGGTTGGCAAAAATGATTTCAGAACCTACGTATTTAGCAGCTAAAATCGTGTCACAGCGAATTGCTGCCCATTTTGAAAAGCAGGTTGCCCAGCACCCGGATGGCGGGGGGCGCCATATCCCGGATATTCCGGTTATTGAAGCCATTATCGATACGGCATTTTGGGCGAGCCTACGCCGCGAGGAAGGCTATGAGCCAAAAATTTCAATGGTCTTTGTGCCGCCAGATATGGCCGGCAGCAGTTTGGTTTTTCGCCATACACAGCGCTTTACCCCGTACCATCTGGTAAAGCTATCGCCGGCTGTGGTGCAGCCGGGTATTCACCTCTGCGTATGGATGGACGAAGGCAACCTCCATATCTGGGGAACCACCTACGAGGTGCCTCTTCATAGTATGGTGGTGGAAGTCGTAGAGGCCGGCTTGCTGGTGGTGAAGCAGAAACAGCGTGGCCTGGCGGGCAAGCTGGTCAACGTCGCCGTGCTGAAAGGCAACCAGATTAAAGTCATTGATGGCAACCATTGGGGGTTAACGGATAGCCCAGGGATCCTTGCTGCATTGCTGGGGCATTCCGGTCCGCCAAGCGTCGATGAGCCGGAAAACCTGTTGGTGCAGCTCGCGCTGGCATTACGCAGTCACGGCCGGGGCGCGCTGCTTTTAGTCGTTCCACCCAACAGTTCTGCCTGGCTTCATTCCATTGTCAAGCCCATTAATTATTTGGTAGAACCCCATTCCCTAATCCCTGCCGTCTCTGACGCAGCCATGCCGGATATCGAACACAAGGAAAAGTTGCGTAAAATGATCAATGCCGTGGGCGGTTACTCGGCCATTGACGGCGCCACCGTAATCACCCACGATCATCACTTGCTGGCTTTTGGGGCCAAAGTAGCCCGTTCGCCCCACGCGCTTCCCGTAGCCCAGCTGATGATTACCGAACCTATTGCCGGCAGTACCATGCAACTGCTGGATGCCACCAGTATCGGGGGGACCCGGCACCTCGCAGCTGCACAGTTTGTGAACGACCAGCGCGATTCGATTGCCATGGTGGCCTCGCAAGACGGTACATTTACCGTTTGCTCGTGGTCTGAGAAGCAACAAATGGTACATGGGCACCGCATCGATACATTGCTGATGTAGTAGGGCGCTACGCAAGACCTTTGCAATAGCAAAAAAATACCATATCTTTGCACCATCATATAGGGGTGCCTTGTTTTGTACCAACAAACACAAATAAAGGCTGAGATCATACCCATTGGCGCCTCGGTGCCAAGCACCTGATCCGGATAATGCCGGCGTAGGGAGGTAAGTTAAATGATTGCGCTGCTATGAACCCCTTATAGCAGTGGTGTTTAACTAAGATTAACGAATTTAAAATGATTAAGAAGACAATCGCAGCGATTGCGTTCTTCGTGCACGTAGGCGTAGCAGTCGCCATGGCACAACACCAAATCACCGTAGCTGTAGTCGATGCAAGCAATGAACGGCCTATGCCGGGCGCATCGATTCAGCTCGAAGGAACCATTTATCAGGGGAAAGCCGATGCAACTGGTACGGCGACCATCCGCCGCATCAAGGCTGGTACTTACACAGTCAACGTCAGCCACCTCGGCTACCAGCCCGAAACGCGGCAAGTGGAGTTATCTGGCGACCAGCACATCAGTATTTCACTGCAACGGGCAACCCTGCTAACCGATGAAGTGGTGGTCCAGGCCACGCGGGCGACCGAAAATACGGCGACTACCTATAAGAATATCAGCAAGGCAGACATTGCCAAAAACAACGTGGGCCAGGATATTCCTTTCCTGCTCGACCAGACACCGGGGGTAGTTATTTCTTCGGATGCCGGAGCCGGTATCGGATATACCGGCATGCGTATCCGTGGAAGTGATGCCCAGCGGACCAACGTTACGGTGAATGGTATTCCACTAAACGATGCGGAAAGCCTGGGTTCTTTTTTTATTAATCTGCCCGATTTCGCCTCTTCCGTAGATAATATACAGATCCAGCGCGGTGTCGGAACATCCACCAACGGGGCTGGTGCTTTTGGCGCCAGCCTCAATATCCAAACCAACACACTCAATGAAGAAGCTTATGCCGAACTCGATCAGTCCATTGGCTCGTACAATTCGCTGAAAAACACCATTCGGCTCGGTACAGGCCTCATCGACGGCAATTTCAGCTTTGATGGACGTCTGTCACGCATCAGCAGTGACGGCTATGTTGATCGGGGCACGGCCAACCTTCAGTCATTCTTTCTGTCGGGAGCCTGGCATGGTCAGAACAGCTTGTTGCGTGCCAACGTGTTCGGTGGCAAAGAGAAAACCTACCAGGCATGGTACGGTACACCCGAATCGCGACTTACCGGCGATGTAGCAGCGATGGAAGCTTATGCCGAAGATGATGGGCTTACGCCCGAGGAAACCGAGAACTTGCTCAATTCTGATCGGCGGTATAACAAATACCTCTACGATAACGAAACCGATAATTACCAACAAACCCACTACCAGTTGTTGTTTTCATCGACCCTCACGGACAGGCTTACGCTGAACACAGCGTTGCACTATACCCGGGGGAAGGGCTATTACGAGCAGTTCCGCAGCCAAGACGCATATGCCGATTACGGATTATCGCCGATCGAAGTGAATGACGGCACCATAGCAGAAACTGATTTGGTACGTCAGCGGTGGCTCGACAACCATTTCTACGGGGGCACCTATTCCCTGGTATACAAAAACCAGGCTGGCCTGGAGCTCACGTGGGGGGGCGCCTACAACCGCTATGAAGGCGGTCACTATGGCGATATCGTGTGGTCACAATACCCGTTGTCTGCTGATGGTGCTTACCCACGTGGCAAAGCGGGGGGATTCAGCACCGCCTATCGCTATTATGATGGCGATGCTACCAAAACAGACTTTAATACGTATTTGAAGGCATCGTACAGGTTGGATGACCTGTCGCTGTTTGCAGATGTGCAGTATCGTCATATCGACTATGCGATTACCGGGATAGACCACGATCTGCGTGACCTTACGCAGGATGCATCGTTCGGTTTTTTCAACCCCAAAATCGGACTTACATACCAGTTATCCACGTCCAGCAATGTATATGCCTCTTACGCATTGGCCAATAAAGAGCCGGTACGGAGCGATTTTACTGATTGGCCTGTTGAACAAACCCCAAAAGCCGAGCAACTGCATGATATCGAGGCCGGTTACCGTATCCGTTCGCCGCGGTTCAACATCGGCGTAAACGGATACGCCATGTTATATAAAAACCAACTGGTACTTACCGGGCAACTCAATGATGTTGGAAGCACGTTACGGACGAATGTGGATGACAGTTATCGGGTCGGGCTGGAGTTTGACGGACGGTGGGCACCTAAGACGTGGTTTGCCTGGAGCGCTACGTTGGCATACAGCCAGAATAAGATAAAAAACTTCACGGAGGTGGTTGGCGATGTCGAGAATTTTTATCCCACCACCGATATTTCGTTCTCTCCTGATCTGGTAGCGTCCAGCGAGTTGAGTTTCAGGCCCTGGAAGCCGCTCGAACTGGCCCTGTTGAGCAAGTATGTTTCGCGTCAATACCTGGATAATACGGGTAATACAGACCGCAGCATTGATGGTTTTTTTGTGAACCATGTGCGTGCCGCCTATCATACATCGTTCTGGAAGCTGAAGAATCTTGGCCTCACGTTGCTCGTCAATAATATCTTCAACGAGAAATATTCGTCGAGCGGTTATACCTGGGGGTACTATTTGTCGGAAACCAATCGGGTAGATTATAACTTCTATTACCCGCAGGCAACCGCCAATTTTCTATTGGGATTGAATGTCAAATTCTAAACGGTGTATGGTGGCCGGGATAAGCATGGATGTAAAAATATTAATGCGCTTCCCTATTTAAAATGCCACTGGCATTGATATTGTCCGGAAAATGTGATTACCTTTAAACAAAAATTATCATTATGCGACATACATCCAAATCAATTGCGGCTATTGCGGCATTATCGTTCGTGGTTTCGTCGTGTGATTCGTCGGCATCCAAAGAAACTGCCAGCGAAACATCATCCGATTCCACATACGCTCCGGTGGAGACCAAGGCTCCCAATACGGACTATGCGCCTGCCTTTGAAGGCCAGACCCGTATCGCAGGGGTGAAAACCACCACTCCTTATGAGGTCAAGGTATTATCCGAAGGGCTTAACCGGCCATGGGGTATTACCAATCTTCCCGATGGCAGGCTGCTGATCACCGAGAAAGAGC
>Ga0182739_1002314_pt1 | contig 18024 bp, 14 predicted proteins | sample eDN5th30CBELigBY_FD_128873 | JGI IMG/M metagenome (GOLD analysis project Ga0182739, IMG submission 128873) | Enriched backyard soil microbial communities from Emeryville, California, USA - eDNA 5th pass 30_C BE-Lig BY (version 2) (version 2) | ecosystem: Environmental > Terrestrial > Soil >...
CGCAGGTGCAGCTGCTGTTCGATTTGGTTTTGGAGCGCCAGCAGCATCTCCTTCGACGGATAAGACAGGTTCAGGCTTATCGCTTTTTGGACGGAGACGAGCGCATCCGCAGGCCTGCCGGCCTTCAGCTGGGCATCAGCCAGATAGTACCAGTAAAAAGCATAGTCCGGATGCTCGCGGGTCAGCCTCTCGTAATACCGTACAACCCTGGGAAAGTAATACGGATAAACGTCCGGCGCCGCAGTGAACGCCCCGTTCTTCCATCTAACGATCTCTACTCGGAAGGCCTCTCCGGTATCATGAATCCAAAGCGCCAGCTCCGCTTGACCGTCTTTGCCTGCAGGTCCGGGCATATCCTCGATTTCGATGCAGCTGTAATTCATATCCTCCGGCGCAAAATCCCGAATGCCTTCGTGCGTCCAGCCATAAACGGACAGCTTCGACCAGATGGCCCCGAGCCGCCAGCCGACGACCAGGTTATTTCTCCCGGCCTGCAGCACCGGCGCGAAGGTAAGCAGACTTACCTGATAGCCCGGCCCCGCCGTATCGGCAACCTTGACCCAATCGCTGCCGTGACGCCGCAATACGAGAAGGCGCAGACTGCCGTCGTTCGCCTTGTAGACCGCTGCGGCGACCCCGCCGCCGTTCCCGTTTAAATCCGCGGCAATCACAGCGGGATGAGGCTGGGGACGCTCAATAGTCGCCAGCACTGCTCCTTGAGGCAGGTGGGCCGCCACCAGCTCCTTAAGCTGCATTGTGTTAGCCAACATCTTTGTATCCTCCTTAGAATGAGGGATTTATGTGAAAACGGACTGACGCCGCTCGCCTGTGTCGATGGACCCCAGCTGATTTCCAGCGCATGAATCCGAAATACGCATTGCGGCGCTGCGCGGCGGCTGGCCGCACTCCGGCAGCCAATCGCCGGTGCATGCCTCTCCTTTGCGGCATTGTCTTATTTGTTCATCGCCTACAGTATATGGGCGCGGCTTGGGCTTGGTGCACAAATCCATGGAGTTCTGCCGGCATTCGGACATCATTTTGTTTAATTGTTCATCAGGAGTGTAATAATGTAAAAAGGCATTTCCAATTGAAAGGATGAAGCGGCATGTTCTCTACCATTGTATTGGCTTATGACGGCTCGGATTTATCAAAGAAAGCACTGGACAAGGCACTGGAAATTGCGGCAAGCCATGAATCCAGATTAGAGGTCGTACACTCGCTGCAAAACCGTGCGGCGGTATTCGGGGAGCTGCTCTTCTCGCCTTCCGAAGACTATGAGGAACAATATTTGAGCCATACGCAGGCGCTGATCAATAAATTAAATGAGGAATTATCTTCCGAGTCTAAGGCAAAAGCCACGCTGCTCATAGGCAATCCGGCGCTGACCATCGTGAATTATGCCAAAGAAATCGGAGCGGATCTGATTATTGTAGGCAGCCGAGGGTTATCCGAGACGAAAGAGCTGTTCCTCGGAAGCGTGAGCCATAATATCGTGCAGCATGCCGATATTCCTGTGCTTGTCATTAAGTAATTAATGACGTTAACTTTTAGCTGGCAGGGGAATTTGGCTGTATAGCAAAAAATCCGGGAACGCAGGTTATGAGATCGGCGGCCTGCCACGCACAGCTTGCGCACAAGTCTCCATCGACGTAGTGGGAGAACAGTTTCGGACGCGGAGAACCTCTTGAAGCTCCGCGTTCTCCCGGCTGACGCTATTACACCTACACCTGCTCATATCGCCGAATATCTGCTGAGAGATTTGCCTGAGACGTCAATTTCAAGTCGGCGAGCGGGCGTATGCACAAACTAATAAATCCGGCTTGAAGGTCTGGAGAACCACTTTAAATTTGATACTCTATGTAACCTTGAAACGCCCACTTCCTCCTTGTGTAACCAGTCTGTTCGGCTGGAATTAAGGGAACCCTCTTTATCCCCTCCGGAACCCACAGTGATTTCAATAGAATGGATTCTCACATCGTACAGCAGTGCGTCGATTCATGAAACCGATCAACGTCTCAAGCGGAGTTCTTATCAAGTTGTCTTCAAGAATGATTCCCTTCATGTATCCTTACGCTGTTCCTCCTCCCAGCCCCCTAGAACAAGCGCCTGAGCTTGTCCTGTGGTGTATCCGCCCCCTGTAATTATTAGTCCACAGAACGCGAAAAAGAATAAACTAAATAGATTGTTAAACTTCAGTATGGTATTATTATTTTCGAGTTTTTTGAGATCGAATATTCTTGTTATGGCGGGAGGGGAAATGGTCCGATTTAGACATCTTTGTCCGAATCGGGTTTCTTGCTGAGGAAACTGGAGAAGTAGCACGTGCCATTCGCGCACTAGAGATTGGCAGGGACCGTCCGGACGAGGCCGCAGGCACATTTCAAGAGAATAAAATCGAATTAACCGAAGAACTGGGAGATGTTCTGGGAAATCTTATTGTGATCGCAAATAAGTACGATATTTCGCTTGAGGATATTCTCATATCCCATAAACAAAAGCTTCAGGCACGTTACTCGGAAAATGAATAAACGGGGGATGGATTATGAAATCAATCGCTGTATTTTGTGGTTCTAGTGAAGGTTCCTCATCAATTTATAAAGAAAGCGCACTTCAATTAGGCCAAGAGCTTGCCCAAAACCAAATCACTCTCATTTACGGCGGAGCTAATGTCGGCCTTATGGGAATGGTTGCGGATGCTGTGCTGAATCATGGAGGTTCCGTTATTGGAGTGCTCCCTCAATTTCTCCAAAATCGTGAAATCGCACATCCAAGCTTAACAGAACTTATAATGGTGGAGTCCATGCATGAGCGTAAAGCGAAAATGGCTGAATTGGCGGACGGATTTATCGCACTTCCCGGCGGCCCCGGAACATTAGAAGAGTATTTTGAGATCTTTACATGGGGCCAGTTAGGATTGCATCAAAAGCCATGCGGATTGCTGAATATCAATCACTATTTTGATCCGCTTATCTCCATGTTCGATACTATGGAACGTAATCAGTTCATGCAGGCAAAGTATCGTGCTATGGTCATTACCGATGAGACTCCGGAAGGGATGCTGAAGCAGTTCTCGGTTTACGAAGCTCCTTCCGTCAAATCGTATCTTACTGAAGAGCGCACTTAAACTTTTAAATTATAGGTTCATTTAAGTAAAGGCAGCCAAACTACGGCTGCTTTCTTCATTTAATTAAAAGCCACAACGCGAGGGTTAGTCGCATTGTGGGCTTGAATTTAAACCGTGATATAAAGCTGCAATGGTACTATGTTTCTGAGACTTGCTCAACAGTCTGCTCAATGGCCTTCACCAAAATACTTGATAATCGATCATCAATTAATACCGATAATCATTAATGATATTAATTGTTTTCCGCCCGGCTATCCCTGAATTATCAGTCTAACCCGGTGCAGCGCGTCCATTTTCAAACTTTGGCACTGGCTGATCAGCGCCAGCCCGCGCTCCCTGTACTCTTCCGCAACGCCTTCCGCCTTGATCCCGGACAAGTTGATCTCTACCGTGATCCATGCGGATTGTACCGCTGCCTCCAGCATCAGCATGGCGATCGCCAAATCAGAGATCACGTTCTTATTAGCCTTGTCCAAGATGTCCGCGAGGCTCTGCATCAACTCAGAGCACTGCCGCATCAATCCGAGCGGCACCTCGGCCGATCGCTCCGCCGCAGCCTCCATCGCTTTGGAGCGAAGCGCTTTTTCCTCCTCCGAAGCCTTAGGCAGGCCAAGCGCCGCCATGTATTGTCCGAATGCGTCGATATCCTGCTGCAGAACATGCTCCAATTCGGCTATAGCCCGTTCCATCCGCTCAGCGAGGTCGGTCATTTCCGCTTGAACCGCTGCAAACCTGGGCCCTTGAGTCAACCGTGCCACCATCGAGCCCATCGAGGCGCCCAGCGCCGCGGCAACCGCTGCTACACTCCCGCCGCCCGGGGTAGGCGCCTTCGAAGCGGCCTCCTTCAGGAAGCCGCGGAGGGTCTGATCGTACATGCTCATTCCGCCGCGCCCCCTTCTCCATGTTGAAGCTGTACGGCCTTCAAAACATTGTCAAACAGCATGACGGTCGTTAACGTGCCTACGCCGCCCGGCACAGGTGTCATCGCCTCAACGGCTTCCGCTGCCGCCGGGTCTACATCGCCGGCGATCCCGCCTTCGTCGTTCTCGTTGATGCCTGCATCAATGATGACCAGCTCCGGATGCACCATCTGCGCCGTGACCAAGCCTTTGCGCCCAGCTGCGGTAATGAGAATGTCCGCTTGGGCGATATGCTCTTCCAGCCTCTGAGTATACGAATGACATACCGTCAGCGTAGCATTCTCGCGCAGCAGCATCTGCATCAGCGGCCGGCCCACCGTTTCGCCGCGGCCGATCAGCACAACGTGCTTGCCGGATATCGGATAACCGTAATGCTGCAGAATGCGGATGCAGGACTGCGGCGTTGCCGGGTACAGGCCCTTTTCGCCTGTCATGCAGGCCAGTTTGTTGGCAGGAGAGATGCCGTCGACATCCTTGATGGGAGAGACCGCATCTGCAAGACGGGACGCCCGGATATGCTTCGGCACGGGCAGCTCCAGCATGATGCCGTGAATATGAACGTCCTCGTTCAGCGTCTCGATTACCTCAAGCAGATGCCGCTCTGCTATATCCGCAGGAAATACCATCAAATGAAACTTCACGCCAAGCTTCCGGGCCAGCTTCTCCTTGGCTTTGGCATAATATTCCGAGGCCGGATCCCCCTGAACCAGAATGGTTGCGATGGCCGGCTGGATGCCTTTTTGCTTCCATGCCTCCACACGGCTTTGAATCGTCTCCGAGAGCTGGTTGGCCAGCTCTCGCGTTTTTAGAAGCTTTGACATAGACTCGCCCTCCTGATTGGTGAATAAAAACAAAAAAAGTATCCGGTCATGAATCGACCAAATACTTTGCCCAGGCGTACGGCGGTAATATGCATGTGCTCCCTCGTGGTCGGTCCACGTTACGCCAGTCACACATGACGAGAATGGTAAGCTTATTATAGCATATATCTGATGGCAGGCAATATGGCACAAGGTGCGCTTGCGCTAAAATAAAATAAGCCCCGATTCCGCCTACGGGGTGCTCCTTCTCAAGCGTGTCCCGGCCTGCCGGGAGCGGAAGTAAAGTCTTGATACAGACCGATCCCTACTCCTGCGCAGATCGCAGCCCCATAGGAGGCTTCTTCCGCGTACTTCGGCAGCTCCAGGGGCAGCATAAAAGCTTGCGCCAGCCTGCCGCGCAGCGCCTGATTCTGCCTTACGCCGTTGCCCGAGCCGACCAGTACTTTGCGGCTTTGCTTCATCGGCTCCGGGAGCCGCAAATAATACGCGAGCAGCTCCTCGGTCATGCCCTCCAGGAAACCGGCAACGAGATGCTGCGGCGTAAAATTATCGGCTGAGATCCGGTCGATCGCTCCGCGTCGAGCCGGATCCTCCCTCGTTCCAAAAAACTGCGTATGGACCTGCAGTCCCTCGCCTGGCGGAACCTTTGCCGCTGTCAATGCCAATGCGTTCATCCGCTCGTACAGACTTCCCTCGGAGCCGCCGAATACGGCACATACGTCCCTGAAAAACCGCTCCAGGAGCGCGTAAGCCTTCCCGCCCCCAAGCGGCGCACCGACTAGGAGGTACCCGCCTCCCGGGAAAGGACGTACCTCCAGGCCTTCCAGCTGAAGCAGATGATTGGAAAAGACGGAGATTTGCGAGCCTGTCCCTATGTTTACGAGGATGGAATGCTCGATATCCCGGACCGCTCCCAGAAAGCTCGCCTGATTGTCGCCTGCCGCGCAAGCGACAGGTACGCCGTCCTCTGTTTGACCGATCACAGTCCCCGTCGGCTGTATGGAGGGAAGAATCGACGGATCGATTCGGGCAGCCCGCAATGCGGCCTGATCGAACTCCCCCGTCTCCAGGTCAAAGCATCCCAAGCTGGCCGCCAGCGTAGGATCGACAGCCGGTTCCTTGGCGCGGCACAGCTTCATTGCGATAAAGTCCGCTATCGTGCACAGCTTAACGGCCTTCTCCGGTACCATTCTCTGCAGCGTATTATAATAATGCGTAGCCATCCCGAATCCGGGGGAAACGGGGCTGGCCGTCAGCAGAGACAAATGCTCTGCATAGGAGGCGGCTCCGCCGAACGGCAGCGAGCCTCTTTGGTCCAGCCATGTATAGAGCGGCGAAACCGCGTCCCCGTGGCTGTCAACATACAGAATCCCGTGCATCTGCCCTGTCAGGCCAATGCCGCCGATCTCCACCTTCCCGCTGCTCAATTCGGCAAGCACCTCGCGAACCGTACGCCAGATCCGATCGGGATCTTGGCAGTGCTCCCATGAATTCGCCGTATTACACTCGGAATGATTATCTTTTAACACCGATTTTACGATGTCGCCGCTGCTTCCATCCACGAGTACACCGCCAATGCTCGTCGTACCGACGTCGAGTCCGATCAAGTACATCCTCATTTTCTCCTTCAATATTACTTGGCTTGTCGTTAAAGAGCATTCAACAAACGCTCGCGGTCATTAGAGCCGAGAGCCATATGAATGAGATGGACCACCATCTTTTTCTGTTCCCGGTTCAAATCGATGAATACCTTCGGCGCCGCTTGATACATCTCGCGGATCACGCCTTCAAGCTCTTCCTTCTTGAGCCGATCCTCCGGTATATCCAAAAAGGGCGGAAACGCATCGGCTTCAGCGAAATCCTGAATGATGACATCGGAATAAGCCTTCAGATACGGCTTCCTCTTTTGCTTAATCAATGCGTTAACCTCATCGATCAGGAAGAGATATTCTTCACCTCGTTTGGTTGCGCCGAAACCGAACTCCAGCTGCTCATTGTCCGGCTCCGTATCAAAATCAAAATGGTCGAAAAGCGGGCTCTGAACATAAATGCTGTGATAAAAGGAGTCGCTTTTATTATTAAAGGTTGTCGGCTGCTTATGCTTTTCTATCTGCCATGAATCGATGAAATAAATTTTGGAATGCTCGTGGTTGATCCGGTCATTCCATTGAATATATTTCAGAAGAAATACCGTTTGGGTCGGCTTGTGCACGAACTCGCGGTATTCCTTTTCTCTGATCAGGCTGGAATAATCCAGCGGGCTTCCATCTACCTTTAATTCAAAGCCCTTGTCCGCATTCAACTCGAGAAACCATCCGAATTCCCTGCATAAATAAGCTGTCAGCTCTTCGTAAACGAAATCTTTGATGATGTTGTGGAAAGTCACGGTCGTCCCTGTGCCTTGAACGTCATTCGCCGGAACAGCCTCTGTCGCCTCATAAGAATCCATCCGGTCCGAACGGACATGGATCGTGTACGTCTTGCAACAAGTTCCGTCCTCGTCTTCATACGTTGTTCTCCACCAGGCGTCGGAGGCGAAACGGTGAAACGTTAAACGGCCGATACCGTTTTTGCCGTGCATGGCCGAGGTAACGCGGACGCGTTTGCCGGGATCGAGCTGCTTCTCCGATTCGTAAAAGGGAGTAAACTTGCTCTCCAGCGCATCGCGGGCTATGCCGTATCCGTTATCTGCAATGGTGATTTGGCCGATGCCGCCCAAAGGGTTCCTCTGCAGCTGAATATCGACAACGGTCGCACGCGCATCAAATCCGTTCCATATGTACTCGGAAACCGCTTGAAGGTAATTGAATTTGCGAAGCGTTTTCTCAATCCCCTTTGAAGTGATTCTGATTCGGTTCACAGCCGTCCGCTCCTTTCCAGTTATCCTTTGGATGGTTTCCCCGCTACGCGGATTTAAACGGTGAACACCTCGAACGGCAGCGGCTGAACATATTCCTCATAACGCTGCCGGACAAGACCGCTCGTCACATCGCCTTGATGAATATAGATACGGTGCTTCATACGGAGCGTCTCTTGGTCCGGAAGCTGTTTTCCCCCGCAGAAATGAAAGTTGGCCGGCGTAAACGGCCCATAATCCCTTACAAACCATTGAGAAGCAAACGTTTCATTGGACGGATGGGTAAATACCGCAATCCCGGCTTCAACTTGATTGTATATGGTGCCGCTGTAATCCACCCACTCGGTCATGGTTCCGAAAATTTCCGATTCATTTTGCTTGCCGCTGGCGGCGGTCAGCCGTCCGGTGTGATGCCCGTTGATCTGCTCGTTCACACGGATAAACGGAAACCCGCCTTCCTTCGTATCTCCGAAATGAACGTCGCCGTTGACGGCATGCAGCTCGGTGCAAAGATCGACAGCTCTTGCTTCCGGCGGCAAATTATAGACGCGAACGCTGCGCGTTTCCGTCAGCAGCAATTCCCCGTTCTCCCCTCTCCAGTCGATAAGCGAGGTGATCTGACCGAATACCGGTCCTCCGAACATAGCAAGGAAGGAGCGGTGAACCTGACGGCCTTCCCCTCGGAATTCATGGTACACTCGATGCCCGTTTACATCGTCATGCCCCCACCAGAGCCCGTGATGATGCAGATGGTCATCCGGCGCATCCTGAAGCAGCGATTTGCCGTTCGGCCCGATCATCGGATAATAATAAGGCTTCCCTACGAAAGGAGAGTACAGGTAGCGGGTAAACATCGCCCCTTCGATGCAGACGACCACCCGCGCGTTCTCTTCTTGATGCTCCAAATGAACGCCGGGGATATCTCTCCACGGACGGTTCGTCCTCTCGATCGGCGTAACGTCAGGCTTAGCCTTTTTATCGAATGAGAACACCAGTTCCCCATCGCTTTCTGCCGGCCATTCGCTGATCAGGACATACAACGCGCACTCTTGCTGCATCGCATCGGGGGTCGCCGACAACGCGGTCCGGTTCAGCTGGCAGGCGAGCGCCAGGCCGGTCGTCTCATGCACGGCTATCAGATTCATATTTCCCGCCCATTCCTCCAGCTGGTGAAATACAGCCTCATCCAGCTCCAGCCGCGACACGGTTGGAAGCGGAATTTCACGCTCCGGCTTTGCCAATCTAAGCTTCAAATTCATACTCATATTCGATCCATCCTTCTAAATTTATTTGGTAATGCCAAAGGACAACTTTTTACTCTTATTTGCTAGTTTAATGTATTTACTTGTAAAATGTAAGCGGTTTATTTTGTCGAATGCTGGGCTTTGGCGAAAGTTTATGCACAAGATGGTCAGGTTCACTAAAAAAACCTCCAACCGAAGAGGGCTGGAGGTGCTTGGATGGTTATATAAAGTACAGTGAAATTGTCATTAAAAGGTACAGATTAAATTGTAAATTCTCCGGGATGGCGCCGTCTCAGCTCCTCTACCGCGTCTCCCCGCTCCGACTGCTCCAATCTGACGGCGTAGGCCTTCAAATGGCCCTTTGCATGGAAGGGGCCCCCTTCCTTCATGACCGTCCACAACGGGTCCGTATCGTACGGCATCGATTTCATCTGCTCGTCATGCCACTGGTTTAAGTAGTACACCGCATCCTTGCGAACCGCCAAGTGAGCGTCCGCCACATCCTTCTGCTCATAGGGATCATCTTTCAAATGATACAGCATTTCCTCAGGAAACAGATGATAGCCGTCATGGTAAGTGCGCATATAAATCCAGTCGCCGAAGCGAACGCTTCTTTGGCACACATGCGCGCATTGGGATACTACCAGATACTCCCTTCCGCAGGCTTGGCCATCGGTTAAAGCAGCCGCATAGCTCTGTCCGTCCCAGCTGTCGCATACCGGCTTCTTCAATAAATCGGCCAGCGTCGGCAAAAGATCCAGATGATAGTGCAGCCCGCTGTCTACATGCGAGCGCGTTACTCCCGGCCAGCTGACAATCATCGGAATATGGCACGTGCCCTGATCCGCAGTACCGTGCTCCCCGTAAATACCGAGCTGCCCCATATTTTCGCCATGGTCCGCTGTAATAATAACGACCAGATCATCCATGACCTGCTGCCGTTCCAGTTCGGCAAACAGTCGGCCGATGTGCTCATCCATGTAACGTATACCGCAGTCGTAGCCGTCGATCATCGTTCTAAGCCCGTCCATATCCAGAATTTCGCCGGGATGCCGTGGATAAGACGGATGCGTGAGATTGTTATACATGTTAATATCGCGGGCGCTGTGCGGACCGACCTTCCGCTTATGCCGTTCCAGCACTTCCTCCGTCAGCCAGGAAGGAAGCGGCTCATCGGCAAACGGATTGCCGAAGCCCTCCGGCGCCCGGTATGGCGTATGCGGGTCCCAATAATTCACATACAAGAACCAATTGTCCTCCGAAGCATTGTGCTCGATCCACTTCAAGACGTCCGGAGTGACTTCCTCCGCCGATTCCATGCCCCGGTTTCCGGTATTGTGCATTTCAGAGAATCCGGCGTAGAAGGTCCATTGCGAATGTCTTTCCCCGAACGGGCTGAACAGCACCGTTTTCAAGCCTGCCGACCTGAGCAGGGCAGGCAAGCTTTCATGCGCCAGCTTGTCCTGAAAGCTGCGCGACGCGCCTTCCTGCCGCATATCTCCGGCAGTCCCGCCATGACCGACAATACCGTTATGGATCCCGAAGCGTCCTGACATCAGCGCTGCACGAGAGGGCGAGCAAGGCGCGTCCGAGGTATAGTAATTGTCGAAGCGCACGCCATTGCCGGCGATTTTGTCGATATTCGGCGTCGTATTCCGGTGATAGCCATAGCAGCCCATATGATCCGGACTTAAGGAATCCAGATCTAATAATAAAATTCTCATCGTTGCTCCACTTCCTTTTCCTTATGGTAAGCGTTATCCTTTCACAGCTCCGTTTGTTAAACCTTGCACAACCTGCTTCTGGAACAGCAAAATCACAAGCACAAGCGGAACGACCGATACGACAATCGCCGCTGAGATAGTCGCCCACGGAAATTCGAACTCTCCGGGAAACATCATTATCCCTACCGGAAGCGTGCGCTTACCGGCCTCGCTCATCAGCGTGAACGAGAATAAAAATTCATTCCAGCTGTTGACGAAAACCAGAATAGAGGCTGTCGCCATCGCAGGCGCCGCCAGCGGAAGCATGATTTTGAGAAAGGCTTGAAGACGGTTGTATCCATCGATCAGAGCCGCATCCTCCAGCTCCATAGGAACCTCCTTAAAGAGCGCCGATAACAGCCAGACGACCATCGGCAGCGAAAAAGCGGCATGCGTTACCCCTAGCCCGATGAACGAATTCAACAGGCCAATATCGCGCAAAGCGGAAAAGATCGGCAGCACCATCGTCATCGCAGGAAACATGGAGGTCGCAACTACAAGCATCAATACGGCAGATTTCCCGCGAAAGGTAAGACGGGCCACCGGGTAAGCGATCATGCAGCCTAGAATAAGCGTGATGACCAGCGTGATGCAGGCGACAACCGTGCTGTTCCAGTAATAGAGCGCTAACGGCTGCGTATGAAAAGCGGCGGCATAATGCTTTAGCGTCGGCGTCAATGTAAACAGCTTCGGCGGCATGGAAAATAATTGGTCTGACGGCTTTAATGACGAAATAAACAACCAATACAACGGAAAGAAGGAAAGAATGATCAAGGCCGTTATCGTCATAAAGAAAATGATTTTGTTTATATTGCTATAACGGGTCACAATAGCTCCTCCTTCATTCCGGTTCGTATAAAAACTTTAAATACAGCATGGAAATGGCAAATATAATGACGAATAACAAGACGCCGAGCGCTGATCCGTAGCCCCATTCCAGATCGATGAACGCCTTCGTATGAATATACATCGGCAGTGATTCCGTTGAGTTCCCCGGACCGCCCTGCGTAAGACCGAACATGAGGTCGAACGCCTGCAGCGAGTGCATGGTCCGCAGAACAAGAGCGACAAGAAATACATTTTTCAACAAAGGCAGCGTGATCAGGAAGAAGGCTTGCGTCCGGCTGGCCCCGTCAATATGGGCGGCTTCATAAATATCGTGACCGATGGACTGCAGTCCGCCCAACAAAATAATGGCCATAAAGGAGGAGGTTTTCCAAATGGCAACGATACACACTGCAATAAATGCGAGATCCGTGCTGCCCAGCCAGTTGATCGGCTTCGCAATCCACCCCCATTGCATCAGCAATCCGTTAAACAAGCCGTAATCGGAGTTATACATCCATCTCCAGGTCAGCGCATTCGTCACTGTAGGCAGCGCCCATGGAAAAAGAATCGCTGCGCGAACGAAGCTGCGAAATGGAAACGTCTTATTCGCAATGATGGCCAGAAACAAGCCGAATCCGATTTCAAACACGACAGTGACGAGGGAGAAGGCAAGCGTAAAGCCTGTCGAATGCCAGAAACGCGTATCTTTCATGGCCTCCGCATAGTTATCGAGGCCGACAAAGGGGGTGCCCAGCCAAGGCTGGGACACCGAGATTTGATGAAGCGACATCCAGAAAACTCTTAAGATGGGATACAGAGTAAATAAGAGCAGAAATAATACAGGCGGTGTGATCAGCAGAAAAGCCAATGTCTTGTCATTCAGCCGCCTGTGTCTTCGCGAAACGGTTTTCCGCTGCTGTATCGTGATGGAGGGACTCGGCACCGGCTTCACTCCTTAATCTTGTCTATTTCTTTTTGAGCATCCTTCATGGCTTGCTCCGGATCCTTCTGGCCGTTCAAGGCCAGATTGATTTGTGTCTGCATAGCCCTGCTGAACTGCTCGTAAGCGCGAAGCGCCGGCCGGCTTTTGGCCGTCTCCAGCAAGCTTTGAGCTTTAATGGAGATCGGCTGCTTCGAAGCGACCTCAGGGTCTGCAAGCGCTTTACGATTGGTGGCGATTTTGCTTGTCTGGATAACAAGCGATTTTTGCTCTGCATCGGACAGGAAGAACTTCATCACTTCGGCGGCTTCCTTCTTATGCTCCGAGCTGCTGTTAATGGCGTATACCCAGCCGCCTGTGCTCGGCTGGCTTTTCCCGCCTTCGAATTGCGGAATAGGCATGACGTCATATTTGCCGTTGACCTTGGTTTCTTTCAGGCTGGCAAAGGAATTGGGCCAATTTCGCATAAATATCGCGTTGCCGTTGCCGAATACGATCTGATTGTCATTCGGGCTCGAGGTGGCTACACTGACGGGAGAAACCTTGGACGTCTGCACCAGATCGTACATTTTCTTCATCGCTTGAATCGCCTTAGGCGTATCTACTTTGATCTTCCCGTTGGCATCGAATACGTCCCCGCCATTGCTCCATAAAAATTCAAGCCAGTTGATGGTAGCGCCTTCAATTTTAGCTCCTTGAAACACATAGCCGACAAGGTTCGGATCGTTCTCCTTTTTCAATATCTCTTGCGACACCTTCTCCAGCTCGTCCCACGTTTTGGGTACCTGCTGGTTATATTTCTCAAGCAGGTCCTTCCGGTAGTAAATCATGCCTACATCCACCCAGCCCTGGATGCCGTACTGCTTTCCGTCGATTTTGGCCACATCCACAGCCGCCGGGTAAAACTGCTTCAAGTATTCCGCATCAACGTACTCGTCAATCGGTGCAATCCAGCCGGCCGAGGCGAACATTTTGGGCCAGGTGACATCGGTCAGGAGCAGATCGGGCGTTTTGCTCTTGCTGTTGAACCACGTGGTGTAGCGGGTCAGCTGCTCATTGGGAACCTGAGGAAGCTCCACATATTTGATTTGGATATCGGAATGAGCCTTGTTGAACCGGTCGATCGATTTCGCCATTTCCCCCGAGGAATCCAATCCCGCCGCAAATTCGATTGTCACCGGCGCTTTGGTCTTCGCCGGATTGTCCGAGCCGGAAGCAGCTGTCGAACTGCCGTCTGCCCCACCGCCGGAGCAGGCGGGAAGGATCATAGCCGTACCTAAAAGTGCTGCCAGAAAACGCTTTCTACTCATCTTTTAACTCCCCTTTACTATCGCTTCACTGCTCCTTTATTTTGTCAAAACCAGGAGAGCAAGAGGATGATTTTTTTTGTCGTTTCCTTGATTATTTTTGTGACTCCATGCGGTCACGGTATTGTGCCGGGCTGAGTCCGGCTTCTTTTTTAAACACACGGCTGAAATGCTCCGGATTAGGGTAGCCGACCCGCTCCGAGATTTCATACAGCTTCATGCCTGTTCCCATCAGCTCTTTCGCTTTCTGGATGCGGATTCTCGTTAAATAGTCGATAAACTTCTCTCCGGCCTCTTTAACAAACATTTTGCTGAGATGGCTTTCACTGACACCGACCCAATGAGCGAGCAAGGTCAGAGTAATCCCTTCCCCGTAATGGCGGTCTATATACGTTTTCGCTTGCTGAAGCAGGCTTTTCCCTTGAACCGGCGACTCATGCAGTTTGAGATGAACGGCTTCGATCAGCCCTTTGAGCTGCTCCCACAGCTGCGCCAGCGTCCTGCATTGATCGAGCAGCTGAAACGGATGCCGGTACGGCTCCTGCAGCTGCTCCCATTTGCAGTCTCGGGCTAATAAAACCGCACCTAATTTCCAGACAAAGTCGGAGAACAGCTTGCGCACCTGCTCCTCCTCTGCCGCTGGAATGCCACGCTGTGACCATGCTTGAAACCTGTTCTCCCACAGACTGCGGTCCGGATTGCCCAATGTCTCCAGCAGTGCCCGGGCTTCCGCATCGGTCTCGGATTCCTTCAGCAATTGCTTCGCCTGCTCATACTCCCAAGCTTTACGGGAATCCGGGAGGAACAGCCTGCCGCCTCCGCAAAAGAACCGAAGCGAAGCCGCCTCCACCGCTTCCCTGTATAAGCTTTTCCATGGCTTCATGCCGATCGTGCTGACTCCAATGGTTACGGTCAGATTCGCATAACGGGACAGCCTCCGCTGGACGACGCTAAATAACTCATGGCTCCGATTCCAAAAATACATATAGCTTGAGACCTGCGTCTGGTATAACAATAAAACATGCTCATCCGGCTGAACGATGACAATTTCCGCTTGAAGCCCTTTCGCCTGCAGTACCTGCTCCAACACAGACCGAATGACCTCGCTTCCGGCTTCCCTGCCGTTCTCCGGCTGCTCCCTATCCGTCAGTATAACGGCCAGTCCCCGTTCCTTCTCCGAGAGAACAATGCCGAGTTCCGCCAGCTGCTTGCGCACCGCTTCTTCATCCGAATCCGGCTGGAGCATTTTTTTGAAAAGCGCCTGCTTGCCGTTTGTTTTATTGTTCATATCAATCCATGGCTCAAGCTTGCGTTTGTCCAGCTCCGCTAAGGCTTTCTCGACAACAGGGAGAAGATAGGAGGGGGTCATATCTACCTTCACAATATAATCCAACGCCCCCAGTAAAAAAGCTTCCCGGACAAACGCATAATCCTGGTAGGAGCTTAAAGCAATGAAAATTGCTTGATTTCCTATCCCTGTTCCGGAATCCTCCTTCCACCTTCTAATGAATTCAACCCCGTTCATCCGGGGCATTTTCATATCTACGAAAATCAGATCCGGCATAGGATTGTGATCTTTATAAAGAAGCGCCTCTTCTCCATCCGACGCTTCGCCGATAACCCGAACATTGAAACCGCCGGTGCTTAACAAATTACGCAAAGCCAGCCTGAATAACGGCTCATCATCGACAATCAGAATGTTATATCGCCCTGTCGTATGCATTCATTTCCTGCCCCCTTCTCCAATCGATTAGCATGTCAACCAATGAACGGCAGACGAACCTCCACCCGCGTCCCTATGCCTTCCCTGCTTGTGATAGTTAACCCGAACGGCTCTCCGTAATGAATCCGGATGCGTTCATGGACATTTTTTATCCCCATACCGCTGAAGCTCTCTTCCTGCGCCGGGGCGAGCAGCTCTGCCATATCTTCGGAATCCATGCCTACTCCGTCATCCTCAATAACAATCAGAATGCTGCTCTCGTCCTCTAACCGGCCGGTTAACCTGAGCTGACCTTGCGTTTCTTTATACTGCAGCCCGTGCACAATCGCATTCTCAATAATCGGCTGAATCAGCTGCTTCAGAATGCAGCACTCCAGAAGCCGTTCATCCAAATCCCATTGAACTTCATAAGTTCCGTAGCGGAACTCCATGATATACAGGTACTGCTCCAAATAGTCCCTTTCCTCCCGGATGGAATGCATCATCCCCCCGCGGTTGAACGTAGTGGAGAGCAGACGAATAAAGGCATCTGTCATCTTCTCGATGTTAGGCACCCTGCTGATGACGGCCATAAGCTTGATCGCATTTAATGTGTTCAGAAGAAAGTGGGGATTGATTTGCGACTGCAGCGCGCGCAGCTCCGCTTTCGTCTTGGCCTGCTGCTGTTCTTCCTTATCCTTGATCAGTACGTTCATCTCCTGAACCATGGCATTAAATTTGCTGCCCAGCAGATAAACCTCGGATGGGCCCGAAGGGGTGACATGAAGAGGAAGCGAGCCTGTCTGCACCCGGTACATTCCCCGGACAAGCCTGCTGATCGGTCCGATAATCGTGCGTACGAAAAACCAGGATGCGAGCAAAAACAGCGCCGTACTGGCTGCCCCGACCCATAAGGTCGTGAGAAATACTTTCTTCAAAGGCGCAGTCAGCGAATCGTATGGGATAATATGAATGACTTTAAATTGGGTGACCGGCGCGGTAAAATAAGTAATGAACGATTTAGTCCCGTTGATCGCCTCCGTATATTCCCCGGAAGCATACCACCCGGTTTTATATAAATAAGAGGGCTGATCGAGCCAGCTCTGGATATACGTTTCCCGATTCGCCGCAATAGCCCGGCTTTCATTATCCAGGATGAGAAAATCCCCCTGGTCCTTCGTAGACGATTCAAACAAATGCTGAAACAGCGTCCCTTTAAATATAAAATAAATCGCTTCCACCCGGGTCTGATCCGCCATCTCTTCAGGGATAGCCACGGCAGCCGTATTGATGAACTTATCTGTAATCTCTGCGATGTCGTTTCTTTGCACACCCAGCAGCTTAATTTTCCCTTTATCCGCCAGCGATTTGTTATACCACAGCGAGGTTCTCATCAGGCTTTCATGAAAAGTGACGGACGGGTTGGTACTGTAATAGCCTCCTCCGCGATAGAAAAAGACAACGCCGATCAATTCGCTCGTATATTGAAAATAACTGTGCACCAACCGCTGCGCCTGATCGTCCTGCAGGTTAACGGGATTCTCCGCCCGATTTCGGACATGATCCACTGCCTCAAGCAAGCTTTGGTCCTTGAACAGATGACCCACCGTATTCGTAATTTGACTCGCTTCGCGGTCGATGCCTACGGATACCTGCTCCAAGGTTCGCAGCGTTTGCTGGGTCGACTGGTCGGTCACTATGGATTTATAGCTTTGATAGGAGACGATAACCATCGCAAGCAGCGGGATCATGACCACAACGATAAAACATCCGTACATGATGGTTCTGATACTTAAGCGATGGAGCCGCGACATGTTTATATTCATGCGAGGGAACATGCTTGCACCTCTCCCTCTTCTGTAGACAGGCCCCGGTATTTTGTATGCGCTTCCATATCGCTCGGCATATGGCTCTGTTGATACCACATCTGTTTCATGATGTATCCCCCTTGCTTTAAGATGATCTGTTTAAATCCTAATGCATTTGTGTATTTTGTCAATAGGGTTGGGCTGGCTGGCGGCAAGCAGTGCGATGAGGAAGTTATTCTCGCTTTTATTCTTCTCCAAATCCAAAAAAGCTGACACCGTTGGATAACGATGTCAGCTTGCTTCATGAATTTAAATGCAAAAATTTAGACACAGATACTGCCAATAGCTCCTATTGCTCGTTATACCAGCGAAACAAAGCGCTGTGATCCTCGCCTCCCCGCCCATCGGAGATAAGTTCTTGCAGCATCCCGTAAATCTGTTTGGTGAACTTCAGGTTGGCGCCGATTCCATTCCCCATTGCAATGGCATTGTTCAGATCCTTCTCATGCAGCTGCATTTTAAAACCGGGCTGGAACAAACGGGACGCGATATTATCGATTTTGTTGTCAAGCACCCGACTGGAAGCCAACCCTCCGCGTATAGCGGCGTAAGCGGTCTTCGGATCGATGCCCGCCCGTATTCCGAACTCGATCGCTTCCGAGACTCCGGCTATATTAATGGCAACGATCATCTGGTTGATCAGCTTGACC
>Ga0182739_1002316_pt1 | contig 18019 bp, 19 predicted proteins | sample eDN5th30CBELigBY_FD_128873 | JGI IMG/M metagenome (GOLD analysis project Ga0182739, IMG submission 128873) | Enriched backyard soil microbial communities from Emeryville, California, USA - eDNA 5th pass 30_C BE-Lig BY (version 2) (version 2) | ecosystem: Environmental > Terrestrial > Soil >...
AAGGCCGCGCCGCGTTCGTCACCTTCGTGACGGCGGGCGACCCGGACCACGCGACCTCGCTCGCCATCGTCAAGGCGCTGCCGCAGGCCGGCGCCGACGTGATCGAACTCGGCATGCCGTTCACCGATCCGATGGCGGACGGACCGGCGGTCCAGGCCGCCGGACAGCGCGCGCTCAAGGGCGGCGAGACGCTGACCAAGACGCTTTCGCTCGTGCGCGACTTCCGCGCCGGCGACGACACGACGCCGATCGTGCTGATGGGCTACTACAACCCGGTCTACATCTACGGCGTCGAACGCTTTCTCGCCGACGCCAAGGCGGCGGGCGTCGATGGGCTGATCATCGTCGATCTGCCGCCCGAAGAGGACGAGGAACTCTGCCTGCCGGCGCTGCGCGCGGGGCTCAATTTCATCCGCCTCGCAACGCCGACCACCGACGACAAACGCCTGCCCAGCGTGCTCGCGAACACGTCCGGCTTCGTCTACTACGTCTCGATCACCGGCATCACCGGCGCAGCCGCACCCGACCCCAGGCGGGTCGCGGACGCGGTCGCCCGCATCAAGCGGCACACGAAACTGCCGGTCGCGGTCGGCTTCGGCGTGCGCACGGCCGAGCAGGCGCGCGCGATTGCCGAGGGCGCCGATGGCGTCGTGGTCGGCTCCGCGCTGGTCGATGCCGTGCGCGACAGCCTCGACGCGGAAGGCAAGGCGACGGCGGGTACCGTGAAGGCGGTGACCGACCTCGTCGCGACGCTGTCGGCCGGCGTGCGCAGCGCTACGCGGTAGCGCGCGCAGCGCAATTCCGCGTCAGCCCATATAGGCGCCGCCGTTCACCTGGATCGTCTGTCCGGTGATGAAGCGCGCGTTCGGCCCACACAGGAAACGCACCATCGCGGCGATCTCCTCCGACGTCCCGAGGCGGCCGGAAAGCGTGTTGTGCGCCTGGTGATGGCCGGGCACCGCCTTCGCGCGCGAAGTGTCGATCATGCCCGGCGAGACGCAGTTGACCGTGATGTTGTCGGTGGCGAGGTCGTGCGCCAGCGCACGCGTCAGGCCGGTGAGGCCGGCCTTGGCAGTGATGACGTGGGCGCGGTCGCGCGCGCCGGTGTTCGAACTCACCCCGCCGAGGCAGACGATGGCGCCGCCGCCGGCGCGCTGGATGTGCGGCAGCGCCGCCTTCGCCAGATGAAAGGTGCCGTCGAGGATCAGGCCGGTGATCTCGCGCCACTGCTCGAAGGTCATGGTGGCGAACGACTGCTCGCGGCGCACCGCCGCATTGCTGACGACGAAGTCGAGGCGGCCGAAGCGCTCGATCGCGGTGGCGACGAGGCGGTCGGCGGTCGACGGGTCGGCGACATCGCCGAGGCAGGCGACGGCGCGCCCGCCCGCCTGCTCGATCACGCCGACGACGTTCTCGGCCTCGGTGCGGTTCGCGCGCGCATTGACGACGACGGCCGCGCCGGCATCCGCGAGATCGAGGGCGATGGCTCGGCCGATGTTGCGGCCTGCGCCGGTGACGATCGCGACCTTGCCGGCGAGTTCCTGTGTCGTTTGCATGTGTTCTCTGTTTCCTTCCCTTGAGCATCGCTCCGAAAAAGCCTGCCCCGGACTTGATCCGGGGTGGACGCCGGTTTTCGAAATTAGCGATGCTCGACCTAAACAGCGGGGCAAGAGAGCACATCCGGCTCCGCGCTGTCACCCCGCAGCGGAAGGCGGTGCGCTGTCACGCCAGCAGCGCGGCGAGCTTGTCCTTGAGTTCGGCCCTTGCGCCATCCCCGGCGCGCAGGATCGCGCTGGCGGCAAAGAAGTCGAGCAGCCGGAAGGTGCCGACATTCGGCCGGACCACGATGTCGGGCCTCTGCGCATGCTTGAGCTTCTCGACCACGATCGCCTGGCCCATGAGCTGGATGGTCGAGAACAGCGCCTCCCAAGGATCGGGAATGCCGCGCGGCTCGGAAGCGCCGATCGAGGCGTCCACCGCCACCACGATGTCGGCGCGGTCGCGCACGCGATCGAAGGGCAGCGGATTGACGGCGGCGCCGTCGACCAGCACCCGGCCGCCGATTTCGACGGGACGCACGAGGCCGGGAATCGCCATCGAGGCGGCGACCGCAGGACGCAACGCGCCTTCCGCGAACAAAGCCTCGGACCGGCCGTAGAGGTCGGTGGCGATGACCAGCAGCGGCACATCGAGTTCGTCGAAATTATCGCGCACCGGGTCGGGCAGAAACTGGTCGGCGAGTTTCTGCGCATCGAGCAGCATCGGATTGCGCAGGCCGACCGACAGCAGTTCGGCAAGGCCGGCGGCGCGGGCCAGCATCAGCCGCCGCAGCACCTCGCCGCGGTCATGCAACAGGTGCAGCGCATAGCGCCGCATCTCGCGGCCGCTCATGCCGGAGGCATAGGCCGCGCCGACCGCCGCGCCGATCGAACTGCCCACGATCACCGCGGGCCGCACGCCAATCTCGTCGAGCGCCTCGATGATGGGAATGTGAGCGAGACCGCGCGCGCCTCCGCCGCCCAACACGAGGGCAAACGTCTTGGGACGGGAGGGCTGGCGGGAGCGCAGCGGCATCAAAGATCGGCATCATCGCGGATCGGCTTACCGGTGGCCGCCGCATCGACTTCGCCGTAGCGGTGAAGGTCGGCGCCGTGCCCGTCGAGCCAGGCCTTGGCGCGCTCGACGCCGGGATAAAGCCGCTCGACGAGACGCCAGAAGCGCGGCGAATGGTTCATCTCGACCAGATGCGCCACCTCATGCGCGGCGAGATAGTCGAGCACGAACGGCGGCGCGAAGATCAGCCGCCATGAGTAGGACAGCGCGCCGGTTGTCGAGCACGAGCCCCAGCGGCTGACCTGATCGCGCACCGTGATGCGCTTGACCGGAACGCCGAGCTTTGCGGCATAGCGCCGGCTCGCGGCTTCGAGGTCGCGCCGCGCCTCGCGCTTGAGGAAGTCGCCGATGCGACGCGCGACATGCGGCGCATCGCCGGCGACGCAAAGCAGCGGCTTGCCGCTCGCATCGGTCTCCATCCAGACCGTGCCGCGCGCGCCGCGCCGATGCACGATACGATGCGCGACGCCGCGCACCGGCACCGTCATGCCATGCGCGAACGGTACGGCCTTCGGCAGTTTTCCGAGACGCGAAGCGATCCATGCGCCGTGCTTGTGCGCGAACGCCTTCGCTTCCTTCACCGTGCCGCGCGGCGGCAGCGTGAGCACAGCCTCGCGCGTCGCGGCCTGAATGCGCAGCGTGTAACGGCGCGCCTGCCGATGACGGCGCAAGCGAACGAGATAGACGTCGCCATCGAACGCGATGTCGATTGCCTGGGGCTCCACAGGGCGGCGGTAAAGCAAAGCACGCAGCATGGTCGGGCCGGACAAACAGGAACAACGGCCCGGAGTCTGCCAAATCCCGGCTCCGGCGTGCAGTCACTTTCATGGGGGTCAGCGTTGAACGCTATTCCAAGGGTTAATTCTTTGGAAACACGCCATATCTAGCGCCTGTGAACGGTGATTCCTGATTCAATACTTGATATTGCCGCCCTTGGCCGCCCCGGAAGAATCATTGACATGCGCATGATGGGTCCCGTAGCCGGTCGACGGCAGAGGCTGTGGACGGATGTGAACAAAGGCCTGTGAACTATGGGGAAGGCGCTGGGGGTCTTCCGTTTGATTACACCGGCGTCGTCATTCCGGGACGCGCGCCGAAAGCGCGCGGGCCCGGAATCCATGAACACAGACAGGGATTATAGATTCCGGGTTCGCCGCTAAAGCGGCGCCCCGGAATGACGACGCTGATGCAATCGGCGGGGTCGGATCACACCCCGCGCTGGACCGCGCGCTTGTAGCCGTTCGCGACCTTCTTGGCCTCGGCAAGCGAGGTGACGTTCGAGCCGTTGGCGCGGCTGCGCTCGTTGGCGCGCACGAAAGCGGCGATGCGCGGCACGATCTCGCTGCGGAAGCGCGAGCCGTTGAACACGCCGTAATGCCCGACGCGCAGTTGCAGATGATGCGCCTTGCGCGACGGCGGGATGGACGAGCAGAGCTGGTGCGCCGACTGCGTCTGCCCGACGCCGGAGATGTCGTCGTTCTCGCCCTCGACCGTCAGCAGCCCGACATTGCGGATCTTCGACGGATCGACCGGCTCGCCGCGATGGGTCATCTCGCCCTTCGGCAGCGAGTGGCGGATGAACACCGTGTCGACGGTCTGCAGATAGAACTCCGCCGTCAGGTCCATCACCGCGAGATACTCGTCGTAGAACTCGCGGTGCTTCTGCGCGGAATCGCCGTCGCCACGCACCAGATGGATGAACATGTCGTGATGCGCGCCGACATGGCGGTCGAGATTCATGCTCATGAAGCCGGTGATCTGCAGGAAGCCGGGATAGACCGGCCGCATGAAGCCCGGATTGGGGAACGGCACCCGCGTGATGACGTGGCGGCGGAACCAGTCGAGGCCCTTCTCCTGCGCCAGCTTGTTGACGGCGGTCGGATTGCAGCGGGTGTCGATCGGCCCGCCCATCAGCGTCATCGAGCGCGGCGCGAGGCGGTCGCCGCGCGCCTCCATCACCGCGACGGCGGCAAGCACCGGCACCGACGGCTGGCACACCGCGATCACATGGGTGTCTTCGCCCAGGTGATGCAGCATGGCGATTACGTAGTCGATATAGTCGTCGAGGTCGAACCGCCCTTCGGAGAGCGGCACGTCGCGCGCATCCACCCAGTCGGTGATGTAGACCTCGTGATTGGGCAGGAAGGCTTCCACGGTGCCGCGCAGCAGCGACGCATAGTGGCCGGACATCGGCGCGACGATCAGCAGGCGCGGATCGTTCCGCGCGGTCTCGGTCTCGCGCGCAAAGTGCAGCAGATTGCAGAACGGCTTGCGCCAGACCACCTGCGGCTCGACCGGCACCGGCGCGCCGTCAATCTCGGTCTCGTCGATCCGCCATTCCGGCTTGCCATAGCGGCGCGTCACGCGCTCGAACATTTCGCAGCCGGCGGCGACCGACTTGCCCCACAGCGTATGCGCTATCGGATTGACGGGATTGCGAAAGAACAGCCGGGTGGCATCAGCCGCGGCCCGGAACGGCCCGAGCGCCGCATGCTGCATTTCGTAGAGTTGATAGAGAGGCACGCCTTCCATTGAACAGTCGCCTTTAGCGGCGCGCCCGGCCGGCTAAAGCCGGGCGTTCACCTTAAGCCCCGGCCGGGCCATGCCGGCCGCTCCTGACATTGGGCTCGCCCCCGCTCACCCTGCTGCAATGCAAAATGTAAGTGATTTTCAGAACAATTCAATCGCGACGTGGGGCTCTACGTAGAAGCGCTAGGTCGGATTCGCCTTGAGAAGCCTGCCTTATTTTGAGGCAACCGCACCTCCCCCGGCGTCGGACGCCAGGCATGTACGGGCCGATCAGCGGGCTTAACTGCACGCCTTCACAGCGTGTCGATCGGGATCTTGATGTAGGAAACGCCATTGCTCTCCGGCGGCGGCAGGTGGCCGGCGCGCATATTGACTTGCACCGAGGGCAGCATCAGCACCGGCAGCGACAGCGTCTTGTCGCGCTTGACGCGCATGTCGACGAAGCTCGCCTCGTCGATGCCGTCGGCGAGATGCTTGTTCTTCGCGCGCTGTTCGCCAACGGTCGCGCAGGTCAGGACCTCGCGGCCTTCCGGCGGATAGTCGTGACAGAGATAGAGCCTTGTCTCTTCCGGCAGGGTCATCAGCCGCCGCGCGGAGTGATAGAGCGTGTGAGCGTCGCCGCCGGGAAAGTCCGCGCGCGCCGAGCCGAGGTCGGGCGCGAACAGCGTGTCGCCCACGAAGGCCGCATCGCCAATGACATAGGCGACGTCCGCCGGCGTGTGACCCGGCACGTGCAACACATAGCCTTTGAGGTCGCCGATGGAGAACGTGTCGCCATCCTCGAACAGCTGGTCAAATTCGGCGCCGGTGCCCGACACGTCGAGTCCGAAATTGAACACCTTGCCGAACTTCTCCTGCACCTCGACGATGCGCGCGCCGATGCCGATCTTGCCGCCGAGCTTGCCCTTGAGATAGGGCGCCGCCGAAAGGTGGTCGGCATGCACATGGGTCTCGAGATGCCACACCACCTTGAGATTGCGCTCAGCGACGAAATCGGCGAGCCGGTCGGCCGAGGCGCGCGACGTGCGCCCCGACTTCGGATCGTAGTCGAGCACCGAGTCGACGATCGCGGCTGGCGACCCCTGGCCGGAATGCACGACATGGCTGACGGTCGCGGTGACAGGGTCGAAAAAGCTGTCGACCGACGGGGAAACTGCCGGAGCACTGGACATCGTCTCGCCTCCATGTTTGCCAGCATATTAACGCCGGGGAGGCCGATGCGTCACGCGGCGTCTGCAGTCATCCCTGCATCCGGAATCCGCGCGATCGCTTCCGTTGTCAGCTACCGTTCAATGAAGCTCCGGAACCCGCCATAGATCATCCGCTTGCCGTCGAACGGCATAGTGCTCGGGTCGCATTTGAGCCGGGGATCGGCCATCGCCTTCGCGTTCACCGCGTCCCGCTGCTCGCGCGATTCGTAGGTGATCCAGGCGAAGATGACGACCTCGTCCTCTTTCGCCTGCACGGCGCGCGGAAACGATGTGAGTTCGCCATAGGGCACGTCATCGGCGACGCATTCGACATAGGCGAGCGCGCCGTGGTCTTTCCATACCTCGCTGGCGGCACGCGCCATCGCTTCATAGGCTTCGAGGTTCTTCTTAGGGACCGCAACGATGAATCCGTCGACGTAAGGCATGGATGCCTCCTTTTTGCATGCGGCTGAACAGGAAAACGGAACGCCGGGCCTATCGCTTACGCCGATAGTGGGCGGCCATGAACTGACGCCACGTGCCGTCTTCGCCGAGGGTGCGTGAGGTCAGGATGCGGTGGTCGGCGCTCTTGAATTCCATGATGTCCTGGTACTTCGCCATCTTGCCGTCGCCGGCGAAGGACGGCCCCTCGGCATCGAGCGTGAGCACCTTGCCGCTCGCATCGAGTGCGCCGTCATAGAGCCAGAGGTGGGTCATCATCGAGGCGACGAAGCTGCCGACGAAACGCTGCCGCTGCGGATCGTAGCCGAGCGTCATGATCGACGTCGCCGGCTGGCCGTCGGGCGTATCGCCCTGCCCTTCGCCTATCGTCCACAGGCCACCGAGGCTGCGCACGGTCTCGGTGCCTTTCGACGTCATCGGCGGCTGGCCGGGCTCCACGATGCATTCCATCTCGGCGGTCCATTCGCCGACGAGTTGATGCAGCCAGGCATGTTCCTTCTGCGGCTCGGCTTTCATCTCAGTTTCCTCCGTCGCGTTCGGTTCGGGTTCGGATCATGCCGGCCACCGCGGCCGCCACGCACGCAGGGCGTCGGCCGCCGCGGCAACCGCCGCGACGAGGCCGATGGCGGCGGCCGTCGCGCCGACACCGATCGCCGCAACGAACAGCACCGCCAATGCGAGGTGGTTGCCGTGACTTGCGATCAGGGTGGACATGGCGGGGCCTCCGCTTCGTGAGTGTTACTGCTGCGCGGGATTCATCTGGCAGCCGCCCGGCTGCGGATGGGCGAAGCTCCAGGAATGGCCGAACGGATCCATGACCTGCGCATAGCGCGCGCCCCAGAACGCATCCCACGGCGCCATGATGACGGTCGCCCCGGCTTCTTCAGCCTGCTTCACCGCGGCGTCGCAATCGGCGACCTCGAGGTGAATGGTGACGGAGGTGGCGCCGGCGTGAACGGGCGGGGAGATCTTGCCCTTGGAGGGGCAGAACTCGGGGAAGTGGTCGACCACATAGACATCCGCGCCGTTGATCTTGAGCGACGCATGCATCAGCCGCTTGCCGTCGTCGGCCGGCACCCGCATCACTTCGACGGCGCCGAGCGCCTTCTTGTAGAATTCGATCGCCGCTGCCGCACCATCGATCGACAGATGCGGGATGACGCCTTGGGGCCGTTCGCTCGTGGGCTCGCTCATGGGGGAAGTTCCTTCCGGTGAGAATGGTGCGTGGGCGGATGCCCGTTGGCGGCTATTTCCCTTTTCGCGTCGGGCGCGGCCGGGGATCGACGGCGGGCCCCTCTTCCAGATCGGCAGAAGACTTGGCAGCAGACTCGGCAGCAGACGGTGCGGCCGGTTCCTCGTCCGGCATCGCGGACAGGTATTTGTCGAGCCGGTCGAGGCTCGCGTCCCAGAAGTGCCGGTAGTGTTCGAGCCAGGCATCGACCTCCAGGAACGCGGAAGGCTCGATCCGGCACGGCCGCCACTGCGCGGCACGGCCGCGCGCGATCAGCCCGGCGCGCTCGAGCACCTTGAGATGCTTGGAGACAGCGGGCAGGCTCATGGAGAATGGCTGCGCAAGCTCCGATACCGATGTCTCGCCGAGCGCAAGCCGCGCCAGGATTGCCCGCCGGGTGGGATCGGCAAGCGCCGCAAACTTTGCGCTGAGAGCATCGGTCGTCATCGGCAAGCAACCTTCTCTGATATTTAACTCATCGGTTAAGTACAGGACGGCAAGCGCGCCGTCAAGCGCCGATCTGCCGCTTCGCGCCTTCCCCCGCCCACGAAGAGGTGAGCGGCGAGGCCCCATTACGGGTTGCCCGCTGCGCGCGCTTGGGTCATAGTTTTTGCTACTTTTTGTCGCATGCGGGTACCACCCTCATGAGCATCCGCTTCCAGGACCTGTCCGGCTACCGCCGCTGCATTGGCGGCGTGCTGTGGCTTGCGGCGCTCCTGGCCGTGATGCACTGGGCCGGCCTCGGCTCCCAGAGAGGGACCGCCGGCGGCGTCCAGCAGAAGTCGAAGTGGACAGTCGAGGACCGCAAGCGGCTCCCGCGCCTCGCCCCCAGCCATGTGCTGCAGCCGGTCGAGATCGCGGCCATCGGCCTCGGCGTTCCGCCGGACGCGGCCGTATCCGCCGGCAAGTTCCTGATTCCGGCATCGCAGCCGGCCGCTGCGCCGATCGCGGGATCCCATCGCCGGCCCCTGCCGCGCGATCTCCGCCGTGCCGCCACGGCAACGCCGCGCGGCTTCCGGGCCCGCGCTCCCCCCGCGACTGCTGCCTGACATCGGCCTTCCGCGCCGACCTTAGCCGTCCGCCGATCTTCGCGCGGCGCGTCGTCTCCTCTGGATCGCCTCAACGCGACGGGAGCGGCCGCCAGACCGATCGCATGACGGACCCGCATTGACATGCGGCCGGCATTTGCGGCCGGCGACCCGGCGCCGCCGGTCGCCCGCTCAACCGCACCACTTTTCAGATTCATGGCCCCGCGAGCGCAAAGCGCCGCGCGCCACAAGAAGCTCAAGGACACCCAATGCAAACCACCCGCGACTATCGTGATCTCATCGGCGGAGGCGTACTGGTTCTTATCGGCCTCTGGGCCGGCCTCCACTCCCTCGCCAATTTCGACATCGGCAGCATGGGCCGCATGGGGCCGGGCATGTTTCCGGCCGGGCTCGGATTCCTGCTGGCGATGGTCGGCAGCGGCATCGTGATCCCCGCGCTGTTCCGCACCGGGGAAGTCATCAGCGTCGACTGGCGGCCGATGATCTTCATCATGGGCAGCGTGCTGGCCTTCGCCATCGCCCTTCCCTATTTCGGGCTGGTGCCGTCGGTCATCGTGCTGACCCTTATCTCCGCCTGCGCCGACGACAAGCTCTCCTGGCGCGCCGCGGCGGTGCTGTCCGTGGCGCTCGCGTTCCTCGGCTGGCTGATCTTCATCGTCGGCCTCGGCATCGTGCTCGAGCCGTTCAAGTGGCCGTTCTGATGTTCTGATACGGCTTCCGGTCGGTTACATCGGAGTCGTCATTCCGGGGCGCGAGCTTTAGCTCGCGAACCCGGAATCCATAACCCCTGTCTGTGGTCATGGATTCCGGCCCTCGCTTCGCTCGGCCGGAATGACGGCCGAGTGTTTCGCAAAGGCCTCGCTATTGCGGGATGGTCCTCAAAAACGCGGCTGGCTGAATTTGCGCGCATGCGCCGCGCCGGCGGCGGAGGCAAAAGTCCGGGTCGCGGGATCGTAGACCGTGAGCAGGCCGGTCGCGACTTTGAAATAGGCGCCGTGTATGGCGAGGTCCCCGCGCTGCACGCGGTCGCGCACATAGGGAAATGTCATCAGATTGTCGATCGACGCCACCACCGACTGGTGTTCGAGCGCGCTGAGATAATCCGCCATCGTCGCATACTGGCTGCGCGGCCCGGCCGCGGCCGCGGCCGGCTTGAGCAGCTCGACCCACTTGCCGATGAAGTCACTGGCCGCCAGCGGCGGGCTCGATTCGGCGAAGGCGCGCACGCCGCCGCAGCGCCCGTGACCGAGCACCACGATGTGCTGCACCTGCAACGCCTGCACCGCGAACTCGACCGCCGCCGACACGCCGTGATGGCCCTCGTCGACCGTATAGGGCGGCACGATATTGGCGACGTTGCGCACGGTGAACAGTTCGCCCGGCCGCGTATCGAAGATCACGCTCGGCGAAACGCGTGAATCACAGCAGCCGATGACCATCACCTCGGGATGCTGGCCGTCGTCGGCGAGTTCCTGATAGCGCGCCTGCTCGACCGGCAGCCGGTCCTCCGCAAACGTGCGATAGCCCTGGATCAATCGTTCTGGAAACGGCATGCCGTCTACTCCGCGGCGCGGCGCAGCGCCTCCCATTCGCGCAGCGCCTTGGCGTCGCGCGGGCTGACATCCGGATGCAGCGGATCGCTGCCGACCGTATGCGAGATCTTCCATGATCGCGCGCATTTGCGGCCTTCCGCCAGGCTCGGCACCACCGCCACGCCCGTCACGTCGGGCAGGCGGAAGGCGTTCTCCGGGCCTTCGCCCAGCACCAGCGTCGCGCCTGACGTGATGCAGATTTCGGCGAAGTCGATATCGACGATCGAGGCGAACAGGTCGGGATCGGCGACATAAACATGCGGATCGGCCTCGAGCGACGAGCCGATGCGTTTGGCCGCGCGCTCGATCTCGAGCGCCCCGGTGACGACGCGGCGCACCAGCCGCACCTTGCGCCACTTCTCCGCGAGGGTGGCATCGCGCCACGCGGCGGGAATGTCCGGGAACGCCTGCAGATGCACCGAGGCATCGTCATAAGGATAGCGCGCGAGCCAGGCTTCCTCCGCTGTGAAGGCGAGCATCGGCGCCAGCCACACGGTCGTGCAGCGGAACAGATGGTCGAGCACCGTGAGGCACGCCTTGCGCGTCTTCGACGAGATCGGGTCGCAGTAGAGCGCGTCCTTGCGGATGTCGAAGTAGAACGCCGACAGATCGACGGTCATGAAGTTGGCGAGCTGCGCGAAGATGCGCTTGTAGTCGAAGTCGGCATAGGCCTGCCGGATCAGCGGATCGAGTTCGCTCAGCCGGTGCAGCATCAGCCGCTCGAGTTCCGGCATCTCGGCGACCTTCACGCGGTCTTCCTCGTGGAAGTGCGCGAGATTGCCGAGCATCCAGCGGACGGTGTTGCGCAGCTTGCGATAGGTGTCGACGGTGGTCTTGAGGATTTCCGGGCCAATGCGCAGGTCGTCGGCATAGTCCGACGCGCAGACCCACATCCGCAGGATGTCGGCGCCCGACTGCTTGATGACGTCCTGCGGCGCGACCACGTTGCCGAGCGACTTCGACATCTTGCGCCCGTTCTCGTCGAGCACGAAGCCGTGGGTGAGCACCACGTCGAACGGCGCGCGGCCGCGCGTGCCGCAGCTTTCGATCAGCGAGGAATGGAACCAGCCGCGATGCTGGTCCGAGCCTTCGAGATACATCACGGTCTCGTCGCCGCCGTCCGCCTTGCGGCGCACATGGGCGAGTGCGGGGAAACGCTTTTCGTCCTCCAGCACGAAAGCGTGCGTGGAACCGGAATCGAACCAGACGTCCAGAATATCGTCGACCTTCTTCCAGTCCTCGTTCGCACGCGCGCCGAGAAAACGCTCGCGCGCGCCGACCGCATACCAGGCGTCCGCACCGTCCTGCTCGAAGGCCGCGACAATGCGCGCATTCACGTGCTCGTCGTTGAGGATCTCGACCGAGCCGTCGCCCTGCTCGCGCACGAACACGGCGATCGGCACGCCCCAGGCGCGCTGGCGCGAGATCACCCAGTCGGGCTTGGCCTCGATCATGCCGGTGATGCGGTTCTCGCCGCTCGCCGGCACCCAGCGGGTCTGCGTGATCGCATGCAGCGCGCGCTCGCGCAGCGTATCGTTTTGCGAGGCTTCGCCGCCCGCCGCCGCACCGATCGCGAACGGCTTGTCCATCGCGATGAACCACTGCGGCGTGTTGCGGAAGATGACCGGCTTCTTCGAGCGCCAGGAATGCGGGTACTGATGCTTGAGCCTGCCGCGCGCGATCAGCATGCCGGCCTCGACCAGCGCCTTGATCACGGCGTCGTTGGCGTCGCCCTTGTCGCCCTTGTCGGTGATGACGCGCTTCGGCTTGCCGTCCGTGTCGCGCGGACCGAAGCCGGGCGCATGATCGGTGAGGAAGCCGTCGGCATCCACCGTATAGGGGATGGTCGTGTTGATGCCGCGCGCCTCCAGCGCGCGCGCATTGTCCATCCAGACGTCGAAGTCCTCGCGGCCGTGGCCGGGGGCGGTGTGCACGAAGCCGGTGCCGGCATCGTCGGTGACGTGGTCGCCGGCAAGCAGCGGCACGCCGAATTCGTAACCGCCGGCGAGGCCGCGCAGCGGATGCCTGCAGGTCATGCTTGCCAGCACATCGGCCGGCACCGCCTGCACCTTCTCGAAGCCGGCGACGCGCGCCTGCCGCAGCACTTCATCGGCGAGATTGTCGGCAAGGATGAGCAGGTCGCCGGGCTTCGCCCAGTTGTCGGCCGCCGCGTCCGTGACGCGGTAGAGGCTGTAGGCAACCTTGGGCGAATAGCTGACGGCGCGGTTGCCGGGCAGCGTCCACGGCGTCGTCGTCCAGATGACGACCGAAGCGTCGGCGAGGTCGCCTCCTTTGCCAGAGGCAAGCACCGGAAACTTCACCCAGACCGTGTCGCTCGTATAATCCTCGTACTCGACTTCGGCCTCCGCGAGCGCGGTCTTCTCGACCACGCTCCACATCACCGGCTTGGAGCCGCGGAACAGCAGACCGTTGGCGGCGAACTTCATCAGTTCGCGGGCGATCTGCGCCTCCGCGTCGTAATCCATCGTCGAATAGGGATGGTCCCAGTCGCCCTCGACACCGAGCCGCTTGAACTCCTCGCGCTGCACGCCGAGCCAGCGCTCGGCATAGGCGCGGCACTCGCGCCGGAACGCGATCATCGCGGCGGGGTCGGAGAAGTTCGGCTTCGGCTTGCCCTTGGCGCGGTAATTCTCTTCCTCGATCCGCCACTCGATCGGCAGGCCGTGGCAGTCCCAGCCCGGCACGTAATTGGAATCGTGGCCGAGCATCTGCTGCGAGCGCGTGACCACGTCCTTGAGGATCTTGTTTAGCGCATGCCCGATATGGATGTTGCCGTTGGCGTAGGGCGGGCCGTCATGCAGCACAAAGCGCGGCCGGCCGGCCGCCGTCTCGCGCAGGCGGCGATAGAGGTGGTTCTTCTTCCAGCGCGCGAGGAGTTCGGGCTCCTTCTGGGGCAGCCCGGCACGCATCGGGAAATCGGTTTTGGGCAGGAACAGCGTTTCGCTGTAGTCGCGGGCCTTGGCGGCCTCGCCGCGTTCGTTCTTGGGTTCGGACATCTTGTCGGTCATCGGCTTCGGTCGGTGAGCGGTGCGCGTGGCGCGTGGCGGTTCGGTCCCGGTCTTCCGCCGCGCCGGATACGGGCGCTCAGGCGGAAGCCGGGCCGGTAATCGACCGGATGCCTATCGGCAAATGTCGGGACCGCGCGATCATGCCGGCGTTGTAGAGCAAAACCGGCCGCGGAGGAAACCTGTTTCCGCAGTGCGGGAGCCGCTGCAGAACCATCGGCCGTCATTCCGGCCGACCCCGGCCTTGAGCCGGGGGAGGGCCGGAATCCATACCCCCTGCCAATATTGCTGGAGAAAGAAAGACAGGGGTTATGGATTCCGGGTTCGGCGCTACCCCAAGTCGGCTATAGCCGACTTGGGCAGTTAAAATTCCGATCTCAGGTAAACCTGAGATCGGTCGCGCCGCCCCGGAATGACCACTGAGAATTTCGCAAAAGCCTCGCAGTGCTGGAGTCGCCAGGATTTCCGCGGGCGCAGTACGGCCGTTGCGGCGGCTGGACCAGCCTAATCGAACAGCCGGTCGATCTCCGACTGCAGGTTGCGCTTCTCGCCCGACGCGGCCTTCTCGCCCGCTGCAGCCTTGCCGCCCGAAGCCGGCTTCGCGCTCGAGGCCGGTTTTGCGGCCGGCGCAGGCTTGGCGCCTGCGGCGGGCTTGCCGGCCGCCGCGGGCTTGGCCCCCCCGGTCAGAAGGGCGTCCACGTCGGCCTGCCGAATCGCCTCGCCCGCTTGCTGCGGGCCGTTCAGCATTAGGCGCCGCTTGCGCTCGGCGCGCCGCGCTTCCTCCTCGCTCAGCGGGCCGGCGAGATCGTGGGTGCGCACGGCATCGGCAAAGCGCGTCACCCGCGCCTCGATGTGCTGCAGCGTTTCCACCACCTTGGCGACGCGCTGGCCGGTAATGTCCTGGAACGAGCAGGCCTCGAAGATCACCATCATCCGGTCGTTGACCGTCGCCTGATAGGCCTTGGCGTCCTTCGGATCGGCGGCCATCACCGCCTCGGCGCATTCCATGATGGTATTGGTGGCCGCCTCGGTCGCTTGCACGATGGCGTCGAGTTCCTGGCCGGCGGCCGGGATATGGGCGTTCTTGATGTCGTTGGCCTGCAGCGAGCCGATCTCGCGCTTCATCGCGGTGATGTAATCGGCGATCTCGCGCATCTCGCGCAGGACCGCAGAATCCATCGCAGCGAAGAACGACTTGAACGCCTCGGTGCTGATCTGGGCGAGAAGGACGACGTCGGACAGCGACGCGTCTTCTGTCTTGGTGCTGCGGATGTGCTTGGCCAGCTCGTCGAGCGGGCGGGTATTCGCGACTGACATGGAGCCCTCAAGGCAAATGCGTGTCGATGCAAGCAGGCCGGGCGGCCTGCCACGCGGGTAGCCGCTTGGTCAGTCCGCGAATACCGCCTCGATCTTGCTCTTGAGCGTCTGCGCGTTGAACGGCTTGACGATGTAATTATTGACGCCGGCCTTCTTGGCCGCGATCACGTTCTCGGTCTTGGATTCGGCCGTCACCATGATGAACGGCGTCTTGGCGAGCCCGGGCGCAGCGCGCACCTCTTTGAGAAGCTCGTAGCCGGTCATCGGCTCCATGTTCCAGTCGGAGATCACGAGGCCGTATCGCTTGTCCTGCATCTTGGCCAGCGCCGCGGACCCGTCGGAGGCATCGTCGATATCTTCGAAACCGAGTTGCTTGAGCAAATTCCGGATGATCCGGATCATCGTGTTGTAATCATCGACAACAAGTATCGGCATCGAAAGATCGACAGCCATGACGCTACTCCGTTCGGACTCACGCCCGAAGGCGTGGCGCATTCTGCGCGCGGTTTGCTTGTCGGATGGAAACGTTTGACGTTCGCCGGCGGCGAACAGCCTCCCCCATGGACGTGGCCACCCTACCGCCGCAGCCTTAAATATCCGGTTAATCGAGAGATTTCAGGCGCTTCGATACTCCGGTCTTGACTTTGGCAAAGCCGTCACGGCACCGTCGCCGCCTTCGCGCTGCGGGTCTGAAGGAAAGCCGCTGAAAATCGGGCCTGCTCGCGCAGCGCGTATTGCGCCCTAACGACAACAGGACGATGACCGAAAGCACGCCGCAACGCCTTTTCCAGGTCGCTCGCGACGCCGCAACGGCGCCGGCAAATTTCCGCGGCGCGGTCGTGGCGATCGGCAATTTCGACGGCGTGCATCGCGGCCACCGCCGGGTGATCGCGGCGGCGACCGAGCGCGCGAAGATGCTCGGCCGTCCGGCGATCGCGCTCACCTTCGAGCCGCACACCCGCAGCTACTTCCGCCCCGGCGAGCAACTGTTCCGGCTCACCGACGAGAGCGCGAAGCTGCGGCTGCTGGCGGCGACCGACCTCGACGGCGCGTTCGTGCTCAAATTCGACGCCAGGCTGGCCGAACTCTCGGCCGAGGCATTCGTGCAGCGGATACTGGTCGAGCAACTGGCCGTGGCCGGCGCGGCGGTCGGCTTCGACTTTCATTTCGGGCGCGGGCGCGGCGGCTCGCCCGGCGTGCTGCTGGCGCAAGGAGAGAAGCACGGCTTTCCGGTCGACGTGGCGTCACCGCTGCTCGACGCCGGCCGGCCGGTATCGTCGAGCGGCATCCGCTCCGCGCTCGCCGACGGGCGGATCGACGAGGCGGCCGAACTGCTCGGCTATCCGTGGTTCGTAAGCGCGACCGTGATCCACGGCGACAAGCGTGGGCGCGACCTCGGTTTCCCGACCGCCAATCTGCGGCTCGATCCCGGATGCGGCCTGCGCCACGGCATCTATGCCGTGCGCGTGGGGCGCGGCGGCGAGCGCTTCGGCGGGGTGGCGAGCTTCGGCCGGCGGCCGACCTTCGACAACGGCGCGCCGCTGCTCGAAGTGTTCCTGTTCGACTTCGCCGGCAGCCTCTACGATCAGGTACTTGATGTCGCCTTCATCGGCTGGATCCGCCCCGAGCAGCGCTTCACATCGGTCGACGATCTGGTGCGGCAGATGGACGACGACGCGGCGCGCGCCCGCGCGATGCTGGCGGCCAGGCCGGATGCGTTCCCGCTTCTCGGCATGCCGGTGGCGGTGGCCTGATCCGCTACTCTGGCAAGGTGCTCTGGCCCGCGGCGGCGCGCGATCCCATATGGGGCGCCAGCGAACGGAGCCAATCATGCAACTCACAGGGATCCATCATCTGACGGCGGTTTCCGCCGACGCGCCCGGCAATCTGCGCTTCTACACCAGGGTGCTCGGCCTGCGGCTGGTCAAGAAGAGCGTGAACCAGGACGATGTCAGCGCCTATCACCTGTTCTACGCCGACGGCCAGGCCTCGCCCGGCACCGACGTCACCTTCTTCGATTTCGACACCGCGCCGGCGCGTCACGGCAACCACAGCATCAGCCGCACCGCGCTGCGCGTCGCGGGCGCTGAATCGTTGCGCTGGTGGAAGGAGCGGCTCGCCGCCGAAGGCATCGAGACCGGCGAGATCGCCGAGCGCGACGGACGGCTGACGCTCGACTTCCGCGACCCGGAAGGCCAGCGGCTGAGCCTCGTCGATGACGGCGGCGCAGGCGAGGCGCATCCGTGGGACAAAAGCCCGGTGCCGGCGGCGCACCAGATCCGCGGCCTCGGCCCGATCACGCTGAGCGTGCCGCGGCTCGCGCCAACCGGATCGGTGCTGACCGAGGTCATGAACATGCGGCACGAGCGCACCTATCCCGACCCGGAAAACCCGAAAGCCTCGGTGCATGTCTTCGCGATGGGCGACGGCGGGCCGGCGGCCGAACTGCATGTGTCGGTCGATCCCGCGCTTGCCCCCGCGCAGCCCGGCGCCGGCGGCGTGCATCACGTCGCGTTCCGGGTGCCGGATTACGCGAGCTACGACGCCTGGGCGGAGCGGCTCAATGAGATGCGGGTGCGCAACAGCGGCCCGGTCGACCGCTTCTATTTCCGCAGCCTGTATTTCCGCGAGCCCAACGGCATCCTGTTCGAACTCGCGACCGACGGTCCGGGCTTCGACGCCGACGAGCCGATGGAGACGCTGGGCGAGAAGCTGGCGCTGCCTCCGTTCCTGGAGCCGCGGCGCAAGGAGATCGAGGCGGGCCTGAAGCCGCTTTAGCGGATGATTGAACCTAAGTGGATCATGCGACTGTCATTGCGAGGAGCGCAGCGACGAAGCAATCCAGCTATCGCAATAATCTGGATTGCTTCGCTTCGCTCGCAATGACTTCAATTTGATCGGATCAAGCTCAAAATGCCCTCCCGGTGGTCATTACGGGACGCGCACCAATTCAGCGTGAGAGCTACCCGCCCAAAGCAGCTTCGACGTCGATCGCGCCCCCGCCTTCGGT
>Ga0182739_1002319_pt1 | contig 18016 bp, 17 predicted proteins | sample eDN5th30CBELigBY_FD_128873 | JGI IMG/M metagenome (GOLD analysis project Ga0182739, IMG submission 128873) | Enriched backyard soil microbial communities from Emeryville, California, USA - eDNA 5th pass 30_C BE-Lig BY (version 2) (version 2) | ecosystem: Environmental > Terrestrial > Soil >...
CAGGTAAATTACCTCGAACTGTTGCTCGATCTACCCTGGAATGATTTCTCCAAGGATAATTTCGATCTGAAGCGTGCCAGGCGAATACTGGATCGCGACCACTATGGGTTGGAAAAAGTAAAGCGGAGAATCATTGAATACCTTGCCGTGCTGAAACTTAAACACAACATGAAGGCGCCTATCCTTTGCCTGGTAGGCCCTCCGGGTGTGGGCAAGACGTCATTGGGCAAATCAATTGCCAAAGCGATCGGCCGAAAATATACCCGCATGGCGCTTGGTGGTATCCGCGATGAAGCCGAAATCAGGGGCCACCGCAAGACTTACATCGGTGCGATGCCCGGACGTATTATCCAGTCGCTCAAAAAAGCCGGTACGTCCAATCCCGTATTTGTGCTCGACGAAATCGATAAAGTTGGAAGCGACTTCCGCGGCGACCCTTCATCGGCCCTGCTGGAGGTGCTCGACCCCGAACAGAACAATGCGTTTTACGATCATTATGTCGAGCTCGATTACGATCTGTCTAATGTGATGTTTATTGCTACCGCCAATTCGCTGAGTAACATTCAGCCGGCCTTGCTGGACCGCATGGAAATCATCGAGGTAAACGGTTATACCATTGAGGAAAAAATCGAAATTGCCAAGAAACACCTCATACCCAAACAACGGGAACTGCATGGCCTTGCGGTAAAGGAGTTTTCGCTCCGGGCTAACATTATCGAAAAGATCATCGATGAATACACCCGCGAGTCAGGCGTACGTGGCCTGGAAAAGAAAATCGGCTCCATAGTTCGCGGTATGGCCACCCATATCGTTATGGAAGACCCATTGCCGCTGCCTATCGGTACAGACGTGGTGGAAAAAATCCTGGGTGCGCCCATCTTCGATAAAGAGTATTACGAGAACAACGATGTGGCAGGTGTGGTTACCGGTCTGGCCTGGACCCAGGTTGGCGGCGACATCCTTTATATTGAGTCGAGTCTGAGCCCCGGAAAGGGTAAAATGACGCTTACGGGTAACCTGGGCGATGTAATGAAAGAATCGGCAACCATCGCGATGGCCTACCTTAGGGCGAATGCCGCTATGTTTGACATCGATTACCGCGTCTTTGACAAGTGGGATGTGCACATCCATGTACCAGCAGGGGCTACGCCCAAGGATGGTCCTTCGGCCGGCATCACCATGCTCACGGCCCTGGCATCCAGCTTTACGCAGCGCAAGGTAAAAGAAAAGCTAGCTATGACGGGCGAAATTACCCTGCGCGGAAAAGTACTCCCGGTTGGTGGAATCAAAGAGAAAATACTAGCCGCTAAACGAGCGAATATCAAAACGATCATTTTGTCAAAAGCCAACCGGAAGGACATTCTGGAAATCAAGGAAGATTACATCAAGGATTTGACGTTCCACTATGTTGCAGAGATGCATGAAGTGGTGAATATCGCCTTGTTGAAACAACAGGTAAGAAACCCAAAAAAGCTCCTAACGGATGACGTATAATGCGTGCCCTTTTGCAGCTTTTGTTTATATAAATTAATTATTACCTTAGCTTCATGCTTACTGAATCGCTGATTATCTTAGCGTTAATCCTTTTGAATGGCGTTTTATCAGCTTCCGAGATCGCTATTGTATCCAGTAGGAAAGCCCGGCTCCAGGTGCTTGCCGACAAAAAAAATGCGGCGGCCAAACAGGTGCTCAAGCTGAAAAGCGCGCCTAATCAGTTCCTTTCCACGGTCCAGATAGGCATCACGCTCATCGGTATCCTAACCGGTATTTTCGGCGGGGCTACCATTGCCCAGCGCCTGGACGTTTACCTGTCTGAAGTTGCCTGGATTGACGGTTACAGTTCACAGTTATCCGTCCTCATCGTAGTGATTGTTATCACCTTTCTTACCCTGGTGTTTGGCGAGCTCGTGCCCAAGCGTATCGGGCTGGCTATCCCTGAAAAATACGCGATGGTCCTTGCCTTCCCCATGCAGGTACTCAGCAAGGTCGTAGCACCATTCGTATGGCTACTCAGCGCCACCACCGAGGCCGTTGTTAAAATATTGAACATCAAAACGTCGCATAACGCAGTTACCGAAGAAGAGATAAAGGCACTCGTTGACGAAGGAGCAGACACCGGCGCCATCGAGCACATTGAGCATGAAATCGTAGATCGAGTATTCAGTTTGGGTGATAAGCGTGCCATCAACCTGATGACGCACCGCAGTAACATCGTATGGCTTGATATCGCCGATGGGTACGATGTGCACCGCGATACCATATTGAAAAGCGGTCATACGGTCTATCCGGTTTGTCAGGGCGGGTTAGACAACATTACCGGTGTGGTGCATATCAAGTCGCTGCTCAACCAATACCTCATTGACGAACCGGTGCATTTGGACCGTCTTACTCAGCCGTTGAATTACGTCCACGAAAACAGTTCCGCATACAGTATATTGAACAAATTCAAGGCGTCCAAAATCCATCAGGCCATTGTACTTGACGAGTATGGCTCACTTCAGGGTATCGTCACCATCAATGATATTCTCAGTAGTCTTGTAGGCGATATCTCCGACGGCGATGCCGGTGAAAAACCGGAGATTGTAGCCCGGGAGGACGGCAGCCTGCTTATTGACGGGCAATATCAGCTAGACGATCTGTTTGTGGCGTTAAACATCGATCCTTCGGAAGATGAAGACGATGGTATGGGCAGCATCAGTACCATTGCAGGTCTCGTGCTGCTTAAGTTGGGACATATGCCTACCGCAGGCGAGCGGGTGCAGTGGAAAGACCACGAGTTTGAGGTGATGGATATGGACGGTAACCGGATTGACAAAGTATTAGTTACCTATCTCGGCGAGTAAGCTTAGTTTCGCCAGCCACGTTATACGATGCCTTTTGCCATCAGTTCCTTTTCCATCTCGCCCTGTAATGCCAATGCTTCTTCTCTGGCCCGTTCGGCAAAGTCTTTGCCACTGGATGCATAAATGATAGATCGGGTAGCATTGACGAGCAATCCGCAGTCGTTATTCATGCCATACCGGCAGACGTCCTGCAGGCTCCCCCCCTGCGCACCTACGCCCGGCACCAGAAGGAAATGGTCGGGTGCAAGCGCCCGGATAGCCGTAAAGGCATCACCCCGTGTAGCACCCACCACATACATCAGGTTATCGATGGTCCCCCAGCCGTTGGTTTTTTCAATGACGCGTTCAAACAACTGTACTCCTTGTGCATCCCGATGTGTCTGAAAATCCAATCCACCGGCGTTGGAGGTGAGTGCCAACACAATAGACCATTTTCCATTGAAATCGAGGAACGGCTGTACCGAATCTTGCCCCATATAGGGCGCAACGGTAAGGGCATCAAAACCGAGGCCCGAAACCTCGTGGTCAAAAAAGGCCTTTGCATACATTCTGGCTGTATTACCTATATCGCCACGTTTGGCATCGGCGATACTCAGGCAGTCCTGTGGCAATGCCGCCCATGTCTTTTGTAAACTCTGCCACCCAGCTACGCCCCGGCTTTCATAAAAGGCAATATTGGGTTTATAGGCCACACAGAGATCGGCCGTGGCCTCGATAATCTTCCTGTTGAACTCAAAAACAGGATCCTCGTATGCAAGCAAGTGGCGGGGTACCTTGTCGATATCAGTATCGAGCCCCACGCATAGAAACGATCGCTTGGTTTTAATCTGGTGGATAAGTTCACTCCGGGTCATGGTTATTCCTGATTTTTGTCACCGCAAACCTAAGACAAAAATCCCTGCTAAAAAATAAAAACCCCTCCCTATTTCAATACTTCTCGCGCAATGACCAGTTTCTGGATTTCCGATGTCCCCTCACCAATGGTGCAGAGTTTGGCGTCCCGGTAGTACTTCTCCACCGGAAAATCTTTCGTATAGCCATAACCACCAAAGACCTGTACGGCTTCCGTAGCGCAGCGCACGGCTACTTCAGAAGCATAGTATTTGGCCATGGCGGAGTTTTTCGTTACGTCGGCCCCACTGTTCTTCAGCGCGCACGCCTGCCTGATCAGCAATTCAGCTGCCTCAATCTCCGTGGCCATATCGGCTAGTTTGAAGGAAATACCCTGAAAATTCGCAATCGGCTGACCAAACTGGTGACGTTCCTTGGCGTACTTAACAGCTGCACCTAGCGCGCCCTTCGCAATGCCCAACGCCAACGCGGCGATGGAAATCCGCCCGCCATCCAGTACTTTCATGGCCTGCCTGAAGCCTTCCCCGAGTTCACCCAACAAGTTCTCGCGCGGCACCCGGCAGTTGTCAAAGACAAGCTCAGTTGTTTCGGATGCCCGCATACCCAGTTTATTTTCCTTTTTTCCATGCGTAAATCCGGGCGTACCTTTCTCTATGACCAATGCAGAGACGCCTCCGGACCGGTTTTTCTCACCGGTACGGACCATGACTACGGCCACATCGCTGCTTTTACCATGGGTAATCCAGTTCTTTGCGCCATTCACCACATATTCGTCACCATCCAATTCGGCAGTAGTCTCCATGCGCAACGCATCCGAGCCGGTATTCGCTTCAGTAAGCGCCCATGCACCCAGCCATTCGGCTGAGGCGAGTTTCGGGAGCCAGCGCTGTTTCTGATCATCATTGCCAAATGTTAATATATGGCCCGTACACAGCGAATTGTGCGCGGCCAGCGAAAGCCCGATGGAACCGCACACCTTGGCCACTTCAACAATGACATCAACATATTCATCATATCCCAAACCGGCACCACCGTACTCCTCGGGCACCAATACCCCCATAATACCCAGCTGGCCCATCGCTTTGAATGTATCGATAGGAAAAAGCTGTGCTTCGTCCCATTCCATCACGTGCGGAAGGATGTGCTTTTGTGTAAATTCGCGGACCATCTGCCGCACCATTTCCCTATTTTCGTCGCCCATTACTATTGATTCTATAACGATAACTCATTGGTTTCCCGCAATAATAAACAATACATCGAACAAAGCAAACCAAAGAAAATACGGCATAATGTAGAATAAAATGGTTTTGAGTATGAAACCCTATCCGCCCGTTATAAAATATACTTAAAAAAATAGGTATAATCCGTTCAAAGCTTATCTTTGAATGCATTATTTATTTTTATATAAGAAACAGCAACATGATAAATCGCATCCTCCCCTCCCTGCTACTGGCTTTCTGTCTGCTAACCGCCGCGACAGCTGCCGCCCACGAAACCAAAGACGAGCCCAACAAGGCACAGCCAACGCAGGCTGCCGTCGAACTGAAGTTCAACCTGCAGCCGGGCGACAGGTACCTATTTTCATCTGTTGTGAAACAGGAGATTGCCCAGGAGGCCATGGGCCAGCAGATAACCACCGTTCAGGATATTACGACAGATTACATTTATGCCATCAAAGCACGTGAAAATGGGGTAACCGAAATCGATGTAACGATGGATGCATTAAAGATGGATACCGACGTAGGTGGCATGCAGCGGATTACATTCGATTCGAGCGACCCCGATGCAAGCACTGCCGAACTGAAAGCCATGTCAAACATTATCGGAAAGACGTTCCAACTTTTTGTTAATGAAGACGGCAGTGTTCAAAAAGTGGTGGGCTTCGCGGAGATCTTCGGGACCATCGACGGCCCTGGTGGTGAAATGCTCAAGCAATCTTTCGGTGATTCGTCATTGATTCAGAGCATGAACCAAATCACCAACATCTATCCGAACAAAGCGGTGGATGTGGGCGAGGCTTGGGTGAAGACATTTTCCGGATCCATTGCCAATCTGTTGCATTCTGACGCCTCTTCCAATATTAAACTTTCCGAACTGAAGGGAGACATTGCCGTACTCGACGTGGATTCCCGGCTTACGTTTTCAAAATTAGCCGGCGAGGGCGGCAACCCTATGCTGCAAGCAGCTGAATTCGACATGAGTGGAACGCAACGCGGCACGATGGAAGTCGACATCAAATCGGGCTTACCGGTATTGTCAACCCTTAAGCAGGACATCACCGGAAACATGAGTATACAGGGCATGGAAATCCCGATGACCATTACCTCCGACATCACCACTACCGGCAAAAAACTTTAGTGCCCCGCCTGCGCTAATACGCTACAAGCGAATGGACATGCGGACTGAAAGCGGTTAATCGCTCCTTTCCGTTAAGAAAGTCGAGGCTGATGATAAAGGCATACCCAGCTATGCTACCACCCAACCGTTGGATAAGTTGGCTCGTTGCGGCCACGGTGCCACCCGTTGCCAGCAGGTCGTCGTGAATAAGCACGCGACTACCGGCAGTAAAGGCATCGGCATGGATTTCGATGGTTGCCTGGCCATACTCCAGCGCATATTCCTGCTGCACGGTGTCGTATGGCAGTTTTCCGGCTTTGCGAACCGGAACAAACGGTTTTCCCAGTCGCTGGGCAAGCATGAGGCCAAAGAGGAAGCCACGGCTTTCAATACCCGCTATGACATCAACGACGTTGGGGTCTATCGCTTCGGCCATGCGCTCCACCACCGCTTCACAAAGGTCAGGATCTTTCAGGATTGGCGTAATATCCTTAAAAATAATTCCGGGTTTAGGAAAGTCGGCCACGTCACGGATGGCAGCTCTCAATCGTTCGTCAATCATCAACTAACGTTAAATAAGGTGCAATCTTACGAAAAATTTGCTCATCCATAATCGCGATACGCAACAAATCGCTGATTGCACGGTATTGCCCATGCTGCTTACGGTACTGTACAATTGCGTTGGCCAGCTTATGGCTGATAAACGGGTGATCCCGGAACCGCTGGTAATCAGCCGTATTTAATGCAATTCTCTGCACTTTTGTCGTGTCTACATAGACCTGCCCTTCCAGTCCCGCAAACCGCACCGAGTCAAACCCATACACTTCCATCAACTGTGATACGTCATGGAAACCACCCAGCAAATCCCTGAACCGGACAATACGCGAAGCAAACGCCGGCCCGATGCCCGGGAGGTATTGCAGTTCGAGCGAATCCGCATCGTTCAGGTCGATATGCAGTGCTGCCGATTGTTTCATAGACACGGTAGATGGGCCGACACGCCGCACTTCACTACCGGTTTCGCCAGCCGCAGCAACATGCCGCGCGGCCAGGTTGTCCTGCGGTAACGGCTTAGCGGCTTTTATCTCGATATAGGGCTCAAGCCGGGCATAATCCGCATCGTTAATGGCATAAATCTTAGCCAAGTCTTCCTTTTTACGGAAACGACCACCCTTCGCTTCGTAATTCTTGATCATCCGTACCTGCCGTTCGGAAAGCCCCAATCGTTTCCAATCTACCACGGGTAATCCATTCGGGTCAAACGTAAAATAGATGACCTCGGGCACAGGCATGTTGTGCTCAACATCGGCGCCGTATTCATTACGCTTGGCAGGTAATTCCCGGTTGCCGGCGGTTTCCAGAAAACGGTCGATCTCAGCGACCTGTGCAGAAAGGTTGCCGGCGGTTTCCTCGCCTCGAAGCGAAAGAAGGCGTGGGATACCCCATAGCAAGAGCAAAGCCAACGCCAGCGCGCAAACCCCATTGAGTTCGCGACGGCTAAAACCGAAATATGTTGCAAACCATTTTTGCACGGTAGGTCTACGGTCTGGTATTCAAAACAAAATTCAAACCCGGCGGGTACGGGGCCGCACATCGCCGGGTTTGAATGCCGTTATTGATGATAACCGATACGCTATGCGCTCATTTCATCGGTCATCGAAAGTAAGTCCTTATGATTACTTGCTTTAGTCCTGGTTTTCGTTTTATGTTTATTGATTTGCCTCCGCAATGATTCCACCGCGAGATCGGTAGCCTCTTCAAAAGATTTAGCCTGGGCCTTGGCAAACAGCTGACTTCCCGGAATATTCAGCTTAAACTCGGTTACCTTGTTCGCCTCGTCTTCTACATTCTCTACTTTCAGGTAACACTCCCCATCAATAATCTGGTCAAAGAATTGGTCAAGTTTGTCGACCCGCTTCTGGATAAACTGGATCAGTTTTTTGTCTGCGTCGAAACGAATTGATTGCACAATGATGTTCATGATTCCTCCTTTTTTTTAAGCTTTTGGATGTGCTTGTTTATAAATCGATTTAAGTCGTTCTACCGAGTTATGTGTATAAACCTGAGTCGCTGCCAATCCGGCATGGCCCAATAATTCCTTAATAGCATTCAAATCCGCACCGTTATCCAGCAACGTCGTAGCGAAGGTGTGGCGGAGCACATGTGGGCTTTTTTTCCGCTGCGAGGATATCGTGCTTAGGTAACGTGTTACGATGTCATAGATCAATCCGGGATAAGCATCCTTCCCTTTCTTAGTAACGATAAGGGAAGGCGAATTGTTGTCAAACTGCTGCTTATTTTTTCCATCAATGTAATCGTGCAGCAACACCTGAAGTGATTTGTTCATGGGCACCAGCCTCTCCTTATCGCGTTTACCAAATATACGGATATTGCCGTTGTAGAAATCGATGTGTTCTTCACGGATTTGTAATAATTCGGCCAACCGGATGCCTGTACCGAACAAGAGTTCCAGTACCGTTCTATCGCGCAACCCCTCAAAGTTGTCGGCAAACGATTCCGTGGTATCAAGCAAGGCCGAAAGTTTATCTTTATCTACGGTTACGGGGAGTTTCTTCGGCGCTCTCAACGCCTTGACCAGCGCGAAGGGGTTTTGTTTCACTATGCCTTCGCGCATGAGAAAACGGTAGTAGCTACGGAGTGCTGCCAGGCTACGATTTACCGACACGGGGCTAAGTCCAGACTCCAGCCGCATGGCCAGGTAGCCGCGTGCCTGACGATGGGTCATATCGGCGACATCCGTTTCCTGTGTTTCGAGGTAATCGGCATACATTGCCAACTCATGGCTATATGCAGTAACCGTGTGCTTTGAAAAGCGTTTTTCGTAGGTGATGAAACGGATGAAACGGTCTATAAACATAGAAAAACTACCCTTATATTCTAATGGTTGAATATACGGATAGTTTTCCGGTATTACAAATAAACCGTCTCACCAAAACGGATAAAATCGTTAGACGATATCCTGGTTGAGGCTCTGTTTATAAATTGCCTTTTTACGTTGAATACGACGGGCAACGGATTTTTTCTCATAAGCTTGGCGGGAACGAAGCTCGCGCAGTACCCCGGTTTTTTCAAACTTCTTCTTGAAGCGCTTCAACGCGCGGTCCAACGATTCGCCTTCTTTCACATTTACAATGATCATATCCTATTATACCTCCTTTCGTACAAAAATTTTGGACTGCAAAGGTATTAAAGTTTTACATGGTTTCAAAGTGATTATAAATAAATTATGTGCTGTTTATTAGGAAAGCGAAACAAGATTGGTAGATTTGTTTCTTAAAAAAACATGAACAATATTGTCGTTTTTTGTGGTTCGAGTGCCGGCACGGATCACATTTATGAAGAGCAGGCTTTCCAGCTGGGCAGATCATTGGCTGAGGCTGGCATTGGCTTGGTGTATGGGGGTGCCAAAGTAGGCCTCATGGGCGCTGTTGCCGATGGCGCACTCCAACACGGCGGAAAAGTGACAGGGGTGTTACCGTATTTTCTGCGGACCAAAGAAATTGCGCATGAGGGTCTTACGGAACTCTTCATCGTCGATACGATGCATGAGCGGAAGACGAAAATGAACCAACTTTGCGACGGCATCATTGCGCTGCCGGGTGGATTCGGCACCATGGAGGAATTTTTCGAAATGCTTACCTGGGGGCAGCTTGGCCTTCACCAAAAGCCGATGGGATTACTCAATACCGAGGGTTTTTATGATGGGCTGCTCGCGTTGGCACAGCATATGGTCAACAAAGGATTTTTGAAAACAGCCAATCAACAGATGTTGCTGTCGAGCACAGCTATTCCGGATTTGCTTCATCAGATGCAGAACTACCAACCACCGGCAGTGGGCAAATGGATTACCCAGGAAACTACCTGATGACAGCCCTCTCCTATTTTGCCCGGTTACAATTCAAGCGAATGCACCGCACCCTTCATGACTTGGGTGTAAACCCCTGGCTGATATACGTCAGTGCGCCGCTGTTATTTACCGGTGGTTCCATCGCGGTGTTCTCACGTACGTCTTACGCCGGTTGGATTTATGTAGCCATCGCAGCCGTTGCACTCTTTCAGTTGGGTAAGCCAACACGTCTTGACTTCCTTCGACAGGTTTTTAACAAGCCGGCCTATTGGCGTATCCGTATACTCGAAAACACGCTGACCGTCGCACCATTCGTGACGTTTCTCCTATTTAAGCACGAACCAAGATTTGCATTGGGCTTGCTGGCGCTGGCAGCGGCAACGTTGCCTTTCCGAACACGACCTGCGCGAACGGTGTTGCCCACCCCCTTTTCGACCCATCCTTTTGAGTTTGCCATTGGGTTCAGAAACTTTGTTGGTGCATTGCTTATCGCCTATTTATTGATGGCCATTGGGGTTTATGTGGGCAATGGACAACTGAGTATCGCTACGTTGCTGTTGGTTGTCCTTGTATGCTCAAATTACTATGCCTGGTGCGAACCGTTGCTGTATGTCTGGGTTTACCATTTAACGCCAACATCTTTTCTCTGGCTGAAGGTGAAGACCGCCGTCTGGCACCTTACTATTATCCTGCTTCCTCTCCTATTAATGGCGGTGACCTTCTTTCCAGGCGATTGGCTTGCTGTGCTGGCGGTTTTGGCAACAGGTTATGGCTTTCTGGCGCTCTCGGTACTGGCGAAGTACGCAGCTTTTCCACAGGGCGTCAGTATCCCGCAGGGCATTTTGATGGCTGCGTCGCTGGTATTTCCGCCCTTGCTTATCGGCTCCATACCTTATTTTTTTCGTGTCGCAAAAAACAATATATCGCTGAAAATATGAATATTGAAGTATCCCGGTTAACAAAATCATTTGGCGGAAACGAAGTGCTTAGCGGCATTGACCTAACCTTCCGCACGGGACAGGTATACGGTCTCGTGGGGCGGAATGGAGCAGGCAAAACCACCCTTTTTAATTGCCTGGCAGGGATGGAAAAACACGGTGGCAACGTTATTGCCGAAGTTGAGCCGTTAAAGGATCGGATTGGTTTTTTGCAGACAGAACCCTATTTCCCATCGAGGCTCACGGGGCGGGAATATCTCCGACTATTTTGTAAGGCGCGCGGTGTCCCTGATGTTGGCTTGGACGAACGTAATGTATTTGACCTTCCGCTGGACCGGTACGCCCAGCAATATTCTACCGGAATGAAGAAAAAACTTGCACTGCTTGCTATCCTTTTGCAAGAAAATGAATTTTTCATCCTGGATGAACCTTTCAACGGCGTCGATATCCACAGTGCATTACTGATCACCGAGATCATCCGACGGTTAAAGAGCGAAAAAAAGACCGTCCTGATTTCCTCGCATATCTTCTCAACACTCAAAGACACCTGTGACGTTATCCATGTGCTTGATGGCGGCAAAATAACAGAAACTATCGGAGAAGAGGACTTCGAGCGATTAGAACGGGAGATGACCGCCTTCGCTATCGGAAACCGCCTCGATTCGCTGATGTAAAATTTTATCTGACCGTGGGGTGGGCAAGCCATGCGTCTCGCCCTTTCTCATTCTTTTGTAGGCCTTGTATGCTTAACGATATTCGGATATTCCCTCACGACGCGGACCAGACCAACTGACAGCCCAAACAAGGCAATTACTTTAAAAGCAAACATGTTAAAAGATGTTAATAATCAATTGGATACCTGTCAATTTTATAAATTTGTTTTAAACCAATATAACGAGTCATGAAACATCAGTGTTTACTTTTCGTATTTGTGTTTTATACCATGATATCAACAACGTTCGCCCAAGACATGAGTCAGTATGGTGCGTTGACGAAACAAGCCAAACAATTATACGAAAACAAAGAATACGATAAGGCGGGACAGAAATATTCGGATGCTTTTGTGGCAAATGGCAACAAAGGGATCATAGGGGATCGATACATGGCCGCATCTGCCTGGGCAATGGCTGGCCAGCCTGACTCTGCCTTTGTTAACCTATTCAAAATCGTCGATAGCGGGTATTATACAGACAAATCCGAAGTCGTATCCGATTCCACATTCACTCCGTTACATACAGACAACCGATGGGATGAGCTCATCGAAAAGCTTAACCTTGCAGAAGCGAAGCTGGATAGACCATTGATTGCCATGCTCGACACGATTTTTCGTGAAGATCAACTATACCGGTTCCAATCGGATAGTATTGAAAAGCAATATGGCCGCAATTCAGAAGAATTGAAGGCCCATTGGGATATGATAGCCGAGAAAGATTCCATCAACCTCGTTAAGGTGAAAAGAGTCCTTGACGAGCGTGGTTGGCTGGGTAGGGATGTCGTTGGCCCACAGGGTAACCAAACCCTCTTCTTGGTCATACAGCATGCAGATTTAGCAACTCAGCAAAAATATATCCCGATGATGCGGGAGGCTGCAAAAAAGGGCAACGCCAACGGAGCGGAGCTTGCGATGCTTGAAGACCGTGTGGCACTTCGGACCGGCAAACGGCAAATTTACGGGAGCCAACTGTGGCGCGATTCCGAAACGGGTGAATTTCATGTGATGCCACTTGAAGATCCGGACAATGTCGATGAAAGGCGTTCTTCGGTAGGGCTCGGTAAATTGGCTGACTATATCTCCATCTGGGATTTGAAGTAGGATGTAGATGCGTATAAAAAAATATTACCCGAACTTGAAAAGAAAATAGCGCAACAAGAGACACCGAGATAAAGGGCGTGTTATGTACCTCAAAGCACTTCAATATTAATGATATGATAAGAGGCTATTTCAGAACCGCGTGGCGCAACCTGATTAAACATCGGTTGTTCACCTTCATCCATATCATCGGGTTGGCCGTTGGCGTAGCCGCTAGCCTGTTGATTTTTCTGTTTGTACACAACGAGTTAACTTACGACAGGCATCACGAGTATCACGACCGAATAGCCCGGATTACGACGACGCTGCATACGCCCGAGGCGGACGACTTAGCCCTAGCTACCTCGCCCTACCTCCTAGCCGATGCGTTGAAGCAGGACTATCCCGAAGTAGAAGCCGCCGTACGCATCGAATCGTCTTCCATAACGGTTCGTTACGAAGATAACTTGATCAGCGAACCGGGCTTCTATGAGGCTGACCAAAGCATTTTTTCAGTTTTCTCATTGCCCGTCATCGCTGGGAGCGAAGTTGATGCCTTGAGCGAACCAAATACGATGGTGTTGACGGAAAAATTGGCCCGAAAGTATTTTACCACACCTGAAGATGCTATCGGAAAGACACTTGTTTCCGGTCAACAACCGCTGCGGGTTACGGCAGTGATAGCTGACCAGCCTGCCAATGCTGATATCCGGATACAAGGACTACTATCTGCCAGCTTCTCCAGGGCCAGCTCATGGATGGAAGGCGATTTCCCAGTATATACCTTTGTCCTTTTCAAACAGCAGTTAGCGCTCGCAGGCTTCGAGCAAAAGATACAGCAGTTGGCTGATCGGTATCTTCAACCCGAATTGGACGCACTGGGTGCTTCCGACTACCATGTCAGCTTCGGTGTCGAGGCATTGGCAGACGTCCATTTCAGCCAGGGCAAACAGATGGACACCCCTAAAGGCAATAGGCAAATCAATTATGTGTTTTCGTTGCTGGCACTGTTTATCCTTATTATTGCATTGCTCAATTACGTCAACCTCTCGACCGCCAGGGCATTTGAAAAAGGCAAAGAGGTCGGTGTTCGGAAAGTCAGCGGTGCCCGGCCGATTCAATTAATGTGGCAGTTCATTATCGAATCGCTCCTGCTTGTGGGGCTGGCTTGGGTCATAGCTATGGGTCTCGTGCTCCTTGCTATCCCATATGTCAATCAACTCCTCTTCACCGATCTTTCGCTCCATTTGCAGAACCATCTCATATTCCTGGCGACCACTTTTGTATTCACCACTTTTATGGCATCACTCTATCCTGCTTTCGTGCTAGCGGGCTATCGTCCCATCGATGTCCTAAAGGGAGAGCGCAAAATCCCATCGAAGGGGGGCTGGTCCCGCAAGGCAATCGTTGTCTTCCAATTTGCTACCGCTATCGTGCTAATCATTGGCACCTTGGTGGTATATCAGCAAATTCAGTACATTACCCACCCCGACCAGTCGTTCAGCGTGAACCAGGTAGCGAGCATCCGGGTTCCGACAGATTCCGCTAGCCGGGGAACCGTAAATGGCTTCCATGCCGCGTTGCGCCAACGACCTGAAGTTCGGGGAGTAACGGTCGGCAACGGCGTACAAGGCATCGATATTGCGAAAGCAACCACGCTGGGCATGAGCAACGGCGAGCCGCGCCACTTATTTTGCAACTATTTCTTTGTCGACCCGGATTTTGTTCCGTTTTTCAAGGTTCAACTTGTCGCGGGGCGGAACTTATCCGGTAGCATTGCAACCGACAAGGAGGCTGCTTTTCTGGTAAACGAAGCCTTCGTTAGTGCCATGGGCTGGTCTAATCCTATTGGGCAACCCTTGGAAGGGTTTGACCGAAAGGGCGAAGTGGTAGGTGTCGTCAAAAATTTCTATTACCAGTCCATGCATAACCTTGTGGAACCCTTGGCGATGATCTACCGTACGGAGGCACCCTGGTTTATTTCGATCAAGATCCCCCCCAGCAACCTTTCCGTGGTAAAAACACTATGGCAAGATATGTTCCCCGATCGGGTTTTTGATTATACATTTCTCGACGATGCCTACGCGGCTCAATACCGTAAGGATACCGCGACGATGTACTTATTCAGCGGCTTCACCGCACTGGCTGTCTTCATTTCGTGCCTTGGGTTATTTGGACTGGTCACACTGACAACAGCGCAGCGGACGAAGGAAATCGGTATCCGTAAGGTGCTGGGCGCATCCATTTCGGGTATTGTCGCGATGTTGACTAAAGACTTCGTGAAATTGGTAGTCATCGCTATCATCGTCGCTTCACCCTTAGCCTGGTGGGCTATGAATAAATGGTTGGAAGATTTTGCATATCGCATCGATATCCAATGGTGGATGTTTGCTGTTGCTGGGTTGGCAGCGGTGGCAATTGCGCTGCTCACGGTAAGCTGGCAAGCCATACGGGCGGCGATTGCCAATCCGGTGGATAGTTTGCGGGATGAATAGGGAGAGTCAACAACCCGCCAATTCTTGCTGTCTCCAATAAATAGTACTACTTTTGTTGGTTCATGCACGGGTTAATGCAACATATCACGAAAAATCGCCAGCGGCACCTTGCTGTCTTTATCGCTGTTATCGTTTTGATGCTTACATCATGTGCGTTTAAAGGTAGTATAAAAAGCCTGGCAGGTATCCCCGTTAATACAGAACAAGGGCAATCGAAAAAGACGGTAGTCGCGTCTGGGACGGATGCTTGTGTATACGGTGAAGTGACGGATGCCAAAATATCAACTTACTCGTTCAATACAAACGAGCTATTACCCGTGGCGCTTGTTGCGACGGCACTGTTTTTTCTCTTCGGCTATGATGCCCTTGCCAGCGTACCCTCATACGCCGGTTACGACACACGCAAGATTCACAGTTCGTTGCCGATATTCATCCGGTACCGGCAACTTATCATTTAATACCTTCCTATCTATGCTTTATCCCCTATTGGCCACACGGTATCAATAGGGCGGAATTTCCTTTTTTATTTCGTGAACGTTAAGCAGGGTTAACATAATCTGCTAAAAAGTAAACAACTATGATCAAACAGATGATGGCTGCCATAACCTTATGGTTTGCCATAGCTGCGGCATTTCCACTGCACGCACAGCAGCAAAAGAAATATACCTTGGGCAGCCTATGGCCCGTGGTAGAAGCAAACTACCCCGGTATTGGGGCTAAAGCAGCGGCTGTAGACGCCGCACGGTTTAATGAGCAGGCGGTAAAAAGCAATGTGCTGCCGCAGGTGAAAGCGCAAGCCCAGAATACCTATGGCACCTATGAGGGTAGTGCAGGTGCATTTTTCCCCCAACCCGGGTTTTTCAATGTCAGCGGTACCGCAAGCCTGTTGGGGCAAAGTACGATGGCAGCCAACAGTTTTGGCTCGGCTACCGTAGAATGGGAATTGTTCGCTTTCGGGAAACTTCGTAAAGAAAACGAGGCTGCCGATGCCTTGCTTAGTAAGGCAGTAAGCGAAAAGGACGCATACTTGCTGAACCTCAGGAAAGCGCTTTCCGAACGATACATCAGCTTGCTGTACAACGACGCCAAATTGAATTGGGTGGCGAAAAATACCGAACGTCTGGACAGCATACGTAATATTACAGCTGGCCTATCCGCCGCCGGTCTGAGGCCAGCAGCGGACAGCCTGCTTGCCTCTTCATCGTATGTACAGGCCATGGGCGAACATGATAAATGGGACGGCCTTAAAAATGCTTCGCTTATCAACTTGTTGGAATTGTACGGCGACGGCCGCATCAATTATACGGCATCGGCCAAGCGATTCAACAGTCCAACCGTAGATTACCGCAGCGAACCATACCCATTAAACCCCGCTCACCCGGTGCTGAATGCACTGGATAAACAATCTGGATATTACCGCCTCCGTGGTGAAGCAGAAAAGCGCTCGGCCTTGCCGTCGTTTCGCTTGTTGGGCGGATATGCCCACCGCGGCACAGGAATCGGTCCGGATGGAAGAGTTTCGGGTGCGTGGAAGGACGGCTTCAACCACCCCACCAGCAACGTGCTTGTCGGTATCGGTATGAGTTGGAACGTTACCGGCCTACGCACCAATCGGCTAAGAGGGGAGCAACTGTTTAAAGAAGCAGAGAGCACCAAGTTACTGCACATGCAATATGCGCAAGCCATGCAGGCAGATCTGTCTGCAGCGCAGGCAAAGATTACGCAGCAGTACGAACAGCTCCAAAAAACGCAGCTCGCCGTTAGGCAATCGCAGGATGCGTATGATATGTACCTGGCACGTTACAAAAGCGGTCTCATCCCGCTCACGGAACTGCTGCAGATCCGCACACTGCTCGAACAGGCGGAAAACAACCATATCGAGGCTTCGCGCGACTATTGGATGCTCCTTGCTTATGAAGCGGAACTGACCGCCGATTTCGATTTTTTGTTTAATAATCTATAAAGACTACCCATGAACTTAATCAGATTTGCGTTAAGAAAGCCTATTGCCATCATGGTGGTGGTACTGACAATCGCCTTCTTTTCCTACAACACGGTAAAAAACATAAACGTAGATATTTTCCCCGAAATGGAATTACCGGCGATTTACATCGCCATGCCTTATGGAGGATTGTCGCCGGCCTACATGGACGGTTTCATGGCCAACGAGTTCCAAAAAGTGCTGCTATTTGTCAGCGGGGTGAAAAACATCGACTTCAAAAGCATTCAGGGGCTTACCCTCATGAAGCTAAGTTTTTATCCGGGCACCGATATGGCGCAGGTGGCCGGCGAGGTGGCTACAACCGTAACACGGGCAATGGGCTTCTTACCTCCCGGCGCCGTTCCACCTATGGTGGTCCGGTTTGACGGCAGTTCGTTCCCGGTGGGGCAACTCGTATTTGAGAGCGACCAACGCTCGGTCAACGAACTCCAAACACTCGCCATTACGCGGGTGAGGCCCATGTTTGTGGAAATACCCGGTATCACCGCTCCCGCGCCCTTCGGAGGTAATATCCGCTCCATCGTAGTCAATATAGACCCCGAAGCCATGCAGGCCAACGGATTGACCCCCGAGGAAATCACCGTTGCCGTTGCCAAAAACAGCCTTCCCTCCCCTGCCGGAAATATCCGTATCGGCGATGAGAACCTGATGGCCCCAATCAATTCCATCGCCAAAAGCCCGGAAGAATTCCTGAATACCCCGGTAAAAACGGGCGAAAACCGCACCGTTTATATCCGGGACGTAGCCCGCGTGGAAGATGGAGCCGACCAGACGGTGGGCTACGCATTGGTCAATGGCAAACGATCGGTATACCTCCCCATCATCAAAAAGGCAGATGCCTCCACGCTGGATGCCGTGCAGAACCTGAAGGCCTCCATCCCCATGCTGAAAA
>Ga0182739_1002320_pt1 | contig 18013 bp, 17 predicted proteins | sample eDN5th30CBELigBY_FD_128873 | JGI IMG/M metagenome (GOLD analysis project Ga0182739, IMG submission 128873) | Enriched backyard soil microbial communities from Emeryville, California, USA - eDNA 5th pass 30_C BE-Lig BY (version 2) (version 2) | ecosystem: Environmental > Terrestrial > Soil >...
CGCGCGCGTCAACGGCTCGTTCAGCGACGGCGCGACCACGCTGGACGGCCAGTCCCGCAAGCGCGAGTTCCTGTCCGCCGGGCTGGACTACCGCGGCAGCGCGCTGACGGCGTCGATCGACGCCTATCACACCCAGGAATCGTTCACCGGCGGCACGCCCGCCATGTTCTGGTTTGCCGGCCCCGTGGTGCCGGTCGCGCCCGATCCCCGCATCAACCAGTTCAGCACCGCCTACGGCAACATCCAGAGCAACGCGGTGATGGGCCAGGCCGAGTACCGTTTCAACGAGCACGTCTCGGCGTTCGCGGGGGTCGGCTGGCGCGACAGCGACCAGTCCGGCCTGATCAACGGCACCCATGCGCGGCAGATCGATGCCAACGGCAACTTCACGGGCCAGATGGTGGGCCAGCGCGCCTACACCGACGCCATGACCGCCGAGGGCGGCCTGCGCTCGCGCTTCAGGACCGGCAGCGTGGGGCATGAGCTCGTCTTGCAGGCCTCGTACCTCAAGCTGGAGGACGGTTCAGCCACCGGCCCCGCCTCGGTGTTCAAGTCCAACATCTACCATCCCATCACGCCGGTCATGCCGGCGGTGCCGGACAGCGCGCCCAAGAGCAGCGAGAACACGCTGACCAGCCTGGCGCTGGTCGACACCATGTCGTTCCTGGACGACAAGCTGCGTCTGACCGCCGGGCTGCGCAACCAGCGCGTAAAGACCAGCAACTTCGACAAGACCGGCAAGACCACGGCGCGCTACGACAAAGACGCGGTGACGCCGGCCGTCGCCCTCGTCGTCAAGCCGTGGGGCCCGGACCTGTCGTTCTATGCCAACTATGTCGAGGGCCTGAGCAAAGGCGACAGCGTCACCGACACCACCGCGACCAACTTCGGACAAGTCTTCGCGCCGTACAAGACCAAGCAGAAGGAACTGGGCGTGAAGTGGAATGCCGGCACCTTCACCAACACGCTGGCGCTGTTCGAGATCGAAAAGCCCATGCTGGTGACCGAAGGGTCGACGTCCAATCCCACCTACGCGGACGGCGGCGAAAAGCGCGTGCGCGGCGTGGAATGGAATACGTTCGGCGAGATCGCGCAAGGCGTGCGCGTGCTGGGCGGCGTGACGTACACGCAGGGCACGCAGGTCAAGACCTCGTATGGCCGCTACGACGGCAACACCGCGGTGGGCGCGCCGCGCTGGCAGGTCAACACGGGACTGGAGTGGGACACGCCCTGGGTGCCGGGCCTGACGCTGTCGGGGCGCATCCAGGCCACGTCGCGCCAATACGCGGACTCGGCCAACAACATCGAGATCCCGGGATGGGGCCAGGTCGACCTGGGCGCGCGCTACGCCACGCAGGTCAATGGCCGCGACGTGGTGCTGCGGCTGAACGTCAACAACGTGTTCAACAAGTACTACTACGCCGGCATTTTCAGCGACACCACGCCGATCGCAACCTTGGGCCCGGCCCGCAGCGTCATGGCATCGGCCACGATCAGCTTCTGAACGCCGCTGCCTGCCGCGCCCGGATTGCTGCATCCGGGCGCGCGGGTACAAAAACCCTTGTTCCTCGAACGTCGACCATGCCCGTCTTGATCCTTTCCAGCCTCGCTGCCGTGTTGCTGGGCTGCTTCTGCCTTTATCGTGCTTCGCCCAACCAGCGATGGGGCGCGGCGCCATGGCCCGTCGCGCCCGCGCGGGTGTCCGGTGTGGCGTTACTGGCGCTGGGCGCCTGGGGGTGCCTGGCGGCCCATACGGTGCTGGCGGCGGTGTTCGTGTTCTGCACGGCGCTGATGCTGTTCCTCTGCCTCGTTCCCTACCTCGCCGTGCTGCGGCAATTGCGCCGGGGAGACGCGAATGAAGCCCGCTGATCCGGCCAAGCCCGCCAAGCCCGCGCCCATCCGCCGGGACTGGATCTCCAAGAGCCTGGCGGGCGCGGTGCTGGGCCTGGCCATTGCGCTGGGCGCCAGCGTGCTGCTGGCGGCGCTGACCGCCGGCGTGCCGCTTGCCACGCGCTCGCAGTTGGCCATGTGGCTGGTGCCGCCCGTATGGCTGGGCATTCTTTCCACCGTCTATTTCTTCGGCAGCGGCCTGCGCGCCTGGGGCTGGCTGGGCGGCGCATGCCTGGCGCTCTATGGCGGCCTTTACGCCGCTGGCGCGCTCTGATCAGGAGGGCCGCGACCATGCGAGCCGACTACATCCGCATCTACAAATCGGTCCACACCTGGACGGGCATCCTGACCGGGATGGCGCTTTTCATCGCCTTCTACGCGGGCGCGCTGACCGTGTTCAAGGAACCGATCGCCCGCTGGGCCTCGCCGCACGCGGCGGCCGCGCTGGCGCCGCTGGAGTCGGCGCCCGACCTCATCGCCCGGACGCTCGCGGCGCGGCCCGATGTGGCCCAGGGCTTCACCATTCACCTGCAGGACGACGAAAACGTGCCCGCGCGCATGGGCTGGGAAGTGCGCGACCCCCAGGCCGACGACCACGACGAATCGGCCGTGCGGCACTACCTGGCGCGCCTGGACGCGGACGGCGCGGTGCGCATCGAGGAGGCGCACCCCAGCGGGCTGGGCAACTTCATCGACGTGCTGCATCGCGTGGTGGGCCTGCCCGTGGACAGCGACCCGAACCGCTGGTTCATGGGCGTGGTGGCGTCCCTGTACGCGATCGCGCTGGTGTCCGGCGTGATCGTGCTGCTGCCTTCGCTGGTCAAGGACTTCTTTGCGCTGCGCGTGGGCAGGAATCTCAAGCGCATGTGGCTCGACGCGCACAACGTGGTCGGCATCATTTCGCTGCCGTTTCACCTTGTCATGGCGCTCAGCTCGGTCGTCTTCGCGTTTCACGACGGGATTTACGACATCCAGGACCGGCTGATGTACGAAGGCAAGCTGGCGTCGGTGTTCCAGCGGTCCGCGGGACCGGCGGCGGACTCCGCGTCGCGCGACCCGTCCGCCATGCTCCCGCCCGCCGAGCTGCTGGCGCGCGCGCGCAGCCTGTCGCCGTCGTTCGAGCCCATCGCGCTGCAATACGCCCAGGTCACCTCGCCACGCGCCGTGGTGCGCATCTGGGGCAAGGATCCGGCCGCGGTCTCGCCGCGGGCGCGCGGCGGATTCGTCGCGATCGATCCGTATGGCGGCAAGGTCCTGAACACCGACTACCTGCCCGGGGGACAGGACGCGGGCAACCTGTGGATCAGCAGCTTTTTCGCGCTGCACATGGCGTCGTTCGGCGGGGCAGCGGTGCAGTGGCTGTACTTCTTGCTGGGCCTGGCCGGCGCGTGGCTGTTCTACAGCGGCAACCTGCTCTGGATCGAGACGCGCCGCAAGCGCGCGGACCGGCGCACGGGAGAGGTGCCGGCGCAGCGGCGGGATACGCGGCTGATGGCGTCGGCGACCGTGGGCGTGTGCCTGGGCAGCGTGTGCGGCATTTCGCTGATGATGATCGCGGCTAAGGCGCTGCACGGACGGGTAGGGGACCTGGATGCCTGGCTGAAGGGCGCGTACTACGCGATGTTCTTCGCGGGCATCGCCTGGTCGTTCCTGCGCGGCGGCGCGGCGGCGGGCGTGCATCTGCTGAGGCTGGCCGCGGCCCTGACGCTTGCCATCCCCGCGACGTCGTTGCTGGGCCTGCTCTGGCCCGCGAGCGGGCTGTGGGCACACGCATCGCCTGCCGCGCTGGGAGTCGACGCGACCGCGTTGGCAGTGGGATTGGGTTTTGCCTGGATGGCGGTGGTGACCCGACGCCGGTTGGCGCGCGGGGATGCGGACAGCGCGTGGGCGCAGCCGCGCCCCGTGCCTCACTTCACCACGTAATTTTTGGCTTCGGCTTCGCCCGCCCATTTGCGCAGGGCGGAGATGAACTCGGGGCAGACATTGCCGTCGACGGAGGTGTCGACGATGAGGCTGTTCTGCATGCGCATCAGCACCGTGCATTCGTAGATGCGGGTGCGGTTGGCATAGTGGCCGGTGGTGTTGGTCTGGAACACCGGCGTGGGCGCGCTGTTCCGGTTGCCGGGGATCATGCCCACGACCTGCTGGCTGGAGCTGTCCACGACCCATTCCGAGTACGGGGCGGACTGGTAGTCGGACCATTCCAGCTCCATCGTGTTGCCGACGGGCCGGATACGGGACGGTTCGCCCAGCGCGGCGATGGCGTCGTCGATGGAACGGCCTTCCATGTTCTTGGCCACGTTCACGCTGGGCGAGAACGAAAGCCCCGATTTGAACACCTGGCTGAGCGAAGGCAGCGTGGAACTGCCGCCCGTGGGCATCGGCGCGCAGCCAGCCACGCCCAGCGCGGTCAGAACCCCCGCAAACAAAAAGCGCCGTCCGCGGCGGGGAAGGGGATGCTGTGGCGTGTTCATGCGGGTGTCCAGGCTCCGAGACTGGCCGCCTGCTGCTCTGCACAATGCGAGCGGCGCGGCGCCGTTTGTTTCTGTTCGTGACACGAGAACCGCGCCCTGTCGGCCGGTGCGCAGGTTCGCACGGCCTGGGTGCTGACGGCCGGCTTCAAAAAGTGCCACATTTTTACCGATAAACGGGGGCGGAGTCCGGTCCGGCAGGTGTGAAATTTGTTACCTAATATGCCGGGACGGGCGTCTCATAGAGGGACGGAACCGAGGCGTGCTGGGATAAGATTTTCCCGCCCAATTCCACGGACTCCCTGACGATCATGCCCGCTCGCCTATCTGCCTTGCTCCGCGCCGCCTTCGCCACACTCGTCCTGGTGGCGGGACTGGCTTCCCCGGCCGCCCATGCCGCCGAAAAGCTCTACGGCGGCATCGCCACCGACGGCAAGCATTCCAGGATTTTCTGGGTGCTGCCCGAAACCGACGGCAAGGCGGCCGAAGCCGCGGCCCTGGCCCAATGCCGCAAGGCGGGGGGCAAGGAGTGCAAGGTGCTGAGCTGGTTTTCCGACAGTTGCATGGTCTATGCCCGCAATTCCGTGCAGGACCTGTTTCCGGGCAACAGCGTGTCGCCCGAGATGGCCGCCAAGAAGGCCATCCGCCGCTGCACCGCCGCCAGCCCCGACGGAAAGTGCCGCCTTTCGACCATGCCGCTGTGCGTGGGTCCGGGTTACAGCGCGGCCGACCTGCAGGCGCCCGTCAAGGCCACGCCCGCCGACCTGGAAAGCCTGTCGGCGCGGATGGACCAGCGGGAGTACTGGGGCGCCATCGCCGAAAAGGAGACCGGCGACCTGGTCTATGCCGACGGCTATCCCCACGAAAAGGACGCGCTGTCGCAATTGCTGGAATGGGACGACTGCCAAGGCTGCAGGAAGGTGCTGACCTACACCGATAGCTGCGTCGGCCTGGCCTGGGCCAAGGGAATCAAGGGCCGGGGCACGAGCTTCACCGCGCTCGACCCCGATCCGAAAGCCGCCCGTGATGCCTCGCGCGCGGCCTGCACCGCAAAAACGGGAAGCCCGGCCTGCGTGGCGATGGTGCGCTGCTCGGGCCGGGCGTACATCGATGGCTATGCGGGCGAGGATCAGAAGGCGAACTGATCAGCTCTTGATGAACGCGAGCAGGTCCGCGTTGATCACGTCGGCATGGGTCGTGAGCATGCCGTGGGGAAAGCCCGGGTAGACCTTCAGCGTGCCGTTCTTGAGCAGCTTCACCGACAGGCGCGACGCGTCGTCGATGGGCACGATCTGGTCGTCGTCGCCGTGCATCACCAGCGTGGGCACGGTGATGGCCTTCAGGTCCTCGGTCTGGTCGGTCTCCGAGAAAGCCTTGATGCCTTCGTAGTGCGCCTTGGCGCCGCCGATCATGCCCTGGCGCCACCAGTTGTTGATCACGCCCTGCGACACCTTGGCGCCATCGCGGTTGAAACCGTAGAACGGGCCCGCGGCGACATCCAGGAAGAACTGCGCGCGGTTGTCGGCCAGCGCCTTGCGAAAGCCATCGAACACTTCGATCGGCGTGCCGCCCGGGTTGGCGTCGGTCTTGACCATGAGGGGAGGCACGGCGCTGACCAGCACGGCCTTGGCGACGCGGCCTTGCGGTTCGCCATGGCGGGCGACATAGCGGGCGACTTCTCCGCCGCCCGTGGAGTGGCCGATGTGCACGGCGTTGCGCAGGTCCAGGTGCTGGGCCACGGCCGCCGCGTCGGCGGCGTAGTGGTCCATGTCGTGGCCGTCGCTGACCTGGCTGGAACGTCCATGTCCGCGCCGGTCGTGCGCGATGACGCGAAAGCCCTGGGCGAGGAAGAACAGCATCTGCGTGTCCCAATCATCGCTGGACAGCGGCCAGCCATGGTGGAACATGATGGGCTGGGCTGTCTTGGGGCCCCAGTCCTTGTAGAAGATTTCAACGCCATCGGGGGTGGTGATCGTGCTCATGTCGGGATTCTCCGGGTTGGTTGGACCGCAGGGATAGACTAGGGCCTTATGCGTTCCCGGAACATCCTACGCTGGGCTTGGCGCGTAATACAAAGGTATAGGCGGGCGCCGAGGGCGGATGTGTCCAATCCGCCGCCTCCCGCCGTTTTCCGTTAATTCGTCGCGTCGCGTCCGTGCCGCAAGGCATCGGCCACGCACCGGGCCATGGCCTCGCCATCGACGGGCTTGTCCAGGTAGGCACAGGCGCCCAGCGCCAGCAGCCGCAGGCGCGCGGCCTCGGTGGGAAAGGCGGTCATGAAGATCAGGGGAAAGCGGCGTCCGGCGGCGATGAGTTCCGCCTGGAGCTGATCGCCCGTCATGGGCGCCATCTGGACGTCCGTGATCATGCAGTCGGGGTCGCCCGCGCCCCGGTCGTTCAGGAAGTCGGGCCCCGACCCGTAGGCCCGCACCTCGTAGCCGAGCGAGCGCAACAGGCTGGACAGCGAGATTCTGACCCCATCGTCGTCGTCGACAACCGCGATAGTGGGAGTGTGATTCATGTAGGAAGATCCTTCGGCCCGGACGGATCACATTGCGCATCCGATGCCCGGCAAGACTCCTTATGAACCTTTGCAACCGCCAGGAAAATCATACAGAGGTTTGTCCCCGGCACAGTCAAGGCGCGGAAATGCCCAGCGCCTCGGCATGGCGGACCAGGTCGGCGAGCGACCGCACCCCCATTTTGCGCATCACGTGGCCGCGGTGGATCTTGACCGTGATCTCGCTCAGGCCGATCAGCCCGGCCACCTGCTTGTTCATCAGCCCCGACACTACGTGCGCCATGACCTCGCGTTCGCGCGGGGTGAGGGTGTCGTAGCGGGCGCGCAGGCCGTCCATCGCGGCGTCTCGGGAACGGCGCTGGGTGTCGCGTTCGATCGCGGCGGCGACGGCGTCCAGCATGTCCTGTTCGCGAAATGGCTTGGAAAGGAAGTCGACCGCCCCGGCCTTCATGGCGCGCACCGTCATGGGAATGTCGCCATGGCCGGTGAGGAACACGATGGGCAGGTCGATGCCGTGCCGCGCCAGCTGGTCCTGGAAGTCCAGGCCGCTGATGCCGGGCAGCCGCACGTCCAGCACGATGCAGCCCGGCGCGTCCGGGATCGGCGCCTGCAGCAGTTCGGCGGGCGACGCGCAGAGCGTGGTGCGCAGGCCGACGGACCGGAACAGGCTGTCGAGCGAGTCGCGGACGCTGGCCTCGTCATCGACCACGATGACCTGCGAGGGCGGGGCGGCGGTGTCGGATGTCGGTGGGGTTCGGTGGTTCATGCGGAAGGGTTCCCCTGCGTGGCCGCAAGTGTCAGCGTGAAGGCCGCGCCTGCGCCCGGCGTGCTGTCGACGGCAAGGCTGCCGCCATGCGCCTGCGCCGTGGTGCGGCAGATCGGCAGGCCCATGCCCATGCCTTGCGGTTTGGTGGTGAAAAACGGATCGAACAGACGTTCCAGGTCGTCCGCGGCGATGCCGGGCCCGGTGTCGGTCACGGTTATCGTGACCATGCCGTCCTCCCGGCGCGCCGCGCGGACGGACAACTGGCGCGGCCGCGTCTGGCCGGCCATGGCCTGGCTGGCATTGACCATCAGGTTGACCAGCACCTGCTGCAGCTGGATGCGATCGCCCGTGATGGGCGGCAGGCCGGGCGCGATCTCGACCTGCAGCGCCACGCGTTCGCGCGTGAGCTCGTGGGCCACCAGGCGCGTGGCCTCTTCGATGACGGTCCCGATGTCCAGCGGCGCCTGCTGCACCGGCGACTTGCTCAGGAATGCGCGGATGCGCTTGACGATCTCGCTGGCGCGCCGGCCTTCAGAGACGATGCGCGCCATGGCCAGCTCGACTTCGTGCAGGTCCGGCTGCGGACGGCGCAGCCAGCGCATGCCCGCGTCGCCGCTGGTCACGACCGCCATCAGCGGCTGGTTGACCTCGTGCGCGATGGAGGCGGTCAGTTCGCCCAGCGTCGCCACGCGCGCGGCGTGCGCGAGTTCGGTCTGGGCCAGCAGCAGCGCGTCCTGCGCCTGCCTGCGTTCGGTGTTGTCCACCACGAATACGAGCACGGCGCCGTCCGGGTCATCCGCCGACGGAAAGGTGATCGTGAACAGCACCGGCACGCGCGCGCCGTCCGGGCGCACGACCTCGGTCTCGCCTTCGTGGAAGGCCTCGCCCTGCGCGAACGCCAGCAGGGACTGCGCGTACATGCGGTCGTCATCGCATAGGATGTCGTCAACCGACTCCAGCCCGGGCGCCGGGCCGCAGCGGCCGACCATCGCGAGAAACGCCGGGTTCATGTCATCGACCTTCGTCAGCAGGCGCGCCTGGCCGATGAACTCGGGATGGCGGGCCAGGTGCGCGGTGAGGGCGGGGCCGTCCATGATGCCCAGGGCGCTCAGGGCGGCGCGCACGGCGCGCCAGTCCTCCTGGACGACGCCGATCCGGCTGGCGTCGAACATGCGCCGATAGCGCCTTTCGCTGCTGACCAGGGCGGCATAGGCGGCCTTGCGGTCGGTGACGTCACGGTGCGTTTCCATGACGCCCGTCACGCGGCCATGATGGTCGCGCTGCAGCACCCAGCGGCTTTCAAGCACCAGGGTGGCGCCCGCCCGGGTCTTCTGTTCCAGCGTGCCGTCCCAGGCGCCCGTGGCCAGGAGTTCGGCCTCGATGGCCTCGCGGCGATCGGGGTAGCGGGTCTGCAGCAGCGTGTCGGCGATGCGGCCCAGGGCCAGGTTCGCGGGCCACCCGTAGACGTCCTCGGCGGTGCGGTTCCAGAAAGTGATGACGCCGTGATGGTCGCGCACGAAGATCATGTCGTGCGACAGATTGAGCAGGCGGGCCTGCGACGCCAGCCGGCGCGTCGCATGCTGGTTCTGGAGCGCGAGCAGGGCGGTGATGCCGATGGCCGCCAGGCTGACCAGCGCCCGCGCGGTGGGCGACCCCACATGGTTCAGCCCGTGCGAATTCAGATAGGCGGCGATGGTGAGCACGATGCCGGCGGCGCCGGCCACGATGATGTCCAGGCGCCGCGAGGTGCGCGCCGCCAGCAGCACGACCACCACATACAGCACCGCGACCGCGCCGTCGAAGTCGGTGAAGGTGTCGACCAGCGCGATGACCAGCGCCAGGACCAGCGCCGCCGCGCGGAACAGGAACTGCATGCGGCGCGGGCCGGCAGTCTCCGGCGCGTCGGGACGCGACCGCGGCGGCTGGCCAGGCGTGCGGCCGAGTGGTGACGTGAGCAAGATCCACCTCTGGTTGGGAGCGCGCGGATCGGGCGGAAAACCAGGGGCGCGCAATGAGACGCGCACATTATCCGCGAACTTTGCCACGAAACACCCGTATTTTCCGGGTAAACCTTGGTATGAGCCGAGGAAACGATGAGCCGATTTTTCCGGCGCAAGGCCGTCGCTATGCTGGTTTCCATCGGAAATCGATGCCCGGTTTCCGCAGCCAACCCGGAGAAATCCATGAACGATCTTTCGCTTCAATCCCGCATGACCGCCCCCCTGCACACGCCCTCCGACCTGGGCGCGCAGGCCAGGATCGACATCGCCGCCGCGCTGACGGCCCTGGTGGCCGACATGTTCGCGCTGTATCTGAAGACCAAGAACTTTCACTGGCACGTCTCGGGCCCGCACTTTCGCGACTACCACCTCATGCTGGATGAGCAGGGCGACGAGATCTTCGCCACCACCGACGCCATCGCCGAGCGCGCCCGCAAGATCGGCGGCACGACGCTGCGTTCGATCGGCCATATCCAGCGCCTGCAGCGCCTGCTCGACAACGACGCCGATTACGTCACGCCCGAGGACATGCTGGCCGAGCTGGCCGACGACAACCGCCGCCTGACGGGCTTTCTGCGCGCCACCCACGCCGTGTGCGAGAGCCACAATGACGTCGCCTCGACCAGCCTGATCGAGAACTGGATCGACGAAGCCGAGCGCCGCACCTGGTTCCTCTACGAATCGACCCGGGCTGAACGTTGAAGGCTGAAGGCTGAGCGCTCCACGCTGAAGGCCGAGCGGGTGGCGTGGTAGATGGTCCAGACGGCGGGCCGGGTGCGCCCGCCCTCGGTCATGAGTCTGGCGAGTCTGGCGGGTGTAAGTCTGGCGGGTTTAAGTCTGGCGGATTGCTGCCGTTACATTTCCCATGGGATCCCGGCCGGGCGCGCATGCATGCCCGCGGTTCCCAAGGAGGAAGAGACGTCATGACATCCGTTGCCCCCACCAGCGCCGTCACCACGATCGGCCTGGCGCCACCGGCAGCCGGCGTGATCCGCGCGGTTCCCCGAGAAGACGTGGCCGTCGTGCCCGCTTCCACGACCGTCACGCTGGGCCAGGGCGCGTCCCCGGCGCTGACCTACACGCCGCAGCCCGTCGCGGCAGGCGTGACGCTGGCGCGCGACGCGGCGGACGCGGTTTCCGCCACTATCGCCAACACGGTCTCGGCCCGCACGCTGGCCGGCCGCGTGGAAGGCGTCGCCGCGGCCCTGCTGGACCGTTTCAAGACCGACGGCGGCAGTTTTTCGCAGTCCGCCACCTTCGCATCGGGCGCCGCCCAGGTGGACGCATTGGGCGCCTTGCAGGCCGGCGCGTCCGCGCAGCCCGAGGATGCCTATACGCTGCGCATCACCACGGCCAGCGGCGTGAAGGTGGAAGTGGGCCTGCGCAGCGGCCCCGACGGCCTGGAGGTGCAGATCGACGTGGCCGAAGGCGAGCTGACCGAAGCCGAGCGCAACGCCATCGCCGGCCTGTCCAAGGCATTCCAGGATGCCGTGGACGGCCTGGCATCGGTGTCGCCGCGCATGGCCTGGTCCAGCCTGGGCAAGTTCGACACGGCGGTCCTGTCCTCGGTGTCGCTACAGGCCACCACGACCGCCCAAGGCGTCGTGTCGCAGTCTGTCGAATTCGTCGCGGACAGCACGCAGCGGTCGCTGACCGTCAAGAACGCCGAAGGCGTCGTGAAAGTGGACGTCGACGTAAGCAAGTCTGCGCTCTTTGGCAACGCGCAGCAGCGCGCTGCGGCTGTGGGCAACTACCTCCAGCAGTTCGAGGCCGCGCGCACCCGGGGCCGCGGCGACGAGGCGCTAATGTCGATCTTCAAGGATGCGTTTGCGCAGTTGCACCAGAGCTACGACGCGGCGGCCGCCCCGTCCAGCCAGGCGCCGCGCATTGCGTCGGCCGGCTACACCTACCGCAGCCTGTTGTCGGGCGTGGCGGACTTCTCGGCCTCGGTCTCGCAGACCATGACGGCCAGCAATCCCTACAAGACCGGCGAGATCGACCAGTTCACCTATCAGGTCTCGCAAAGCAGCAGCGTGAGCGGCCGGCCCCTGTCCGACCTGGGCGTCAGGCAGGAACAGCGCGCGAATCTGACTGCCAGCTTCCACACCGCGCTGACGCCGCAGCAAAAGCTCGATCTGACGCAGGACAAGGATTCGCAGTACTACCGCTTCCACCAGATCAAGGACGAAGTCACCAGCCAGACCGGCATCCGCTACGAGCAGGGCCTGCTGGCCGAAGCGACCCTGACGCACACGCGCAACCTGTCCACGCGGGTGCAGGCGTACGTGAAGGGTGAGCTGACCGAAGACACCCTGACGCCGGTGCTTGAGACCCGCACGCGCGACCTGATGTCGCTGGTGCGGTCCGCGAACCTGGAGCCCACGGAACTGGAGCGCCTGCAACGGCGCGATCCGGCCGCGGCGGACGCGATGCTGCTGGGCAAGCATCTGGCGCTGGCCAGCGCGGTGGCGCGCGAGCGCCAGGACTGAGGGATCAAGTGCTGAGGGAATCGGGCGGCGGTTGTCGCCCGGCCCCGCATCGCGTCATCCCACCATTGCGCCCTCGCGCCCTCGCGATCAATGACGCCAGCGTGCGCTTACTTGAACAGCGCCGCGTTTTCTTCCAGGACGGCCTCGGCGCATTGCGCGTCCAGGTGGCCGCCGGGCGCGCCCGCCACGCCGATGGCGCCGATCACGCCATTGCCAGCCTTGATGGGGACGCCGCCGCCCAGGACCAGAAAGCCCGGGATGTCGGTCAGGGTGGCCGCGCCCGGATTCTTCTGCGTGTTCTCCAGCATGGCGAGCGTCGGCGTCTTGGCCGACGCGGCCGTGAAGGCCTTGGCGCGGCTGGCTTCGATGGTGTGCGGGCCGGCGTTGTCGGCGCGCGCGAATGCCTTGAGCAGGCCGGCGCGGTCCACGACGGCGGCGCTGACGTTGTAGCCCTTGGCCTGGCAGGCGGCGACGGTCGCGGTGGCCAGCTTCTGCGCGTCGGCCATCGACAGGTTGCTTTCGCTCAGCACCGCGGCGTGGGCGGCGCCGGCGCAAGCGACCGTCGAAATCAGGGCGGCGAGGGAACGTTTCATCATGGTGTCTGCATCCTTGTAGGGGTGGTGCGGTAAGGAGCAGACAGTGTGGCCAAAAGGCCGCGCGGGCGGTATACGCCCGACTACGCGCGCGCCTCCGTAGCGTTACGGAGGCCGCTTCAATCCAGCAGGCTCGCGTACTGGCGGATGAGCTGGGCGAGCGAGTCGGCTTCCAGCTTGGCGAAGACATTGGCGCGGTAGGTCTCGACGGTGCGCGGCGAGAGCGCGAATTCGCGGGCGATTTCCTTGTTGCTCATGCCGCGCACGATGCGCGCCAGCACCTCGTGTTCGCGTCCGGACAGGCGCGCGAGGCGGTCCGCCGCCGCCTGCGTCACGGCCAGCCGTTCGCGGCTGGCGATGTGGGTGCGCACGGCGGCCTGCACGGCGTCGAGGAACACGTCGTCGTCGACCGGCTTTTGCAGGAACTCCATGGCGCCGCCCTTGAAGGCGCGGCGGCACAGGTCCACGTTGGCGTGGCCGGTCAGCATGACCACGGGCAGGTCCGACCGCTCGGCAAGCCGCGCCAGCACGTCCAGCCCGCTGATGCCCGGCATGCGGATGTCCAGCACCACGCAGCCGATCGCAGGCTGCGCCAGCGCGTCCAGGAACGCCATCGGATCGCCGAAGCCCGCGCTGCGCAGGCCGACGCTGCGCAGCAAGAGCGCAAGGCCGTCGCGGACCGCGTCGTCGTCGTCCACCAGGTACACCAGGGGGGATTGATCGTTCGGCGTCATGCGGGGATGCCCGCTTGCGGCAGGCTCACGGTGAAGCAGGCGCCCCCCTGGCTGAGATTGCGGGCGGCGATGCGGCCGTCCATGGAGCCGGCCAGCGTGTCGCACAGCGCGAGGCCCAGGCCCATGCCCTGCTCGCGGGTGGTGTAGAACGGGGCGAACAGGCGCGGCAGCGCGTCGGCGGCGATGCCCGGGCCGGTGTCGCTGACGCTGAACTGGTAAGTGCCGTCCACCGCCCGGCCTTCGAGCGCGATGTGGCGCGCCCCCGGGACGCCGGCCAGCGCGTCCGCCGCGTTCTGGACCAGATTGTGCAGGATCTGCTCCAGCGCCACGCGGTCGCCCAGCGGGCGCGCGCCGGGCGTGGCATTGGTCCAGGTCAGGCGGATACCTTGCCTGGCGAGTTCGGGTTCGCGCAGAAAGCGCAGCGACGCGACCAGCGCGTCGGGATCCAGGGCCTCGCGCCGCGCGGGCGGGCTGGGCTGCACCAGCGCGCGCATGCGGCTGATGATGTCGGCGGCCCGCCTGGCCTGTTCGGCGCTGGCCAGCAGGGCGTGGCGCACGGCGGGCCGTTCCTCGTCGTCGTCCAGCAGACGCTCGGCGGCGCGCGTCTGCGCCAGGATGGCGGTCAGCGGCTGATTGAGTTCATGGGCGATGCCGGCGGCCATTTCGCCCAGCGTGCTCAGCCGCGCCATCGCCGCGAGACGCGCCTGTTCCTGCTGGCGGCGCGCTTCGGCGCGCGAGCGTTGCCAGGCGGCGGCGCCGGCCACCAGCAGGCCGCTGGCCGCGGCCCAGCCCAGCCAGGCCGTCCACGGCCAGGTGGCGGGGGTGAGCGTGCGGGTGCTGCGCATCGGGAACGGCTGGCTTGCCGCGCCCAGCGGCTTTTGCAGCGCCAGCGTCCAGCCGGGCAGGCCGCCTTCGGACGGCTTGTCCAGCAGGGACAGGGGTTCGCGATCCACCGTCAGGGTCAGGTGGCCGAGGCCGGGCGGAAAGTCGGCTGGGGGCACGAGCTGGCGCGCGTCGATGAGCAGGCTCCACCCGGACGGCGAAACCAGCCAGTAGCGCGCGCCGTCCACGGGCATGGTCACGGGACGGCCAAGCTGTTGCGCGCGCCCCGCCGCGGCGGACAGGCCGGGCGGCTCCGGCTGGCTGCCGGCCCAGACGCCGCCGGGCAGATGGCCCAGCCCCAGCAGTTGGGGCATCGCGGGCTGCAGGCTGGGATAGAGACGCTCCGGAGCGGGCGGGTGCGACAACGCCGCCAGCGTGGCAAGCACGGCTTCATGCTGCACCGTCTTCTGGCTCAGCATGCGCTGGGCAATGCTGGTGCTCTGGAAGAAGCGTTCGTACTGGTCCACGTATTCCTGGCGCGCGATCCAGATCGCGCCCGCACAGAACAGGGCCAGCCAGCAGAAAAGGGCGCGCGTGCGCGAGAGGGGGTTCACGCCCGGAATTATGCCTTGCGGCAAACGCGCGCCGGAATCCGTAGGGCTACGGAGGGTCAGGCCGCCCGCTGGTGCGGGCTGGCGTCGTCCGCGGGCCGGGAATTGGCCGACACCGCCATCTGGTACAGCGCCGCCACCAGATCGGACTGCGTCACCAGTCCCAGCAGCGTGCGCGCCTCGTCCAGCACGGGCACGCAGTGCAGGCTGTCGGACATCGGGCGGGCCAGTTCGATCGCGGGCAGGCCGGGCGTGGCGAAGGGCACTTCGCTACGCATGCAGTCCGCCACCAGCAGATCGGACGCGGGCTGGGCGTCGGCGGCGACCGGCGTCAGCCGGCTCCTGCGCGCCAGCACGTCGCCCTGGGCGACCATCCCGGCATAGCGGCCCGCCGAATCGAGCACGGGCAGGGCCTGCAGGCGGTGCCGGTCGAAGAGGCGGACGGCGTAGTCCAGCGGATCCTGTTCCCTGACCGTGACCACGTCGCGCGACATGATGTCGGCGCAGCGCACGTCGCCAAAGCGCCGCACGCTGGCGCGCAGTTCGGCGTCGAGCACGATTTCCTCCAGGTCTTCCTTGCTGATGTCCAGCAGCTCGCCGCGCTGGCTCAGCGCTGCGTCCAGGTCGGAAAGTGAAAAGCCCAGGCGGGCGCTTGGGATGGGATCGCGCGTGTGGTGGCCGGCGGCCGGCTCCGCATGGCGGCGCGGGTAGTTGCGCTTGAGCGCGCCATTGAAGACCACGGCGATGCACAGGAGGATGGCGGAGTTCAGCGCCACGGGCCACAGCGCGAATCCGAAGCCCAGCTTGGCGACGGCGGGTCCGCCCAGCACGGCGGTCAGCGCGACCGCGCCGCCGGGCGGGTGCAGGCAACGCAGCGAGAACATGGCGCCGATGGCGAGCGCCGCGGCCACGGCCGCGGCTACGCCCGGCGCGGCAATGAACTGGGCGCAGAAGACGCCGATCAGGGCCGACACGAGGTTGCCGGCCATCAGCGACCAGGGCTGGGCGAGCGGACTGGCGGGCGCGGCGAACAGCAGCACGGCGGACGCGCCCATCGGCGCGATGAACCAGGGATTGGCGGCGCCCAGCGCATGGCGGCCCACCCACTCGGTGCAGAACAGGCCGAGCAGCGCGCCCAGCACGCCGTAGAGTTTCTCGCGCCCGTTGACGCCCACCGGCGCCGGCGCGAACGAGCCCAGCCAGCGCTTGAATGCAACACCCAAAACAGTCTCTCCTCGCGAGTCAAAGATATATCGCGGGGCGACACTTTATCACGAGGCGAATTGCCGGGCGGCATGGGCTTATGCCCGGCAGGCGGGACAGCGCGCGGGGTGGGGCCGGATCAGGGCGGGCCGGTGTCGGCGCCCATGCGCGCCAGCAGCCGCGTCAGGAGGGGGCGCATGGCGTGCAGTTCTTCCAGGTGCGCGGCGGACAGGTCTTCGAGCGTGCGCTCGCCCTTGGTCGTCAGCACGACCTCCACGCGGCGACCGTCTTCGGGGTCGGCTTCGCGCTGAACCAGGTCCAGCCGCGCCAGGCGCCCCACCAGTTCGGCGGCGGTGTGGGGCCGGATCAGCAGGCGATCGGCGATTTCTCCGACATACAGTCCGCGCCGCCCGGGCGCATTCTTGCGGGTGCCTTTGATGGCCAGCAAGGCCTGGTGCTGCTGCGGCATCAGGTCCAGGGCGGCTGCCGCGCTTTCGCTGAACGCCGCGAACTTGCGCAGCGCATAACGGAAGTCCGCCAGCAGTTCGTAGTCGGCGGCGGACAGTCGGGGAGGAGTCGGAGAGGCGTTCACGGCGCGATTCTAATCTAGGTCGTGCAGCGATATAGATGATTTATCGCAAACGCTCTGCGCCTCTGGGTCTCTGCCTGCCTGCCTGCCTGCGCCGCGCCCGGCCGTGTCACGCGGCCATGGCGCGGCCGCCGGAAGCGCGCAGTTCCCACAGCACATCCAGCACATGCTGCGTTGCCTGCTCCACTTGGCCGGCGCGGTGCGCCATGCCCAGCGGGCGCCACAGGGCGGGGCGCACCGGCCGCATGATGACGCGCGGGTCGGGCTGCGGCGCGGTGGCTTCGTGCGGCAGCAGGGTGGCGCCGTAGCCCGCGGCCACCAGGCTCTTGATGGCGTCGTTGTAGTTCAGCTGGATGCGGGCGCGGGGATTGAGCCCGGCGGCGGCGAACCATTCCCCCGTCAGGCGCGACAGCCGCGTGCTGGCGTCGTTCAGGATGAGTGGCCGCTCGGCCAGCCAGGCCGGCGTGAGGCGCGCGGGCGCCTTCCAGGCCGCGGGCAGGAAAGCCATCACCGGGTCGCGGCGCCAGGGGCGCAGCACCAACCCGTCCAGCGGCGGCTGCGGCAGCGCCACCAGTCCCACGTCCAGGGTGCCGTTGGCCAGCCGCAACAAGGTTTCCTGTGACGTCAGCACCGCCACCTGCACGTCGATGCCGGGGTGGTCGCGCCCCAGCGTTTCCAGCGCCTGCGGCAGCAGATGCGCGATGGCGCCGGTCGAGGCGCCCAGGCGCACCCGGCCGGCCAGCCCCTGCACCTGCCGCTGCACGTCATCCAGCGCCTGATCGGCTTCGGCCAGCAGGCGGCGGGCGCGATCCAGCAGCGTTTCGCCGATGGCCGTGGGCCGGACCTGGCCACGCTTGCGCGTAAGCAGCGGCGCGCCGACGCGGTCTTCCAGGTCCGCCACGTGCAGGCTGACGGTGGGCGGCGCCAGGTGCAGGGCGCGCGCGGCATCGGCGAACGAGCCGAGGTCAGCGATCGCGACCAGGGTGCGCAGGCGGTCCAGGCTGATTTCTCGCATTGCAGATCCGGGGGGCTGGGAGTTGGGGCGCTGGGGCGCTGGGGCGTTTATGCCTTGCGCGCCGCTTGTGTCGTTCAGAAAAGCCGTCGTTCAGAAAAGCTGAATTGAACGGTCATGATATTCGACTTTTGCTATCTGGCGAGCGAGCAGATGATAGAGCCTGCATTTCGCACACCCCTCTGATCCCAGGAAGAGATCGCGCCATGACCCATCCTCTTGTTTTCATCGACGGCGACCAAGGCACCACGGGCCTGCAGATCCATGAACGCCTGCAAGGGCGCGCCGACTTGCGGCTGCTGACGCTGCCCG